>Ga0116227_10015864_pt1 | contig 11038 bp, 9 predicted proteins | sample S1TSphgellanicum_FD_89693 | JGI IMG/M metagenome (GOLD analysis project Ga0116227, IMG submission 89693) | Host-associated microbial communities from peat moss isolated from Minnesota, USA - S1T2_Fb - Sphagnum magellanicum MG | ecosystem: Host-associated > Plants > Peat moss > Unclassified...
ACTTTCTTTTGTAAAATCCAGTTTTCCGGATCTGATATGGCCAGAACATCGGAAGAACTGACATCAATGATGACACCCATCCCGGCAAAGGAGAATAGTGGTTTCAATACATAATTTTCGAGGTCGGCCGGTATGCTTTGCAGTTCATTTAAAAAATAGGTTTCCGGTACAAATTCGCTTTTAAGAAAGGGCATGGTGTATTTACTGATCCTGTAAAACCAGTTGGGATGCGTAATCCATTCCACATTGGCTGGTTCGCGCGGGTCGAAGCCCTGTTTAAACAAGTCGGGTTGATTGGCTATTTCATCAAATATCAAACGGTTGTAAATCCGTTTGAGCTGTATTTTTTTGCCATTTGCGTGGTAAAACAAATCCCGACCTTCTTTAAAGATGTCTGGAAGGCTCAATACGGGAATACCCAGTGCGGTTTGGGTAATAAGAAAATCTATTGCTGTTTTTTGATTTGGCGCGTCTACATCCATCAGCGCCACTTCATGTGGCTCACAGTCTCCTAAAATGACTTCTTTCAGCAATTCAACATAGGCGGTTTCTGTCATTCCGCTAAAGAAGGGACTTAAAGTGTCCGGGAGCTCAAAGGCCGATTTATAGGTGTTGGCTAAATGCACTTGGAACCCATATAAAGAAGGGAAACCCTGCATTTCTACCAGTTTAGGTATCAGGTTCCCTTGCTCATCTTTGCAAATTCCAAAATCGAAAGTCAGAAAATGGGGGTGATCATTCTCATCGGCTACCTTCCAGGCTTGAGGAATGGCGTGTTCAGTTAGCGCTTTGAATTCGGTGCTTTCGATTAAGCTAATGATTTCATCTCCTGCAACAAGAAGTTGCGCTTTCAAGGCTGCTGGAATAAATACTGGCGTTTCAGCCACACGGAAGGGTGTCTTTATATAACCTTTTTCAAGCGCCTGCAGAAATGCTTTGTATTTTTCTTCCGTAAAATGCTGATTGAATGTTTTCCTATAGGTTTCGATCATTTTAAGCTTCTTGTAAGGCGTTGATGGCCTCGTTTAAAAAGTTAGGTAGTATTAGGCTTTGCGTCAATTGGATACGGTTCGGGTCATCCAGGCTATGCAGCATGTCAAAATATTTTTCCTCGCCATAGTCGTTGATGATTGCTTTCTTTTTATCTTCCTGTAATAGGTATATTTTCATGCCAACAGGGTCAGCTTCAGGATGAAACTGGGTGCCCACAATTTGCGGGCGAAAACGAATCGACATGATACAGCGTTCCAGATCCACATGCGGCCGCTCTTTCTCCAGCGCCAGTACCTGGTGCTCATGAGCAGAGAGCAGTTCATCATCGGGATTGGTTACCTGCCAATCGCGACTGTCTACCGTATAAAAAGGATTGGGCAGTCCGTCAAATATCGGATCCTGTTCTCCTTCTTCTGTCAAAAAAACTGGAAATATACCGAAGGCGGTTGATTTTCTTTTAATCACCTGTCCAATTCCGAACTTTCTGCTGGCCATTTGAAAGGAATGGCAGATTAGGAAAGCATATTTCTTAAGGTGTTTGTGCTGATTATTGAAACGATCAATGCCATCCAGTAAATCAAAGAAATCATTTTCCCATTTTTGGCCATCGCCATCATAGGGACTACCGGGGCCACCGCTGGAAATGTAGATGTCGTAATCCAGGTCAGGTATTTCAGCCTTTTGCCTTAAATCGAATACCTCGAAAGATAAGTTTAGTTCCGTTTCTGCTTTATAGCGCAGCAAAACTTCCTGTATGCCACGCATCCCTTGGTTGGCAACTCCATTGTTCATGTCTATAACGGCAATCCTGATCTGATTTCTCCCTGTCATCTTATTTTGCACCTATCAATGTTTGGGTAGTAATGTAATCAACTACGGATTCAAAGTTACCAAATTGTTCGTAAACAGTTAATTGTCTGTCGGCTCCAGTTCCGTTGGCTAAGATCTTATGCACGTAAGCGATGTCATCCCGGCAACCCAATTCATCCACTACGTCGTCAACAAAATCTAATAGTTCCAGCACCAGGTTGCGACAGTTGACTTCCATTTCTTTTCCAAAGTCGATCAGGTTGCCGTCAATGCCGTAACGGGCAGCGCGCCACTTATTTTCATTGATCAGCGCTCTGGAATAACCAATAAAGCTCATGTTCTGTAATCGCAGCTTGTACAATTTGGCACACAAGGCCTGAAATAAAGCCACAAAGGCCATAGTTTCGTCAATCAGCATGGGACAATCGCAGATTCTAAATTCAATCGTTTCAAAGAAAGGATGTACTCTGATGTCCCACCAGATTTTCTTCGCGTTGTCAATGCTATTGGTTTTGATCAGTAATTTTACGTAATTATCGTAGTCCTCTATGCTATTGAACATATCCGGGATACCGGTACGCGGAAACTTGTCAAATATTTTGGTGCGGAAGGATTTGTAGCCTGTATTTCTACCTTCCCAGAATGGGGAGTTTGTAGAAAGTGCAAAAACATGGGGTAAAAAGTATCGTACTTGATTGGCTATGTGTATCGCCAGCTCACGAGATTGAAAGCCCACATGGACATGCAGGCCGAATATCAGGTTGGAGCGGGCAGCTTCCTGCAATTCATTTACAATTTCACTATAGCGGGGATGCTCAGTGATCAATTGTTTTTCCCAGTGGGAAAAAGGATGTGTTCCGGCGGCGCCGATGCGTAGGCCTTGCTCGCCAGCGAGCTGCGATACGGTATATCTCAATTGCGAAATTTCCTTCCGCGCCTGTGCTGTATTTTTACAGATTCCTGTACCCACTTCTACTACGGCCTGATGCATTTCAGCTTTGACCTGATCTTTATGAATTTTTTGTGCGGCCTCTACAATCTTCTGATCGTGGGAACTGAGTTCCCTGGTAACGGGATCAATTACCATATACTCTTCTTCAACCCCAAGCGTAAATTCGTTCATCATCTATTCCCTTTAATTGAGCCTTACTTTTTTGATGTTTTTGCTTTTGCAGCAGGTTTTGTTTTGACTTGCGCTGCTATTCCAGCTTTAGGTGCTGCTTTTTTTGTAGGGGCTACCAATGGTTGGCCTGTGACTGCAGTTTGCAGATAGGTGCCCCAGGTTAAGTTGTCCTGACCTTTAATGTTTTTCTGAGCACGTTCTATAGCGTATTTGGCACTTGTCTCTACTACCCAATCAAAGTTTTCCTGACCAACACTCCGGATATCTGCATCTGGCGCCGGATTGCAAAAATCTATGGCATAAGGAATGCCTTTTCGTACAGCAAACTCAACGGTGTTGAAATCGTATCCCAGGTATTGGTTTAAGGTAATTACGTAGTTGTGTATGGTTTTTAACAGTTGCTCACTTGGTGGAGGACCATCTACCACATAACGTAAGTGAAAAGGATTGCGTGGTTCATAGGGCATGATGCGTACGTACTTACCTCCAATGCAATAACACCTGAAGTATTCATCAAAAATAATTTCTTCCTGCAACATCATAACCGTTTGTTTGGTTTGACTGTGCTTGTCGAAGAAATCTTCCTTGTCGTACAGTTTGTAAACTTCTTTCCAACCTCCGCCATCAAAAGGTTTCATGTATGCGGGAAAACCAGTGTATTCAAAAATAGCTTCCCAGTCTAGGGGAAAAGCCAGGTTGCTGAATGACTGCTCTGAGGTGTCTGTCGGTTGTTCATAAGATGGTATTAAGGCTGTTTTTGGAACCGGTATCCCAAGTTTGACCGCCAATGCATTGTTGAAGAATTTTTCATCAGCACTCCACCAGAAGGGGTTGTTGATTACCGCAGTTCCGGTAATGGCCGCATTTTTTAAGGCGGCGCGGTAGAAGGGGACATCTTGCGAAATGCGGTCGATAATCACAACATAATCTAAGGCCTCTGCCTGAAAGATCTTGTCAATGCTTACAAATTCAGCCTGAATACCATTCGGAGCGAGTTCGTTTACTTTCTTTACAAAAGCTTCAGGAAATGATCTTTCCTGTCCAAATAAAATCCCTATTTTCTTCATTGTAGCTTGTTGTTTTTTAGGAGTGAGGTTTAAAGTTTATAGTATGCTATAATTGCGCCAAATAGTCCGGAAGCATTTCCCGCCATATGGGCCAGTCGTGATCCGCATTTTGCCGCACATCAAGCCAGTGATTAATTCCTTTTTCGTTTAAAATTTGCGATAAGCGCTCGTTGTCTCCTCGACAGATATCCCTGTCGGTCGTTCCTAATGTAATTCTTATATTCCACAAATCGGGATTGTGGTCTGAGGGTAGAAAATCTACTGGATTGTTGAAATATACATCTTCGTTGAAAAAATCATCCAATTGCCCTATGATGTTGAAGACGCCACTTAAACTGAATAGGTGGCTTACCAAGCCCGGGTACCTAAAAGCAAAATTTGTGGCATGATAACCACCAAAACTACATCCTGCGGTGATGACCTTGTGGCGACCGGTTTCATATTGAGCCAGGGGAACAACTTCTTCCAAAAGCATTTTGTCGTACCAGATGTGATTTTTAACCCGATCAGCGGGATGAATTTCTTTGTTATACCAACTCAATTTGTCAATCCCATCTATGCAGTAAACTTTTACCTTCCCTTCATCGATAAACCATCGGATAGTATCCAGCATTTTAAAATCTTTGTTTTCGTAGTAACGTCCCATACTGGTTGGAAACAGTAGGATGGGATAGCCACTATGGCCAAAAGCAAGGAGTTCAAAATCGGCATTCAGATTTGGGCTGTACCATTTTTTATATTCTTCTCGCATCTTGTGGTTTTTGGTTCATTAAGTTAGAAAAACAAATGGTTAAAAAATAAGTTTAAATGCTGTTTTGTTCTGAAAACCCGAATTTCAATTGAGCTTTGCGTCATGCGAAAGTGTATTTGCATGATCCGACAGGATTTATCTATAAATTATCAAGCCTGTTATATTTTTCTGTTTTCAAATGTCTGCTATAGCTTGCAAAGCTGTGGGATTTGTAAAAAAAAGACGGGGCTTAACGATTTTTTAATGAGAATGGTACCTTTGCTAAATATTTGTGAGAAAGGGGATTTTGCTTTATGTATACCACAATGTTGCTTCCAGAAGTAATTAGAATCAAACACGAGTTGAAGTCTGTTCATTTAAAAAGGACAGTAGAGTTGGAGTTTTTTGTACCAGACCATCTGTTGGGGAATGAAACTTTAAACCTGCTGTTGATTAACGACGGGCAGGATGCCAATGAACTTGGTTTGGAGGAGACTTTGAAAAGTTTGTACACAGGATTTAAAATTGAACCAGTTGTTGTGGTCGCCATTAAAGCTTCTGCAGATCGGGTTCAGGAATATGGTGTGGCGGGGAAACTTGATTTTCTGGGTCGTGGCAGTAAAGCTGCAGCCTATACCGATTTTATCGTTCAAGAACTTATTCCTTATATACAGGCTGCGGTTGAAATGCCAATTCACGGTAAACGTGCTTTTGCAGGTTTTTCTTTAGGCGGACTCAGTGCCTTTGATATTGCCTGGAACCATGACAATTATTTTGATGCTGTTGGGGTGTTTTCAGGATCTTTTTGGTGGCGGACAAAAGATCTAAAGAATGGTTATACCGATGAGGATCGAATTTTGCATCAAATGATTACCAAAGCGGTTAAAAAGCCGGGACTTAAATTCTGGTTGATGACCGGAACTGAAGATGAAGTGGCTGATAGGAATAAAAATTTCATCATCGATTCGATAGATGATACCATAGATGTAATTAAGGAGCTGGTCAAAAAAGGATACCATAGAGCTGAAGATATTGCCTACTATGAAATGGTGGGTGGCAAGCATGATGTGCCTACCTGGGGTAAAGTAATGCCTGCTTTTTTGACCTGGGCTTTTTCCAGAAAAACAAGTTGATTTTAGATCATTAGCAAAGAAAAATCAATAATTCTATCAAGTACATTAAACTAACGTGCTGATATATTGATAATAAACCTTATCTTTGCGCCAAAAATCATACGCATTTTATGCAAAAAATTAGAAATATAGCAATCATTGCCCACGTTGACCACGGTAAAACTACACTGGTTGATAAGATCTTACACGCCTGTTCAATCTTCCGTGATAACGAACAATCCGGAGATTTAATACTTGACAATAATGATTTGGAGCGTGAACGTGGGATCACGATCGTTTCCAAGAACGTTTCAGTTCAGTACAAAGATGTAAAAATCAACATCATTGATACCCCTGGTCACGCCGATTTCGGTGGTGAGGTTGAGCGTGTATTGAAAATGGCTGATGGTGTATTGTTATTGTGTGATGCTTTTGAAGGTGCGATGCCTCAAACGCGTTTCGTAACACAAAAAGCATTGGCATTAGGCTTAAAGCCAATTGTAGTTGTAAACAAAGTAGATAAAGAAAACTGCCGTCCGGAAGAAGTTTATGAACAAATCTTTGAATTGTTCTTTAACCTTGAAGCGACAGAAGATCAATTAGACTTCCCTGTAATTTATGGTTCATCTAAACAAGGATGGATGAGTACAGACTGGAAAGTACCTACTACTGATATTTTTGCTTTGTTGGATGCTGTTGTAGCTAACATTCCTGCTGCACCAACCAATGATGGTACTTTGCAAATGCAAATCACTTCCTTAGATTATTCATCTTTCGTAGGTCGTATTGCAATTGGTCGTGTACATCGTGGTGTAATTAAAGAAAACCAACCGGTTACTTTGATTAAACGTGATGGTAAAGTTGTAAAAACTAGAGTAAAAGAATTATATACTTTCGAAGGTTTAGGTAAAATCCGTGCTACAGAAGTAAAATCTGGTGATATCTGCGCTGTTGTTGGTATCGATGGTTTTGATATCGGTGATACAATCGCAGATTTCGAAGCACCGGAACAATTGCCGGTTATCAAAATTGATGAGCCTACGATGAACATGTTGTTCACGATCAACAACTCACCATTTTTTGGTAAAGAAGGTAAGTTTGTAACTTCTCAGCGTTTGAGAGAGCGTTTGTACAAAGAGATTGAGAAAAACTTAGCGCTTAAGGTAGTTGAAACTGAATCTCCGGATGCTTATTTGGTATACGGAAGGGGTATTCTCCATTTATCTGTATTGATCGAGACTATGCGTCGCGAAGGATACGAAATCCAGGTAGGTCAGCCACAGGTTATCGTTAAAGAAATTGACGGTAAAAAATGTGAGCCTATTGAAACCTTAATTGTGGATGTTCCGGGTGAAGTTGCTGGTAAAGTAATTGAATTGGTAACACAACGTAAAGGTGAGTTATTGATCATGGAGCCAAAAGGTGATTTACAACATTTGGAATTTGATATCCCTGCACGTGGTATCATCGGTTTGAGAAATAACGTATTGACTGCTACAGGTGGTGAAGCCATCATGGCACACCGTTTCAAAGCTTATGAGCCTTGGAAAGGTGTAATCCCTGGAAGATTGAATGGTGTATTGGTTTCTATGGAAAAAGGAAGTACAACAGCTTATTCAATTGATAAATTACAGGATCGTGGTCGTTTCTTTGTTGATCCGGGAGTAGATATCTACGAAGGGCAAATTTTAGGAGAACACATCCGTGATAATGATTTGGTAATCAATATTGTAAAAGGTAAAGCTTTGACGAACATGCGTGCTTCTGGTACAGATGATAGTCAGCGTATTGCTCCGGCAATTAAATTCTCTCTGGAAGAAGCAATGGAGTATATCCAGGCTGATGAGTACATTGAGGTTACACCGGTAAGTATGCGTTTACGTAAGATTCACTTGACTGAAGCTGCACGTAAAGTGAATAAAATCGTATAATTTTTTAGAATTACATTTCTATTTATAAGTCATAAAGCCCGTTTCGTCAGAAACGGGCTTTTGTTTTTGCTATTTTTGTGGCTTAGATAGATAAACCCCATTTTAAATAAGATACTATGGAATCATTACAAGGGAAAAACGCAATCATTACCGGTGCCGGAAAAGGAATTGGCAGGGCGTTAGCCATTGCATTGGCACAGGAAGGTGTAAATATTGGTTTAGCAGCTAGGACCGCTTCTGACTTGGATACCGTTGCTGCGGAATTAAAACAGTATGGCGTTAAAACGGCAATTGCAATAATGGATGTGGCTGATATTAATGCTGTAAATTCTGCAGTTGCCAGTTTGAAATCTGAGTTGGGCGCCATTGATATCCTGATTAATAACGCTGGAATTGGCGCTTTTGGCTCTTTTATGGCGCTTGAGCCTGAACAATGGGAGCAAATTATCCGCGTGAATTTATTGGGTGCTTATTATGTGACACGTGCCGTATTACCGGAGATGATCGAAAGAAAGACGGGAGATATTATCAATGTTTCTTCTACAGCAGGTAAAAACGGCGCTGCAGTAACCAGTGCATACAGTGCGTCTAAGTTTGGTCTGATTGGTATGTCTGAATCCTTGATGCAGGAAGTGCGCAAGTACAACATCCGGGTGAGCACACTACTGCCAAGTACTGTGGCAACGGATATGGCGAAAGATTTAAATCTTACAGATGGTAATCCGGAAAGGGTAATGCAGCCTGAGGATTTTGCAGAACTGGTGGTTGCGCAATTGAAATTGAACCGCAGGGTATTTGTAAAAGAAGCAGGGCTGTGGTCAACTAATCCCTAAACTCTTACACTTAATCATTTGTACGGCGGTTCCGGATGAAATACCGGGTTAGATTTAAGGCAATTACAACGTGATTGATCAGATTTGGGATCAATCCATAGTATTTGGTAAATATCCGGAACCGCTCTTTCAGACTGGCGAGGTGTTTCTTTTTAGAAATCCCCCCCACCAGATATTTCGCTACATATAGATGCGTATTGACTATGCTGGAAGCGTTTTTCGCTGCTTTGATGATCCAGTCAATATCCGAACTGTATTTGTATTGAAGGTCGAAAGGTTCAGTAATGTCTTTTTTGATGTAAATGGCCTGATGGCTGATGCTCATACCAAATCTGAAACTCTCCCAATTGAAATTTTCAGGTGCATGATGGCGGCGCTGCCCCAGGCTTTCCCATTGATCATTGAACATCTCCGTTTCTCCATAATAAATGTCAGCCGCATCGGCTGAAGCAAATACCTGAGAAACCGTTTCCGGGGCAAATATTTCATCTCCTGAATTCATGAAGAGTACATAATCACCAGTGGCCAGAGCCAAACCCTTATTCATGGCATCATATATCCCTTTGTCGGGTTCGGAAATGAACTGGCTAAGCTGCGCTTTGTACCTGAAAATGATATCTGTTGTGCCATCCTTTGACGCGCCGTCAATTATAATGTATTCTATGTTTTTATAGTGCTGTCCGAGTACAGAAAGCATGGTTCTTTCAATATCTTTTACATTGTTGTAAACGATGGTGATTACACTTAGCTTTGGATTCATCGGCATATAAAATAAATTAACGGGGCTGTAAATTGATCAGGTGCTGGTACAGGGATAAGTGTTTTTCGGCAATAACCTTTTCAGAAAATAGGGTCAATATCGTTCTACGGGCTTCTTTCTGAATTTCCGCGGAACTGTCTTCATGGTATAACCATTCGATACCCGTTGCCAGGTCTTCTGAAGATTCGTAATCGGCAAGGTATCCGTTTTCCAGGTGCCGTACCATATCTGGAATACCACCTGTTTTAAAGGCTACTACTGGTGTTGCACAGGACAAAGCTTCCATGACTGTGTTTGGAAGATTATCTTCAAGAGAGGGGGTTATAAATACATCAGCTGCGGAGTAACATTTGGCCAGATGTTCATCATTCGCAATGGTTCCCAGAAAAGTAGTTTTAAATGGAAACTCCGGCATGTCTGCCTGGTCTTTATTGCCGAAGATGACCAGTTCTATGTTCTCTTTAATGACTCCGGGTCTGCGGGACAGGTCATGAAGTGCTTCAATCAGGTAGGCTGTACCTTTATGTTTGTCGTTTTTAGAGGGCATAAATCCGCTCATCAAGACAAACTTATCCGCATTGATTTTTAAGATTTTTTTCGCCTCTGATTTGATATAAGGCTTGAAGACATTCGTTTCTATGGTGTTCGGGATCACGGTGACTTCCCGAAACCCCATTAAGCTGCTTAATTTTACGGAGTTTGCCATCCAGCGACTTGGGGCGATGATGTGACAGTTTAGTTCAGAGTAAGCCTTCTTTTTTCGTAGCCAGGTTTTGTGCGAGAAATCATCTTTACCAGGCCATTTTAAAAGCGGACAATTGCCACATTCTTTATGATAGTTTTCACAAGCATAGCGAACATGACAACCACCAGTAAAGGCATTACTGTCGTGGAAAGTCCAGACAATGGGTTTCTCCAGCTCATCCAGCTGGGCAAGGAATTTTGGTGACAAGAATCCATGATTTACCCAGTGCAGGTGAATAATATCAGCCTCTTGTACAGCTGGGTGATTGATGACCGAGCGTCCAAACCATTGCAGGGAAAAGGGTGTTTTTACTGCTTTTGCAACTGCTTTGGATAGGTAACGTTCTGCGAGGATATTAAAAATTGCAAACCCTTTCTGGAAAATGTTCTTACTGAACGTGCCAGTGCGACTGCTTTCTTTAAATTGAAAGTAGACCATAACCTTGGAAGATACAGCTGTTTCTGCATTTAGCGCATCATTGAGCCGCAAGCAGGCGCGTCCCGCGCCTCCATTACCTTCGTATGTATTTAGGTGTACTATCTTCAATTGATCAAAATTACATTTTTTTATAAACCTTTATAAAAAGTCTTGTGTATTTTCGCGCTTTAAAACTTGCCAAAATTTAATGATTAATCTGGGAAATAACGACAGTCCAGCCCAACTTGTTGTGTGAAAAGTTAAGGTGTAAATCGTGTTGTATAGATAACCTGTTAACAGTTATTGTCTTACATCATCCTGGGAGAGCGAAAATCCGCTTAGCCCAAACGTTGTTTTACATAGCGTTTAATGCGCTGCCATAAATTCCCTTTTCTGTTGGCCAGAAAGTTTTTGATCGCGAGATAGGCTTGTGGATTCTCTTTGATCTCTGTTGGAAATTCGGTTATGGGCTGCGGGTTGATGATGACATTGTAAATCTCGCTAATTACGGAGTGTA
>Ga0116227_10015866_pt1 | contig 11038 bp, 12 predicted proteins | sample S1TSphgellanicum_FD_89693 | JGI IMG/M metagenome (GOLD analysis project Ga0116227, IMG submission 89693) | Host-associated microbial communities from peat moss isolated from Minnesota, USA - S1T2_Fb - Sphagnum magellanicum MG | ecosystem: Host-associated > Plants > Peat moss > Unclassified...
CCCGCCGCATCAGTTCCAGCAGCCCCTTGTTCACCGCCCGCGCAATCCCCGGCCCTTCATAGACCATCGCGCTGTAAAGCTGCACCAGCGATGCCCCCGCGCGAATCCGCGCCCATGCATCCGCAGCGTTCGCAATCCCGCCCACGCCGATCAGCGGCACCGCGCCGCCGGTGGCCTTGCGGAAATCGGCGATGCGCTGCTGGGCCATATCGCGCAAAGGCGCTCCGGAAAGGCCCCCGGTTTCGCCCGCGTGGGGGCTAAGCAGCGCAGGACGCTCGACGGTGGTGTTGCTGACGATCAGGGCGCCCAGCTTTTTCTCGATGGCGATGCGCGCGATGGCGTCAACATCGGCGGGCTGCAGATCGGGCGCGACTTTCAGGAAGATCGGCGGGTGATGGCCGGTTTCGTCGCGGGCGGCGATCACGCCGTCGAGCAGTTCCTCCAGCGCGGCAGGGTCCTGCAGGGCGCGCAGGCCCGGCGTGTTGGGGCTGGAGACGTTCACCGCCAGATAGGAGGCCAGCGGGGCGAACATCTGCGCGCCAGTGGCATAGTCGGCGATGCGGTCGGTGGCGTCCTTGTTGGCGCCGATGTTGATGCCGAGGACACCGCCGCGATGGCGACGCTCCGCAAGGCGGGCGTGGGCGGCTTGGGCGCCGCCATTGTTGAAGCCCATGCGGTTGATGACGGCGCGGTCTTCCACCAGGCGGAACAGGCGCGGCTTGGGGTTGCCGGACTGGGGCAGGGGGGTGATCGAGCCGACCTCTGCAAAGCCGAAGCCCAGGCCGAGGAGGGCGTCGGGCACCTCGCCATCCTTGTCGAAGCCTGCGGCCATGCCGACGGGGTTGGGGAAGGCGAGGCCCGCGACATTGCTGGCCAGCGCGGGGGCGCTGGCGGGAGCGCGGACGGCGCCGCCGTTGCGCAGCACGTTGAGTGCCAGACCATGCGCCTTCTCGGCGTCGAGTCGGAACAGCAGGGGGCGGATCAGCGCATAGGCGGCGGGGCTCGGGATCATGGATTGCCTATGGCAAGGCGGGGCGACCCTGTCGATGGCGCAGATTCTGATGGTGGATGGCAGGCAACAACGGCCTATCGCAGATTACCTAGGGGCTCGTCGCAGGTCGTGACGGATCTTTACAATTATTTGTTCATCTTGCCGCTTACCTCGGACTTGCGACCCGAAGGGCTCGACGGTTTTTACCGCGAGACCTCGAACTTGATGGCGGCCTCCTTTCCCACGCTTGCGTGGCCAAGGGGCCGCCTTTTTTCTTGGCTTACAGGCGCATATCCAGGGCTTTCGTCTGATGCACGGGGGCCACAGCGATGATTCCTGTGTCCATGCATAGCTTTGCCCCGTTGCGCGATGAAAAGACTGGGCCTAGGGGCTCGAAATCGGAACGATTCGATCTTATTTAGATCGCAAGCGTTTTGAGCCGTTTTTTCCAGCCCAGCGGGGTGCCCACATGCGTTTGTCCAGCATGGCCGATTATGCCGTGGTTGCCATGACAGCAGCGGCGCGCCATGGCGACACCGCCGTGGCGGGCGCCAAGCGCTCATCGATGAACGCCGCGCTGCTGGCCGAGGAATCGGGCCTGCCCGCGCCTACGGTGCAGAAGCTGGTGTCGCGGCTGGTGGCTGCCGGGCTGCTGCGCTCCACGCGCGGGGCGGGCGGCGGACTGGCGCTGGCGCGCGGGGCGGAGGCGATCTCGCTGGCCGAGATCGTGGAAGCTGTCGAAGGGCCGATCGCGCTGACTCCTTGTGTCGACAAGGGGCGGGCCGATTGCCTGCTGGAACCGGGCTGTGCGGTGCGTCCGCATTGGCCGATCGTGAATGAGGCGCTGCGTGGAGCGTTGGCCAATGTGCCGCTGAGTCGGCTGGCCGCGTTGCATGAAGCGGAACATGAGACTGTCGCGCCCGAAAGCGCGGCGATGGATGTGGTCGCGGCTTCGCCCGCGACGATGGATGCGGTCGTGGCGCCTGCCACGACGATGGAGTTGAGCGAATGAGCGAGCAGAGTGTGCCCGAAGCCGAGGTCGTCGAGATCCGCGATCAGGCCGCGCGCGATGCGGCGGCCCGCGTGGCCGAGTATGAACACGGCTGGTCCTCCGACATCGAGCAGGAATATGGCCCCAAGGGCCTGTCCGAGGATACCGTCCGCTACATCTCGGCCAAGAAGGACGAGCCCGAGTGGATGCTCGAATGGCGCCTGAAGGCCTATCGCCACTGGCTGACCATGCCGACGCCCGAATGGGCCAAGCTGAACATCCCGCCGATCGACTATCAGGCCGCCTATTACTGGGCCGCGCCCAAGACCAAGGATGGCCCCAAGTCGCTCGACGAGGTCGATCCCGAGATTCTGCGCGTCTATGAAAAGCTGGGCATTCCGCTGGAGGAGCAGAAGGTGCTCGCCGGTGTTGAGGGTGCGCGCAAGGTCGCGGTGGATGCGGTGTTCGATTCGGTTTCGGTCGCCACCACCTTCCGCAAGGAGCTGGAAGCGGCCGGCGTGATCTTCCGCTCGATCTCCGAGGCGATCCGCGAGTACCCCGAGCTGGTGCGCAAGTGGCTCGGCAAGGTTGTGCCCATGGGCGACAATTACTTCTCGGCGCTGAACTGCGCGGTCTTTTCCGACGGCACCTTCGTCTATGTGCCCGAGGGTGTGCGCTGCCCGATGGAACTCTCCACCTATTTCCGCATCAACGCCGAAAACACCGGCCAGTTCGAGCGCACGCTGATCGTCTGCGACAAGGGCGCTTACGTCTCCTATCTGGAAGGCTGCACCGCCCCTCAGCGTGACGAGAACCAGCTTCACGCCGCCGTGGTGGAACTGGTCGCGCTGGACGATGCCGAGATCAAATATTCCACCGTTCAGAACTGGTATCCCGGCGATGCTCAGGGCAAGGGCGGCATCTACAATTTCGTCACCAAGCGCGCCCTGTGCCAGGGCAAGCGTTCCAAGGTGAGCTGGACCCAGGTGGAAACCGGCAGCGCCATCACCTGGAAGTATCCCTCGTGTGTGCTGAATGGTGAGGACAGCGTGGGCGAGTTCTACTCGGTCGCCGTCACCAACAATTACCAGCAGGCCGACACCGGCACCAAGATGATCCACAATGGCAAGGGCAGCCGCTCCACCATCGTGAGCAAGGGCATCAGCGCGGGCAAGTCGCAGAACACCTATCGCGGTCTGGTCCGCGTGGCGGCCAATGCCGAGGGCGTGCGCAACTTCACCCAGTGCGACAGCCTGCTGCTCGGCAAGGACTGCGGCGCTCACACCGTGCCCTATATCGAGGTGCGCAACCCCAGCGCCACCATCGAGCATGAGGCCACCACCAGCAAGATCTCCGACGACCAGCTGTTCTACGCCATGCAGCGCGGGCTGGATCAGGAGGCCTCGGTGGCGCTGATCGTCAATGGTTTCGCCAAGGAGGTGCTGCAGCAACTGCCCATGGAATTCGCCGTGGAAGCGCAGAAGCTGCTGGGCATCAGCCTTGAGGGGAGCGTGGGCTAACACCCACTGCCACCCGTTTGTTTTCAGCCCGTTAAAAGGCCCATATGACCATGTTGCAGATTTCCGACCTCCACGCCACCGTCGCGGACAAGCCGATCCTCAAGGGGCTGTCGCTCACCATCAATGCGGGCGAAGTCCATGCCATCATGGGCCCCAATGGCGCGGGCAAGTCCACGCTGGGCTACACGTTGGGCGGTCGCCCCGGTTACGAGGTGACCGGCGGCTCGGCCACGCTTGAGGGCGCCGATTTGCTGGAGATGGCGCCGCATGAGCGCGCCGCCGCAGGCCTGTTCCTGGGCTTCCAGTATCCGGTCGAAATCCCCGGCGTCTCCAACCTGCAGTTCCTGCGCGAGGCGCTCAACGCCCAGCGCAAGGGACGCGGCGAGGCTCCGCTGTCGGGTGGCGAGTTCCTGAAGATCGCGCGTGAGAAATCCGCCCTGCTCAAGATGGATATGGAGATGCTCAAGCGTCCCGTGAACGTCGGCTTCTCGGGCGGCGAGAAGAAGCGCGCCGAGATGGTGCAGATGGGCATCCTCGATCCCAAGCTGGCGATTCTCGACGAGACCGACTCCGGCCTCGACATCGACGCGCTGCGCATCTGCGGTGAGGGCATCAACGCCATCATGCGCAAGCCCGACAAGGCCGTGCTGCTGATCACCCACTATCAGCGCCTGCTCGATTACGTGAAGCCCGATTTCGTCCACGTTCTGGCTGGTGGCCGCATCGTGAAGAGCGGTGGCCCCGAACTGGCGCATGAACTCGAAGAGCGCGGCTATGAGGCTGTCGAGGGAGCCGCCGCATGATTGTGCTGGCGGCCCTGCTGGCCCTTCAGGGCTTTACCGAGGACGCCGGGGAGGCGCCCAAATCGGCGGCGCAGACCATGTCGCGGGCGGCGGAGACCAACAGCGGTTCCGACCTGTCGGAGCTGGAAAAGAAGCTGGAGGTCTGGAAGGGCCGCTGGGGCTACAATGACGGCAAGTTCGGCTGCGAAACCCGCAACTCCAGTGGCGACTCGGCGGTGGATTCGGTCGGCTGTCAGGCGCTGATGGCATGCCTCAGCCCCGAGGAAACCCGCCTCAACGCGATCGCTCAGGGCGCCGGTGATGACCGGACGCGTGGCGCCGAAATGCAGGCGATCGTCGCCAAGGCGCAGCCCTGCATTGCCGACAAGCGCCATCAGGGTCTGATCGCTCTGGCCCAGCTTCGCAATTTCGGGGGAGGCATCAAGTGAGCGCCGTGGCTGAAATCCTGCCGACCCGCGCCGAGGAAGACTGGCGCTATGCCGATGTGAAGGCACTGGCCGATCTGTGGCCGCTGCCCGAGCGTGAAACCGTCACCGTTCCGGCTGGCGGCACCTTTGCGCGTTCCATCGTGCAGACCGAAGGCGGCGTGACCCGCCTGTCGCTGGTGCTGGAAGCCAAGGCCAGCGCCGCGCTGCATGTGCTCAACGCCGGTGGCCCCTATGCCCGCGTCGAGGTCGATGTGCTGCTGCATGAGGGCGCCGACTTCACGCTGGGCGGCGCGCAACTGGCGCAGACCGGCCAGACGGTGGAGATCGTCACCAAGGTCACCCATGCCCATCCCGATGCGGTCAGCCGTCAGCTGGTGCGCTCGGTGGCGGGCGGGCAGGGCACCGTTACCTATCTGGGCAAGGTCAAGGTCGAGCCCGGCGCCGATGGCACCGATGGCGAGCAGAGCGTGCGCGCCATGCTGCTGGATCGCACCGCGACGGCCAACGCCAAGCCCGAGCTGGAAATCTACGCCGATGACGTCAAATGCGCCCATGGCTGCGCCGTGGGTGAGCTGGACGCCAATGGGCTGTTCTATCTCGCGGCGCGTGGGCTTCCGCCTGCGCAGGCCAAGGCGCTGATGCTCTCGGCCTTTATCGCCGAGGCTTTCGATGGCGCCGAAGAGGGCGATCATCTGCAGTCGCTGGCGCAGAAGCTGCTGGAGGATGCCCTGTGACTGACAGCGTGAGCCGCAGCCTCGCCGAGATCCGCGCCGACTTTCCGGGGCTGAAAACCCGTGAGGGCGGCGTGTGGCATTACCTCGACAGCGGGGCCACGGCGCAGAAGCCGCAGGCGGTGATCGATAAGATGGCCCGCGCGATGGGGGCGGATTACGCCACCGTCCATCGCGGCGTCTATGCCCGCAGCGCCGAGATGACTCTGGCCTATGAGGCGGCGCGCCGCACCATCGCCCGCTTCATCGGCGGCGATGAGCATGAGGTGGTCTTCACTCGTGGCGCGACCGAGGCGATCAATCTGGTCGCCCAGAGCTGGGGCGCGGTGAATCTCAAGGCTGGGGATCGCATCCTGCTCTCCACGCTGGAGCATCACTCGAACATCGTGCCGTGGCAGATCCTGCGCGAGCGGATCGGTTTCGAGATCGATGTTTGCCCGCTGACCGAGGATGGCCAGATCGATCTGGATGAGGCCGAAAAGCTGCTGACACCTGCCCACAAGCTGGTGGCGCTGGCGCATGTGTCGAACGTGCTGGGCAGCGTGCTGGATGTCGAACGCGCCGTGGCGCTGGCCAAGTCGGTTGGTGCCAAGGTGCTGATCGATGGTTGCCAGGCCGTGCCGCGCCTGAAGGTTGATGTCGCCGCGCTGGGCTGCGATTTCTACGTCTTTTCTGCGCATAAGCTCTACGGTCCTACCGGCATCGGTGCGCTCTGGGCGAAGGCCGAGATCCTCGACGCCATGCCGCCATGGCAGGGCGGCGGCTCGATGATCGACCGCGTGACCTTCGAAAAGACCACCTGGGCCCCCGCGCCCACCCGTTTCGAGGCGGGCACCCCCGCCATCGTCGAGGCGATCGGCTTTGCCGAAGCGGTCGATTACATCGAGGCCATCGGGCTGGATGCCATCCATGCCCATGAACTCTCGCTGGTGGACAATCTGCGCGGGGAACTGCGCGCCTTCAACTCGATCCGCCTGTTCGGGCCAGATCATTCGGCGGGCATCGTTTCTTTTTCCATGGACGGGGTGCATCCGCATGACCTCGGCACTATCTTGGATGAGGAAGGCGTGGCGATCCGCGCCGGGCATCATTGCGCCCAGCCGCTGATGGAGCATCTGGGCGTGCCCGCCACCGCCCGCGCCAGCTTTGGCCTTTACAGCGATGACAGTGACATTGCCGCCCTGCTGCGCGGCATCGAGCGAACCAAGAGGATTTTCGGATGAGCACGCCCGCAGCCGGAAACGGCGCCCCCCGCTTCACCGTGGAAGAGGTTGACGCTGCCCCCACCCCGCCGCGCGCGCGGGTGGAGGATGTGACTCCCGCCCCCGAGGAAACCCCCGCCGAGATGCTGGAGCGCAAGCGCGACTATCTCGACGGTTTCCTCAGCCAGCAGCCCACCGGCATGGCGCCCAATGAACCGGGCGGCGCGCTGTATGAGGCGGTGGTCGATGCGCTGAAAGAGATTTACGACCCGGAAATCCCGGTCAACATCTACGAACTGGGCCTGATCTACGGCGTGGACATCACGCCCGATGGCGCGGTGGCGATCACCATGACGCTGACCACCCCGCATTGCCCGGTGGCCGAATCCATGCCGGGCGAAGTCGAGCTGCGCGTCGCCAGCGTACCTGGCATTCGCGAAGCCGAGGTCAGCCTGGTGTGGGACCCCGCCTGGGACCCGGCCAAGATGAGCGATGAAGCCCGCCTCGAACTGGGGATGTTGTGACATGAGCGAAGTCGAAACCAAGGTCCGCCGCGCCCGCCCCGCCGCCGTCACGCTGACGGCCACGGCGGAAGCGCGCATCGCCCATCTGATGGCAAGCGCGCCCGAAGGTTCGGTCGGCGTCAAGCTGTCCACGCCGCGCCGGGGCTGTTCGGGTCTGGCCTATTCGGTGGATTATGTCAGCGCGGCCAACGCTTTCGATGAAAAGATCGAGACGCCGGGCGGCGTGCTGTTCATCGATGGGGCCAGCGTGCTTTATCTGGTGGGCTCGGTGATGGACTGGGTGGAGGACGATTTCACCGCCGGTTTCGTCTTCAACAATCCCAATGCCAAGGGCAGCTGCGGCTGCGGTGAGAGTTTCACGGTTTAAACCTGTACCTCAGGCGAGAGTCCCTCATCACTCTCGCCCGTCGCGATCACGCGCCGGTCAGCCGGCGTTCGTCATTCTCTGTGATCGCGTCGGAATCCACCAGCCTGATCTGCATTTCCTGCTGCCGCAGATAGGCCAGTAAAGCCGCCGGCACCGCCCGCGCCTTCACGCAGCATTGCCGCAGCATCGCCAGAGCGGCAGGCGAACTCGTCCCGCCATCGTCGATCCGTGCCAGCAGCCAGTGCGATTTGGTGTCATCCATCACGCCCGCAGGCGCGCGCTGCTCCACCAGCCAGGTCGAGATCGTCTCGCCCAGAAACTCCACCCACTCCGGGGACGGCGAGTGCACATGCATGTTGATGGCCAGCAGCGCTTCGGCATCGTCGGGGCTCATGCCCGGCCGGTTTGGGTCGGCGGCGCGGCCCAATGGGCTGCGATTCGTCTCGTTCATCCCGTGCGTCCTTTCGGTTGCGCCCCCGGAGCCGAGATGGCGGGTAAAGCCTTGCCGCAGAGTGAACCAAAAATTCAGCTACTTCGCGGGCCTGCGACGTTTAGCGACGCTTCAGCGCGGCGATGCAGGCCGCCCGGTCCACATCGCGCGCATCGGTGCCGCGCCGCGCATCGACATAGGAGGCGCGCGGCGCCTGACCCGGCGCGGGCGGATAGAGATAGACGTCCAGCACGCAGGCATTGCCGCTGAACTGCAGCTTGTGCGCGTCGCCCTCCACCACATCGAGCCTTGGCGTGCCGAACAGGCGCTGCAATTCCGGAGCGCTGGCGCCGATCACCCCCTGCAGCCCCGGCAACGACTGCACATGCGCAGCCGGCGGCGGCGTGCGCGCGATGGCGGCAGGCGGCGTGGCGGTGGTGCCCCCGCGATGCGGCGGGCGCGGGGTGGAGACAGGCCGCGTCTGCTCGGCCCCGCAAGCCGCCAGAAAGGCAAACAGGGGCAGGACGAGCAGCGAGCGATTACCGGGCAGGATCATGGCGCATCTGATGGACCGGGCGCGCCGGGCGGTCAATTGCCCCGCAGCGGGCGGCGTCGCGCCCTCGGGACGTTTGGTCGCCGCATGTCGCCTCTCATCTTTCCATTGCCCTTGTTTGCGCGCATCGCTACGCGCCGACCGTTTGTTGACCTGATGAAAGGCCTCTTGATGACCCAGCCCACCACCGATGTCATCGCCATCGGCAATGCCATTGTCGATGTGATGGCCCCCTGCGCCGACGCCCTGATCGCGGAACTGGGCCTGTCGCGCGGCGGCATGACTCTGGTCGACGCCGATCAGGCGCAGGTGCTGTACAACGCCATGGGCCCCGCCCGCGAGATTTCCGGTGGTTCGGCCGCCAACACGCTGGCCGGTCTGGCCCTGCTGGGCGCGAAATGCGCCTTCATCGGCCAGGTTGCCGAAGATCAGCTCGGCGAGGTTTTCGCCCATGACATCCGCGCCGGCGGCATCGCTTTCGACACCCCCGTCGGCCCCGCCAGCCCGCCCACCGGCCGCTGCCTGATCTTCGTGACGCCCGATGGCCAGCGCACCATGAACACCTTCCTCGGCGCCAGCCAGTTCCTGCCCGCCAGCGCGCTGGACGACAAGGCCATCGCCGACGCGCAGATCCTGTACCTCGAAGGCTACCTCTGGGACCCCGAGGAACCACGCAACGCCATGCGCCGCGCCATCGCCGCCGCCAAGAGCGCCGGTCGCAAGGTGGCCTTCACATTGTCGGCGGTCTTCGTGATCGACCGCCATCGCGACGATTTCAACGCCCTGATCAACGAGGGCCTGATCGACATCCTCTTCGCGAACGAGGAAGAACTCGCCGCGCTGACCGGTCTGGAAGATTGCCACGAGGGCCTCGCTTCGCTGACCGGCAAGATCCCCACCGTGGTGGTGACGCGCGGCTCGCAGGGCGCGCTGGCCGTGTCCGAGGGGCAGCAGGCGCAGGTTGCCGCTCAGCCCATCGAGCGTGTGGTCGATACCACCGGCGCGGGTGATCTCTTCGCCTCGGGCTTCCTGTTCGGTTTCGTGCGCGGGCGTTCGCTGGAGGACTGTCTGACTCTGGGCTCGGTCTGCGCGGCCGAGATCATCAGCCACTTCGGCGCGCGGCCCGAGGTGGATCTGAAGGCTTTGGTTTCCGAGAAGATCGGGGCTTAAGATTTTAAAAGGGAAGGTGCGAGGGGGTTACCCCCTCGCGCTCCCATAACGTCTTCCGGCGATAGGGCAGGGGTGCCGCATCGTGGCGCATAACCTCTCCACCGGCACAACAAAAAGGCGCCGCAGGCAGTGATGCCTTGGCGCCTTTTTCGTTTTGAAGCCTGCGGCGCTGCAAGCCGGGCGCCCTCGCATCATCTTTTTTCCCTTTAACCCCTTAAACACTCCTGGCCTCTACCGTCCTGCCGTTCACGCACAGAACGCCTGAGCGCAGGAGGCAGTACCATGGCCATCAACACGAGTTCGGTGACATCGAGCACGTCGGTCACCCGGACCCAGTATGACGCACCGCCGCAGCAGATCCGCCAGCAGCCCGAGCAGAAGACTCAGGCTCAGAAGGAGCAGGAAAGCCCGGCACCGAATTACAACAGCGATCTCAATCTGCCGAATGACGGCACCGGGGCCAGCTACAGCTTCCTCGTCTGAGGATCAGCCTTCCGCCTCACGCGCCACTTCGCGCCAGCCGATATCACGGCGGCAGAACAGGTCGGGCGCGGTGATGGCATCCACGGCGGCATAGGCGGCTTTCTGCGCCTCTGTCACAGTCGCACCCGTCGCCGTGACGTTCAGCACGCGACCACCATTGATGGTCAGCGTGTCTCCATCCAGCACCGTGCCCGCGTGGAAGACTTTCGCGCCCGTGGCCTCGGCCTTGTCGATGCCCTCGATGGTGCCGCCCTTCTTGGGCGTTTCGGGATAGTTTTGCGCGGCCAGCACCACCGTCAGCGCGGTGTCCTTGCTGAAGACCGGCGGCTTGGCAGAGGCCAGCTCGCCCGTGGCGCAGGCCAGCAGCAGCTCGGCCAGATCCGATTGCAGACGGCGCATCATCACCTGCGTTTCGGGGTCGCCGAAGCGGGCGTTGTATTCGATCAGGCTGGGGCCGTTGGCGGTCAGCATCAGACCGGCGAAAAGCACGCCGCAATAGGGCGTGCCCTCGGCGGCCAGCGTGCTGACGGTGGGGGCGATGATGCGCTCCATCACCTCGGCTTCCAGCTCGGGCGTCAGCACGGGGGCGGGGGAGTAGGCGCCCATGCCGCCGGTGTTGGGGCCGGTGTCGCCTTCGCCCACGCGCTTGTGGTCCTGAGCACTGGCGAAAGCGAGGATGCTGGTGCCATCGGTGAGCGCGAAGAAGCTGGCTTCCTCACCGGTCATGAACTCCTCGATCACCGCTTCGGCGCCTGCCGAGCCGAAGCGACCGGCGAAGATGTCCTGCACGGCGGCGACGGCCTCCTCCATCGTCATGGCGACGGTGACGCCCTTGCCGGCGGCCA
>Ga0116227_10015867_pt1 | contig 11036 bp, 9 predicted proteins | sample S1TSphgellanicum_FD_89693 | JGI IMG/M metagenome (GOLD analysis project Ga0116227, IMG submission 89693) | Host-associated microbial communities from peat moss isolated from Minnesota, USA - S1T2_Fb - Sphagnum magellanicum MG | ecosystem: Host-associated > Plants > Peat moss > Unclassified...
CGCAGATCAGGTCATAGCCGGCGATCAGGCGATGCACATTGCCGGCATCCAGCCGTTCCGCATGCGGCTCGATGCGGACCAGGGGGTTGATGCGCCGCATCGCCTCCGCCGCCGACTCCACCTTCAGCCGGCCCAGATTCGCGGTGCCATGCGCCACCTGCCGCTGCAGGTTTGAAAGCTCCAGCACATCCGGATCGATGATGCCGATGCAGCCGATGCCGGCCGCCGCCAGATAAAGCGCCAGCGGCGAACCCAGCCCCCCTGCCCCGACGATCAGCACCCGCGCCGCCTTGAGCTTGGCCTGGCCGGTGCCGCCGACCTCCCGCAGCAGGATATGGCGGGCATAGCGCTGTATTTCGGCTTCAGAGAAATCCAAGTCCATGGGGGTAATTTAGGCCAGGAATGGGAAAGAAAATAGCGGGCGGTATGGGCGGATAAAAAGACGTGGATGCCGGCCTGCGCCGGCATGACGTGGCGATTGCCTGCCTTAAGCGGCGATCAGTTCGAAGCGGTCGACGTCCACCAGGCCCATATCGGTTATTTTCAGATGCGGGATGACCGGCAAGGGCAGAAACGCCAATTGGATGAAGGGCTCGTTCAGGGTGCAGCCCATGCCGGCGACGGCCTGGCGCAGTTGCACAAGTTCGTTCCTGACCTGGCCGAAATTTTTCAAGGAGAACAGCCCGGCGATGGGCAAAGCGATTTCGCCGATCACCTGGCCGTTTTGCACCGCCACGAAACCGCCGCCCAAGGCGATGATGCGGTTGACGGCAAGCGCCATATCGGAATCGTCAGCCCCAACCACGCAGATGTTATGGCTGTCATGCCCGACCGAGGAAGCCAGCGCGCCGGTGCGAAAACCGAAGCCTTTGACGAAGGCTTTGCCGATATTGCGGTTCTTGCCGTGGCGGCCGACGACCGCGACCTTCAGCACATCCTGGGCGGGGTCCGGCTGGCGGTGGCCGCGCTGCATCGGCAGGCTCAAGCTGAGATGCTCGGTGACGATTTTACCGGGGATGACGCCGATCACCGGCCCGCTCGGGCCGGCGGCGGGCGTGGCGAAATCCGCCGGTTCGACGCCGCCGATCTTCATGCTGTCGAGCCCGATCGGGGCCGGGCCCTGCAGCGCCGCGAAATCGATCTCATCCACCAGCCGGCCGGCGCTGAACACGGATTTGACCGCGCAGGATTCCAGATCCTCCAGCAAGACGATATCGGCGCGCTTGCCGGGCGAGATCAGGCCGCGATCGCGCAGGCCAAAGCCCTGGGCAGCGGACCAGGAGGCGGTGCGGTAGGCATGCAGGACCGGCACGCCGCATTTGATGGCGGTGCGAATCAGATGGTCCAGATGGCCTTCCTCGAAAATATCCAGCGGGTTGCGGTCATCGGTGCAGAAGCCGCAAAGTGCCGAGGTTTCGGCGGTGATCGCGGGGCTGAGGGTTTTGGCGTCCTTGGCGACCGAGCCGTCGCGAATCAGGACCTGCATGCCCTTGCGCAGCTTCTCCCAGGCTTCCGGCAGGCTGGTGGTTTCATGGCAGGTGCGGATGCCGCAAGCGAGATAGGCGTTCAGCTCGCGGCCGCTGACCAGGGGGGCATGGCCGTCGATATGGCCGTCCTGGAAGGCCGCCAGTTTTTCGATGACATCCGGGCGTTTTGCGAAGACGCCCGGGAAATTCATGAACTCCGCCAGGCCGAGGACTTTGGGGTGGGCGCGGAAGGGCAGCAGGTCCCGCGCCAGCAATTCGGCGCCGGAGGTCTCCAAAGCGGTGGCAGGAACGCAGGAGGAGAGCTGGACGCGCAGATCCATGGCGGTGGCGGACGCGCTGTCCAAAAAATATTGCAGACCTTCCAGGCCCAGCACGTTGCAGATTTCATGCGGGTCGCAGATGGCGGTGGTGGTGCCGCGGGGCAGCACGCATTGGTCGAACTGCGCCGGCGTCACCAGCGTGGATTCGCAATGCACATGGGTGTCGATGAAGCCGGGAACGGCGATCAGGCCTTTTCCGTCGATCTCGCGCTTGCCCTTGTAGGTTTCATAGGTGCCGATAATGCGGTCGCCGCAGATGGCGATATCGCCGGCGACCCGTTCGCCGGTCACGAGATTGAGAAACTGAGTGTTCTTGATGACGATATCGGCGTCTTCCCGGGCGAGCGCCTGGTCGATGCAATGTTCCAGAAATTCCGGCGCGACGGGTGATGCTTTCATCGCGCCTATTTGGGCCGGAACTTCCGCCGCTTCAATCGCCAATGCCGGATGGCAGTCAGGCCGGGTGGCGTTCCAGCCAGTGGCGGGCGATGTCGATGCGCCGGGCGATCCAGACGCGGTCATGGGACTGGACATAGTCGAGGAAGCGCGCCACTGCCTCGGCCCGGCCCGGCCTGCCGGCGATGCGGCAATGCAGGCCGACCGACAGCATTTTCGGCTCGGTTTCGCCTTCGGCGTAGAGCGTGTCGAAACTGTCCTTCAGATAGGTGAAGAACTGCTCGCCGGAATTGAAGCCCTGCACGGCGCAGAACCGCATGTCATTGGCATCGAGCGTGTAGGGCACGATCAGCTGCGGGCGGCCATGGCTGCGGTCGTAATAGGGCAGATCGTCGGCATAGGAATCGGCGTCATAGATAAAGCCGCCTTCCTCGGCCACCAGCCTGGCGGTGTTGGGGCTGGTGCGGCCGGTATACCAGCCCAAGGGCCGCTCCCCGGTCAGTTCGGTATGCAGGCGGATGGCCTGCGCCATATGCTCGCGTTCCAAAGGTTCCGGCACGTGCTGGTAGTTGATCCAGCGATAGCCGTGGCAGGCGATCTCCCAGCCTGATTTCTGCGCGGCCGCGACGGCGGTGGGGTTGCGTTCCATCGCCATGGCGACGCCGAACAGGGTCACGGGCAGGCCGCGTTCGGCGAACAGCCGGTGCAGCCGCCAGAAGCCGACGCGCGCGCCGTATTCGTACAGGCTTTCCATGCTGATATGGCGCATGCCGGCAATCGGCTGGGCGTTGACGATTTCCGAAAGGAAAGACTCCGAGGCGAGATCGCCATGCAGGATGGCGTTCTCCGCACCCTCTTCGTAATTCACCACGAAATTGATGGCGATCCTGGCGCGGCCCGGCCAATCGGCGAAAGGCGGGGTTTCGCCATAGCCCACCATATCCCGGGGATATTGCATTTCAGCCGCCGCGATAGGTCGAGTAGCCGAAGGGCGAGAGGATCAACGGCACGTGGTAATGTTCGCCAGCATCGGCCACGTTGAACCGGATCGGGATGATATCGAAAAACGTCGCACCCTGGTCATCGCCGGCATGGAACAGGAGTTCGTAGGCGCCGGACTCCAGCCTATCCGCCAACCTGCCGCGCCCGGTTTCATCGAGCGTGATATCCGCGATCAGCTCGCCGCCGAACCGTAACTGCACGCGCATCCCGGCGGCGCCGGTGCCGCGCACGGTGTCCAGCACATGGGTGGTCAGACCGCTCAGTGAATGAACTCCACTTCCGAATAGGCCAGGAAATCGCTGAGGATTTCCTTGGAATCATCGGTGAAGAGCTGGCGGGTGATGCCGGCCGCAAGCTTCGGCGCGGCGAATTTCAGGCCGGAGAGTGCCGCCGCCGAGAGGCCGAGGCTGACCAAAGCGGAATAGTTGAAGACGAACAAGCCGTGCAATTTATCCGCCGCTTCCGGGGTTTTGGGCAAAAATTCGAAAGATGGCCCAAGATAAGGATGATCCTCGATCAGCCGGTTCACCTTGCCATCGGGCGGGGTGTAGACATCCCGCCAATGCGCGATATCGCCTGCCACCGCGGCAAGCTCCGGCCGCAAGGCGACATCGGTCAATAATCCGGTGCTGGCGACGATGAAGGCGTAGTCATGCGTGCCCTTCGGCGTGGTGACGCGCACGCCTTCGGGAATTTCCTCCACCTTGGTCCAGGGTTCGCCCAGATGCAGCACGAAGCCGGGATAGGCCGCGGCGCGCGTGAAGGTGTCATTGGTCGGCGGCTGGCTGTGGTTCAGGAAGAAATCCATGCTCTCATATTTCGCCGCATCCGGCAGGTCGGCGAAATGCCGCAGGAAGCCGGCATTTTCCATGAAGCGGATCGGGTTGATGCGGGGCATTTCGGCCCGGCGCATGAACACATGCGCTTCCGCGATGCCGAGCCCGAGCGAATATTGCGCATTGTCGAAAGCCGAGGCGCCGCCGCCGAGAATGCCGATCTTCTTGCCGATATAGGGGGTGTAGTCGATCGGGCCGGAGGTATGGGCGTAGAGATGTTTCGGCAAAGCCGAGGTGATGAAGGAGGGCATATGCCACTCCCCGCCGCCCTGGATGCCGGTGGCGAGCACCACCTTGCGCGCCAGCACCGAGCCTTTGGCGCCGGCGCCGGAGACCTGCAGGCGGAACAGGCCGCGCTCGACCGGCTCGATCAGCCCGACCTTCGTTTCGTTCTGCATCGGGATTTCCAGCGTGGCGCGGAACCAGCGCAAATAGCGCATCCATTCCTGGCGCGGGATTTTCACCACCTCATCCCAAGAGGCCGCGCCATATTGCGCTTCCCAGAAGGCGCGGAAGGTGAGCGAGGCGACGCCGAGATCCGGGCCGGTGAGGTATTTCGGCGTGCGCAGCGTGACCATGCGCGCATAGGTGATCCAGGGGCCTTCGAAGCCGGCGGGGTTTTCGTCCAGCACCAGGATGTTATCCACCTTGTCGCGCAGCAGGCCGAAGGCGACCGCCAGGCCGCATTGGCCGCCGCCGATGATCACCGCATCATAGACATGCTGGCCGGAGCTATGGCTATGCGCACGCACCCATTTATGCGCCGGATAATCGAGGCATTGCAGATCATGCCGCACCCTGGCCGAGAGATCCGCCAGAGCCGTATCGGTATCCAGTTTCAACGCAGCGCTCATGTCGAAGATCCTTTTGCCAAATCCTGCAGCCGCAATTTCGTAATCAGCCCGATCTGTTGCAATGCTTCCGCCCGCTCGGTTTCCGCATCATTGCGAAGGCGAGTTTCGAAGGCGGCAAGGATCGAGGCTTTGGTGTTCAACCGCACGCAGATGATGAAGGGAAAGCCGAATTTTTCCCGATAGGCCGCGTTCAGCGCGGCGAAACGATCGAATTCCTGCGGCGTGAGCTGCTTCAAGCCGGCACCCATCTGCTCGGATTGCGAGGCTTCCGTCAGCTCGACCGAGGCCGCCAGTTCCGGATGGGCATTGATCAGCGCCAGCTGTTCGGCCGGGCTGGCGGCGGCAAGCTCCGCCATGAAGGCGGCGTGCAAGGCTTCGGCGCTGGCAAAGGGCCGGCGGTTCCAGGCGCGTTCGACGATCCAGGGGGAATGTTCGAAGATATGGCCGTAGGTTTCGACGAAGGCAGCTTTGCTGGGTGCGGCCAATCCGTCCAAAGCCGCGGCCTCAATAAGGGATGCGGGAATCGTTGTCGGCCCAGGTTTTGAAGCAGGACAGCGCCTCGTCATAACATTCTGGGATCAGAACGGCCTGGACGCGGCGCTGCTCCGGCGGCAAGGCGATCTGTTCGTAGAAATTCGCATCGTCGAAGCCGATCGCATGGGCGTCCTTGGCCGGGGCACCGTAATAGACCTTGCCGATGCGGGCCCAGAAAATCGCCGACATGCACATCGGGCAGGGCTCGCCATTCACATAGATCTCGCAGCCCGAAAGGTCGAAATGCTGCAGGTGTTTCGAGGCGTCGCGGATCGCCGTCACCTCGGCATGGGCGGTGGGATCCTTGGCGGAGAGCACCCGGTTATGCCCCTGCCCCACGATCTCGCCGTCCTTGACGATGACGGCGCCGAACGGGCCGCCATGGCCGCCGGCCATGCCTTGATACGCCAAAGCGATGGCGTGACGCATAAACTTGGCGGCTTCGCTGGTTTCCTGCGTCATGATTGTCCTGTTCCTTGCCGGCCCATACTGTCTTAAGGTCCCTTGCACTGCAACACGGAAATTTTCAGCGCCCATGTCTCATCGCATGTCTCATCGCCCCGCCGGCAGCCTGATGAATCGCCTGGCCGAATTGGCCGCCGTCACCGACACGCCGGGCGCCCTGACCCGGCTGTTTCTGTCGCCCGCGCATGCGAAAGCGATACCGCTGGTCGAAGGCTGGATGCGGGAGGCCGGGCTGCAGACGCATATGGATGCGATCGGCAATCTGGTCGGGCGGACCCGGAACAGTGCCGGCAAACCAATTCTGCTGCTGGGCTCGCATATCGACACGGTGCGCGATGCCGGCGCCTATGACGGCAATTTCGGCGTGCTGGCGGCAATTTCCGCCATTGCCGAAATTGGGGAGGAACTGCCCTATGCCGTTGAAATCCTGGCCTTCGGGGATGAGGAAGGCGTGCGGTTTCCGCAAACCCTGTCGGGCTCGCGCGCCATTGCCGGCACATTCGATCCGGCTGCCCTGGATGGCAAGGATGCGGACGGAATGACGCTTGGCGAAGCGCTGCGAGGCTTCGGCGGCGATCCGTTAGGGATTGCGGCTATTGCCCGCGACCGCAAGCAGGTCCTTGGCTATGTCGAACTCCATATCGAACAAGGCCCGGTGCTGGAGGCGGAAAATCTGCCGGTCGGGGTGGTGACCGCCATCAATGGCGCGTCGCGGTTCAGCGTCACGGTCACCGGCGCTGCCGGACATGCCGGGACCGTGCCGATGGCGATGCGCAAGGATGCGCTGGTGGCGGCGGCCGCGCAAATCCTGGCGATCCAGAGGCTTGCGGCCGGCATTCCGGATCTGGTGGCAACGGTCGGCGCGCTGGCCGTGCATCCGGGGGCGCCGAACAGCATCCCCGGGCGGGTGACCTACAGCATCGATCTTCGGGCGCCGTCGGACGAGCTTCGCAAACAGGCCATTGCCGAGCTCGGCCGCGAAATTCAGCAGATCGCCGAGCGGCACCGGGTCGAGACCGTATTGCGGCAGACCCATGACGCGGCCGCGACGCAATGCGCGCCTTGGTTGCAGGCGCAGCTTGCAAGCGCGGTCGCGGCGCAAGGCATCGAGCCCTTTTTTCTGCCCAGCGGCGCCGGGCATGACGCCATGGCGATCGCCAGCCTCTGCCCGGTCGGGATGTTGTTCCTGCGCTGCAAAGGCGGCATCAGCCATACGCCGGAAGAATCCATCACCGAAGCGGATGCCGATATCGCCGTGGCGGTTTTGACCCGGTTTTTGCGGCAGTTCAAAACCGAAACCTAGCAGCTTTTTATCGGAATTGTTGGCGCGGAAACCTTTACGCCTGGCTGATTGAAGCGCACCGTTAACGATTCAATGTGGTATTACAAAGACTTCCTGAAATCTTTTGCGATTTTTCTGGCCCGGACGCGTTTTTGTTAACGCGTTGTACACTCACTCGCTTTACTGCCGCTCGGAGGAACCACATTCAACCGATGGTTTGGAAATGTCGAGCGCAAAAACCTTAACGCCCCGTAGGATCGCCATCGCCTGCGTCATACCGCTCCTGCTGACCGGCTGCGGCAGCCCGGCAAGTTCGCCGTCATCGGGCGTGTCCGGCGCCAGCGCCAGCAAAGCCGGTACTGCCAATGCCGCGGCCGCCACGGGCACGGTTGCCAGCACCGGCGTCACCAGCAGCGCGCCGACCGTCACGACCTTGACCGGAACGCTGGGCGATGCGGGGGGCGGGCTGCTCGATGGCACCGGCACCGGCCTTGCCTCCGGCGGCAGCGCGATCGCGGATGGGCCGACCGGCGCGCTGGGGACTGCCGTAGGCGGGGTTGTGGTTGCCACCGGTCAGACCATCGCCGTGACCGGGGCGTCGCTGGCCAGCAACGCGCTGAACAGCCCGATCGGGATCACCATCGCGGGAACCAGCACGCCGGGTACCGGCGCCGGAAACATCATCGGCGCAACCGTTCTGAGCGACCCGGCTTCGACCGCGCCCATCCAGGCGGTTGCCTTGACTCCAGGGAAAATCGCCGGGGTAAGCGTTGCCAATCCCGAGACCACGACCATTCCGGCGGTGACACCGCTGGTCACCGGGACGCCGGCGATCGTCGCTTCCATCCCCGGCGCGGCGCCGGCGGTCGGCCAACTTGGCACCGCGATCGATCAGAACGTGACGCCGGCGCTGAGTGGCGGCACCGCCCAGCTCGACACTGCGGCGGCGCCGCTCAACCCGCTATCGAACGTGAAGCTTGGCACGACGCAATTGCTCGGCACCAGCGGCACGCCGGCGCTCGTCAATGCTGCCGTGGCGACGCCCAGCAGCTTGGCGAGCGCCAGCATCGATCAGAGCAGCGGCATTGGCGCAAGCTCCGCCGGCAGCGGCTTGAACGGGCTCGGCGGCAGGCTGAGCGGCGGCCTGACCGCGCTGACCGGCGGCCTGACGAAATAGACCCCGTTTTTCCTTAAAAATAAGGGCCGGCGGCGCGCGCGCACAGGCAAGCGCGCCGCCGGTATCGTTTATGAAACGCTCGCCTCGTTTTTCAAGACATGCGCCGGCCAGGCTCCGCAATTTCTGGAAATTCTGCTACGCCGTGCTGTTCATTCTGCTGGCGTTTCAGGCGCAGGCGCAGACGGATGCACTGCATCTGCTCGGCCAAGGGCAGTTGCGGGTAACGCCGCCGCAGCATTTCACGAAGGTTCCGGCGGCGCGGGCGACGCTTGCTTTGGCGCCATCCAACCTTGGCGCGTTTGTGCTGCGCGAGGTGATCATCGAGGGCACCAGCTCGGCCTCCGCCACCGCCTTGCGGCAAGCCGCGGCGCCCGCCATCGGCCATGAGGTCAACAGCGCGGCTATCAGCCTGATCGCGCAGCGGATCGGACAGGCAGAGCAAAATGCCGGCATCGTGCTGTATCGCGTCAGCCTGCCGGCGCAAAAAATTCAGCATGGCGTGCTGCGGTTGCGGATTGCGGAAGGCGCCGTGGCGCATGTGCAAATCCAGAATGCGGCGAATGGCCGGCGCCTGCAGCTTATGCGCGGCTATGCGCAGAATATACTGAACAGCCGGCCGCTGCGGCGCCGGGTGCTGGAGCGTAACATTCTGCTGATGGGCGATATCGCCGGCACCAAAATCGGCAGCCGCTTCATCCCCGATCCGGCAAGCCCTGGGGACGTGACGCTGCTTCTGACGCTGCAGCAGATTCGGGTTTTCGGCGGTTTCAGCGTGGATAATCAGGGCTCCCCGCTGCTGTACCACACGCAGGCCGTATTCAATACCGGGATCAACGATCTGTTCCATGAAGGGGAGCGCACGCAGCTCGTGCTCGGGCTGCCGCTGGATGTCACCCGCTATCAGTTCTACGGGATCAACGATATCGAACCCATCGGCGTGAACGGCGTTACCCTGTCGTTAAGTGCCGGCGAGCTGGTGAGCCATCCGCAAGGCGAGGATGTGCTATCCGGGACCGCCGCATTCGCAAGTGCCGAGCTGGATGATCCGGTGATTCGAAGCGTGCATCGGAATCTGACATTGGGCGGCGGATTTACCTATTTGAATTCGAGTGACGCCTTTCTGGGTTTCACGACTTCCGATGAGCGCACGCGATCGGTCCAGGGCTCGATCACCTATAATGACGATACGTATTTCAACGGGGTGAACCGGGTGAGCGCCTCGGTGAGCCAGGGATTGGATGTGCTGGGCGCCCGCATGGCGGGGCCGGCCTATGGGGGGCCGGGTTTTACCAAGGAGAATATCAAGCTGGACCGGCTGCAATTGCTGCCGGGAAGTTTCGTTTTGCGGCTGTCCTTGGCGGGGCAGACGACGACGGACCGGCTGCCGCCCTCGCAGGAATTCGAATATGGCGGGGCCGATTACGGGCTGGCATTTTATGCGGCGGAGCTTGCGGGCGATGAAGGAATCGCTGTGCTTGGGGAGCTGTCGCGCGCGATCCCGGCGCAGTATCTTCCCGATATGCTGGCGGGCAGCGGGGTTTTCACTTCCCTGGATTATGGACGCATCTGGAACCGCCAGCCGGTTTATGTGCCGCCGACGGATCGCGGCGCTTCATTCGCCGCCGGGCTGCGGCTGCTGCTGTTGCACAAGGTGCAGGTGCAGATCGCGGGGGCGAGGTCGATCATTACGCCCGAATACGCGCCGAATAATCAGCGCTGGCGATTCGTCATCGGGACGACGGGGCAGTTCTAGTTTTCCGCTGCGCCAGAGACGGCGGATGCTTGCTTGCATGGCTCCAGGACGCGCAAATCGCGATAGAGGCCGCCATCTCTGGCGAAATGCGGGTTGTAGAACGGGTCATGCGGCAATAAATGCCCCCAACGCTCCAGCATCACCTGGTTTTCATGCATGAAGCGGGCGAGCTTGCTTTCCGAAAAATCATCGCCCCGGCTCATGCTTTCACGATGTTCGGCGATGCATTCGGGGGTGAAGACGATCCGGTGGCCGGCCTTGCGCAGCTTGAGGCAGAGATCGATGTCGTTGAAGGCGATGCCGAGTTCGGCCTCATCGAAACCGCCGGCTTCATGAAACGCAGCGGCCCGCACCAGCATGCAGGCAGCGGTGACGGCCGCAACCTCGCGGGCGGTGATGGCCTGGGCGATATAGCCGGGGGCCTGGGCAGGGAGGCCGCGAAAGCCGTGATCGGCGACGCCGCCGATGCCCAGCACCACCCCGGCATGTTGAACGGTGCCGTTCGGGTAAAGCAGTTTGGCGCCGACCGCGGCGGTCTTCGGGTCGGCCAGCGCCTCGTTCAGAAGGATTCTCAGCCAGTCTTCGCCGCGCACCAGCACGTCATTATTGAGGAAGAGTAGAAAAGGATGTTTCGCCGCCGCGGCGCCGAGATTGTTGATCCGGGAAAAATTGAACGGCTCGGTGATGCGGATCACCTTGGTTGCGGGCAGATTTGCCTGGTCCGCGCAGAATGACTCGGCCTCCGGCGCCGTGGAGCCGTTATCGAGCAGGATAATTTCGTAATCGACACCGCGGGTGAGCGCACGAACCGCCGCCACGCCGTTGGCTGTCATTTCGATGTGATCCCGGAATGGGATGAGGATGGAGACACCCGGATCGGCGGTATCGGTAAACGCGACGCGGTAGCAGGTAAGATCGCCGCGCTGCGTC
>Ga0116227_10015869_pt1 | contig 11035 bp, 10 predicted proteins | sample S1TSphgellanicum_FD_89693 | JGI IMG/M metagenome (GOLD analysis project Ga0116227, IMG submission 89693) | Host-associated microbial communities from peat moss isolated from Minnesota, USA - S1T2_Fb - Sphagnum magellanicum MG | ecosystem: Host-associated > Plants > Peat moss > Unclassified...
CATCGGAAGCTACGTCGGCAGCCCAGCCGATCTGCGCGAACTGGTCGAACTGGGGTCCGGCGGCCGTCTGCCGCCAATCCCGTTGAAAACGGTGCCGCAATCGCGCGTGAACGACGTGCTGTGCGACCTGCGCGACGGGCGCATCACCGGCCGCGTCGTCCTCGACGCGCCGGTAAATGCGGCTCGAATCCCGAGCGCGACGCCCGCGCATGCCTGATAAGAAGAATAGACTTGCTCACCGCCACGGCGTACCCGTCGAGTTCGAGCTGAACGGCGCTGCGGACTGCCGGCGCCGCGAAGGAAACAATCGCAGACGGTCGACCGACTGTCCGTATGTGGTTTTTGTATCCAATATCCAGGATCTCCCCAGCACAGGAAGTACTTCGCACGGAATCGTACCTTCTGCCCTGTCGAGTCCCGCTCCGAGTCGTCGCCGGTCCGCCCTGCGAAAGAAACTTCTCTCAGCTCCTGTCGCCAAGTCGGGAGCAGCGCCACACGACAAAGCGAGGTGACCCGTTGGAAGCAGAAATGCCGCCGGCCACTCCCAACCACATCTGCGCCCTATACGACAGCCTCGACGTGCGCGACGACATGGTCATCCGATTCGTGCGGGAAGGCCTCGCTCAAGGCGACAAGTGCGTATGCTTCGTCGACCACGATTTCATGCAGCGTCTGATGCTCGACGATGCAGCGGCGAACGTCGTGCCCCGGCAACTCGAGTTTCATAGCGCCGACGACGCCTATCTCGACAACGGATCGTTCTCCAAAGAGATGATGATCGATCGGCTTACCCGCCATGTGACGAGTGCGATCGACGACGGCTATCCGTTGACGCGTTTGGTCGGCGATATGAGCTGGGTCATCCACAACCGCATCGATCCCGCAATGGTCGTCGCGTACGAAGCCGAGGTCAACGATTTCGCGCAGCGATTGCCGCAGATCGCCTTCTGCCTATACGATCTCGCGCTGTTCGACGGTTCGGTGGTCGTCGACGTGTTGCGTACGCATCCCAAAATCTACTTAAACGGAATGATTCTGACCAATCCTTACTACGTCGCGCGGCCGTCCAGGTCCGTACTGCATCGATGATCGACAGCCCGACCTTCGCGCCGGCCGAAACGGAGGATGCGTTGCGCGAGCAGTTGCTCTCGATGCACGCCGTTCTCGTTCTTTCGCTGGTTCTTGCGCGCAGTCGCTCGCCCAAGCAAATCGTGCATCTGGCGACGACTGCGATTCCGGCGATCGGGCGGTGCCGCCCGCTGGGCCTGTTTCACCCCGCAGCGGAGGGGTCGTACTTCGCTCTGGCCGACCCGGAGCTGACGCGGCAACTGCAGGCCGCGGGCCCGGCCGGGGCCGATCTCGACCTCCCCGGCCATGAGTGGAGCTTCGCCTATCCGCTCGCGACGAGCGGACGCGAGGACCGGCCGTATCTGGTGATCGTCGCCGATTGCGAACCGTCGGAACACGAGCGCTTCTGCATCTCGGCTCTAGCGCGGACGTGTGGTGTGGCGATCTCGAATGCCGAACTGCTCGACGCCGAACGTGACTTAGCGGCGAAGCGCGACGATCTCAACGCGCGCCTCGCGACGACGGTCGCGTCGCTCGAAGGAGCAATGGAGATTCACAAGCGCCTCAACGACGTTGCCGCTCACCAGGAAGGTGAAAGCGGAATCGCGGCCGCGCTCTTCGAGCTGACCGGCTACGACGTGCGCATCGAGGATCGGTACGGGAATTTGCGCGCCTCGGCGGGGACCGCGGCGACACCTCGCACCGAAGCCTGTTGGTCCGCCCAGCAGCGTCAGATGGTTCGCGCGTTGATCGCGAGGCTGCGTAAAGAACGCCGGCCGGTATACGAAGCGGGAAGCTGGTTCGCGTTGGCCGAGCCGCGACCCGACGTAATCGGCATCATCGCGCTCGATGGCCCACCTGAACTCGAACGAGAGAACGATCTGGTTGCGCTCGAATACGGCGCGACCGTCTTGAGCATCGAGCTTGCTCGCGTGCAAAGCGCGGTCGAAACTGAATTGCGGATGCGTCGCGACCTCGCCGAAGCGCTTCTGTCGGGCGACGACGAAAGCGCGACGCGCAATCAGGCGCACGCGCTCGGCTACGACCTGCTGAGGCCACACCGGGTGGTGATCGTCAGCATCGGGGACCGCGCGCCGCTCGATGATGCTTTCTTCCGACTCGTTAGCCGGCACGTCAAACGGCTCAATATTGGTTCCCTCGTGGTCGGGCGTTCCGACGGCGTCGTTATCCTTGCTCATAGCGATACCAATTGGGATGAAATGGCGGTGCGGCTTTCTGAAGAGGTCGGCGCGAAGAAACCCGTGTTCGCGCTCGGTTCACGATACGAACGCCCGGCAGAGATCGCGCGTTCGTACCGCGAGGCCAAATTCGTAGTCTCGCTTCGCCGTGCGATGCCCCGCGATAGCAGCGGTATCGTCTCGTTCGAGAACCTCGGTGTGTATCGCATCTTGTCGACCGTTAACGACCTGGACGGAGTCGAGCGCTTCATGCGCGAAATGCTCGGACCCCTCATCGAATACGATCGCAAGCGCAACGCCGATATGGTGAACACGCTGGCACGCTATCTGGAGAGCGGCTGCAACTACGACCTCACGGCCGAGGCGCTCCACATTCACCGCAGTACCTTTAAATACAGGCTGCAGCGCATCCGGGAACTCGTCGGCCACGATCTCACCAGCGGAGAGGTGAGGTTCCAATTGCAGTTCGCGACGAAGATTTGGCAGACGCTGCAAATCCTGGCGCCTCCGCCACCGCCTGTATCAAACACACTCGCCTCGATCGGCGGCCATGCCGTACTCGAGGTCGCCGAGCGCTGATCGGTTCAGCCGCTATCCGCGTACAATTCCGGTCGCCGATCGAACGCTTTTTTGCAGCCGGCGCAACAAAACCAGATCGTGCGTCCGTCGCGCTCGGACGACAGCGCCGACGCCCCCGGCTCGACCCGCATGCCGCAGACCGGGTCGACGTGGACCGCCGCGCACGATGCATTCGTTTGCTCAGCCATAGCGCGGACGTTCCGGCGCGCGGGTGCCGGCGCCTTTGCCCGTACCGGGCGAATAGGGCCGGCGATTTCCCCCTTGCGGGGCTTTGCGGAGGTGTGGCCTCCCGACACACACTGTTAGGAAGCTCGCACACGTCCTGGGAGTTCACGACCGTGACTATGCTTCTATCACCGAAACCCGCCGTCGAAAGTGCACCGGCGTTTGCGTCGCCGGTTACCGCCTCGAATCAAATCTTTCCGGGCAAACCGCTGCTTACTGACGAAGCGTTGGGCTGGCTCGCCTATCTCGACGCAAAGACTGCGTTCAACGCGACGTGGTTCAAAGATGACGCAGTCCATCCATCCTGGGATAACCTGACCGGCGCGCCGATCGGCGTCTATCACCGCTACGATCTGTCGTACGCGACCTGGGCCCTGGGGCTGATGGCCGAAAACACGCCGGCGTGGCGCGAGCGCTACACCAAAATTCTCGGCTACATGGCCGACCGCTTCCTCGAATACTGGGCGATGTGGGATTGGATCGAGAACTCGGGGCCCGATCCGAACCGGGCCAACTATCCGGCCGAAGCGGCGGTGCTATTCCCTCCCGGCTACATGGGCAAGTATGATATCCCGGGCTGGGCGGGCAACGGCATCGAGCCGTTCGCGTACGATCCGGACCCGGTGCGCGGTAACGGCTCGTGCAATCTCATGTACAAAGGTTATCTCAACTTGGTCTTGGGCTTCTACAACTACGTCTCGGGCGACGCCAAGTACGACAAGCCGTTCAAGGTACGCTATAGCGACGATAAGACGTTCACATACGATCACCGCAGTCTCAACGAACTCATCGCCAACCAACTGCGCACGAACATTTCGGGCCTGGGCTGCGAGGTGATGAAGGTTTATCCCTGGTGCAACAATCTCACGGGCCTCGGAATGCGGCTATTCGACGTCATGCATGGAACCGACCTTACCAGCGCCTATGAAGGTTATAAGCGCTATCAGCGCGAGAACTTCATGGGGAACGGAACCGGTACCGGTCCGATCGATTGGTTCACCCTGTATTGGGATCCGACGTTACCGTTCAACATGAAGAATGAGGAACATCAGTTCGCCTACAACTGGTGGGCGAACGCGTGGAACGGTTTGCCGCTGGATCCGCAACTGTTCGAGCGTCTTTACGAAGGTGCCAAGAAACGGTTCTTCACCCCGCAGCCGGACGGCAGCGCCTACAGCATCGGACTGCCCGGGCTCGACGGCGACTATCAGTACGCGACGATCTGCGCAGCCTCCATCGCCAAGGAAATCGGCGACGACGAAGCCTTCGAGGCCTTCAATCTGTGGATTCAAAATAACTACGAGCCGACTTGGGATGCCCGCAGCGGGACGTTTTACTTTCATCTCGGCTTGAACGAGGAATGGCCGCGCGGTCAGCTCAACGACTGGCTTATGCCGGCGTACACGATCACGAAGCCTGGCCAGTGGCGCAAGCTCTTTCGCGAGCCGAATACCGCGAAGTTCTACCAGCCGACGCTCGAGGGCGTCGACTACCCGGCGCTTCTGGTACGTCAGGCGTTCGCGGACGACAACTCGCTCTACGCCGCGTTCACGTCGACCGACCAAGCTCGCGCCGGTAGCGCGACATCCGTGACCGTCACGAATCTCGTCCCGGGCGCGCGCTACTCGGTCATCGTCGATGGACGTAGCCGGGGTGAAGCGGTAAGCGATGACGGCAGCCTAAAGGTCGACCTCACGATCGGAACGCACACGCTGCTCGTCCGCCGCGCGGCGTGAATCGAGCGCCGGCCGTCGCGACGGTAGCCGCAGCGACGGCCGGCGCTTGGGCGTTCTTGCTCGCCAGTGCGTTCAGCGGTGACGGCCTGACGCTCGTGCACGGCCGCCTCTGTGGAACCAGTCATGCGGGAGCAGGCGCGCTGGGCGGCTTTCTCGCCGCGTGGATGGTGATGATCGCTGCAATGATGCTGCCGGATGTCGTCGCTGCGCTCGCGCAGCGGCGCGATCCGGTCGGCGGCGTCGCGGTGCTGGGATGTTACGTCGCAGGGTATCTCGCACCGTGGGGCGTCTTCGGGTTGGCGCTTTTCGTCGTAGGCAACGTGCTGCAGCGCGTGCTCGACGTTACGGCGCCATTCTCAACTGGCGATTCGACCAGCTTTGCGGCCGTTCTGGGCCTCCTCGGGTGCGGCCAGTTCGCCTCAGCTGCGTTCGTGAAGCGGCTCCGCGCGCCGACGGTCGCTCCGACGGGAGCGGTCCATCCGATCGGCGTGTCCGCCGGCCTTGCGCTGGGGTGCGAGAGCCTGCGCTGCTGCTGGGCGGTCATGGTGTTCATGTTGGTGGCCAAACTCCACGACCCGCTCAGCATCGCGGCGTTCACTGTTGTCATCGCCTACCAGCGGCACGGGCGTTGGGGTTGTTCGGCGGCACGAGCACTCGGGATCGCCGCGCTGGCCGACGCCTTCTTCACGGTTGCCATGCGTGCATCGCCGCTGTGAACCCTTCGATCCTTCATACCGCATCACGTTGTTTGGCTGAGGTTCATTGGAACGATGTACATGCCGTCGCCGTATCGGATGCTGGTCCGGCGGTTCGTGGAAGAACTCGAACGAGGCTCCTTATCGGAGTCGCTCGCCGCGCGGATGGTCGCGGACGACGCCGTCGCGCACTTTCCGGGCAGCGGTCCGCTGGCCGGTGAATATCGCGGGCCGGCAGGTTTCGCGCGGCTCTTTCACTTGCAACGCCAAGCCGCGCAGGACGGCTTTACGTTCGAGATGCAATCCTACGACGTCCATGCGACCGCGGCCGCTGCGGTAGTGCGCATCGGGACAAGGCGCGACCTACGGACCTATAGCGACGACTTGCGGCTCGTGCTGAGCCTCGAGCGTGGCAAGATCAAAGAACTGTGGCTCGATCCCGTCGACGCGGCGGGCTTCGACGCGTTCTTCAGTTGAACGACGCTCGCTTCGACGCCGCGCTCGTCACGCGCGTCTTGGCGCGGGTCACAGGTCGCCGCGATGAGGTTCGCGGGCTGGTCGCTGCCCTGCGCGCGGCGCGCCACATCGTGCTCGAAGGGCCGCCGGGGACCGGAAAGTCGACGATGCTGCGCACGATCGCGCATCAAGCGGAACTACCCTTCGCGCTCGTCGAGGGTAGCGCGGAACTCACACCCGCTCGGCTCATCGGCTGGCACGATCCGAGTCGCGTGCTCGCTGAGGGCTACACGTCCGCCTCGTTCGTCGACGGTCCCCTCGCGCGCACGATGCGAGAGGGCGGCGTCCTCTATGTCGAGGAGCTCAACCGCGTCCCGGAGGAGACGCTCAACGTCCTCGTCACGGTCATGTCCGAGGGTGAAATCAACGTCGCGCGCGTCGGCCGCATCGCGGCCGCACCCGGATTCCGATTCATCGCCGCGATGAACCCCTTCGACACCGTCGGAACCGCGCGGATCGCTGCCGCGCTCGCCGACCGCATGTGCCGTATCTCCGTCGGCTACCAAACGGCTGAAGAGGAACGCCTGATCGTGCTCGGTCACGCGCCAGGCATCCCCGCGCATCTGGTCGAGGCGATCGTCGGGCTCGTGCGCGCTACGCGCGACCATCCGGAGCTGCGCCAAGGTTCTTCGGTGCGCGGCGCAATCGACTTCGCGATGCTCGTGGCGAGCTATGCGCAAGTCTGCGCGACGCCTCTCGACGATGCGCGTTCGTTATCGGCCGCGATGCAGTCTTCGCTGAGCGGCCGCGTGCGCGTCGACGAGCTGAGCGACCGGCGCGCGGAAGACATCCTGAGCGAACTCTTCGAGCAGTTCTTCGCCCCTGGCATTCGGGAGTCCGGATTGCCGGTGCCGGTGTTCGCAACGAGCCGGCCATCGTCGGAACAGCGGGACGGACCGGCGGGAAAAATCTGACCCGGGATCGGCCCACCTCTGCCGCCGGTTCCGGGACATCGATCGTGCAGGGAAGCGGGGTCGCGCGCGAATTACGGCGCCGGGCGCAGCTGACGTGGAGCCGGGCCGAACTCGCGCAGTACGACGACTTCGCGGCATACTCGCCGCAGCCGGGAGCGATCGCGATCGATGCGTTTCGCGCGGCGTTCGACGCCGGCCCCGATCGGATGTTCGAGATGCTGCCTCGTTTGGCCAAGGCCGCCGACGCGCCGCTGCGGCGTCAAGCTCGGCGCATCGCGGCGCGCATCATCGTGCGTGAAGCGCGTTCGCGTGCTACGGGTGCATACGGTGCGGGGCGGATGGCCTCCGAACCGCTCGGCCCCGACGGCGAGCTGGACATCGACGCGTCGCTCGAAGCGGTGCTGCTCGCGCGCGCCGGCCGGACGGGGGCGCAGCCGCAGCTCGTCGCGCGAGCCTGGCGGCGGACACGTACCGCGGTCTCCCTAATCGTCGATACGAGCGGCTCGATGAGCGATGGCGGAATCGGCAACGCGGCGCTCGCGGCGGCGGCGATCACGTTACGCGCCGGCATCGACTTCAGCGTGGTCGCCGTGAGCGACCGAGCGTTGATCATCAAAGCGCAGGGCTCGAACCGTCCGATCGAGCGGGTCATCGACGATTTGCTGACGCTGCAGAGCTACGGCTGGACGGATCTCGCCGTCGGATTGAACGCCGCTCGCGCGCAATTGGCGCGTGCGCCCTGCGGCGGCCGGCGCATCGCGATCCTGCTCAGTGACGGACGCGCCAATCGCGGCGGCGATCCGCTGCAGGCCGCTCGGGCGCTGGAGACCTTGCACGTCATCTCAACGTCGGACGTCGGCGACGCCGGCCGCGCACTTGCCGCCGCCGGCCGCGGCAGAGCCGTCCACATCGGTGGCGGGCGGGAGATCGTGCCCGCGCTATGCGCGCTGTTGGCGGAAGTTTGAGAACCGCCGCGGCACCCGGCCCGAAGAGCCGGATCGGCAGTGATGTCCATGACGCTTCACCCTGTGCGGGTGAGGGGCCCCGGGAAACTCGGCCGGTGCTGACGAGGCGCGATTTCGCCCGATTCGCTTCAATCCGAAGATAGCGCCGGCATCCTGTCGCACGGCCGGCGGTGCAGCAAAGGTTGTACGTGGAGATCACGGCTGCGGTGTGCAGAACCAAGTCGCTACCCTTTACGATCGAAACCCTTGAACTCGACGATCCGCGAGCCGACGAAGTCCTCGTACGGGTCGTCGCCTCGGGTGTGTGTCATACCGATCTCATTTGTCGCGACCAGTGGTACGACGTGCCTTTGCCCGCCGTCTTCGGTCACGAGGGCGCAGGCGTCGTCGAACGCGTCGGTTCGAACGTCACCAAGGTGAAGCCCGGCGATCACGTGGTGATGAGTTTCGTCTCGTGCGGGCAGTGCCCAACCTGCCGCGCCGGACGGGTCGCATATTGCGCGGAGTTGTACGCGCGCAATTTCAGCGGCGCGCGTCCCGACGGCAGCAACGCGCTGCACAACGGCGGAACGGCGATTCACGGGCATTTTTTCGGCCAATCGTCGTGGGCGACCTATTCGATCGCTTACGAGCGTAACGTCGTCAAAGTCGACCCGGGTGCACCGTTGGAACTTCTCGGCCCGCTCGGCTGCGGCATCCAGACCGGCGCCGGTGCGGTGCTCAATACGCTGCACCCGCATGCCGGCACGAGTCTGGCGGTATTCGGCGCCGGCGCCGTCGGTCTTTCGGCCGTGATGGCCGCGCGGGTAGCCGGTTGCACGACGATCATCGCGGTCGATATCAAGGCGAACCGACTCGCCCTCGCGCAAGAACTCGGCGCGACGCACGTCATCGACGGCTCGAATGTCGACGCGGCCGCCACGATCAAAGACATCACGCGCGGCGGCGTCGACTTCAGTCTCGAAACGACGGCTTCGCCCAAAGTTTTTCGTTCCGCCGTCGACTGTCTCGGTCCGCTCGGGACCTGCGGATTGATCGGCGCCGCGGCACTTGGCACCGAGGCGACGTTCGATATGAACGACATCCTGCTGCCCGGCAAGACCATCAAAGGCGTGATCGAGGGCGACAGCGTCCCCGACGTGTTCATTCCGCGCCTGGTCGAGCTCATTCGCCAAGACCGCTTCCCGCTCAGTCGGCTCGTAAGATCGTACGGATTGTCCGAGGTGAACGCGGCAGCCGAAGCATCGTTGTCGGGCGCCACGATCAAACCCGTTCTCGTGATGGCGTAATTCGCGCATCCGCCCAATCACTTGCTCTCTTCGTTTGAGGTTGACACATGAGATTGACCCGGGAAGCTTGGCACGACATCACCCGCGATACCGATTGGACGCCATCCTATGTCACTGACGCGGAGATCTTCCCGGATATTTTCTCGGGGTGCGGCAACGTCCCGCGTGACAAATGGCATGGCTGGCGCGAAGACTACCGCATCTCGTACGAAGAGTACGTTTCGGTGCAGCGGGAAAAAGAGGAGGCGGCGTACTCGGTCAAGGCCGCGTTGCAGCGCTCATCGCTCTTCGATTCGCTCGACGAAGGCTGGAAGTCGTCGGCAAAGGCGCATCACGGAGCGACGACGCTCATCGAGTATTTGGCCGTTCCCGTGGAGCTGAAGATGGCGCGCTTCGGTCTGACCGGCGGCTGGCGCAATATGGCGGTGCTCGGCGCGCTCGATGAGATGCGTCACACACAGCTCAACTTGTTCTTCGCACACGAATTTTTGGCCAAAGACCCGCAATACGATTGGGCGCAGCGCGCGTATCACACCAACGAATGGGCGGCGATCGCCGGCCGAGCTCTCTTCGACGGTTTCATGGCCTCGCCCAACGCCGTCGACGTCGCGGTTCAGTTGCCGTTCACGTTCGAGACCGGCTTCACCAACCTGCAATTCGTCGCGCTCGCGTCGGACGCGCTGGGTTCGGGCGACATCAACTTCGCTAATATGATCTCGTCGATCCAGACTGACGAGGCGCGCCACGCGCAGCAGGGGGGGCCGACGCTCGAACTTCTCATGGAACACGATCCCGAGCGCGCGCAGTGGCTGATCGACAAAACGTTCTGGCAATCGGCGCGCATCTTCGCGATTCTTACCGGTCCGAGCATGGATTACTACACGCCTCTGGCATCGCGTGAGAAATCATACAAAGAATTCATGCAGGAGTGGATCGTCGAACAGTTTGTCGCAAGCCTCAACGATTATGGGCTAAAGAAGCCTTGGTATTGGGACGAATTCATGGCCTCGCTCGACACGGCGCATCACGCGCTGCACTTGGGCGTATGGTTCTACCGGCCGACCGTGTGGTGGAATCCGAACGGAGGGCTGTCCAAGGACGAGCGCGCCTGGCTCAACGACAAATACCCGAACTTCGAGAAGCAGTTCGGTCCGATCTGGGATCAAATCATCGCCAACATCAATTCGGGCAACGTCGGCGCTACGCTGCCGCAGACGCTGCCCTGGCTCTGCAATCTGTGCCAGTTGCCGATCGGCTCCGCGACCGCGCCGAATTGCGCGGAATTCCCCGTGCGGAGCTACAAGCTCGTGCACGACGGCTACCCATACTACTTCTGCTCCGACCCGTGCCGCCGAATCTGGTACCGTGAACGCGAACGTTTGATCGGGCAGCAGACCGTCGTCGAACGGATGCTGACCGGTCAGATTCAGCCGCCGGATGTTCCCGGGCTGCTCGCGTGGATGGGCATTACGCCGGAAATCGCCGGGAAGGACGCGCACGACCTGCGCTGGGCGGCGGACTACCTGCCGGTGGCCGAGGCTGACAGAGCCTTGGCGGCGGTATGAGCGCGGCTACGCAAGCGTCGCCCGTTCCCGTCAACGCGCTCTTCGCGGGCGATTTCATCACGCATCTCGTGGTGGTGATGGACGACGATACGATCGACCAAGCTGCGGAGAAGGTCGCCGCGTTCGTTGTCGGCAGCCGCGTGCAAGCGCGTAACAAGCCGTTCGCCCTGCGCTTCAACGGTGAAGTTATTCCCGGCGGCCTAACGGTCGCCGCGGCCGGGATCGGCCCCTTGAGCGAAGTGTTCGTAAGCTATGCGGGGTAACCCAGGATGACCGAAGGCGTA
>Ga0116227_10015870_pt1 | contig 11035 bp, 5 predicted proteins | sample S1TSphgellanicum_FD_89693 | JGI IMG/M metagenome (GOLD analysis project Ga0116227, IMG submission 89693) | Host-associated microbial communities from peat moss isolated from Minnesota, USA - S1T2_Fb - Sphagnum magellanicum MG | ecosystem: Host-associated > Plants > Peat moss > Unclassified...
TTTAAAAAACCCTTTTTCAAAGAAAGATGTCTTTTTATATGGGATTTTGCTCTTTGGCAAAACCAAAAAACAACCCCCCCCCCCCCCCCACGATGTTTTCAACCCTAGTTTGCTTCAATTTTAAGTGTGTACATAATGGTTGGTGGTGCACCAAACTTCCATGCCATGAGGAACTTTGATTTAGAGTTGAGGCAATTTTCTGGTTTGAGCACAAACCTCACGTACCTAAAAAAATGACACAAATGGATTTCCATGATCCATGTAATCAAAACACACAATGTGAATAATTGTAAAAATGTTTGAAAAAAGAGAGTAGGTGGGAGCAAGGAGAAAGAAAACATTTTGTTCATAATTTCATACTTGAAGAGTATTCTTCTAGTTGCTTTCTCACCATTGGGTTGTTGTTCCCAATCATTACCTTGAAATGGCCCACTAGGTAAACAAATTCACAAAAAAAAACTCATTGAAATGAGTCATTTTCCATGTGTCCATATAATCCCCCAAAATCTCACCAAGTCTTTCTCCCAAAGCAATATGGAAATTGCCCTCATTGAATGGTGTAAAGAGCAAATTGAACCGATGCAACCTTGTGGAGCTACCAAACATTCATGTGTCAACAATTGAACACACATTCATTCATGCATATTGAAAAGTCATGTAAGAAAAAAAGATGCAAGTGCATGGGAGTATGTACTTGCCACCAGAGTGTCTTCCTATTCAACCAAGGATCCAATGTTGGCTCACTTATTGGCCTAGGTGGAAAGAAATTTTGGTTTCGAATTGCTTGGTCCCCATTCCAAAATTTTGAACCATTCCATTTTTTCTTATGGATCCACTCTAATTGTGGTGACATTCACTAATTTTTCTTAGGTCATCTCCTCATTACCAACTTTTGCGCGTGATTAATAAACCTTGAATTGGGCAAAGAAGTCTTCCCCCAAAGAAGGATCAACAACAAGGAGCAATTTCACTAATTGGCTTTTATGTTGTTCTCTTACTTTGAGCCCAACTTGCATCATAGCTTCTTGAAGACCCCCTTGAGTCCTAGGACCATCAATACCTTGTTTGTAATCTTCTCTTGCCTTGCGTTGTGCATCAAGAATTTCATGCTATAAACCCAAAAACAATGCCCCACAAATAACATATCCATTAATGGCATGGAAACAAACGATTCATGAGTAGGTTGTTCATGTAAAAATTGCATGAAATTTCATAGCACAATGATAATTGTGAATCCATGGAGTAATGTATAGAAGGATTAAATTATACCTTGAACAAGATTTTTGTCATGGCATGAATAGACAAATTATACCATGTCTTCCCAATTTCTTGATGCATTCATCATATTGTTCCTTCTTCAACACATGTTTCCATTCAGTCAAAGGTGTGAGACCCACCATTTTGACTTTGGATACGAAGTGCACAAACCTTGATGTGACATGTACCCTTTGAACTTTGCCTTGTATGACCATAAAGAAAAGCATGAAAATTTGAGGGATTGTTGCTATGTCAAAAACAAATAATTATATTGAGGGAACAATCAATTGTATTCACACATTGACTCCATCCATAATGGATCGAAGAGCACCACGATTGTTCTTGTTTACATCAAGCACCCAACTTGTAACCTGAACATGCCTTGATTTATTCTTTGCATGAACCTCATTGATGTATGGATACCAAGCTTGAAGTCTATGATTCCATCCCATACATGGAACATCTTCCCCATGAGGTGATGCAAAGAGGGTTTGGATTGTAAAAACTCTTCAAACTCTTCAATCATTGTTTTCCAATGACCATCCCAACTATTTGTCCTCTCCTAGGTGACATCAACAACACATCCATCAATATCTTCAAATGAAACACAAAATATTGTAGCTCCAAGGTGGTAGCTTGACTAGAAGTCTCCTCTAAGCTTCAAGATGTCATTCATAAGTGTAGGTTTTACAACTTGCATGGAAATCATGCGGCATAATGGAATTTCCATGATTTTGTCTTCAATGAGAAAGGACCTAAAAACAATATTTAGATCATGTTTTTCTTCAAGAATAAGGGCTATTTAACATCAAGTGAAGGTGGGTATGTTTGAAAATACTTTGGTTCTTCATAATCATCAATAGTCCAACTGTTGGCATCAATTTCATCAATTAAAGTTGTTGTCAGTTTGGTCAAATTATGCAAAGTGGTAGCATCATCCAAAAAAAAAAAAATAAAATCTTTTATGTATAATGGGAAAAAATGAAAACAATGAATCACAAGAAATGGGACCAATATGGTTGTGTAAGCTTGAAAACAAGATCGTGAAGTTCAAAAACTTGAAAAGGTCCTAGTGTAAGATAAAGGAAATAAAATAAATAAAATAAATAAAATAAAAGAAACTTGGAAAGCCATATGTGTTGATGTATGTGGAGAAACATGTAAATGACATAGCCCAAGGAAGCTTTGAAAAGTGGAAAAAGACCAAACAAAGAAGTTGGAAAGTTAAAAAACCAAATGACTTAACTTGGTGCACAACTTAGAAAAGTGGGGGAAATAAATTAGAAACTTGGAGGTTGCAAAGCTCAAAAGCCATATGCATTGGCACATATAGAAAACTTTCAAAATTGCATAGGTCGGAAGCATAGAAAAATGAGCAAAATTCTAGAAAACAAACATGAAAACTTGAAAATCGTTGAAGTTTGTGACTTGCTCAAAAGCCATATGCGCCAAGGCATATAGAAAACCTCAAAACCACATAGCTCAAGACCTTCCAAAATGTTGGAAAAATCTAGAGAAGAAATGTTTGAAATATGAAAAAAATCCTCAAAAAAGAAGTTTATAAAACTTCAAATGCATATGCACTAATGCATATGGAAAACTTGAAAACCACATAGCTTGAGACCTTCCAAAATGTTGGAAAAATCCAAAGAAGAAATGTTTGAAAATGAAAAAAATGTGTAGAAAAGAAGTTTGTAAAACTTCAAATGCATATGCACCAACGCATGTGGAAAACATGAAAACCAAATAGCTTGAGACCTTCCAAAATGTTGGAAAAAATCCAAAGAAGAAATGTTTGAAAAATGAAAAAAATCTACAGAAAAGAAGTTTGTAAAAATTCAAATGCATATGTGCCAACGCATATGTAAAACATAAAACTTCAAAACCATAGCGCTCAAGACTTTTCAAAATTTTGGAAAATTTCAGAGAAAAAATGTTTGAAAAATGGAAAAAAATCCATAGAATTTTTTTTGTAAAACTTCATGCATATGCGCCAATGCATAAGGAAAACATAAAATCTCAAAACCACATAGCTCAAGAATTTTCAAAAATTTGGAAAATTTTAGAGAAGAAATGTTTGAAAAATGGAAAAAAATCCGTAGAAAAGAAGTTTGTAAAACTTCAAATGCATATGCACCAACACATACATAAAACCTCAAAACCACATAGCTCAGGACTTTTTAAAATTTTGGAAATGTTTAGAGAAAAAATGTTTGAAAAATGGAAAAAAATCCGTAGAAAAGAAGTTTGTAAAATTACAAATGCATATGCATCGATGCATATGGAAAATGTGAAAACCACATAGCTTGAGACCTTCCAAAATGTTGGAAAAATCTAGAAAGGAAATGTTTGGAAATTAGAAAAAAATCTATAGAAAAAAGTTTGTAAAACCTCAAGTGTGTATGCATCAATGCATATGGAAAAGAGACAAAAATAAACAAACTTAAAAACCCATATGTGTCAATGCATATAGTTGTGGAAGCTTGGAAAATGGAGGTGGAAAATGGAGGGTGCATACCTTGTCCCAAGTAGCTTGACCTTTGTGTTCATTTGAAAGTGCTTTCAATTCCTTCCTTCTTCCCATAGTGAACAACCGTCGTCTCTTTGTGGTGAAGTAAAAATCCTTGTGACGACACCTTTTCTTTTGGAATGAAGGAATGTGAGGAAGAAAAGATAGAGAGGGAAACATGAAGGAAGATGAAGAAAGAAGCAAAGGAGGGCAAAGACAAGGTAGCAAAAGTAAGGTTTTTAAAGTAGTTAAATGGACTTTAGGAGGAATAAATATTCCTATTTTCCCCACTTTTTAACTATTGAGCATTGGCTTGGTGGTATAGTGTATTGTTCCAAACACAATATTTGTGGTTGTGGGTTCAAACCCAAGGGGGAACGGGGGAAGGGGGTGCAAAGGTCGAAGGCCAAGGCAATTTTCTTCGACTTCCTTGAGGCTTAAATTGAAATCTAAAATAGATTTTGGAGTAAAAATCATTTGCACAAGTTGAGAAATTATGAAAATCTTGTTGTGTTTTATTTCATGTTATTAACACATTTCAAGAGTCCTCGTTGGTGAGCACATCAAAAAAGACATTTATGCAATCCTCAATTGTTAAAAAAATATGGTTTAAAAAACATCTTTGTGACAAACAAAATCCTAGTCTATCCTTCTTTCCATATATGATAATACACATGAACAATTTAAAATTTTGGGCAACTTTATAAAAAATAACATCATTTATGTTTTGTGCAATGAAAATGTTATACAAATGTTCAACAAAAATCAATTTTAGGCAACATTCTCATTAAAATATCACTTCAAATATTGATAATCCCCAAAACTAGAAGGTACCACTTCAAATGATGACAACCACCAAAATCATGTATCATTATGGCAATTTGAGTACCAATTTTTTTTGGGGAGAAAACAAATTTCTCACCATCCCAATGGCCTAAAAATGGAACACAACCTCATAATGTAATAGTAGTTGGAATTTTCAAAGTTTGGGCATTTCTTTAATGTAAATAATGTTCTTTGGGTCATAAAATGTCTCCACAATCCCAATATTGGATCCATGAGTAGGGTTCAAGGTTTAGGGCTTTTGGGTTTTCATCATCATGTTCACAATGTTAAATGCATCAATAACTTCTTTGAAACCCTAAGTATTGTTTAATTCCAAGAACTCTAAATCGATCAATTGTTGTTAAACCTTATTGACACATGGAATTTTTTACCACCTAGAGGCGTCACTAATTTTAGATGTTTTCTTAACCTAAACTTCCTATGTCTCTTATATCCATTGATGTTTACAACAACCAACATTGTGAAAAAATTGGTAATTGATTTCTAGAATTTTACAATTGGGATTGAATTTAATATATTTATTGAGATTTACTTCAATTTTTGCATCATGGTGGGATCTAGTTCAAGTTCTGTAATCTTTCGTTCTTTGTTTGAAAATGTTCTTGCATTATCCATAGACATTAAAATAAATGGTTTTGTGGCGGTTTTTGACCATGTGTTCATTAGAGGTTCAAATTGCATGTTCACTTTCTTTTGGTAAAATGAGAGCTCCACAATGAAAATGGGATTATTGTTGATGCCATTTTCCAACATCCATTACATTTGGGTTTTGGTAGAGTTTGGAAAGTTTCTACAAGAAATTACAAAGTTCATGGTGAGGACATGTCATCGCCTTTGCAATTTTTATTTGATTGGATTGCAAGGATTAATACAAGCGAGACAAGAAAACAATTTACTACACAAGTGAAAGTTGAACCTCTTGATTTTCAATTTATTTTCGACCTTAATGATGACATAGATGATGACGATGTCATGGTGCTTCTATATCCAACTCTTCTTTCAAGATTTGTAAAGCACAATGGTGCTACCATTTTAGGGCCTTTGGTTCTAGAGGGACCACCAACAAGCACACCTTTCATTTTCTATGTGTCATTTAACATTGTCAAACTTTGTAATTAATTCTCTTGTAAGTGCCAAATGTTTTCCCACCCCCATGCCATTTGATGTTCCATCATCATCTCAATTTGCACTTAATTTTCTACCAATGTCATTTGATGTTCCATCATCATTTCAATTTGCACCTATTTTTTAGCATGTGCCATTTGATGTTTTGCCATTTCAATCTACTCTTATTTTTTTGCCAGTGCCATTTGAAGTTATGCCATCATTTTAATTTGTTCCTATTTTTCCTCTGGTGCCATTTGAGGTTATGCCATCATCTCAATTTGTTCTTATTTCTCCATCAATGCCATTTGAGATTATGCCATAATCTCAATTTGCTCCTATTTTTCCCCCAGTGCCATTTGAGGTTATGCCATCATCTCAATTTGCTCCTATTTCTCTGTTGGTGCCATTTGAAATTATGTCATCATCTCAATTTGCTCCTATTTTTCCTCTAGTGCCATTTGATCTTTTGTCATCATTTCAATTTTTGCAGGTTTATTTCAACTCACCTCCATTCTATGTGAAGTCCAACTCACAAACCCATAGTGTCATTGAATACTTACAAAAGATGAAAAAGGTGTTGCGATGTAGAAGTGAGATTCAAGACATTGATTTTGATTGTTCCGATGACCTTTTTGTTTCAAGAGTTTGATGGAAACATCTTGTTTGAACTACCTCCCCTTTCCATAAACTTTACCATGATAATGCAAGGTATGGATAGGAAACATAATGGTCGTCCTTGGTGTGTAATGAAAATAAGTAATATAAAAAATGACTATGCATTGACTTTCACACAAGCAACCTATGCTGGTCATTTGCATTGTTGGTTGAAAATTGCTTAGGTTTAGTGTGGGATGGAAAAATCAACGAAGTTCATTGGGAAGGATCAATGGACAATTTTTTTCAACTTGGACATGTGCCACCTACACATTCCATAATTCTTTGTCGGTACTATAAGAACCCCCCTTCTTGTGTTTCCACCTTCAATGCTAGGATCTACTATGTTGTGCACAAGTTACCCATTGTGATTAGGGCATGCATCCACTTTGGTTCACACAATCACCATGTTTCAATTGGTGGTTGTTGTGAATCAATTATGATTACAAAAGAATTAATGAGGCTAGAGGTGGAAAAAAATCAATCATGACTCAAAAATGTTTTATAGCAACCAAAGTTATAGTTGAAATAGCTGTTTGGTTTTGGTGAACCGACCACAACAAAGTGACAAGGGGCACATCTTCATGGGCTAATAGACATGTTTTTAGCACTTTCTTCACCCAACTTCAAGAATCTTGTATTAACCTTCAAACATGGGAATGCTAAACATGGCCCATTGGATAACATTTTCAATTGAAGAATGATAGCCCTTATGACCACATCCAAAACAATGTCTTTTTTGGTCAAGGTTTGTCAAAAGTACATTTGTTTAAGATGTCCACAAAAGGCGAAGGGAGTGGAATCAATCTTGTTGCATGTATGCAACTAGGTGGGTACAAGGAACATGGTTAATGTTTAACCATTGTAAATGTGTTTTGGGTTGGACTACCATGGCATGCCATGTCTATGACCTGAGCTATGCTAGAGTCATGACAATTGCAATGTGTGACAAGTAATTAGAGGATGTGGAATCTCAAGTTTTCATGTGGAGGGCCTTTGTGAAGGTCATGAAAACAAATGGAGTTGACATGCCACAATTTAAAGGGTTCATGATTGATAATGCTTAAGCAAATTGGAATGTTGTCCACAATGTGTTTGGCCCATTAAGAAACCCTTCCCAACCATTGCACAACAGAAAAAGGACTTGCTTTTTCCATTGGGTTCAATCCATGGAGATTCACACCAATAGGCTTATTTGGGTGCCACATTTGTAGACAAAACACATGGAAATTTGTAACAACTATAAGAATTCCAAAACACTTAATGAAGTAAACGCAAATTTTGAGGTTGTCAAGTCTTGGTGGCATTCATCTAGAATAGCATCAAGGATTGACCTTGAAAACCTCAACCATTGGTTGTCCTTTTGGCATTTTTGCATTCATCAATGGGGAAATTTTACTCGAAAAGTACTTGTTTTTTTGTCCCCATTTCATTTCCTATCTATTCACAAATTTAACTAGATTTTGTTTAATCATACATGTTCAATATATGCCTATTATCTGATCACACAATCTCATGTTTAAAATTAAATTTTGTTCATTTGTGCAAGGCTTGACAATTGAAGAGGATGCCAACATGCCTACTACAACTTGTTTGAAACAATTCACAACACTTGGTTGCAACAATTTGGTAAAAAAGGAAAGGACCTTTCTAATGCAACAATTGATGATTTTGTTAGGGCTTTGGAGTAGCAAATTCACTACAAATGCATTTGATGGGTAGATTGAAAGGAATAGGATTAGATCAAATGGAATTGTGTCTAAAAGCTACACATAGATTTGGTGATTTTAAAAAAATAGCACAAGCAATTATAAATTCCATTTTTGGGAGTCCTTTGCATATATAGTAGGTCAATTGGCGTGGAAAGTGAAAAAAGATTTAGTTCTTCTAAGAAGAAGCTTAACACCATGATTGGTTGCCCCCACGATTCACATTGCCATGACATGGGGATCATTCTACAAGGGTGCAAAAGAGTGTTGTTGTACTTGAATCCTTAGATTCCCTTATACGAAGTGGGATTCCATTAAGGTCAAATGGCCATGGCCGGGAAGCTTTGGATATTTTGGAAACCATATGTAATCAAGAAGTCTTCCATTGCAAGGACGATTGCAAACTCAAAAATATGTTGCTTAGCCATCCAATTTAAAAGGCACAAATGTGAGGCCAAAATAACAAAATCTTCATCTCGCACTCCAACCCTTATGTTTCATGGTTGGTTCAAACCTGCAACTAATAAAGAGGCCATGTATAAATCAATGTGGTTTTGCCTTGATGATAAGAATCAATGTGTGTTAGGAGATGTTCAAGATTCTGTGAAGGGAAAACCTTAAAATCTAGATATTTGGCCAATTTTCATTAGTACATGGCTCACTTGCATGGAGGTGGCATCCTTGGAAGAGGCTAGATTTCAATTGTTAAATGTGCACTGGTAGAAGTGGGGATTGTGAATCTAGATGTAGATGACATTCCAACTTTAAAACATGACAACAAAATTGTGCATCGTGCTCCACCTGGAAAGGATCATGATAGTAGGTGGTTATCTAGTAAAACCCTAACAACTACCATTTTGTGAGTGAAGGATGTTCCTAATCCTGGGTATGGGCATGCTTACTAAATCAAATCTCATGGTGGAATGATGACCATGATGTATGAAGTGACAATTGGGGTGATCCCAAATTGAATTTATCTTGATTTTGTGTTCATGTTAACAACCTTCAAGAATAGAGGACAATTTATCCCTTGCAAACATTTGTATTTCATTTATAGAACTAGGATGTATTGTGATCACAAGACAAATGATTTCATTAACCAACCTACACTACGTATCAATGAGATCAAAAAGCTATGGCAGTGAGAGATTCGAATGGGCTAGAGATGGTGTAATTCCCTATGGACATTTAGTTTTATCATCTTTCATAGCATGGTCCATGTGTGATAAAACTAATTGGCCACTTGTTGTTAATGCCACTTGGAAATAAAAAAATATGTTTTACATTAAAAAAATAATCTATTGATTTTGGTTTCCATTTTTTAAATTTATGGTTCATGGATTGGCCATATGTTGTTAAGATGTATGATGCATTAAAAGTTTCATCCATATATAAAATGGATGTAACAAATCATTCATCCATTAGGGCCTAGGGTATGAGTTTAATTGTGCATGATTATAACGAAAATTTCCTTTCATGCTTGAAGTTCCAACTTTAGGTTTTATGCTCGAGCGACATGTTCATGTGAAAACCTGTTTCATCGAGGAGAAGGAACTGTTTGAAGAGGATTATGATGAGATTTAAGATATGCTAATTGCCAACACGAAATTGGGGTGTAGATGTGTAAATAATGTAGGTTCTACTTTTTCCTAGTGATGATAAAACATAAGACTTCATCTGGTCTTTAATTAGGGTTGGGCTATGTATGTTGTTTGTTGATGTTGGTCATTTTGTTGTGAAAGTGTGTTTTCAAATCATTGTTGTTGCATGGTAGGCCCATATTTACAATTGATGTCATATGTTCTTCAAGTGTGTCATATGTGATTTATGATTCTTTAATTTGTTCTTGAAGGTTGTATGTTTTTGAAATCCATTGTATGTTGCTAGTCAAACAAAATTTATATTTTGAAATTTGACATGTATGTTATAATTTTGTTGCTGGTTAATGTTGTTGTAATGTGAAGTTTTTGGTTGAGATTGTCATGTATTTGAAGTCATGTCAGTTATGTTACATTATGGAGGTTTTATTTCTTTGAAATGCTTGTGACTTTATCATGTTGATGGTCAATTGTATGTTGTTGGTTGTTGGTATAGGCAATTGTATATGTGATGCTAGTTATTGGCTAGTGAATCCAACACTTGTCTTTTGATGTGTCAAGTGAAGTCAATTGCTTTTGTTTGAAGTGTGTATAGTTGTGTGATATGCTTGAAATGAGTTTGTTGGTTTATTGCATTCTTTTGTTTAAAGTTCTTGAGCTAACAATATTTGTGATTTTGTTTGAAGTCAGTTAGTCATATGTCATATCGTTTGATGGCAATGCTTAACGCATTATGTGGGGTCAGGGTTGTAAGTTTGTCGAATGCCTAAATGCTTGCCATGTTAAATTTATGAAGAAATAGTGTGCAACGTGTATTTTAGACTTATTAGTAAACAATTTAGTTATAATCTTTTGCAACTTACAATGTAAGTCATATATGTTTGCAGTAAAAAAATTTAAAAAATCAGAAAAATCTACAATTGCTTTGAAACATTTTGAGTCATCCTAATTAAAACCCTAAACCGTGATTGGAACCAGAATCAACTCCTTGAAAGAAAATGAAAAGTTCGATATATGAGAACCACCCTATTTTTGAAATTAAACTTAAACCCGTATCCAAAGGTTCCTACATATTCCCCCCCCAAAAAATAAAAATAAATAAAATCCATATCTAGGGGTTCGTCCAAATCGGAAAAAAAAAAGAAAAAGAAAAAAAGTACCCTAGACCAGAGGTTATCTCAAAAGTAAAGAACCGACCAAAACTGGCACATACCTACAGACCAAAACTAAAAAGCCTCAAGTGGTCGTATTGACCTTTCCCCACTTGACTGGCAGGTCTCCTAATTTTGGCTCCTCGGACGGTATTCAACCCAGAGGCCATTAGGTAGTAAGTAGTCCAAATGAAAGGACAAAAA
>Ga0116227_10015871_pt1 | contig 11034 bp, 8 predicted proteins | sample S1TSphgellanicum_FD_89693 | JGI IMG/M metagenome (GOLD analysis project Ga0116227, IMG submission 89693) | Host-associated microbial communities from peat moss isolated from Minnesota, USA - S1T2_Fb - Sphagnum magellanicum MG | ecosystem: Host-associated > Plants > Peat moss > Unclassified...
GTTTTGCTTTCTTTGCGAAGAGCTTTGTAAACTTTGCGGTTAACTCGCTTCTTTTCTTAAACTAGATTAAGTTTTTTGATCCTTTGATTCCAGACCTTTATAGTGTAATCAAAAATATAAAAATGGAAACTAGAATAAACATTAAAAAAGTGGAGCCAGCAGCTTATGAAGCCATGTATGGTTTAGAAAAATATTTATCAGGCACTAACATTAACCCAATCCTATTGGAACTGATTAAAATGAGGGCATCGCAAATTAATGGCTGTGCTTTCTGCCTAAATATACACAGTATAGATGCGCGTAAAATAGGTGAAACCGAGCAGCGTTTATACTTACTAAATGCATGGAGAGAGACCACTTTATTTACCGAAGAAGAGAAGGCAGTTTTAGCTTTAACGGAAGAAGTAACCTTAATTTCAAGCCATGTTTCAGATGCTACATACAGTAACGCTTCAAAATTTTTTAATGAGCAAGATTTAGCCCAGGTGATTATGGCCATTATTACCATCAATGCCTGGAATAGAATTGCCATAGCAACGAAGTTAATGGTTGACTAATTGCTTCGATCACTCATCTGCATGAGCAGATGAGTGATCATTTTAAGATTTATTTATCTTTTGTAAACCTTCGTAAATTAAACGTGCAATTTCCTTGGCACCAGCGGGCTGAAAATGCGTATTGTCATTTTGCCCCTTTGGGTAGGCGACATATTTCCCGGAATCTAAATTCATAAAATAGTTTCTGGTAACGAAATCAGTGCCTTTTGAAGTAAATAAATCTGCTGAAAGTGTGGTTAAGTCAATTACCGGAACACTTAATTCCTTCGCTACATCCATAACAGCCTGAGGATATTCACCATGAGCACTGCCAAGTACTCCATTCTTCCAGGGATAATTTCGGGTTACGGGAGTAATCAGAATAGGTTTGGCACCTTTCGCCCTGGTTTCATTTACATACATTCTTAAAAATTTTTTATAGCCAGGAATATCAACATAACGCTCAGGTTTATCTTTTGCCCCATCATTATGTCCGAATTGAATGAGCACCAGGTCATTTTTCCTCAATGTAGATAAAACCTCTTTCCACCTGCCTTCTTCAAAAAATGACCTGGTACTTCTGCCACCTTTGGCTTTGTCTACTACCAGGGCACTATCATTTTTGATCAGATGATTTAAGTTTTTCAGATTGTCTTTTGTAAGGAACTGCTGAAAAACCTGTCCCCAACCCATTAGTGGATAACGTTTCTGCGTGTAATCTGCTTCAAGGCTATAATCAGCAACAGTAGAATCACCAATCAGGTAAACCTTAACAGGTTCACGCTTCATGATAAATGACATTAATAAAATAGTGATTCCTGTGAAAAAAAAGATTTGAATATATTTTTTCATATGCTACAGTTATTTTAATTTATCAATTCTGAACCAGTCATATTCCGCTATTCCGGCATCATTGGTTTGTGTCTCCCTTATAGCGAACAAGCCTACTTTTGCGCCAATCCATTGCCCCGCTGTAGCCTGAAATTCATCACCAACATGATTAAATTTGATGCCGTCTTCACTAAAACTAAACTGACATTTAGCACCTACAGCAACAGTTACCCTCATGTAAACCTGGCCTGATTTAAGTTTGGCAATTTCTTTTTCGCTTTCAGTTTTTCCCTTATCCGCACTCTGGCAAATGCCAAACATCAGATAAAGTCCATCCTTTCTACTTTGGACGCTGATTTTAGCATAACTTCTACCCATTATTACTAAACCGGTTTGTTCATTTTCAAGCTTCGGATTTGGCTTAAAATTAACCTTTGTAGTTACCGTAAATTCTTCTGCAGGAAATTTCTGCATCAGTAAATTAGGTACATCCCATAAGTTTTTTCCTTCTTCAGGAATTTTTGCCGTGTACAATTTTAGCACACCTTTTTGAGCATCAGTGAATAACCATACAGGCTGAGGATTGGCTTGCCACTGCCATTGCAGACCTAAAGTTTCCGCATCAAACTCATCGCTTTCTACAAGGGTTTCTATGGGATAAACTTTACCTACATTTGGTTTTTTATATACCATAACTGGTTCCCCAATACCATCATCATCCTGATCAGAACCAATTATTGGCCAGTTATTTTTCCATTTCATCGGTTGTAACTGAACCACTCTGCCATAGGCGTCTTTATCCTGAAAATGGAGGAACCAGTCTTCGCCGGCTGGTGTATTTACCCAGGCACCCTGATGTGGCCCGTTAACTGTTGATTTTCCCTGATCCATCACTACCCTTCTTTCATAAGGACCGTAAATATTTTTACTTCTTAATACCAATTGCCAGCCAGTAGAAACCCCGCCAGCTGGTGCAAACAAGTAATAAAAGCCATTGCGCTTGTAAAATTTAGGTCCTTCAATGGTTGGGTCTAAATCATGCCCATCATAAACAATTCTACCGGTCTCGGTAGCTTTTGTCCCATCTGGGGCAAGTGGCATTACGGCCAATACACTTTTAATTCCCGCTCTGCTACCCGCATAAGCATAAGCCAGGTAAGCTTTTCCATCTTCATCCCAAAGTGGACAAGGATCAATCAGGCCCTTGCCTGAAATAACCAGCTTTGGGGCAGACCATTCACCCGTTATGGTTTTGGCCTTAGTAAGGTAAATGCCGAAATCCGGATCAGGGTAATAAATATAAAATTCACCATTTCTATACCGGATAGCTGGTGCCCAAACACCATTGCCATGCTGGGTCTTTTCAAAATGATCAAATGGAGGTTGCCTTTTTAAAGCGTGTCCAATAATTTTCCAGTTTACTAAATCTTTTGAATGAAGAATAGGCAATCCTGGAACAGCGTCAAAGCTAGAAGCAATCAGGTAAAAATCATCGCCCACGCGGATTGCATCAGGATCTGAATAATCGGCATTTATAACAGGGTTTTTATAATTTCCATTACCTTGATCAGCCACCCAAACTTTTGAAACATAACTTTTATTTTGAGATTGTGCCAACGCCTGGATGCAAAGACTCATTACTAGTATGGAGTTCAGGAAATATTTCATTATGATGATTGATATCTGGTTAGTATTATGGGATTAAATATTTAGCTAACGGTATTTAAGTAAGGCTGCTGATCAAGCAAAATAGTCAACTAACAAGATTAAGCCTTTTTTTATTTTTGAACAAGCTGATACTGTGCAATCGTTCCCGACATCGTTTGCGCATTTATTATTGAATTTCTTTTTTCCGGTGAATATTAATGTTTAAAATTGCTCATCATATATTTGTTAAAGCTCGGCTGCGTGATAAAGTTTAAACTTTGCGTGGCCGATTTTATTTATACTAACCAAAATCCGAGATGAAGTTTATAGCCGTAATTTTGCTTATTACGTTTTCATTTACCGCAAATGCCATAGATGTTAAACCTGATTTTGTGGTGGATGCAAAAGGAAGTGGTAATTTCAAAACCGTTCAGGAAGCCATTCATGCCGTACCCGATTTTAGAAATAAAGTCACCACTATATTCATTAAAAAGGGAATATATAAAGAGAAATTAATTCTGGCAGCATCTAAAAAGAATGTAAAGTTTGTGGGTGAGGATTTAAATGAAACGATTTTAACCTATGATGATTTTGCTCAAAAGAAGAACACTTTTGGAGAAGAGAAAGGTACATCAGGTTCTGCCAGTTTTTATATTTATGGAGAGGGATTTTCTGCTGAAAACATCACTTTTGAAAATTCTTCAGGTCCGGTGGGGCAGGCTGTTGCAGTTTGGGTTGGTGGCGATAAATCTGCTTTCATAAACTGCAGGTTTTTAGGTTTTCAAGATACGCTTTATACTTACGGAGGCAACAACCGCCAGTATTATAAAAGCTGTTATATTGAAGGCACAGTAGATTTTATCTTTGGTTCTGCTACGGCCTGGTTCGAAAACTGTACTCTTTTTTGTAAAAAACAAGGTTACATTACCGCTGCTTCTACCGCAGATACCACTAAATTTGGTTATGTTTTTAACCAATGCAAAATCAAAGGTGATGCGCCAGCCAATAGTTTTTATTTGGGTAGACCATGGCGGCCATATGCAAAGGTTTCATTTCTAAACTGTGAATTGCCAGAGTTTATTCGCCCGGAAGGCTGGAATAACTGGGGAAAAGAAAGTAACGAACAAACAGCATACTATGCTGAATATCAAAGCATAGGAAAAGGTGCACAGCCAACAAAACGGGTAAAGTGGGCCCATCAGCTTACCAATGAGGAGTATAAAAGTTACAATCTCGAAAATGTATTGCGTGGATGGAATCCAGAACAGAAATAGTATATTTAAATTACTGAAGATCAATATTTTGATTTTTTATAAAATTAGTTTTGCAAGTTTTTTCCGGCAACGTTTGCATAGATTTCTTTTCGCTTTTAGGGGCAAACAACGTACACTTGTTTTACAATAACCAAGTATAATTTAACCGCACACATAATGAAATACAGTTCTGGTAGTCTATGCCATTTTAAAATCGCCCTCGCATTTATTTTTATTTCTTCTGCAGGTGTGGCAATGGCTCAGCAAAAAATGAGTTTACCCATTATCCAGCAGGTTAACATTAAAAATGATACCACCAGTATTGTTGCTTTTGGAGCAAAGGGTGATGGAATTGCTTTGAATACAGAAAGCATCAATAAAACTATAGCCAACGTAAGTCAGAAAGGTGGAGGTGTGGTTTTAATTCCTTCGGGATTATGGCTTACCGGCCCCATAGAATTAAAAAGCAACGTTAATCTTCATTTAAAGCGTGATGCCATTCTTCAGTTTACAGCTGATTTCAATCAATATAAATTAGTAGAAGGAAATTGGGAAGGTAGACCAGCCTGGCGCAACCAAAGTCCAATTTCTGGAACAAACCTGCAAAACATAGCCATTACCGGAACCGGAATTATTGATGGAAACGGTGGCGCATGGCGCATGGTGAAGAAAGATAAGTTAACCGAATCTCAATGGAAAAATTTAGTTGCATCTGGCGGCCTTGTTCGTGAAGATGGTAAAATGTGGTATCCATCTGCTAAAACTGTTAAGGGATCAAACACTAAAAATGCAGGCGTAATTGAGCCTGGCAAAACAGCAAAAGATTATGAAGATATTAAAGATTTTCTTCGTCCGAATTTGCTGGTATTAACCAATTGCAAAATCGTTCTTTTAGAAGGTGTTACTTTTCAAAATTCTCCAGCATGGAACCTGCATCCGTTGCTTTGTGAGGATTTAACCTTAAGAAATCTACAAGTTAAAAATCCGTGGTATGCACAGAATGGTGATGGGGTTGATGTAGAGTCATGTAAAAATGTATTAATTGAAGGCAGTACCTTTGATGTAGGTGATGATGGAATTTGCATTAAATCTGGTAGGGATGAGGCAGGTCGTAAACGTGGTGTACCTACAGAAAATGTAATTGTAAGAAACAATGTAGTATACCATGCGCATGGCGGTTTCGTTATTGGAAGTGAAATGAGTGGCGGTGCTAAAAACATTTGGGTATATGATTGCTCTTTTATTGGTACCGATATTGGTTTGCGTTTTAAAACGACCCGTGGTAGGGGAGGTATTGTAGAAAACATCTACGTAAACAACATTAACATGATTGATATTCCTGGCGAAGCCATCTTGTTTGATATGTATTATGCCGCAGTAGATCCAATTGTTTTAGCTGGCGAAAAGCGTGAGGCCATTAAAAGCGTAGTGGTTCCGGTGACGGAAGCTACACCGCAGTTCAGGAATTTTTACATCAAAGATGTAGTGGCTAATGGTGCCGGGAAAGCCATCTTTTTTAGGGGTTTACCAGAAATGAATATTAAAGATATTCACCTGGAAAATGTAACCATTCAAGCTAAAGAAGGCATAGAAATCATTGAAGCAACAGGCATTTCTTTAAAAAATGTAAATGTGATTACTGATAATTCTAACCCAATCGTCAATATTCAGAACAGCTCCAATATTAATATCAATAACCTTCAATATAAAAGTGGGGCAGAGTTATTGTTTAATGTAGCTGGTCAAAAATCAAAAGGTATTAAAGTGAGTGGAACAGATGGCTCGAAAGCTAAAAAGGCCACCAGCATTGCTACCGAAGTAAATAAAAACGCCTTAGAGATTTCAAAATAATGAAGAAGAGATCAATTTTATATACCGCAATTGCGCTTCTGGGATTCTCTACAGTATCCCTAACTGGTTTTGCACAAAAAAAACTTTCCGAGCAGTTAACCCGAACTGCAATGGAAAAACTGTTTCAGGATACCACCTTATTGAAAGGCGCCAAGGGCCCTAAATGGACATATGATATGGGGGTAGTATTGGAAGGCGCTGCTGCCGTTTGGCGCAATACCGGAAATGGCGACTACTTCAAATACATCCAATCTTCTATGGATGCCTATTTAGATAAAGAAGGAAATATTACAACCTACAAAGCCGAAGATTTTAACATCGACAATATTAAAAACGGCCGTTCACTTTTACTTTTGTACAAAGTTACAGGTCAGCAGAAGTATCTTCTAGCAGCAAACAAACTTTACGACCAACTGCAAAAACAGCCCCGCACAAAAGAAGGTGGTTTTTGGCATAAGAAAATATATCCCAACCAGATGTGGCTTGACGGATTATATATGGGCGAACCTTTCTATGCTGAATATGCTAAACTGATGAAAAAAGATGCGGCATATGATGACATTGCCAATCAGTTTATCTGGATGGAAAAAAATGCACGCGATTCGAAAACTGGCCTTTTGTACCATGGTTACGATGAAAGCAGGACCGAAAAATGGGCAGACCCCAAAACAGGTTTATCACCTCACGTTTGGGGCCGGGCAATGGGCTGGTACATCATGGCGCTGGTTGATGTTTTAGATAATTTCCCTGAAAATCATCCACAGCGAAAAGAATTATTAGCTATTTTAAACCGGACGGCAACAGCGGCGGTAAAATATCAGGATGCGAAATCGGGTGTTTGGTATGATATTGTCGATCTGGCAACTAAAAAAGGCAATTACCTGGAAAGTTCTGCATCGAGCATGTTTGTTTATGGCTTAGCTAAAGGTGTTCGTAAAGGCTGGTTACCACAAACTTTTATGGCTGCGGCAAATAAAGGTTATGCCGGACTAAAAAAAGAATTTATTGAAAAGGCTGGTGATGAAAGGGTAAATCTGACTAAAACTGTTTCCGTTTCTGGTTTGGGCGGTAAGCCTAAATACCGTGATGGCAGTTTTGAATATTACATTAGCGAAAAGGTAATTACCAATGATCCGAAAGGTGTTGGGGCTTTTATTTGTGCTGCCGCTGAAATGGAAATAGCCGCATTGCCTAAAACTGGAAAAGGCCTGACTGTTACAGTTGATAATTTCTTTAACAACGAATACATGACTGGCCCAACGGGCGATAAAATTCCATTCCATTACTTGTGGGACGAAGACGATAACAATGGATTTTCTTTGCTTGGAAAAGTATTTAACGATTCAGGTGTAAAGACAGCAACGTTAAAAGCTGCACCAACCTTGGCGAATTTAAAGGGCAGTAATATTTACATCATCGTGGATCCGGATACAGAAAAGGAAACCGCGAACCCAAACTTTATGAATGCAGATCATGCCAAACAAATAAGTGAATGGGTAAAAGAAGGTGGTGTTTTGGTGCTGCTATTAAACGATGTAGGTAATTGTGAAATTACCAAATTTAATGTTTTGCCAGAATCATTTGGAATTAAATTTAATGAGGATAGCCGGAACAAAGTTCAAGGCGCAAACTTTGAGCAAGGCGCTATAAAAATTCCTGTCGGAAACACCATTTTTAAAACAGCTAAGAAGGTTTACATCAAAGAAATTTCAACGATTGTAGCCAAAACACCAGCTGTTTCAGCATTAACCGATAATGGTGATGTGATTATTGCCACCGCAAAATATGGTAAAGGAACGGTATTCGCCGTAGGCGATCCATGGTTTTACAATGAATATATAGATGGCAGAAAGCTTCCCGCAGAATTTGAAAATTTTAAGGCTACGAATGATTTAGTCAACTGGTTAATTAAGCAGGTGCCGGGGAAGAAATAAGATAGTAAGCAGCGGAAGTAAAATACATATAATCTTGTTTCTGCTACCGAAACTCAGAATTTATGCTTATTGCGAAGGAGAATTACGATCGCCATTCCCTCCTTTGGAGGAGTGCCCACAGGGTGGGGTGGTTATAGATAAATATGATTCGTGGCAAGAAATAGACTTAACAAAATGATCAGAATTAAAACAATATTCACCCTTTTATGCAGTTTTTTGCTGACTTCTTGTTTCGCACAAATGCCGACAGATTCTACAGCAGAAAAAATGTTGGTTTATCAGTTAGGGAACGGCGGTTGGCCTAAGCAGCTGGAAGATAAAAGCGTAGTGAACTATGGTGCGTCTTTAACACCACAGTTGTTGGCGAAAGTAAAAGCCACCGAAGATAAACATGCCACATTCGATAATAAGGCTACCAGTAGAGAGGTTGTTTATTTGGTAAAAGCTTATAAAAAGACACAAAATAAAACATATTTAAAGGCCGCTGAAAAGGGCTTGGATTATATTTTGGAAGCACAATATGCCAATGGTGGTTGGCCGCAATATTATCCTGATCAGTCCCTTTATCGCTCAGAAATTACCTATAATGATGATGCCATGGTTAATGTGTTGAATATCCTTCAAGACATTGCCACTCAAAAAAATAATTTCGAGGTAGTAGACAAAGCATATATCCAAAAAGCGGAGAAAGCCGTTGCAAATGGTGTTGACTGTATCCTTAAAACGCAGGTAAAACAAAATGGACAACTTAGCATTTGGGCAGCACAATATGATAAAGATTCGATGTTACCTGCAAAGGCCAGGAATTTTGAACCCGCTTCCTTAAGTACCAGTGAATCGGCAGGAATTGTTCGCTTTTTGATGCGCATTCAAAGCCCATCAATTGGGATAAAAACAGCCCTTGCATCAGCAATAAAATGGTTCGATACTTATAAAATAACAGGTTATCGTTTTGATAGGGAAAAAGGGAAAACGGCAGCTTTAATTGCTGATCCTTTCAGCATGGTTTGGGCACGCTTTTACGATTTGGATAAAAACGTACCCATTTTTGGTGACCGGGATAATTCCATAAAGTCAAAGCTGGAAGAGTTAAGTCCGGAGAGAAGGAATGGTTACGCCTGGTATGGTAACTGGGGGCAAAAATTGATAGAAAAGGAATACCCGAAATGGTTAGCTGCAAACGGAAAATAAATAAAAAATAAACTCGTCATTGCGGAGGTACGAAGCAATCTTAAACCTGAGGTAGAAATTTTACCGCTTAAGATGACTTCGTTTCTTACCATGACGGAAACGGTGTGAACATGATTCTAAACAAAGAAAATTTAAAAAACATCAGCGGATCAAAGGTTAAAAAACCAACTGCTGAAATGCTGGAGTTGCCAGAAAAGGTGATTCAATTTGGAACCGGCGTTTTGTTACGTGGCTTACCAGACTATTTTATCGATCAGGCAAATCATCAGGGTATTTTCAATGGAAGAATCGTGGTGGTTAAAACCACATCTAAAGCTGGAGCAGATGATTTTGCCAATCAGGATAACTTATATACGCTTTGCGTTAAGGGTATTGAAAATGGTGCCGAAGTGGAAGAAAACATGATTAATGGGGCCATTAGCCGCGTATTATCAGCAACATCAGAATGGGCAGAAATTTTAAAAACTGCACATCAGCCAGAAATGAAAGTGGTGATTTCAAATACCACCGAGGTTGGAATCGTAAAAAGCGAGGATAAAATTACAGATACACCACCGCAATCTTTTCCAGGTAAACTCTTGGCTTTCTTACATGAAAGGTATAAGGCCTTTAATGGATCAGCGGAAAGCGGGATGGTAATCGTTCCAACTGAACTCATTAGCGATAATGCCGATAAATTAAAAGAAATTGTGCTCGATCTGGCCATTCAGAATAAATTAGGATGGGATTTTGAAAACTGGTTAAAAACAGCAAATCATTTCTGCAAAACACTGGTAGACCGGATTGTGCCAGGAAGACTTCCTGCAGAAGCGCAGCAAAGCATGGAAGATGAACTGGGGTATACTGATGGATTGATGATCATGGCTGAACCCTTTAGGCTTTGGGCAATTGAATCATCAAGTGAGCGAGTAAAAGAAATTTTATCTTTTGCTTCTGCAGATAAAGGTATTTTTATTGTACCATCCATTGATAAATTTAAAGAACTGAAACTGCGTTTATTAAACGGAACACATACCATAAGCTGTGGATTAGCCATTCTTGCTGGTTTTCATACCGTTAAAGAAGCCATGGCTGATGAAGATTTTTCTAACCATGTGCTAAAACTGATGCAGGAAGAAATAGCACCTGTGGTAGAGAATGAAGATATTAGCAAAGATGAGGCCATCGCTTTTGCAAAAAGTGTGATCGATCGTTTCAGTAATCCATTTTTAGACCATCAATGGCATGCCATCACCCTCAACTATACCCAGAAATTGCAGATGCGCAATATGCCATTGATTAGAAAATATTATGCACTTAATAACGAAGTACCTCAACTTACTGCGCTTGGTATTGCGGCATATATTGTTTTCATGAATGTTACTCAGGAGGGCGACCAATATATATCTACAATTAAAGGAAAAAATTTCAGTACACAGGATGAGTTTGCTGAAGTACTTCATGGTTACTGGAAAAACCCTGAAACCGTAGTAGATAGTACGCTTGGAGATCGACGTTTGTGGGATAAAAACTTAAATAATTATCCGGGTTTCAATGCAGCTGTAAAATCTTACGTGGAACAATTACAAAATAAAGGTGCAAAAGAAACTTTGAGTAACTTGCACAAAGAAAGAACAATTTAAAAATGGTGACTAGAATTTTAAAAATCCATCCAAATGATAATGTGCTGGTAGCCTTACAGAATTTAACGAAGGGCGAAACCATCATTTACGATGGACATGAATATGTTTTACAGGATGATATTCAGGCGAAGCATAAATTTTTTATGCAAGATATGAATGCAGGTGATCA
>Ga0116227_10015872_pt1 | contig 11033 bp, 5 predicted proteins | sample S1TSphgellanicum_FD_89693 | JGI IMG/M metagenome (GOLD analysis project Ga0116227, IMG submission 89693) | Host-associated microbial communities from peat moss isolated from Minnesota, USA - S1T2_Fb - Sphagnum magellanicum MG | ecosystem: Host-associated > Plants > Peat moss > Unclassified...
GCAACAGAGTTTCTAAAACTATGGTTATTAGCCTTTGTTGAAGAAAAGAACTAATCCAACTCCTTATTCACCAATAACGCATTTCAGAAAAAGAAATAACCCCCCTTCGCACCAAACACATTCATCATTCCCTATGAAGTCGCTAAAAGCCCTTAATAACCTTACCCCACTCAAATAACCCTGATGTAACTTTTAAAAATTGAGACTCCCGCACATGGTTGTGTCGATATGGTTCACATACTTCCACCCCTAACCTTTTAAAGATCTTTCACCCTTAATTATGCGATTGAGGTTTTAAAACTATGGTTATCAATTTTTTGTTGAAGAAAGGAACTAACCCAACATTTTATTCACCAATATCGTATTCCGGAAAAGAAAACAACCCCCCATGCAACCATGGGCATTCATCATCCCTTATTTTAACATGAAGTTGCTAAAAACCCATAATAACCTTACCACACTCGAATATCCTTGATGCAACTTTTTAAAATTGAAACTACTACACGCAATTATGTTGATATGGCTCACACATGTTTATCAAAAGTTTTAAATGCATAATGGATGCAATAAGTTTTTGAAAAATCATCTTAATTTTGAAGGTTCAAGGAAAAGGGTATAAACAAGAAATCAATATGAACCTTTTTAATTGTGATCATGTTTCCACCTAGTTGGGAGCCACAAGTTGAATTTTTTTTCCAACTTTGCACATGAAAATGCCATAAAATTGTTACATGATAATGCATTTATAACTATGTTCAAATATTGGTTACATAATTCACATTGTGTCCATGATTTCAAATTTTGTATCACAATGTCATTAATAATTGATATCCTAGAATATGGTATTGCACATTTATTTGAAATCATGATAATCTTTTGGGGTGCTTCATTGATATCAACAAATTGTCAAGTTATATTGGTCATTTCCAAGGTCAATGCCTATTGCACAACATTCCTTTTTTCTTCTAATGATCCCTTATGTTACATTTGATAATGTACCATTGTCCATATTGATGTCAAAAACTGAATTTTAAATTGGAACTTCATGAAACAATAATATTAAATAATCCTAGGCAATTTGGGTTGCGGTGAGGGGGAGGTTTTGTTTTTGGTTTATAATGGTAGATAATAGTTATATAATTTTGAAAAAAATTAACCTAACATTTCAAATGATTCTCATTTTGGGAGTTGAGAATTTTACAATGTCTCAAATTTTTGGAATAAATTTTGAAGAATTAAAATTTGTTTAAATTTGGTCTTTTTCAAACCATTTGAAAGGTTTTGAAAATAAACATCTAAAGTGAGGACAAATTTCCAATTTGGAGATATAAAACACAAGTTATAATCAATTGAATGATTGAAAATCAAATTAGGAGTTTGACTCTAAATACCAAAACATTTAACAAATGGGTCAAACTAGCCAATACATGTGACCAAAAACATTGCACATGTTTGAATTAAGTCCCCCATAAACCCTAAAATGATCATATAACCTTTCTTTTTTAATTATCTTTTTAAAGCAATATCAGTCACTCATATGAATCCATTTTTACACATTTTGTTATTAATTGTAATTAAAACACAATACAATAACGAAAAGGTTCAAAATTCTTACACTATGACATCCATAGAAGGACAATCTAGCATGTGCAATTGCCTAAACATGTAAATCTATGAATACATTATTCACATAGGACAAGTTAATTCATTCAAACCCAATTCATCACAAAATTGATCACATTAAAATTGTTTAAGGCTTTGGAGAATCTAATGATGTTTGACAAACGCTTTATCACACTCACATCTTATTAAATGAAACACCAATGAATTAAAGTTAACACATGAATCCATGTCAAACAAATGTTGGTGGGCAAGAGAAGGAAAAACACCATACATATAAAACCACATAAACATATGGCTATCCAAGAAATAATGAAGTGTATGAATCATTCATCAACATGATTTCACTTGGGACCCAAAGTTATAGGTATGCAACTAGTGTTGTATGTGTATTGGGATTAGGTTGATATACATGTTGGTCCTAGGAGGTGCAAATATGGAAACTCATTGACAATTATTGTAGTTTGTCTACTTGTATAAAGTTTGAACCCAACTTGTTTAAGTGCTCATTTACTTTTTAACCATGGCAATGTAAGTGTATGATAAGTCCATTTGACTTGGTAAAATTGTTTGGGTGCAAGTGCATGTCCATAACAATTATATGTTGTTTAGTGGACATATAAAATTGTGTAAAACCATGAAAATCTAATCATTGTAAAACACAATGTATGCAAAATCTACATATACAAGTGAAGAATAGGCACCCTCCAAAGATTCCCATTAGTAAACATGATGACATGGTGGTGAGTGAAATACTATTCCAATGCCAAATGGTTGAAAGGACATTCCAGGAGAAAATAATACTTGATAAAGGGGCAATATCAAGTGGCAAGAACAAGCAAACAAGGAGTGAAAACCATGCCACAAAACCATAGAGTGACAGAGACAAAAATAAGAAACAAATTGAAAGAAGACAACACAAACAACACAAACACTCATTGAACAATGAAACACTGAAAGCCGTTTTTTATGGCCATTTACATGCCTTGGGTGAACCAGCACCCACACTGGTGCCATGGTAAAAAGTAAAAACCCCAAAATTCACTTAAATTGTTTCTAGTGTTATAAATGTCCCATGCTTGGATGAGGGTCGCTGAGTCCAATCTAACATTTATTGGGTGTACACTGGAATTTGGCCACTAAGAGGCCCTACTCAAGAAGCGGTGGTACCAGTGTGTGTGTTGGTTCACCCTGGCCAGGGCTTTCGTTTTGCAATTTTGTCAAGTACAAGCGGTCTGGTGATCAGCCACAAGAGGAGTGAGCCAAATTTGGCTAGAGGTCAGACAGTGAACTAGAATTTTTTTTAGAGTCCTGCCTAGTTCTTGTGACCAATAATGACTCGTCTAAATATGACTACATGTGACGTATTTTCCTCAAAATATGGCCACATTTTCTTTCTTTTTAAAACCTTTGTGCTCACTTTCATGTTTCGAGTTCTTTGTCGAACTTCTCGTGTCACTTGTCTCCTTAATTCCTAATTACCTATGCATTCCACGACCCATTTGATTAGTCCAAAGCTTCAGCTTTTCAGAGCAGACTCGATTACAGACTTAAACTGTTAACAAAGCTAGGACTTACTGTAATTCAGAGCCACCCCCAAAAATATCTTCTCATTCCGGGGAACTCTTCTTGGAGACCAACACATAAATTGCACCGCCAAGAAGGACTAAATCAGAACAACAGTTGTTCCAGGCCAACCCACTTGATTGCCACTATAGGCTTTGAGGCAACAACACCCCATGCTGCTGTGGGACAGCCTCCAATTGTCCCAAGTGTTTTAAGGGGGCAACACCAAGTGTCGCCCCCAGACAATCCTTAATTGTCCGCAGGACAGCCTCCAATTGTCCCAAGGGTTTTACTGGGGCAACACCCCAGGTGTCACACTCCTGGAGACAACCCCAATCGTCCCCTTGACCCAAAGAGCCTTCACTTGCCTTATTGCTTGAGTGGTGTCCAGTGGCTTGGGGAGTCGAACCCCACAGCCGTCACTTGGCCTAAGCCTCCTGCACCACCTTGGTGCCCCCACCAAGGTGATCCTGGCGTGAGGTCCACCACCCGTGGGTTAACGCAAGCGGAAGGGCATGTCACTAGCTACCACTCTGGGACTTCTCAGCCTCTCCCCATGTTTGGGTGCCCACCCACCACTGGAGCTGTCACCCTCTTGCCTAGGTACCTCAAAACAGAGAAGGGCCTGTAGGCCTACCCTTCTCCTATGGTAACACAGTTGCATATCCTATTCAGGAACTTTTTCAGGCGTTTTCCTAGGTGATAAAAGCAACCACCAATTAGTTCCACTTTTGGCACAGTTTGTTTCACTTATAAAATGAATCAAATGATGGAGGACATGAACGTGAATCATTCATCGATGGGACAGTTACAAATTGGAAAAGGCCATGTTACATGAACCTGCTACCACTCAACTGAACAATGAGGAGACAACTGGTTACATTTTGGAACATGCCTCAGTAAAACCTGTGAATGACATCTCACCCCATAGGCTTGCTATGGGTGGGATGGGCTCATTCTGTCCAGAGTACAATCAAAGCCTTCTGTTTTGTTTCTAGCATTGCGCTACGACACGTTATAAAAAGTATTACTTCCTTTGCCTTGTGAAAGAACCTTTCAAGTTCAAGCAAAACTCTTCAAAAGCAAAAAAGAAGTTCCTTTGGAAAGTGGGGAAACTTTTTTTGTTTTTTCTAAAAGTTCTTACTTCATCATGAATTCTTTTGTATAAAAAGCGGCCTAGCTTTAGGCATGGTAAGGCCCTTGGTGGGTGGCATTATGAGAACCACCAGGGCCACACTTGGCTCTGCCTTGTGCAGGCTCCTTATTCCGGTAACAGCCTCCCCCTAGGACCTTACCAACCATGTAACTACTCATATGACTTGCCCTTCCCCTCCACAATGAGACTCGTTGCACAAAAGGTTACCATAATACCCTTCAAAAACCATCACTGGAATTTTGATCCCTCCACCAATAATGACCCAAATTTCAAACACTGCTCATTGTGTGGTCTTAAATTGGAAGGGCCTACGTGCCCTTCACTTGCGAAAGACTACCTCACAAACTACCTTTCACATTGACAGGTTGACCATGAATGTGACCTTTACAATTTGAAGACTCTTATGAAGTTTGTTCTAGATGAAAACCAAAATTAATATTTATGACATTGTTCTGGATTAACCTCTAATTGTATAATTTGGGGGGATTTCAAGTGGATGTGAGTGGTGAATTGAAATAATTTTCAATTAAAGTATTAGGGGGGCAGGGGTCAATGCAAGTGGGACTACACCAAGGAGGGTGGTGAAATTCAAAGGTGGGGTAGCATGGACTGTCAAAGCTTGTTTATGAGTTAACCCAAGATGTTCAGCATTCAGACCCCTTTAAAAGAATGTCATCAAATATTGATTAGTACTTTGGAAGATATGTACAATATACATATCTTGGAAGATATGTAAATGTACCCTTTCTCTTTTAAAAAATCAATACATATGAAAAAGCTGCATATCTTCTGAAAGTTACATATCTCTCAAAGATTTAAAAAAAATTATTAACAATTACACATTTTCAAGGAACTTAATATCTTTCTGCAAATTGTTTATTTTCTCTCAGTCCAACAAAGTTGGTGCAAGCCCGACCAGTGATAATGCACATTAAAACACCAGGTGTTTCAAGTCTCAAAGAACATCTACTGATATGCTTATCAAATTATGTGAATTACAATTCAAAAAATCGCCTTTCACATTGAAAATTTCAGAAAATACTTGGATTTCACTAGAAGGGTAAAACGCCATTGAAGGCTTCAAATTTAAGGCCTGGCTGCCAGTGGCCGGCATTGCGGGAACAGCAAGTTTGAAGAAAGGTAGCTGCAGCAATGGAGCACCGTGTCGCTTCATTTGTGTTGTGCTCTGCCTGATTTTGTGTGGCTGCTGCTGCCACTTTCGCTCCAGTCGGATACCCTCTCGCCACCCAACTAATTTGCTTATTTCATCAGTTCTGCTCTGTTCCAGTTGTCCAAAAGTGAAAATTTGGTTGTCAATTGGTCACTGGAAAGTCTGGAAGAGCTTCACAGAGTCTACTTACAGACTTGCTCTTCTATTCCTGGCCTTCGATGGGCAGGTACCTCAGAGGGAACCACCATCCACCAACGCACCAGCCACTGGATGCCCATTATGACCCAGTTGTGGACAAACCTCAACTGAGTTAATATCGCCTTGGTAACCCATTGAGTAAGAAGTATGTGCTACATATGGGTAGATAGGTGGACTACATACAGGTAGATAGGTAGGAAAATAGTTGAATACTAGATAATTAGATGGCTTACTCAAAAGGTAAGGGCTATCTTTACTAATTACTAACAAGTTGGTTGTTTCAAGGCAGGTAGTAAAAACAAACAATTGAGCTAACCATGGTGGTTAGCTAGGGAACTGGAACCCAACAGAAAACTGCTTCCTCATGATCACTTACTTACCACCCATCCTTCATGGCGCACGTTGGCTGACAATAAAAGGGTACCCCCCACACCCACCAGCTTAAGCATTCTTCAACCAGGAGGGGCTGGTGCTTATTTCTAATAGTTGTATTGAGAGTACATTTATATATCACATGAGGAACGATCACTGTGGCCAGCCAATCATAGGAGTCAATCTGTGGTTGGCCAACAAGAAGCAGGGATTTTCTGTTTTCCAGTTTGTGGGAACTTATGCCATCCAGAGTGAAGTTTAGGGGAGCAAACCCATTTTCACACCACTTGGTCACTTCATCCAAAATTTGGCATGCAAGCCATTTTACTACTGCCAGTGGAGAGGCTCATAGACTGGGCCAGGTTGCTGTGTGTAGACAGTGGAAAAACATGTTGTGCTACAAGCTGTTACTTCAACTCCCGGGGTCCCTCCAGTAAACTTACAAAACCGTCAAAAGTCTGGGCAGGGTTGTCACTTGGAGATAGTGCAAAATATGTTGTGCTACAACTAGCTACCTCACCTTCCTGGGTCCTCCAGTAAACTCAGGGAATCCCTCCTTAGCGAAGACCACTGTTGTCCAACTCCACTTTCTTCCCCAGAATTATCTTCTACATTCTGGGTGCTTAGAAGAACATCCTGAAGGCCTACTTTCCATGGGGTCCTGTGCATGCCCCCGGACACACGGGGACAGTATTTTGCCTTACTATCCCACCGAGGTACAATTCCAATTCCATAGAGGCCCCCCAGCTTATTTTGTCAAAACCCAGTCGTCCCTTGGCCCTTTCATCTTTGGGACTTAGGTGTCATTTCAGAGGTAGACTCTTTCTCACCAACCATGTTGTGGCCTATTCCTCCCCTTGGTGAGAGCTTTGAACCCCTAGATAACCTTATTTATTTTCAGCGATGATTGATATTCCAAGTGACCCACCAGAATTTGATGGGGTGGTGAAGAGACTTGTCAACCAAGAGTGATTGACCTCCCTTTTAGGAATTGTAACTTGTAACTAACCTAAGGTTTCAATCCCTACAAAGCCACACGGTTTTTTATGATGTTTGATCCAGGGTCATGGATATTATAAGTGGATTGGATATAGTTCCCAACATTTAGTCTGGCTTTGTAGTCATTTGAATCCACAACAATTTGTAAGATGGGCATGAATTTCAACCACTTGGGTCATATGCTTGATTCTCAAGTAGGTACATCTAATATGTCCTACTTTTAATTGTACCCACAACAACTTGTAAGGTGGCAACAAGTCCCAACAGTATGAGCTATTAGCCTTTATGTTCTGTTCAAGTAATTTAGTATCCAATACCAAATACTTGAGGGGAAAAAGGAAGTTCTCTCCGAGTCTTGTTGGGGAAGGTCCATAGAAGTGGTGACTGTCCCACTTTGAGTGCAAAAATGTATTGTGAATGACCACTTTTCAAGATCTATCATACATTTTTAAAAAATTAATTAGAAAATAGTTGTTATAGGTAACGCCTAGAGGCAAGCTTCACCAATTTCCTCCAAGTCTTGTCAGGTTGGGTGCATGGAAAAGCAGTGATTATCCATTCCAAATGCACAGTGTTGTTGTGAACTTGTTAGGGTGCCTACCTCCATCTTACTTTCACAACATGATAACATTCCAGATCTGTTATTTTGAAGCTTATTGGTATACATTGTGTGTATATGTTCTCCATCCATCATTTGACAATGTGCATTGCATGCCAAGACATCCAATCCAGCTAACAATTTCAACTTACAAGGGGACAACATGGATGAAATTGACAGCACGAATATTTACATGAAAGAAACATGACCATGTGGATGAAATTGATCAAATAGACACCATTAATCGTATGGATTAAATGTTGATGAGATTGGTGAAAGTTTGTCTTCATGAAAATTGGCCCCAAAAAAAGTTATTGGCCATCTACATATTAATATCAATGTTTGTTTTGTTCTGTGACCACACCTTAGCCCTCTGAAATTGTGGGGTTGTTAAGAATGGGATTAGCTAAACATAGCAAACAATAGGTTAGCTGAAAGTTGAAGATAACCAAATTTGCTCATACCAAATAGGGCAACTAGCCCTACCTAAATTTATATTGGCCAAATGTTGTAGATAGCCAATTGAAAAAATTACCAACAAAAGTAGATAGCCAATTGTAGAAGTTACTAGTAGAAATCAATAGTCGAGAATAGTTGTAACTAAATGCAAAACATTATAAAAGGAAAAACTTGAAGACAATTTCTCTTTGGATCTTTTATCATTTTTTGAGACTATTGTAATGGAATTATCAATTTATGTGTGTGTGCATGTGTGAAGTGTACATCAATTCTAATGAATGTAAAGGCCAAAAGGCAAGGTGTAAAGGATGTCCTACATATCAAGTCTTGACATGATGATGATGGTAATCCAAAGTGGTAGAAATAATTATGCCATGGAGAATTAAATGAGAGTCAAATTACACTAAAATGTAACAATTTTAAGCACATGTGAAAGTCCATAATTGTCCAAATTATCACTATGGAGATAATGTGAAAATATGATACCTTGAATCACATCACAATGCCCTAATGTGTCTTTCATAACTACATCCATGACTACATGACTAGTTAATCAAATAGGACCTATCTTATAAAACACTTAATCAAGTAGTTGCAAACATGAATATGATCATGACTTTTGCGACTACATAGTCATAAAGAACATCAGATCAAATTATTAAATATATTATATTTGATATTATATATATAAAGTGAATATTATATATAATCAAAATATAATTTCATCATTTTTTTCCTATTAATTTTTTACATGTGTCACTACCTAGGTTAGGCAAAACAAACCTAGGTTAAATAGTCATGTAAGCATTAGGGTAGGTAGTCACATAAGCACCTAGGCTAGATATTCTAATTAAGTAGAAAATATTTGGTGAACAATCCATAGTTGACCACCATTTTGGCAATTTGTGAGGTTTGACCAACCCACTTGTTGTGTAAACATAATGGGGTGCATTTTATTTAAACTATTATTCATTCAAAATATTACACAACTACCAACTTTAATATTTATTGATATTTTTCCAAATTAAAAAATTAAATTTTCATTCTTAATGTTTTTTCAATGATGCACACATGTATATTTACTTCCTTTCCAAAATGGAAACTTGAACCAAAATAAAATTCAATTTAATCATTTAATAAGATTTCAATGAACATTCCTTTAAAAAACAACTCAAGCACATGATTTATAAATGATTTTTTTTATTGCTAACATAATAAAAAATGATATATTTCCCAAATCTTAAACTTGTATTTGATTAAAAAATTATAGTCCACAAATCTGAAATGTAATATACAATCTATTCACATATAATATTTATAAATAGATCATAAGTATTTGAAATTTAATAAAAATATAACTTGTTTATATATATATATATATTCACATATATATATATATATGTAATTTATGATGTATGACACTAGTTTAAATATTTATTTTTAATTTTAAAAAATAATTTTTTATATAATTCATATTTTTGTTGAATAATTCCAACTTTAATTTTAATATTTTCTTGATATTTAAATCCAAATGAAAAAAAATTAAATTTTCATTCTTAAATTTTTTTCAATGATGTATATATATATATATATAATTCATAGATAATATTTAGAAATATATCTTAATATTATATATTTAATAAAAATATATATTATAATATTTATGATCTACAAAATTAGTCTAAATATTAAATATCAATTTATAACATATTAAATAATGTTATATAATTAACAATTTTATGGATTTTTAAGAGGATTCACAATTCTCACATAATTAGCATTGGCAAAATATGTTTTGTAGGATTTATGTATGTAGTTGAAAAATGAAATCACCCTTTAAAATATTTCATTAAATTTAGCCATAAAATAAATATGAAGTAATGAAGTTTAATCAACCTTTTATAATCATGGCTACACACTTAAAACCAAGTATATAAATATGGAAATTTTTATATTTTTCTTGCCTCCACATTTAAAAACCCTCCAAAATCACTTTATGTTATTATTTTTAATTTGTAAATTTTTGGGGCCAAATTTCATGAATAGCTTTTTTATGTTAAATATTTTCACCTTGAAATTTATTATTATTTTAATTATAAAAAAACTGAAATAATAAAATTATGTGGAACTAAATATTAATTTTTTAATGAATATTGTATCATTGAAATCTAAAATTCAGGCATTTTTAAAGTATTTTTAAAACATGTACAATATTTGACAAAGTTGGCAAGGTATTACATTTGCATTAATTATATATTTGAAAGTTATTAAGTTTTCAAATAGAAAATAAAGCAATTTCTCTCCTTTAAAATAAGATAAAAATGGTGCATAATCAATAGGTTGTTAATTCATAAATAGTAATTAACATGTAGTCATGTAGTCATGTAGTCATGTAGTCATATATAATCACATTGTAGTCGCATCATAATCACATCATAGTTACAAATTAAACAACTAGCATAATACAACTACATGACTAGAACTAGGATACAATGATAAAATGTTTATCATGAAAGACACATTTTGGCATTGTGCATGGGTCATTTTGTAAGTTGTCATTAAACATTTATCAAAAAAAAATTCCAACCCTAATTTATTTTATGGAGATCTTAAATTTGAAAGATGAGTTTCTAAATTATTACTTTCATTAAACAAAGCACTTATAGGAAAAGCCCAAATTCAAGGTACATAGAAAAACTCGGTCATCAAAATCCTTCCCAAAAGTCCTTGGTATTAATGTCACCACCCCATATTGTCATTAAGTCCTTTATTCACTTAAAAATATACTAGTGGTAACCCATGCTTGCAAGGCACATACGGTGGGCCAGCACGGGTGGGCTGGGCACCTCTGGCCCATCGTCACACTCAAGGTTTTTTTTTTTTTTTTTTGCCCC
>Ga0116227_10015873_pt1 | contig 11032 bp, 7 predicted proteins | sample S1TSphgellanicum_FD_89693 | JGI IMG/M metagenome (GOLD analysis project Ga0116227, IMG submission 89693) | Host-associated microbial communities from peat moss isolated from Minnesota, USA - S1T2_Fb - Sphagnum magellanicum MG | ecosystem: Host-associated > Plants > Peat moss > Unclassified...
AGGCCGGAGAGCACCGGGTCTACCAGGAGAGAAAGCCTACGTTCCGCGATCGAGCCGATTTCGCAGACGGCCATGGCGATCATGTCGGCCGCGAAGGCGACGGGTTCGGCGTGGAAATTGCCGCCTGAGAGGGCTTCCGCGGGGTCTGTGAAAATCAGTGGATTGTCGGTGACGCCGTTGGCTTCGGTTGCCAAGGTTGCGGCCGCCTGGCGCAACACATCCAGCACCGCGCCCATCACCTGCGGCTGGCAGCGCAGGCAGTACGGGTCCTGCACGCGTTCATCGCCATGGATGTGGGAAGCGCGGATTTCACTGCCCGCCATCAGGCCGCGCAGCGCGGCGGCGACTTCGGCCTGGCCTTTGTGGCCGCGCAGCGCGTGAATGCGGGCATCGAACGGTGCGTCCGAGCCACGGGCGGCATCTGTTGAAAGAGCGCCGGCAAGCAGCGCGGTTTTGAAAAGCAGCTCTGCCTCGAACAGCCCGGCCAGCGCGTAGGCAGTAGAAAATTGCGTGCCGTTGAGGAGGGCGAGACCTTCTTTCGGGCCCAGAACGACGGATTCGAGGTCGGCCTCTGCGAAGCCTTCGGCGACACCCATGCGGGCGCCGGCGCAAAAGACTTCGCCCGTGCCGATCATTACGGCGGCCAGATGGGCGAGCGGGGCGAGGTCGCCCGAGGCGCCGACGGAACCCTGTGCGGGAATGACGGGAATGACGTTTTTTTCCAGCATTGCGGCGAGAAGTTTAACCGTTCCCGGCCGCACGCCGGACGCGCCTTGCGACAGGCTGCCGAGTTTGAGTGCCATCATCAGCCGCGCGATGGCGGGCGGCATTGGGTCGCCCACGCCGGCCGCGTGGGAAAGTACGAGGTTGCGCTGCAAGGTTTCAAGATCGGCCTCGGCGATGCGGACCGTGGCGAGTTTACCGAAGCCGGTGTTGATGCCGTACACGGGCGCGCCGCGCGCCACGATTTGAGCGACTGCGTCCGCCGCGCGTTGGATGCCGGGCATCGCGGATTCGTTCAGCGTTATTTCGGCACCGTGATAAATCTCCCGCCATTGCTGGAGAGACACGTGGCCGGGTGTCAGAATCATGCGGCGCTCCAGATGCGTTGGTGCAGCGGGTTGTAGCCGATGCGGTAGACGAGTTCGGCGGGACGCTCGATGTTCCAGATGGCCAGGTGGCATTTTTTGCCGGCTTCGAGCGTGCCGACGTCGAGGCGCCCAAGCGCGGCGGCGGCGTTTCTGGTGACGCCGACCAGACATTCTTCAACCGTCATGCGGAATTGGGTTGCGGCCATGTTCATTGCCAACAAAAGCGAGGTTAAGGGCGAGGTGCCTGGGTTTAGGTCGGTGGCGACGGCCATTTTAACGCCGTGAGCGCGGAATGATGCGATGGGGGGAAGTTGCTTTTCGCGCAAGGTGTAGAAGGCGCCTGGGAGAATCACGGCCACCGTGCCAGATGCGGCCATGGCGGCCGCGCCCTCGTCATCCGTGTATTCGAGATGATCGGCCGAAAATGCCGCAAACAGCGCGGCCAGGGCCGCGCCGTGCAGGTTTGAAAGCTGGTCGGCATGGAGTTTTACCGCCAAGCCATGCGCCTTGGCGGCGGTAAAAACTCTTGCAATCTCATCAGGCGTAAACGCAATCCCCTCGCAAAATCCATCGACCGCGTCGGCAAGTTTTTCTTCAGCGACGCGCGGCAGCAAATCCTCGCACAGCATCCGCAAAAACCCGGCGCGGTCTGCCGCATATTCGGGCGGGAGCGCGTGGGCACCAAGAAACGTCGGGGACACATCAACCGGCGCCGCGTCGCCCAGGGCCCGGATGGCCCGCAACAGCAAAAGCTCCGAATCTTCAGAGAGCCCATAGCCGGATTTTATTTCGACGGTCGTTACACCTTCCGCCAGCAGCGCATTCAGCCGCGGGCGGCTGGCATTCAGCAATTCCGCCTCAGTCGCCGCGCGGGTTGCGTTGACGGTGGACATGATGCCGCCCCCTGCCCTGGCGATTTCCTCGTAGGATGCGCCATTGAGACGCATTTCGAACTCCGCCGCGCGGTCGCTGCCGTAGACAAGATGGGTATGGCAATCGATGAGACCGGGCGTGATCCAGCGGTTTTCGCAATTTGTCTCCTCCGCCGCGACGCATTCTATGGCTGGCCCGGCATAGACAATACGGCCGGCGGTTTCCGCCACCATGCCGTGCTCGACCACGCCGAGGCCGGGCTTGTCCGGCGCCATTGTGGCTAGCCTTGCATTGGTAAAGACCCGGTCGGCGCGCATGGAAAATTCCCGGAGAAAAAGCTTGGCGGAGGGCGTTCAGTTGTATATACAATACAGGTGAGCAAGGGGTCTGTCCAGTGACATCGGAACTGTTTTTTCGTCATGCATTGCTGCCAGGCGGCTGGGCGCGGGACGTGCGGTTAAGCGTGGCGGACGGGCTTATTGCCGAAATCTCCGAAAACGCCCCGCATGCCGGCGAGACCCACAAGATCGCGCTGCCCGGCATGCCGAATTTGCACAGCCACACGTTCCAGCGCGCCTTCGCGGGGCTGACGGAAACGCGCGGCAGCACCGCCGACAGCTTCTGGTCCTGGCGGGACCAGATGTACCGTTTTGCCCTGACAATGACACCGGGAGACGTGGAGGCGGTGGCGGCGCAGGCCTTTGTGGAAATGCTGGAAGCCGGTTTTTGTTCGGTCGCCGAATTCCATTATGTGCATCATGATGTCGATGGCAGCGCCTATGCCGATATCGGCGAAATGGCGGCGCGTATCGCGGCGGCGGCATCCGCCACCGGCATCGGCCTCACCCTGCTTCCGGTTTTTTATGCCCATTCCGGCTTCGGCGGCATGAAACCGGTGGCGGGGCAGCGGCGGTTTATCTGCAACCTCGAACAGTTCTCGGCACTGTATGAAAGATGCAAGGAAATCAGCGCGGATTTGCCTGGTAGCCGCGTCGGAATCGCGCCGCATTCGCTGCGCGCCGTCACGCCGCGGGAGTTGCGGACTCTGATCGAAATGGCAGGCGATGCGCCGTTTCACATCCATATCGCGGAACAGACCAAGGAGGTGGCGGATTGCATGGCGTGGTCAGGCTCGCGCCCGATCCAATGGCTGCTCTCCCATGCTGATGTGGCGCGGAACTGGTGCCTCATTCATGCCACCCATGCAAATGTGGCGGAACGCGAAGGCATGGCGAAAACCGGCGCTGTGGTGGGGCTGTGCCCGATTACCGAGGCCAATCTCGGCGACGGAATTTTTCATACGCAGAGTTTTAAGGGCGATATCGGAATTGGAACGGATTCCAACGTGCTGATCGATGCCGCGCAGGAATTGCGCCAGTTGGAGTATTCGCAGCGGCTGATGGCGCAGAGCCGCAATGTCCTGGCTAGCGATTCCGCACCCGCAACGGCTACCGCGCTTTATCTGCGCGCAGTATCCGGCGGCGGGCAGGCGCTGGGCGCCGCGAGCGGCCTGGCGATCGGCGCGCCGGCCGATATCGTGACGCTGAACACGGAAGCCCTCGGGCCGGCCGCGGCTAATCCGGATGCGGCGCTGAACATCGCGGTATTCGCGGCGCGGCGCCAGGCAATCGACACGGTGTGGGCGCGCGGGCGGAAAGTGGTGGTGGATGGCAGGCACATTGCCGCTGATACCACGCGGAAACGCTTCAACGAAACCGTGGCAAAACTGCTGTGATCGAGCAAAAACCAGTCCCGCTGTACGAGCGCGTGAAGCGGCATATTCTGCAAGGCATGCAGAGCGGCGAGTGGCGGGATGGTGCCCGGCTGCCGTCCGAACACGAGCTTATGGAGACGCTGGGCGCATCGCGGATGACAGTGCACCGGGCGCTGCGGGAGATGTCCGCGGCCGGAATGCTGCGGCGCGTGCAGGGTGTCGGCACGTTCGTGCGGCGGGAGATGCCGCGTTCCGCATTGCTGGAAATCACCGATATTTCGGACGACATTGCCGCGCGCCACCACGCGCACCGGACGCGGATCATCACACTGGCGGCGGTTCGGGCTGATGCGCGCCTGGCCACGGATTTTCTTGTCCGGCCGGGCGCAAAACTTTTTCATTCAGAGATTGTGCACTACGAGGATGATGTGCCGGTACAACTCGAAGAGCGGTTCGTGAACCCGACATTCGCGCCAAGCTACTTGCAGCAGGATTTTACGGCGCGCACCACCAGCCGGTATTTACAGGGCATCGCACCCGCGGCGGAAGTTGAGCACATCATCCATGCGGTCACGCCCGATGCGCGTATGCGAAAACTCCTGGAAATCCCAGCCACCGAACCGTGCCTGGAATTGCGCCGGCGCACCTGGGTGGGCGAAACCGCCGCCACAAGCTCCGTGCTGACGCATCCGGGATCGCGCTATAGCCTGGGCAGCCGGTATGAGGCGAGGTGACAGCGGTTTATTTTTCAAGCGCACCGGGCTAATCATCGCCAGACGCGTTTCGCGATAGGAGAATTTTTTGTCGAATTTTTACTCCGAGACGGTGCTCTCCGTCCGGCACTGGACCGATACGCTGTTCAGCTTCACCGCGACGCGTGACCCGACGTTTCGTTTTATCTCTGGCCAGTTCACGATGATCGGGCTGGAGGTGGAAGGCAGGCCACTGCTGCGTGCCTACAGCATGTGTAATGCGCATCATGAGGAAAACCTGGAGTTTTTCTCAATCAAAGTCGCCTCCGGCGCGCTGACGTCGCGGTTGCAGCATCTGCGCGAGGGGGATACTATTTTGGTCGGCCGCAAGCCGACCGGTACTCTGGTGCAGCATAATCTGCTGCCCGGAAAATTTTTGTTCCTCCTTGGCACCGGCACCGGCCTTGCGCCCTTCGTCAGCATTATTAAAGACCCGGAGACTTATGATCTGTATGAACGCATCGTGCTGGTGCATGGCTGCCGGGAAGTGGCGGAGCTGGGTTATGGCGAGCTGGTGGTGAACCGGCTGCTGGAAGACGAATTTTTTGGCGAAATCGCGCGGGAAAAACTGCTGTATTACCCGACTGTGACGCGCGAGGTTTTCCGCAACACTGGGCGCATCACGACGCTGCTACAGAGCGGCAAGTTGCAGGCGGATTTAGGGCTGCCGCCGCTGGATTTGGCAACCGATCGGGTGATGCTGTGCGGCAGTCCGGAGATGTTGAAGGATTTGAACGGGCTTCTGAAGGAGCGCGGATTTATCGAGGGCAATCACATAGAGGCTGGGCACTACGTGATTGAGAAGGCGTTTGTGGAGAAGTGACGCCAGATCAACTACAAGGTGCCGACGCCGTTGTGGTCTGCGCCGGCGGCGGACCAGAAATCGCCGGCTGCGCCACGCAGTTTGTCGAAACGCCGTGGCTGGATTGGTCGAACAGCGTAATGTAGATTCGGTTGCCCGCCATCTGAATCTGCGCTGGCGTACCGAGCGGGGAAATTTTCTTGTAGAATTGTGGCCATTCATGGTGGGAGGCGCTCTGCCCGGCATGACCGAAGACCGCCCAGACGCGCTTGCCCTGCAATTGCGCAGCTTCCGCATGTTTCAAACTGCCGGCGGCATCATTCAAAACCACCGTATCCGTGCCTGGCGGTAGGTACATGCGCAGCACAGGCAGCGCCCCCTTGTCGTTTAGATAGATTACATCGCCTGGCGCCACTTCCTTCGCCAGCAACTGTGCGGCAATGTCCCAGCGCGGCTTGGTCTCGGCGTTATAATAGGGAAACAGATTGACCATCAGCACCACCGCGATGGCCACGAAAGCCGCGCGGACGCCATTACGCGGCAGCGCATTCATGAAGAAGCTCGCGCCGACGCCGGCAAGAATCGCAAAAGGTGCGGCACTCCACAGAATATACCGCGGCAGCAGCACCGGCTTGAAGAGCGAAATAACGATCATGCAGACTGGCAGCACGAGGAACGAAAGACCGATGGCGGCGAGTGCCGCAGGCCGGCCGCGCAGCCGCCAGGCGCCGAAGCCGGCGGCAAGAATCAGCCCCGCATCGATCAGCCACATCAGCGCCGCCGGCGTGGACACATCCATTAAGTTAAACGTGACGGAATCCGCGACGCGCATCAGATAGATCGAGGCGATATTGTACCACAGCCGCGGAAGGTTGAGCGGCGGTATCCAGTCAAAGCTATGCGAAAAACCGTTTTGGACAGTCATGGCCATAATGAGATAAAACGGGCCGCTTAATGCCGCGATTACCAGATCGGCGGCGAGAATATTCATGAGAAGCCCGCGGCGATTCGGGGATTGCCAGACCAGCACGGCGAAAATTAGATTCGCGGTGCCCACCCAGGGCAGCCCATCGCCCAGCACGTCGAGCGCCGCGGCGGAGCCCAGGGCGAAAAACGCCCAGGCAACGCGCTTGGCCCCCGGGCCGCGCAACGGCACGGACGCCGCCGGTACGTCCATTGCCAGCTTGGCCAGCCCAAAAAGTGCAATCAAAATCATGCACATTTCCATCGTGTAGGAACGCGCCTCCTGGCTGAAGGCGAGCGCCGTGGGCGACAGGCCCAACACAAGTGCGGCCACCAGCCCGGCGGTGCGGCCGCTAATCTGCTTGCCGATGAGATAAACCAGCATAACCGAGGCCGCGCCGAATGCGGCGGAAGGCACACGCAGCCAAAACTGCGGCTCGCCCAGCGGCACAAGCGCCGAAAGTATGAGAAAAAAACTCGGCATGTGGTGATTGAGGAACGAATCATGAACAAGTGCTGCCGGCGAAAGACTGACCCGCTGCATGGTGAACACCTCGTCCAGCCAGAACGGCCGGCGCCCGAGGTCAATCAGGCGCAAGGCCAGCGCGACGCCGAAAATAAGCGCCGGCACGGCCGCCGCATGGACGAGCCAGCCGGTAACATCCGTCCGTCGCGCATTGCGCGGCGTGGGGAGGAGAAGAGCCGTCAAGCAAGGGCCTCCGTCTTTCCGCCGGCCGCACCCGGCCCCTGGCTCTCCCCTTGCGATTGCCCTTGCGATTGCGACGGTTTCTCCGGCCGCCAATCGCGGAAGAAGGCACGGCCGATGGCGCCCGCCAGAAGTTGTAAGTGAATTTGCACGACATCTAGATAGTCATGCAAACCCGTGGCAAGAATATGGCTGATCGGCTTTTCGGTTAAAATTTCTCTTAGCAACTCGGCGGCTTCCAGCGCCTCATGTGAACGTGAAAGCCCGTAGATGCGTCGCAGATCGTCGAGATAGGCTTCCACCCGTCGGACGCAGAGCATGACGGAGCGCGGCGAGGATGGGTCGCGGAGCAAAAATTCCACTACATCCTCGGCCAGGAAATTGGCGCGCATGTTGCGTTTGAAGGCGTGGTAAGCCGCCGCACCCCGCAGCACGGCATTCCATTGGGTCAGTTCGGCGACGCGCTTGGCCTCGCCATCGCGCGGCAGAATGGTAGTGTATTTGATGTCCAACATGCGGGTGGTCTGGTCGGCGCGCTCGATCACCCGGCCCATTTGGTAAAAATACCAACCCTGGTCACGGTAAAGTGTTCCTTCGGTAATGCCGGTATGGGCCTGCACGCCGTCCTTCAGCGCCGTGCACAGTCGTGAGAGCGAATCACCCTCAAGGTCCTCGGGTGTGATGTGGCTGATGAAGCGATGAAACACATTGATCTGCCGCCACATCTCCGTGCTCATCAGCGGCCGCAGCGTGCGGGCGTTGGTACGGGCCCCCTCGATATTGGCGGGGACCGAGGACGGGTTCCCGCCGTCCAGCAGGTAAAAACGTTTTACATGGTCGGCATCGGGCGAAAAGCCCCGCTTGGCGAAGTTTTTTTCATCCGCGTTGATGCGGATAAGGCCGAACCAGGCTTCCGCCTCATGGCCTGGGGATTCAAAGCTCTGCGCAACATCGATCAGTCGCGCCAGGTTTTCCACGCGCTCCAGATAGCGGGCCATCCAGAACAGGCCTTCGGCGTCGCGGGCGAGGAGCGTGTTGTCGAATCTCATGGCGCGGTCTCCGCGAAACGGTCAGCCAACACCCAAGTGTCCTTCGAACCGCCGCCCTGGCTGGAATTGACGATCAAACTGCCGCGCTTCATCGCCACGCGGGTCAACCCGCCCGGCAGCACCCAGCTGTCTTTGCCGGTGACGATGAAGGGGCGCAGGTCGAGATGCCGAGGGCCGATGCCGTCCTCGCCCAAAGTCGGCGCCACGGAAAGCCCGATCAGCGGCTGGCTGATCCAATTGTCCGGGTCGGCGAGTAGCGAAGCGCGGGCTGTGGCTAGTTCCTCCTTACTGGCGCGCGGGCCGATGGTTATGCCGTAGCCTCCGGATTCGCCTACCGGCTTGGTTACCAGCTTGTCGAGATTGTCCAGAGTGTATTGCAACCCTTCCGCCTCGCGGCAGATGTTGGTTTGCACGTTCTGGATCAGCGGCTCTTCTCCCAGAAAATATTTAATGATGCGCGGCATATAGGCATATACCGCCTTGTCATCCGCGACGCCGGTGCCGACGGCGTTTGCGATGGCGACATTGCCGGCCTTCCAGGCGCCGATCAGCCCGCGCACGCCTAGCATGGATTCCGGCCGGAATACGGCTGGATCAAGAAAATCGTCGTTCAGCCGGCGGTAGATGGTGTGCACCGGCCGCAACCCGTTGATTGTGCGCATATAAACCCGGTCGTTCTCCACAATCAGGTCCTGCCCCTGCACCAGCGGCACGCCCATTTCGCGGGCCAGGAACACGTGCTCGAAGTAGGCCGAATTATAAATTCCGGGCGAAAGCAGCACCACCTGCGGGTCGTCCAACCCGCCGGGGGCGATTTCGGTCATCGCGGCGCGCAGCCGGCGGCCGTAATCATCGACCGGGCGCAGCCGAATCCCGGCCATCAGGTCCGGGAAGGTGCGCAGCATGAGGTGGCGGTTTTCGATGACGTAGGACACACCGGAGGGGGTGCGGGCATTGTCCTCCAGCACCCGGAAATCGCCGAATTCGTCGCGGATGATATCGATGCCGCAGACATGCACATAAGTCCCATGCGGGACCGGGAAATCCTTCATCTCAGGACGGTAATTGGCGTTGCCGTAGACCAGCTCGGCCGGGATGATGCCGTCCTTGACGATGTTTCCGGGTCCGTAAATATCGCCGAGAAAAAGGTTCAGAGCGGTCACGCGCTGGATGCAGGCGCGTTCCAAAAGGTCCCATTCGTCATGGGTGAGGATGCGGGGAATGCAATCGAATGGCAAAATCCGGTCGATGGCGGTGGCGTCCGAATAGACGGTGAAGGTGATGCCGAGGTCGATCAGTTCGGTTTCCGCGAGGGCGGCGCGCGCCTGCAGGGCGGGCAGGCCGATTCGCGTAAGGCGCTCGGCCAGCCATTCCGGCACCGGACCGGCATCGGCGCGGTGCCGAGTCAGTTCGCAAAAGTAACGGCCAGGGTCATAATCCGGCCAGGCGGTGCTAAAAATCTCGTTCAATTTTCTTCTCCTCCTCCGGCGCGCGGAGTTTCGGCTTTTTGAGATGCCGCGTCTGCCGATGTGCCTCTAAACGGTCAATTGCTGCCGCTTTCCACGGCAAAATGCGCCGAGGCGTCAAAAATTTCACCGGCTCTGGTCCTGTAATACATGCGTCATTTAACGGGTTACCTTGGCTACGGCGAATGCTATCTTTCTACTGTAAGCGTGCCATGCAAGGGGCGGACCATACAAGCGCCACGTTCAGGGAAGCAAAGATAAGTGACGGGAAACAAATTTAATTCGCTCTCGCCGCATCCGATTCAGTCTGATAAGCCTTCTTGCATGCAAGTGGTGGACGCCAGCGATGAAATGATCGATCGGTCCGGGCGTCTGCGGACCCCCTGGGTGCCGGTGATGGAGGCGTTTCGAGGGATCGGGCCGGAGGAGATGGCGAGAAGGGCCACGGCGCTGAATCGGCAGGTCAGGCTGGCGGCGCCGTTCGGGGCGGTGGCTGGGCATCGTTACGATCCGCTACCGGCACCACTCACCGCTTCGGAATTCGGCGTTCTGGAAGCCGGCGTGCAGCAGCGCGCGCATTTGCTGAACACGCTGCTGGAAGATATTTATGGGCGGCAGAGCGTGCTGCATGACGGGCTGATTCCGCCGGCGACAGTGTTTGGCAAGCCGCATTTTCTGCGCGGCATGCACACCGGCGCCCCGCTCACCACGCCGCGGCTTTCGCTCTACGCCGCCGATATCATTCGCGGCAGCGATGGGCGGTTCCAGGTGCTGCGCGACCATACCGGCATCATACCCGGCCTCGGCCATGCGCTGACGCTACGGCGGCTGGCCGCGACCACGGTACCGGAGTTGTTCCGCGCCGGCGGCCTGCGATCCTTAAGGCCGGCGCGGGAAATGCTGGTGGACCATCTGCAGCGCGAATCGCAGGGCGGGCTGATCGCCGTGCTGTCCGCCGGTATTTCGTCCCAGGCGCAGGCACTGGATATGATGGATGACGCGCTGTTGGCGCGCGCCCTTGGCGTGCTGCTGGTGGAGCCCGGCGATCTCGCCGCCCGCGGCGGGGCGCTGCATGTGAAAACGTTATCAGGGCTGCTGCATGTGGCGACACTGATCCGTGGGCTGTCCGGCATTGAGCTCGACCCGCTGGAACAAGGCGGGCGCGTCGGCGCCGGGATTCCGGGCGCCTTCGGCGCGGTGCGCGCCGGCGTGCTGAACATGCTAAATGCGCCTGGGACTGCCTTGCTAGAAGACCCTGAATTTGCGGCTTTTTTGGAGCCTCTGTTCGACCGCTTGCTGGGCGCAGCACCCTTGCTCCCCAATGCTTCCGGCGAGCCGCTGGCCGTTGCCTCACGCGCGCCGTTCATTGACGGCATGACCGGCGGCGGCCTCGCGTCTTCCCCGCTGTTTTTCCGGCTTTATGCATGGCATGACGGTAAAGGCTGGCAGGTGCTGCCGGGCGGTCTCGCGTTCGGGATGGATGCGCAAGGTGCGGCCAGCGGCATGAAGGACATCTGGGTGCTGGACGCCGATGAGCCGCAGTTTTTCACCGGCGTGACGGCGCATGATACGCCGGAACGGGTGGCGTTTCTGCCGGCGGCGCATTTGCCCTCGCG
>Ga0116227_10015877_pt1 | contig 11029 bp, 7 predicted proteins | sample S1TSphgellanicum_FD_89693 | JGI IMG/M metagenome (GOLD analysis project Ga0116227, IMG submission 89693) | Host-associated microbial communities from peat moss isolated from Minnesota, USA - S1T2_Fb - Sphagnum magellanicum MG | ecosystem: Host-associated > Plants > Peat moss > Unclassified...
GGGTGTTGTTTTGGTTTTGGCGTGTGGGGATCTGTGTTCTGTTTTTTTTGTGGACTGGTTGTGTTGGGTGTTTTGGTGGGGTGGGGGGGGGGGGGGGGGGGGGGGGGGGGGGGGGGAGGCTTTCTTTCAAGATTCAAACTACCCTCTAAATTTGGTTTTTGAACATTCTGAAACATACCCAACATCCCTCGACATATTCCTTGAAAAATAAATTTTGATCAAGTTCAGCAATTTGTAAATAGACTTTCCAATTTGGAAAAGGGGACTAGGGAAACAATTGGCGACCTACAATGCTACCTAGTAGCGTATTGGAATCAGCCTTTTTGACCTCCTGTAGGTCGCCAGAACCAGGCAGGATTCCAAAACATATATATACTCTTCACCTAGGATTGTCGCCATTTAGTGCTAACCAATGCTAATGGCATTAATTTCCAACATTAATGCTGGGAATTCCGCCACTGCACCGTCGTGAGGAATTTGAAAAGAAAATCTGCGGCTCGCGTGACACGGACCCTGGAGTTCGGGCCTTTTACCAGGTGGCTTATGTGTGCGTGGATGATGATAAGGTTCTAGGCTACCACGTCTGTCTTTATTCCCACCTTTAGTACATCATCATCAATTCAATTCTAGTGTCTTCTAGAAGCAGGGTTTTCCTTTTGTCAATTTTTTTTTTGTTGCAGCCAAAGTGGCAATGATCCATCCACAGGAAGATTTAGCCAAATTTGGCGACAAGCTAAATATTAAAAACCTCCTTCTATATTTCCAGCTACCTACTTGAGCCATGTAAAAGAAATGTGGCGATTTTTCGTAAATCTTGGTCGAATTCGGACTATTGAAAGCCTCAAAAAGCATATGATTTAGCACTTTTAATTTTTATAATATAGCTTTTAGGCTATATATATATAGATATATAGCCAGCGAACATAAAGGCTGTTTAGACGCTCAAGACAAAGGTGATTCAATCACAGCAAACTCACTTCGACAGTCATGATCGAAGAGGAAAAGAAGGTGTCAAGTGAAATGAGGTGCCGAAGCCTATCCTTGTGACATGCGCTAACGAGTGCACGACAATCCAATAAAGAAGCCCAAAGAATGAGCCCAGTCCGAAACGGAAGTGGCCATTTCTAGTGTGACGTGTGATCTCTAATGAAGGCAAATGTTCCACGATAGCGTGAACCCCAAGGCTGCCCCAAGGCTGCCGGCTTTACTAGAATAAGCCGGGCCCATGCTGCTACTTGGAGCTGAGAGCACGGAACCGACTCCGGTGATGCCAACGGGTGATGGATTTTTAAAAAATCAAGCCTAGAGATTATAGACCTGCTCAGATATTTTTCCCCCTTTTTGTGCATTTTGTGGTTACCCCTCTGGATCAGCCTTTTTTTTTTTTTTTGCGAAAAATCGCCAAAAGGCAACACAAACAACTGGGCAGCAACAACCCATTGTTAAAAAAAAGGGTTGTCAACAAAAAGAGTTTGCCAAAAGCAATTGCTGCCGAGTGGCAACATCGCCACAACAATGACATGGGTAAACCCTAAATCACCTGTCCGTCACCGGCAACAACATTGCCATCGCCATTCTCACCTCCATCCTGGGAAACTTTTTGCCATATGAGCTTCAAGGTTTTCAAACTCCATCACTAGCAACAGCAATGTAGTCCAAGGGAGAATTCGTCAGCACTAATTTTAGGTGTAAAATACATACAATTTGTATTTGAATGCATGAAACAAAATTGAAGTGGAAGAATTTGTAATTGAGATGGAAGAAAGTCGATACTCACTAAAATCTATGTTTTCTTGTTTAAAATCAAATTCATCAATAACATTATTGTCATGTCTATGTGACATTGTTTTTCATGCAATGAAAGTAGTTGTAGTAAATTGTCAAGGTCCTTGAAGTGCACTTGTGATGTTTCTTGAAGTTGCAAGGTCATTCACATGAGCTCTCACAAGAGCTTGTAGATTTTTTGAAGAATGAGGTGCTTTTTTGTTGTGCATTGGAATGCAAGCAAGAATGTGCACATGATGAATGTTTGTTTTCCCAAAACTTCATAACATTAAATTATCTAACCCTTTTTTGGGTGCTAGGTTATCACAAATTTTCACAAAGAAATGATAAACAATGATGTTAAGTTACAGCTTAGTGTTCCTTTAAATCCAACATTTAACATCACTACCACATAACATTTATTCATGGTAATTCAATTAAATCAAACTTACTAATAGTGAGAAATAACTAAATTATTCTAAGAAGTGGGTAGGTAGAATTAATAATTTCACTATTTTAGGAGAAAAAATAACTAGATCCTTCTTGAAAGTTAGTAGGTAAAGTTACCTAGACTATTTTAGCAAAAGAAATAACTATTTTAGGAGTTGTTCTAGAAGGTGGGTTGGTGGTTAGGATGAAGCCATTAATCTAAGGTCTAAGTTGACTTTGATCAAATATTTAAAGGATTTTTAGGTGCTAGGTGGAGGGGCTTGCCATTTTTCAAATAAGAAGGCAATGGCCATTAAAACCTATTTGAACAACAATTTTTTAGTGTTGAGATATAGAAGAGAAAAAACATGTTGTCATGTATTTTGGAAAAGGGCGGAATACAAGTGTCATGTGGTGTCTTGATGTGAAAAAATTAGAGTGGTAAGTATATCTTTTGTACTTTAAAAGTGTATCTTGATGTGATAACTCTTGTATTTATTTTGTTACAAAAGATTATAGTTATGTAGTGTATTTGTAAACATCACTAGAAGTAGGGATTATCTTCTTTAGAAATGTAGGATTGAAGTTATATTTGGGAGGTAATTTGGTGAAGTGAATAGTTGGCGGTTTTGTTGTTGAACAAAAGGAAAAGAGGCATGAATGTGGAAGTAGAAGACAAGGCATACCTTCATGCAGGTCTAATTTTTTGTTGTTTTATTGTTTCTTTTCTTTCCCACTTCCTACCACCCAAGATTTCCCTTTAAGAAGTAATTCTTGGAATAATTTTTGTTGTTTGTGTTTTTAGACCTCATGGTATTTCCTTTTTATTTTAGATCCCATTCTAACCTAGCAACTGGTATAAAGAACTTAGGTGGTAGTTTATGGGTCCTCATAGATGCAATATGTACACACATTTACATGACATGTCAATATTTGGTGTTAGGGTAGCTCCATGTGTGAATGCCTTACATCTTTCATTTTTTAAAACATGTGTTTACCAACAATTTAGCTTTGAGGGTGGATGGACTATAATGTGGTAAATGCCAAAAAATAGGTTAATGATGGGTATTGTTTCTTGTCTCCCTAGATTGAAATCCTAATAAGGGACAATTGAACATTAACAAAAAAAAACATTTAGAACAAGTTTTAAGCTTTGATGGTGAAGGCAATGCAAATTGCAAAATGTGCGAAACCACACAATGTTCAAAAAATATTAGGCTCCGCACACATTAAAGGGTATTTAGTGTCCTCTCATAACCTATATAGGTGAGCCAAAGGGAAACAATTCTATAGTTCTATTTTGGAGAATGTAAACTTCTATTGGTGGAGTGTTTAAAGTTTCAAATTTTGTTTTCCAAGACGGGCAAATAAAAGTGGTTCATTGCCCAAAAAAACAAACGGACTTTGGGATATGCATAGAACCAACAATAGGTACATCAAACATTGAGAAGAATATGTTGGGTCAAGATCGGGAACCATGTGGAGTGGACCACTAAGATTTCAATTTATTTTGGACTCCCAAGTTTTTCCATTTTTTAATAAATTGTTGGGAAAATTGGGATGCCCTTATTTGTGAGGTGGAGGTAGGTTTGTGACAACATTCAAAAAAGGGGCACAATTTCAAATGAGTGTTTGGGAGATGAGAAGTTTCTTATTTTACGGTAATTTCAAAATATATAAAATGGATGAGATATCACAAACATCTTCTTTTATGTGTCAAGATTTGTCAATTAGTTCTTTGTTGCTCAATTTATTTCCAATGTGTGGGTATGCTTGATTATTTCTTGGCCTCACCAACCTCTTTTTCAAGGGGATTAACTACCATACCTACAATTAACAATGGACACTTCCTTGTTAAATATCTATTTATTTTAGAATATGAGGTTCAATAGTTTCAAATTTAATTTTCAGAATTTCAACAAATGTGGAATATGTATGCAAAGTACACCCTTTGTTATATATTTGTAATAATAACCCAATGGTTGGAACAATAAACAATTTTTCACAAGTTGGGAGTTCAATTTTCAACAATTTTGGCAAATATCAATAAAATTTTCTTTTCTTTGGCTAGATTTTTTGCAACTTATTTTGTGCCAGACATTGGACATAGGTACAATATCACCTTTTTTTTAAAGCTTGACATGAATAATATTGTTAAGGGTACCTATCGTTGGTTTTATTTATTTTAATGAAAAATATCATAGTACTTAGCCTATCTTGGTACTATTGAAAAACCTTGATGATTGGGATTTCTTGGAGGTGATTTCAGACCACACTAGTCAGTATAGCAATAAGAAGGAGAATGGTCTGAGTTGGCAGATTCTGTACTATGGAATGGGCTCACTCAACTTGGGAACAGATCAAGGGCAGTATATCAAGACCACATTCCATCAGATATCTAATGGTTTCTATCTGGCCCAGGCTGTTCCAGAGTGGAACTGGTGTTCCGAAGCAACAATTCACACCAGTGGACTGGCCTTGATGCTGTTCTATGAGGTGAGAATGGCTTCTATCCAGGCCTGTTCTAGAGTGTAACTGGTGTCCTGCACCCATGATGCACACAAGTGGAACAGGTAGAACCAAAAGTGGAACTAACAGATGACAACCTATCTTACATAAGGAAAAAACCTTTAACTGAATGAAGATCACAAAAACTGGTTGCCTTTGTTTTTTAGTTCTAATGGTCTGTGTTGGCAGATTATGCACTAGAGAATGTTTTCAATAATCATATTAAAACAACCAGAATCGGTGGGTGAATGTATGCATTTCATTCATGAAATATGACTAAAAATTATAGTAAGTCCAACAATGTAACATAATCACCTACCCATGTGGAAGATGCAATAACTTGGCTTCAATTGAAGATAGTTTTGAAGCACACAATGTGATGCCCTTGTATTTCAAGGGTTGGGAATAACATGTAAATTTAGGCGCTTAGAGTGATGGCAACCTGAGAGGATTATATGAAATGAAAATAGGCGGTACTCAAATCAAGTCATAATGCAACCCCAAAAACAGGAATTCTTAGGATAAAGGATCCCCAAAAACGGGAAGTTATTTCTGGCTCCATGTTGCAAATTCATTCCCTGTTCAACAACATGCAGAATTCCAGACAACACAAACTGGAGCCTTAAGAAATTGCTCCTCACTACTTTGGTGTTTGCATGCATGTGTGGTCAAAAACATGAACTGGCACATCAATCATAGATTATGTCCCACAAAGTGCTATTGCTTGTCATTCAACAAAAGACTTGCCTCCACTTGTATGAGATTCCATGCAGCTTGGACATGATGCAACTCCACGTGAGTTCCTCCCACAGCAAAACGCAGTGTGTATATGCCTGATAGCTCCTGTTCAAGAAGACACGCATTGTGCAACCACTATGTATCAGATTTACCTGCCATCATGTTGTTAAGAGTTTCCAAACCATTTGTCCCTTTACTTAGTTTGACGTATTGCATTCCCGCAGTTCAGCTACTCAGGTCACCTCCTATGTCCTATGCTTTCATTATGGCCAGAGACTTTTGTTTTCAGAATCTCTCTCAAAAGACCTTCCATAACCTCATCTATTGCCAGCTTTCTGAACCATGAAACATATTTGGAGTTTACCATGTGAGTAACAAGGATGTCACATTTTCTGTTCAGAGCTTCCACAAGCTTTGAATTCAAAGTGCGGCTGTTGTCCTTGCTACCATCAGGAGTTCTGAGGCGGAAGCAGACCAATGAAAAATTTGTCGGTACTATCATCTGCACCTCAAGAGACAACCTTTCCAACAGAGAATTCTACTTATCTGATTCCCTTAACTTGTTTCTGTCTGAATAAGTGAAGTCGTAAGAGAACATTAAAAAAACCAAATAGGGTTTTGCACTGCTTTCAGAGCAGTTTGATGTTGCTATCTGAGCAGTCATGAAGCTCATGTGGTTCAATCCAATGAAGGGATTTCTAGTTGAACAGTTAGAAAAGTGCCTCAAATCTGGAATCTGCCCGGACAAGACAATTAATTTTTTTGAAATCTTCAAAAATTATGACAAATATTTGTCCACCATGTTGAAAACAAGGAAAATGACAAAGGGAAGTGTCCTCTCTTAACTAGCAATTAGATGCCACTTATGACTATCCTTGTGTCACGAAGCACCTTTATCACCATTACCCATTATGCCAAAATGTGGCATGTATCAATACAAATATTATTGTGTTTGTGGTAATATAAGTCACATATTACTACATGACTATGTAGTAAAATTGGACTCATGGCTTATGCCATTACTAATAATTCTAGTCATAGTAAAAATTGGCATTAATCATGTGACTTTTATTATTACATTGGGAAAATATATAAATAATAGGTATTTATTGACTTATGAAATGTAGACACATGTTTAAACATAATAAAACCACATTGACAATGTATGTACTTGTTTATTAACATAACTTATGAACCTTGCCTAGGCTAAAACCCTTATTAATAACCTAAGTTAGCCTACAAAACCATGCTACCTAAACTAGGTAACCTAAGCCTAGGTAGCCTAGAAACCTAAGCTAAAAGCTTAGGTAGGTAAGCAAGTAGGCAAGGTAGGTGGGTAGGCCTAAGTAGGTAGGTAATTAAGTAGGATCCTATTATTTTTTTGGTCACAAGCCTTTTGAATTGGTTCATCACAAGTGGTATTTGCACTTTGAATATATTTAGTGCTTGTATTGTTTGTGAATTAATATTTTTTCAAATTATTTCTCATTTATATAATTTATAAAATGGAATTTGTTGATAAAGGATATGGGATAAATTTATTGAAAGGGAAACATTATAACATTATCCCACATCATCCTTTGTTTCATACAAAAGTAGTTAATTTTAATCATTTTTTTTCCCATAATTTGTCCAAATGAAAAAAAAAAATCATTCTTAAATATGTTTTCAAGATGTACACATGTATACATTGTTTAAAAATATATATCAAGAAATTTTATTGAAAATGCATTTGAGTTTTCACTATTTCATACATTTGAACAACAATGATGTCTAAGGATTTTTCTTTTTTTTTCATAAATTTTTGGGTAAATAAAGCTATTTAAAATCAACATGAAATTTTTTTTGGAACTTTTAAAATAAAATAAAATATTAATCTTCCCCACCATTTAAATGTATAATGAATCAATAAAAGTTGTATAAATGTTGTGTTATATTTGTAATTAATTGATTGATTAATTAAATTTTAAAGTAAAATATTTAATCTATTTAACATATAATATTACGTACAATTTTTAAAAAATTTATACAAAGTATTAACATTATGTAAATTTTATAATTATTAATTTATACACATGTGATTTAATATAAAATATTAAAAAATTCCAAGTTGTATGACCAAATGTTTTGATAAATTAATAAATAATTTTTTTAATTAATAAATAAATTTGGATCAAACTTATATTCTTCACTACCCATTATATGGATCTACTTGCAAAACAATGCCATTTTAGTGCATGTGGATTTTTAAAAAAAACCTTTGGATATAATTAATTGGACTCTATGTCATTATCAAATGTCAAAAAGTTCAAGGAGGACATTCATCAAAATATACCTTTGAGCAAGAGTCCCAACTTGAGTATTTTTTGGGGCGAATATTCAGAATGTGGTTCAAATAAAATTGGAACAAGTTCAACATTTTCTTATTTTATGTGTAAATTAGACAAAGAAATCCCAAAATATGGAAAAAATTGCCAAAGTTTCAAAATCACAATATTGAATGAAAGAAAAATTTCAACAAGCCATAACATATATCATAATAAGCTTCAAAAAAATTTATATTGTAAAAGTTTGTGTAATATTTATTTTTAAATATATCATCGTGTACCATTAAATCCAAGCTAGGTTGAATTTTGTGGACTTAATTTCACACCAAAATTTACATAAATTTTTTATAATACATTATGAAATCGATTACATCCAAATGCCAAAATATACTAACAATGCATTATTTTTTTCAATGTGAGTGAAAGTTTTCAATTTTCAAATATGAGCCCCCCATCAAGGTTTTTAATTTTGAAAATTTGGTCAAACAAGGTCAGTAGCACACATAATAATTTTTAAAATATGACTATAATCATGTAAAGTCATGTAGTCATGAAAATGACTATAGCCATAAAAGTGGCATAGTTATAGGGCATATATTATTACATGATTAGATTGAAACACTAGTCATATATACATTTTGGCGTAGTGACCTAAACATAAATTTTCAAGAAAGTAAAATGTTGAATTGTAAAATATTATTATTTTTAATGTCAATCCTAAATGACCAAAAAATATTATTAGGCATATTGCTACCAAACCAAGGTAGGTACTACAAAATAATTTGCAATTGGTTTATTAGCGACAAAGGATAAATTTGTTTATAATTTGTGTTATATCCAATGTTTTTCTTGTGGGCATTATTTGGCTTTTTTATTTTCCTTGAAAATGGAAAAAAATTGCAAAATATTTTTAAATTAAAATTTTATTGGATTTTATATTATGTTTTAATAGGTAGCCAAACATATAAAAGAAATTTTTAACTTTGTTACTTTCATAAAAAAAAATTCCAAATTTGGATGTTTTTATTCATGTATGATCACCACTTTACCATGAACATTACAAAAATGAACAAATGAAAAGAAAATGACTATATCATTTCAAATAAGTTGTTTTTTTAAATATTACTTTTCTCCAATTCATTGCAAATGTTAAGTTGTGTCATTCGAAATATTTTTTACCACATTACTAGATTGTTATCTTTGTACCCATATTTTAAACAAGCTTATTGTTATCCTTAAATTATCCATCCCCATACCATGAACCCATTTCAGCCTTAAATCTTCAATTAATTTTATCCATACGCTAAATAACCTAGTCCCTTATTCCACATACTCTTTCAACAAAATGCAACAATGATTGAACTATGTAACCCAATATTGTGTAAAAGAATTATTTACACCCTTAGTCTTTAGACCAAAGTACATACCATAGGATCAATAGTTGGGTTGTTTTTCAAAGTGAGTTTTGAAAGCCTTGTTTGTAAGTCCTATGACATGGTGTTATCTAGCACAATAGAATTGACAACAATAGTTGGATGACCATCTTCCCCACGCACCATTATGATAGCCACCTCTTCAACCACAATGCTTGCCCATTTTGCTTTGCCAAATTGTGCATAAACATGGACTTGGTCACCGAATTGCAATGACTTCACAAATTGATGATGTTTTCGTAAAGTGCAAAGGTAAATTTGGTCAACAGGGTCATCATGCTTTAAAGAAAACAAGTGGCATGTATTGACTTCCACCCCATTCCTCCAAATGCAAGCGTCCATAAAGCATAGGTCTTCTTTATATGAGCCCCAATGAAAAGAAAGAGGAGATCATCGTTCCAACTCATGGGCACAAAAACAAAAAATAATGGCCACACATTCTTCTTCATTTAAAATAATTGCATTTAGACACAACTTGTCTTCTGATTGTTGTTTGAAAACAAATGTTTGTCTTATAAAGTTTGGAAAAGGTTGTGGGAACACATTATCATAATAGCTAACCACTTGTAATGTTGGTTCCTTCTGCCACAACAAGATAGACGTCACATGTTTAGTTTAAATTATAATATATTTAACATATATTTTGATATAAAAAATTTCACCCCTACACAAAACCACTTCTATAGATCGAATAACTTTGAACTAGGTAGCAAAATACATACATATGTGAATTTCACCTTGAATTTTAACACATTTCATGAATGATTATAATGCGTAATGACAACGGGACATGTGTGATGACAATACCTTCCACCAATTGCTATCATAGATCATTCAACTTTGACTTCCACTCAAACCACACATTTGTAATACCCTATCATGATTCAAACCAAAAGCAATAGATAACATCTTACTATTTGAAATGTTTATTTCAACCAACAATTGCACAAAATCCAAGCCTTGTAAATCTATCAATTTTGGGCAATCGTTTAGTATCAAGTACTTCAATGTGTTTAAATTGCCCAAGTAAGGGATGTTGGTGAGTTTTGGACAATTCCCAATGTTTAGCTCCTCCAAATTTGAAGGCAATCCTTAAACAACCACCAAGTTTGGACATTATGACATTTGCAAAATGACCAACGCATTTAAATCTTTGAAACTTTCAGGAATGGTGCTCATCAAGTTGCCATCCAAAAATAATGATTTCAATTTCGCAAGATCTCCAAAATTTGAAACTAACCCAATTCCTTCTTCGACCAAACATCCACCCATGTTTAAATGATTAAAGGCCTTGACTTCTCCAAACCTTTCAAGAAGCACCTCAAGGAAAGGATTTTCAGAGATCTGAAGCTCTTCAAGTTGTTCAAGGCATCTAAAACTCTTAGGTAGAGTCTTCAATTGTTTGCATTTGTTCAAATGTAACACTTCGAGGCTTTTGAGTTGTCCAATATCCTTAGGAAGTTTTTCCGCTTTAGTCTTTCCCATATAAAATTCCTTCAACTTCACAAGTCTAGAAATAGTTGGTGGCAAGTCATGCAAATTCATGCAATCTTCTAAATCTAACACCTCCAAATTGAGCAAATTTGAGAAAGAATTAGGCAAGTGAAAGAAAGATGATCCTTCGGCCCATAAATCTACTAAGTTTTGAAGGTTCCCAAATGCCATTGGTAGTTCTTTTAAATTCTTGCAATAGTTTAGGCGAAGGGTTTTGAGATTGGATAGGTTGCCAACGCTATTAGGTAATGCTTCCAACATGAAACAATGGGCCAAATCCAAATCCTCAAGGGCTTTGAGTGTGCCAATAGAAGATGGGAGTGTTTTTAATGTCAA
>Ga0116227_10015878_pt1 | contig 11029 bp, 1 predicted proteins | sample S1TSphgellanicum_FD_89693 | JGI IMG/M metagenome (GOLD analysis project Ga0116227, IMG submission 89693) | Host-associated microbial communities from peat moss isolated from Minnesota, USA - S1T2_Fb - Sphagnum magellanicum MG | ecosystem: Host-associated > Plants > Peat moss > Unclassified...
ACAGAAAATGTAGCCTTTGATGGAATAACCGGAGAGGCGTTGGTGACAAAAACTCAAAATGAGTTTAAAAAGAATTATTATTCTATAAACCTGCCAGCTTATTGGGTTTACAAAGGAATGGGGCCAGCCTATCAAACACTTGGCAGTTTAATGAAGGATTTTAATTCGGGAGCAAATGGGGCGATTATCAATAGTACTTATTCTGGTTACGTGATGCCTGGCGACGAACTTGTCAACATTAATACCGGTGTGCACTATTGGGTCATTGAAACTGCGGGGGCGAAACGTTTGATCGATCGGGCGGGGATAGTTCAGACTGTTAGTATCCCAATGGCAAAAGTGATCAGATCTGGTTACCGGAATATATTGCAGCCTGCTACTTCGACATTAGTTTGCATGGAAAATCCGATAGTAGGGAGCCAATTTAAACTTGCTAGTAATGAAGATTTAGGTACCTTAAAAGTAATCAGTACTTCAACGAATTTGTTTGATGAGAAGTGGGCTCAGAGTTCAGTAGAATTCAAAAATGAAATTGTGTATGGAATGACAAAGATAAGGCATGTGTGGGCAAGGGTATCGAGGTTTAATGCCGGTGGGGAACGGAGTTCTACCTTTATTAAGGATCCAGGAGTGGCAAATAGTGATTATAAAAAGTTTTTTGGGTTGTCAATTTTATTTCAAAAGACTAAATCAATATCTGTTCCACCTGCTTTTTATTATAGTTCAGATTCTATTGGCTGGACTGGGCAGATCGCATTAAAATGTAGAGATGATATATATTACAGAACTGCTGATGGAACAAGTGAGTTTTTTTTTAGGAACAATTTTATAGGAAATTATGGCCCTATATATGCGTATGACCTATTAAATCCGGATGGTTGGCAGTCACTTGAAGAAGTGAGAGTAAATGGTGTTAAGTCTTTTTATCCCACAACTTTCACAAACGGCCTTAATATTATGTATATGGGGACTAAAGAGGTAGAGACTCCAGAAATGGGAGAATATGAGGTCTCAATGTTTTTTAATCCGTATGTCAATGGTTACCTCGGCAACTGGCGTCCTTTTCAGACTAGAGTTTACCAGGAAGTCCGGAAATACGTCGATGTTTTTAGTCCGGAAAATAAAAGCCTGGATACTAAAAATGCCGGTTATTTTAATAGTTTCAATCCATGGTGGAGGAATCAGAATGGATTGTGGACTGAAAATTCATCCAATAAATGGGTAACTGCCAATACAGTAACGCTATACGATAAATACGGGCAGGAGTTGGAAAACAAAGATGCATTGGGTAGATACAGTGCTGCTAGCTTTGATTTCAACGGACAGCTTCCGGCTGCTGTCGCCTCTAATGCAATGAATCGGGAGATTTATGTAAACAGCTTTGAAGATGCAAAATTCAGAAATGCAAATGATCCTGCAACACTTGGCGAATTTATCAATGCTTCTGCGGGTAGCAGTATGAATGGTATAGTTAATGCAACATTGTCTCACTCTGGTAATTACTGTCTTGACTTAACTTCAACGGGTATTCTATTGAATACAAATATTCATACTCAAGAGCATAAAACAGAAGCGTACCTCGCTACCGACGCTACAGGATACAAATTAAAGAGTACTCCTGGCTTGTATCCAAATGGTTTTGCACCGTTGCCTACTGAAAGGTACATCATAAGCACCTGGGTAAAGGATGCATATCCAACTAATCGTAGTGTCAATATTTCTGTGGCAATCAAGGGTGCAACTGGATCTGAGATACCCGTTACACTCAGCTGTAAGGCTATCGTAGAAGGATGGAAGTTGCTGGAAGGCGAAATTAATACTGGACAGATTTCAGGAACCAATCTGAAACTGACAATGAAAGCCAATGGTGCAACGGTGAACATCGACGATGTCCGTATCCATCCTAAAAAGGCACATATGAAATCTTACGCCTATGACAATAAGAGCTTTAAACTCATGGCAGAATTAGATGAAAATGCTTTTGCAACTTTCTATGAATATGATGATGAAGGGGCATTGGTTCGGGTTAAAAAAGAAACGGAAAGAGGCATAATGACCATTAAGGAAAACCGCTCTTCTTATAGAAAAATTGGGATCTAATTAATTGAATGAATAATGAATACGAAATTAAAAACCGCCAGTGTCATCCTTGTTTTGATGGTAATTGCCGGTAGCGGCTTTCTTGGATGGGCCAAATATAAAACTTCGATAGCCAAAGTTGCCTTAAAGCCTGTGCTTGTGGATTCCGTTGAATTTAATAAAATAGATACGGCGAAAATTGCGCTTCTAAAGAACGTTTACAGCAAACTGAATCTAAATAAAAGTGAATTTTTAATTGTAGGAAGTATGACAGCTAGAAATGGTGCGGATACCACAGGTCGATTAAATAATAGCCCGTATGTTTTTAGTCGAAAAGGGACTTCCTTTTATTTTAAGTTAGGTACTACGGAAAGCATCAATGCAAAAGGTCTTTATGTCTATGTAGATCATAAGATGAAGAAGGTTTTGTTGTCTAAAGAAAAAGAAATCTCCGGTTTTGTCATGCCTGAATTAGAAACTATATTAAAAACAGTTGGAGAAGAAGGATTTCAATTAAAAAGTACAATAAATGGGGCAAATGAATGCATCAATCTTAGCAATCCCTATCACCTGAGTTGTAAAGAGTATGCTGTTCGCTTTAATAAGCTTACGTTAAAACCTAATCAGCTTTATGTCAGGCTTAGCAATGCCGAGGATCCTGAAAATAATGATAAAGATAATGTCATTGATTTTAGGATTGAGCGTTCCTCTGTCATCTCAGAAATAGGTGCGTATACTGCCCGGAATATAGTGGTAAAAGGAAATCGTGGCTGGTCTTTGGGCCCTGGTTTTAAAAATTATGAATTAATAAATACGCTTTAATAACTGACCGTATGATACCAAACGTTCTCCGTACCTTACTTTTTTCATTTTGTTTGATTGTGTTCTTTACTGCTGATTGTACTGCCGGAATCGAACCATATGAAAACTTTATAAAGGGCAAAATACATAAAAATGATTCGTTGAATGTAAAGGACGAAAAGTTTAAAAATCCGCTTTTTAGCTGGGCAGATATTTCTAATATTTCTGTGCAAAATACACTGTCGTTAAAGATTTTAGACGAAAGTGTTATAGACAGAAATTTTAGTTGTCAGGTTACTTTAAAAGTAGCCTATTTTTCGGAACCAGGACAAATAGAGCCAACTGTTATTGACTCTGTAAAGCTAAATGTTAATTATTTGAAAGAACCTGGTAGCGTATATAAAAACCTCGATGTTTATGAGTTTAAAAATGGCTATTATGTGAAAGTTACTGTGCTTGAGATTAACTCTCCTGAATATGGAGCCGAGTTACCATCAGTACTCCAGCTAGGAAATCAAATTTTTATAGACAGGCAATACGCTTTCAAACCATTTTTAAGACCAGGGCTAAATGGAGAGGTGAGCGGATCTACAAAAAGTAAGTTAAATAGAGTTAGTTCGGGTAGTGTAACTGGTAATCAACTTTCTTTAACCTGGGCGGGTGTACAAGGCGCTGAAGAATTTGATTTGGAGTGGGTCTTTATCGATGAAGATTCAGAGTGGTGGGCTAAAGCATTAAGTATGGTATATAATGGGAATTTAACCAATACAGAACTCAACGCCATATTTCGTAACAACGCAACAAGAATTACAACTTCAGAACACAATTATGTAATTTCTTTACTGAGTAATGCCAATTATGTTGCTGTTCGTATGCGGCAAGTTCACTATACATTGGGAATAAGAGAAGAGGGCGAATGGTTTTACAAACAGGAGAATCCAGATGTTTTTGCGATCTGGCCAGTTGTATGGCATGAACCACAATTAAACTGGCAGTACTCCATTGCATATGCAGAAGAGGGAAAAAGGAAAGAGGTTGTAAGTTATTTTGATGGTACTTTACGCGGGCGTCAAACTGTTACATTGGGTAATAGTGGCACTGATGTCGTTGACGCTTCTAACACTGTGGCTGTGGTTCAGGAAAATATATACGATCAGTTTGGCCGTGCAGCTGCCAGTATTTTACCGGCACCTGTAAAAGAGTCAGGTACACAGACATTGCATTATTTTCGCCAGTTTAATAAAGGAGCTAATGGCACATATACTTTTGCCGACCTAAACTCCTCAAATTGTGCGCCACATCCAAACTCTTTGGTAACTAGCTCTGGTGCATCAAAATACTATTCAAGTGGGAATGAATTTAAATCTCTGCGTCCTTATAATATGTACATCCCGGATGCACAGGGTTATCCTTTGTCTGTTACACAGTATACACTTGACAATACAGGGAGAATTAAATTACAAGGAGGAGTTGGTTCTGTATTTCAGCCAGGAATAACCGGAGAAAACCATACCACCAGATATTTTTATGGAAAGCCTGAACAATGGGAGCTAGATCGCCTATTTGGCAATGATGTTGGTACTGCAGCGCATTATCTGAAAAATATGGTGGTCGATCCTAATGGCCAAATTAGTATCAGTTATCTCAATGCATCAGGAAAGACCATTGCTACAGCGCTATCAGGACTAAGTCCTGGTAATGTAGATTCGCTAAACAGTAGTACGGGAGAGAAAATACAAAAGGTAACACTTTTGAAGCCGGAACAATTCAGCTTTGATGGAACTGCACTTAAGCTTAAAGCTACCACTACGTATATGGCTTCAGTTACGGGAGTTGATACGCTTCATTATAGTATTGAAAAGTTGATTAGCCGGTATCCAGGTGGTGCATTTCAGCCTTGTAGTAATTGCTATTATCAGTTGACTATTTCTGTGACTGATGATTGTGGTAATTCGATACCTTTACCAGGAGCATCGAAGATTGCAATTGGTTCTATAACCCCAAATTGTGGAGATTCAGGAAGTTTGTCCGACAGCTTTCCTGTTTCATTTGCTTCAATAGGAACGTACCATATCAGCTTTGAATTTACATTAGATAAAAATGTTATTGAACGTTTTACCGATGATTTTATCATTGAAGGGCAAGGAGCAGGTGTCATCACAAAAAAGAAAGCCTATATTTTAAATTATTTTAATAGTACAGACTTTGGAAATTGCTTTGCCGATTGTAAAACAGCTAAAACAAAATTGGGATCCAGGGCTGACTTTATTGCAATGTTTAAGCGCAAACTGACTGATTTAGGTGAGCAAGCTGATGAATATGATAGTTATATAGATGGACTTTATTCAAGTTTAAGCGCTACGGTTACTATTTTAGATCAAAGTTGTACTAGTTCAGCTGTCTCACCCTGTGAAATCTATAGGATACAAATGCTAACTGATGTTTCGCCCGGTGGACAATACGCATTATTTGATGCTTCAGGAAATCCATTGGAAACCGATATAAACGTTTTATATAAAGGATTTCAGCAGGGACTTTTTAATCCATTACCAAGTCCAGGTTTTAATCTTCAGGATCTTGTTGAAAATTGGAAGCCGGAATGGGCTGATTTATTCCTTCCCCTGCATCCTGAGTATTGTAAACTTCAATTTTGTTATTCAAACAGTGTTTCTGAAAGTTGGGACGAACAGATTAGGGCTGCCAATGCAGCTTCCAAATTAGCACCTGTTGCTAGCTTATTTGGTTCGCGGCTTGTCGATAACGCCTGGTTAGTCGCTGCAGATCCCTTTTTTAATTCAGCGCTTGGATCTGCTAAGAGACCAGCAATGATTAACGATTTAAATTATTACAGTAGCCAGGTTTTAGGGCTAAATTCTGGGGTAGCTCCTGTAAAAGGGCTCAGCCAGTTTGTTGACTACATGCTATACTGTGCTGACCCTATTGCGACAACTGCTCCGAATGTATCTGATCGATGGACAAGTTGTGCTCCCGATATATCGTGTAGAGTGGAAGATCGGGAGTGGCAGTTATATCGGGATATATATCTGGATTTAAAACAAAAGTATATTGAAGAGGCCAGGAAGAATAGTCCGGAATGTTCAAACGGATGTCCAATAGCCACTCCTCTAACTCAACCAGTGATTAGTACTAACCAAAATTCTTGTGGATCTATCATTAATCTTGGATGGGCAGGCTTGCAAATTTCTGAAAATCAATTTAGTACAGAAGATAATGCAACGAGGTACACTTATTCGCTGGTAAAAGGGACGCCAGGGGACGTACTTTCAAATGAAGGAATCTGTTCAAATTATTCTGAACCTACATTTTATCCTTGTTTAACAATCTCGCTTTCTGGTGGAGTATTGAGGAAATTTTATAATGTTTGGTTACTTGTTTGTGCTGAGACAATAGGAACGTCCTGTCAGGGCGATCATGGTTATCTTTATAGTAGTGGTTCATATGGTCAGGATCAATTTTATGTATATACCAACGGGGCAGGGCAAAAGGATGAGTACACTATTGTACAGGGATATGGCGGAGGGGCACCGCCGTATACGGGATATTGTAATACATTTACAACTGTCGATTTTTATGGCTGTTATACCGTTTATAATTCAAATGGAAGTGTTTATAACACCTATTCGAATGTTTGGGTGTACGTTTGTTACAATGTATCGAGTGGTTGGCCTTTTTCAAAAAATGGGAATACTGTTAATCGTACTGCTACTGAAAAAACGTCCGATTTGTCTATAAAGGAGCAAATTATAAAAGAGAATAATTTTGTAGATATAGATAAAAAAGCAGATGAAATAATAATTGCTGACGGAATAAGTCGTCAGGTTTATAGTATTGTTAAGCCCGATTCTGCATCTCTAGCCTTGGGACCAAAAATGTTACCTCCAGCCTCAAAGGTCAACTTTACGGCCTATGAATTGAAGACGGATTTCATCGTACAGGTTGGAGACAGAGCCTATCGAAGACTAAAAAATGTATGGGTAGCCAGTTATGTGAAAACTGGAAAAATAAGTACTCATCAAAAAAATACTCATCAAAAAAGTGGTTTAGTTGTACCTTTAGAACTTAATCCATGTAATAATTCAGATTTTTATGTTACAACGCAAGCTTATTCCTGGAATCCTGCAGTTAACGTAAATGTAGGATACATAGACGGCATTGGGTGTTCAAATCAGGCTGCTATTGTAGATGTCTATAGAAATAGAGGGAACTCCTGGACGTACATTGGGCAAGTCGGTATTCCTGCCGGGCAGACTCAGGCAAATGTCACGCTATACGTTCAATATGACGAACTGCCGGATCCATTGGACATTTATTGGGCATGCGGAACGAATCCATGTTCAAATGGCAATCCGGGTTCAGGTGGAGGCTCAGGAGGCTGTTCACCTCTATTATTCACAAAAATACCTCGTTTTAATACTATTGATCGAACGGTTCTAAATGTTAGCGATCCACTTCAGGTTCGTAATGAGGTCGAAGGACAATTACATGATTCTATCGCTTCTTCCTGCGAGCGAAATGCAGAGGTCTGGATGAGTAAATTGAGTTTAGGTCTCGCAGGTAAAAGTCCAAGTGATATTGCATTGTTAAGATCCAAACTGATTGAAATGTGTTCGCTTGCTGGAGATTCGATACATCCGTTTGGTGCCAGTAGTTTGCCTGCAGGATCAATTCTGGTAAAAGGTATTCCATGTCATAATTTCGGAGAAGTAATTAAAGCGGCTTTGGGCTCAGGTACAGTGTTTACAGATTTGCTGAATCCCTGGTTACTTGATTCGCCGTATCCATATTCGCCCGTTCAGCAGGCTACAGAAAAAGTCATTTCAAATACAAATATTGACATCTGTAGTAAGCTAAGTGCTTTAAGGCCAGGTGGAGCATCGGATGAACAATTTTTCGCCCATCTACAGGCAGAATTTGGTAGGGCAATGAACCTAACGCTTCCCGAATTTAGGATTTTATTAAAGGGATGTGTACAGTGTAAATTTTTATTGGCAAAGGATATCATTTTACCTGTGTTTTTGGATCAAGGCACTCAGGGGTGTATCAGTAGAAGCGAATACAATGCAGCTATAAACGAGCTTTCGACCTATTTTTCTCCTTTACCTAATCCAGGCTGGAGTAATTACGAGACCATTATAACCAATTATCTGAATTTCAAATGGGGTTTTTCATTTAGTTATGATCAATATAAAGACTTTAGCGATAACTCTTCAAGAACCAAATTGTGTAATGAGCCGCCATATACCAGTGTAGAGGAAGACCCTTATGCTTGTCTTAAAACGGCTATTGAAGTTGCGCATGGTCAGGCAACACGAGATTATTTAATCTATATTGCGGACGAACGTGATAAATTCCGGAAAGCTTATGTGAGCACTTGTGCTTCGGCAAAAGCAGATGTTGCATTGACAACCAAGGAGAAAATTTACCACTATACATTGTACTATTATGATCTTGCCGGTAATTTAATACGTACGGTTGCTCCAGAAGGAGTCAAGCCACTGTCAGTTTTAGAAATAGCCCTTGTTGATAAAGCCAGAATCTTTAATCCTGAATCGTGTACTTATAATGGGCCGACAGATAACGCTAATGTCACTACAGCTTTACAAAGTCTTTCTACTGCCCTTGCTTATAACGGCAGTGCGGCTGTAGAAATGTGGCTATATCAAATGAATGGAGGTGGGCGACAAATGATTGCCACTACGCCAGATATGAAATATATGTTCCAGACCTGCGTCAATAATAATCGATTGAATGTTGATGTTTACAGTTTACGTCAGGATTCACCAGCAGATGTTAGCATTGTACTTTCCAATCATATAACCGCTGATATTTCTGGCCTTCTTCCACTTGGTCCATGGATGCATATTGTAGTTCAGGGAAATCAATTGGCTTCAGGCAGCTTAAGCCTATGGATTAATGGAAAACCATATCCTGCTGTTGCCGGAGCTCCGTCGGCAGGTTGTGGCTGGACAATTAGTGGTGGTGTTACTCCACAAATGCCAATGAATCTTGACTGTTTAAAACACCTCAGGTTATATCCTGGTCGTTTGATGGCAGCTCAGGAGATCAAAGAAAATGCTGAAAGTGGGTGTTTCAAAATTTATGATTTAGCCAATATTTATCCGTATCGTTTTGGTGTGTCAGGTCAGGATCTGAGTACTCAATACCTACCGATTTATCCTTCCCATGGCTTAACTACAACATATGTTTACAACAGTAGCAATCAGGTCATCAGGCAGCAGAGCCCAGATGCAGGGACCAGTCGTTTCTGGTATGATGAATTAAGTCGACTGATTATATCTCAGAACGCGAAACAAGCCTTATCAGGGAAATATAGTTATACGGATTATGATCAACTGGGAAGGATCAGTGAAGTTGGAGAGAAAACCGTGAGCAATGCAACTCTAAATTCATCTGAACAGCAAAATACTCCTGGTTATTTGACCGATGATTTCTATAGAGGCTTTTTGGCCTCTAATAGAACAGCAGATAGCAGCATTACCCAAACCTTTTATGATCAAGTGGCAAGTGGAAATGGTGTCCAGACCGGACTGGGACAAGACAATATTCGTAAAAGAGTATCTGCCAGTATTTATCGCGACAACCGGAATACTTCAGAGATCAATGCTAGTTATTATAACTATGATCTTTCTGGAAATGTTAAAACATTATATCAGCAGATTGCTGGTTTGTATCAACCACTAACTGGACAAGGGATTAAGCGACTTGATTATGAATATGACCTGATTAGTGGTAAGGTTAATTTTTTAGCTTATCAGCATAATGAAAATGATCGGTTTTATTACAAATATACTTACGATGCTGAAAATCGTTTAAGGAAAGCTTACAGCAGTGTCTGGGCGAATGTTGATTCTTACGGAATCAGGAGTAGCTTAAATGAGACCTATCAAAGATTGGATGCGAAGTATGAGTACTACCTCCATGGTCCATTAGCCCGTACAGAGCTTGGACGCGAGGAGGGACAGGTTCAGGGGCTTGATTATGCCTATACACTTCAAGGCTGGCTAAAGGGAGTTAATGGTTCGAAATTAGGAGTGGCAGATATTGGTGCAGATGGCACGAATAATGTATCTAGGGATGCGCTGGCTTATAGCTTGGGTTATTATACCGGAGATTATACGCCAATCGGTGGACTTGGTTACACCGCATTTAATACAAGCCATGTTGATGCTTTAGGAGATAGTACCGGAAACAGTCTGTACAATGGAAACATCAGTAGCAGTACTTACGGAATAGCCAAAGTTAATAATGGAAATACTGCTGGCTATACCTATAGATATGATCAGCTGAACAGGTTATTAAAAGTCCGTCAGCGCGATTTAAGTTCTGTAATAGGAACCTGGAATATTGGCAATAGCGACGATTATAAAGAAGACTTTAGTTATGATGGAAATGGAAATATAAAGGCGCTTACCCGAAATGCTGCGGGTACGCAGGCTATGGATCAATTGTCTTATACATACAATAAGGGAAATGGCAAACTATTAAACAATAAACTGAGTGTTCTGTATGATGCTGCTGGTAGCAACACTCCTGGGGAATTGCAAGGAACCACAAATTACAGTTACGATGCGTTAGGGAATATCACTCAGGAAAAGAAAGGCAGTGCTCTTGTTGCGGGCTTTGACTGGACAGTTTATGGAAAAATCAGTAAAGTTACCAAAACTACTGCAGCTGAAAATATTACTTACAGTTATGATGCAACTGGCAACCGGGTTAGTAAAACCATCAATTTACTCAGTACCTGGTATGTTCGTGACGCACAAGGTAACCTGCTTGGCTTATATGATAATGCCTCGGGAGGCATTAATTGGAAAGAACAGCAATTGTATGGTAGCAGCCGTTTGGGTATATGGAAACCAAACTTTAACTTAGCATCAGACAGTGCTAGGATTAAATGGAGTAATACGAGCCTGAAGTTCTTTGAATTGAGTAATCATTTGGGAAATGTGATGTCGGTGATCAATGACAGCCGTTCGTTTGACGGTAGTGCTTATTCGCCGACAGTGATCAATGCACAGGATTATTATGCTTTTGGAAGTGTAATGCCTGGCAGATCTTATGCAATAACCAATAATGCCTCTTATCGTTATGGTTTTAATGGTAAGGA
>Ga0116227_10015879_pt1 | contig 11027 bp, 14 predicted proteins | sample S1TSphgellanicum_FD_89693 | JGI IMG/M metagenome (GOLD analysis project Ga0116227, IMG submission 89693) | Host-associated microbial communities from peat moss isolated from Minnesota, USA - S1T2_Fb - Sphagnum magellanicum MG | ecosystem: Host-associated > Plants > Peat moss > Unclassified...
CCGCAAACTCTTCGTCACGACCGCCTTGCCCTACGCCAATGGCCCGTTCCACATCGGGCACATCATGGAGTACATCCAGGCCGACATTTGGGTGCGCTTCCAGCGCATGCAGGAAAACGAGGTACTTTTCGTGGGCGCGGACGACGCACACGGCGCGCCGATCATGCTCAAGGCGGAAGAGGAGGGGATCACTCCGCAGGCGCTGGTTGCCCGGATCGCGGCCGGCCGGGCCCAATACTTGCGCGGGTTCCACATCGCTTTCGATCACTGGTATTCGACCGACTCACCCGAGAACACCGAGCTTTCACAGGACATCTATCGAAGGCTGAACAAGGCCGGACTGATCTACGTCAAGCCGGTCGAGCAGTTCTACGATCCCGTGAAGGGCATGTTCCTGGCGGACCGCTACATCAAGGGCGAATGTCCCAACTGCCATACGAAGGATCAATACGCCGATGCGTGCGAAGTTTGCAGCATCGTCAATTCGCCCGCCGATCTCATCAATCCTTATTCGACGCTTTCCGGCGCGAAGCCCGTGCTAAACACCTCCGACCATTTCTTTTTCAAGCTGTCCGATCCGAAGTGCGTCGATTTTCTGCGGGTATGGCTCGAGACGCCGGATCGGCTGCAATCACAGGTGGTGAACAAGGCGCGCGAGTGGCTGACGGGCACGGGTGACGAGGCGCTCGGAGACTGGGATATCTCGCGCGATGCACCCTACTTCGGCATTCCGATACCCGATGCGCCGGGAAAGTACTTCTACGTCTGGCTGGATGCCCCCGTCGGCTATCTCGCATCGCTGAAAAACTACTTCGACACCGGCGGAGCGCGTGCGCAGGGCGAGACGCGCACGTTCGAGCAGTTCCTGGCCGCGCGGGACACCGAGCAGATTCATTTCATCGGCAAGGACATCATCTACTTCCACACACTGTTCTGGCCGGCGATGCTCGAATTCGCGGGCGCTCCTTACAGACCGCCGAGCCACGTCTACGTGCACGGCTTCATCACCGTGTCGGGCGAGAAGATGTCCAAGTCCCGCGGGACCGGCATCAGCCCCTTGCGCTATCTCGAGCTCGGGATGAACGCCGAGTGGCTGCGCTACTACATCGCGGCGAAGTTGAATAGCGACGTCGAGGACATCGACTTCAATCCCGACGACTTCGTGGCGCGCGTGAACAGCGATCTCATCGGCAAGTACGTCAACATCGCAAGCCGATGCGCGGGATTTGTTTCCAAGCGCTTTGCCGGGAAGGTCTCCCGGCCTCACGACGCCGCAGAAGCTCTTCTTACGAAGCTCCGGAGCAGCGAGCAATGCTGGGCGCCCATCGGGCGGCTCTACGAGAATCGAGAGTACGGGAAAGCATTACGGGAGATCTCCAATCTGCTCGATCAGATCAATCAGTACATCGACGAGCATAAGCCCTGGGAGCTCGCAAAACTCCCGGCGAACGACACGAAGTTGCACGAGGTCTGCTCGACCGCTCTCGCCATGTTCTGGTACACATCGATCCTGCTGAGTCCCGTCCTGCCGGCAACGGCGGTCAAGGTGCGCGAGTTCCTGAATCTCTCGAAAGAGCAGATGAAATGGGGGCAAGACGCATTCTTCCCGGCCGGCCACGTCATCAACCCCTATTCGCATCTCATGACTCGGGTCGACCCGAAACAACTCGATGCGCTGTTCGATGCGCGCAAGGGCGACGCGCCCGCCGCGCCGGCCGCACCCACCGCCGCGCCGGCCGCACCCGCCGCCGCACCCGCCGCCGCGCCGGCCGCCGCTCCCGCCCCCATTTCCATCGACGAGTTCCTGCGCATCGATCTGCGGGTCGCGAAAGTGCTCGATGCGCAGCTGATCACCGGCGCCGACAAGCTGTTGAAATTGCGTCTCGACGTGGGCGAACTCGGCGAGCGGCAGATCTTTGCCGGTATTCGATCCGCCTACGCTCCGGAATCGCTCGTCGGCCGGCTGATCGTCGTGGTCGCGAATCTCGAGCCGCGCAAGATGCGCTTCGGGACCTCGGAGGGCATGATGCTCGCCGCCGGCCCGGGCGGCGCGGACATATTCGTGTTGTCTCCCGATACGGGCGCGGCGCCCGGTATGCGGGTGAAATGAGCGCCGGGATCGGGAGCGCGGGATGAGCGTCGGGACCGTCAGCGCAGAGAGTATCGATGCCTTGCTGCCGCAGACGCAGTGCACGCGTTGCGGCTACCCCGGCTGCCGACCGTATGCCGCCGCCATCGCGGCCGGCGAAGCGCCGATCAATCAGTGTCCTCCCGGAGGCCGTGCCACGATCGAGGCGCTCGCCCGCTTGCTCGACCGCGAATATCTCCCGCTGAATCCAGCCAACGGGGTCGAGACTCCGCCGCTCGTGGCCTTCATCGATGAGGAACGCTGCATCGGCTGCGCGCGCTGCCTGCCGCCCTGCCCGGTGGATGCCATCGTCGGCGCGTCGAAGTATCTGCACACCGTCGTCGTCGAGCGCTGCACGGGTTGCGAGCTGTGCTTGGCGCCGTGTCCCGTAGACTGCATCGAGATGCGCCCGGGCCCCGCGCCCGCCATCAATCAACCCGCCAAGAACCGCGAGCGCTTCGAGGCCCATGAGGAGCGGCTCGCGCGGCGAGCGCGCGAGCGCCGTGAGCAACTGGAAGCGATCAAGGCCACCGCGCCGCGCGCATCCGCCCCGGCGTCATGAATCCGGCGAAGCGGCGCGCTATTTTCGAGCGGCTACGCGACGCCAACCCCAACCCGCGCACCGAGCTCGAGTACCGCACTCCGTTCGAGCTGCTGGTGGCGGTGATTCTTTCGGCCCAGTCCACCGATAAGGGCGTCAACAAGGCCACCGCACGGCTTTTTCCAGTCGCCAACACGCCGGCCGCGATCGCCAAGCTCGGGGTCGCCGGCATCACGCCGTACATCCAGACGATCGGTTTGTACAACGGCAAGGCCAAAAATATCGTTGCCACCGCGCAGGCCTTGGTCGAGCGGTACGCCGGGGAGGTGCCGCGCTCGCGCGAGGCGCTCGAGGCGCTCCCCGGCGTCGGGCGCAAGACGGCCAACGTTGTTCTGAACACCGCGTTCGGCGAAGCCACGATGGCGGTCGACACCCACATCTATCGCGTTGCGAACCGCACCGGCCTGGCGCCGGGCAAGACGGTGCGCATCGTCGAGGACAAGCTCATGAAATTCGTGCCGCCGGAGTTTTTGAAGAACGCCCATCACTGGCTCATCCTGCACGGCCGCTACGTGTGCACCGCGCGCAAGCCCGCCTGTCCCCGATGCATCATCGTCGACCTCTGCGAATACCGGCACAAAACCAAGGAGCCGATGCCTTGAGCTCGCAAGCCTTCGGCGGCTACACGCGCGAGCAACTGCGCTCGAGCTACGCGGAGGCATGGCGCAAGCACCTGGCGCGTATTCCCATGACACCCTTGGAATCGCTCATCGCGGACGTCATCGAACGTCATCCCGAGTATCAATCCCTGGTGGGCGATGCGGGGGCGGTGCAGGCGTTCGAGCTTTCTGCGCAAAGCGCCGCGGACAACCCTTTTTTACATATGGGGCTGCACCTTGCGGTTCGCGAGCAGCTGTCGATCGATCGGCCTCCCGGGGTGCGGCAAATCCGGCAAGCGCTCGCCGCGCGGCTCGGCGATGATCACGACGCGGAACACGTGCTCATGGAGGCCCTCGCCGAAACGTTGTGGGAGGCGCAGCGCGCCGGCCAGCCGCCGGACGAGCGCCGCTACCTCGACCGCGCACGCGCGCGTCTCGAGACCGGCGCCTGATCGAAGACCGGGTTAAGCAAGTTTCATGGTCGCGGCATCGGCGAAACCACGCGCGACGGTTATCCTCGCTGAGTCCCACCCGAGGTTCGCCCATGCGCTCCGTGCCGGTCGTTGCTCTCTTGATCGCACTCTCGGCGCTTGCGGGGTCATCGGCGGTAGCCGAGCCACCGGCGGCGGTGCCGCCGCCCGCCTCGACCACTCCGCCCGCGCCGACGGGCAGCGCCTCAGGCGCCGATAACGACGCCGCCGCGCGCCATGCCAAGCGGACAGCCTGTATCAAACAGGCTCGAGCCAAAAAGCTGGTGGGCGCGCAGAAGACCGCCTACATCAAGGGCTGTATCGGTACGCCTTGAGGCGCAGCGCGCGCGCCGTCACGGCGGTGCGGCGAGGCGCTCGCCTTCGCGTGTCAGGCTCCTGATGCGCATCGCGAACTCGAGCTTGCCGCTGCTGGTGCGCTCGGCCTGTACCGGTACCCAGCCGAGGGCGGGCGCGAACCACATGCGCAACACCCGCCGGTCGTTGGCGGTATGGCGGCTGGTGACGATGATCGTGTCGTAGGTGCCGATCGCGGTGCTGAGCTTCGCAGTGCCCTCGCGCGCATACAGAAATCCCTTGATCTGGTCCTTGTCGATGACGTGGAACGTGGGCGGCAGGTTGTCGTTCTTGAGGTCGAGCATGACCTGGATCTGAATGGAGTTGAGATCCTGGGTGTCCGGCTCGAGGTTGAGATCGATCGGCTTGCCTTCGGAGGTCCCGCGCGCATGTCCCGCGTCCCAGTCGAAATCGAAGTTGACGGAGGCGGAGCCTTCTCGTCCGCGGTACCGGTCGGGTTTCACATGATCGCCCACGATGGCGAACCAGCTCTCCTGCACGACGTCGTCGGAATACACAAGGCGGAATATTCCCCGCGCGCTGGTCGTCCATTTGTAGACATAGTGCCCGGGTTGGGTGTCCAGGCGGAGCTCCAGATCGCTCACGCCCACCGAGATGTCCTTCCACTCAGCGACATAGTGGGACGAGAACGGCTCGATATCCGACGCGGCCGGATGCTTGGCCGCAGGGCGCGGCGGCTGCGCGTCCGCGGCGAGCGCCGGACCCAAGAGCATCGCCGCGAGACATCCCCAGCCCATTGCCTTTAACCGCATTTATCGATCCTCGGCGCCGCTGTAAATCATGGGACCCGCCAGCATCGCCCCATCGAGCCACGCGTGGCCCTGCGCGTAGCGAAGCCTCCCGGCGCAAAACCAGCGCACGGCCAGCGGGTAGATGCGATGCTCGAGCAACAGCACGCGAGCCGCCAGACTCTGCGCATCGTCCTCGGGCTCGACGCGGACTCGCGCCTGAATCACCGCCGGACCTGCATCGAGCTCCGCCGTCACGAAGTGGACCGTGGCACCGTGCTCCTGCTCGCGCGCTTCCAGCACGCGTCGATGAGTATGCAGCCCCGGATACTTGGGCAGCAACGCAGGATGAATGTTGAGGATTCGTCCTTCGTAGCGGGCGACGAACTCATGCGAGAGAATGCGCATGAACCCCGCGAGCACGATCAGCGACGGTGCATGAGGCTCGATGGCGGCGGCGAGTTGCTCGTCATAGCGGTCCCGCGTGGTCGATGGGTCGGCGACGACGAGATGTGCGGGCACGCCGAGATCGCCTGCGATCGCAAGCCCGCCGGCTCCCGGTTGGTCGGCGACCACGGCGGCGACCTCGAAGCCCATCGCGGGATCGCGGCTGCGCTCCACCAGCGCGCGCATGTTGCTGCCTCGGCCCGAGATCAATACGACGATCCGCGCGGGCCGGGCGTTCGTCACGCGATGACTACACCGCGCGTCCCCACGCGTATCTCGCCGATCACGCGCGCGCTCTGCCCGTCTTCCCTCAGTATCTCGATGGCCCGTTGTGCGTCCGCTGCCGGGACGTGGACGGTCATGCCGATGCCGCAGTTGAATACCCGGTACATTTCCGCATCCTCGACCCGGCCGGCGCGTTGCAGCCAATCGAACACCGGACCGCGGGTCCAGGTGTTGTGCTCCAGCACGGCCTCGAGCCCTTCGGGCAACACGCGGGGGATGTTGTCGACCAGGCCGCCTCCGGTGATGTGGGCCAAACCGTGCACGGGAATCTGCTCGAGCAGACGCAGGAGCGGCTTGACGTAGATCCGGGTCGGGGCCATCAGACGATCGATGAGCGGTGTGCCCTCGACCGGCGTCGCGGGATCGGCGCCGCTCACTTCGAGAATCTTGCGAATGAGCGAGAAGCCGTTCGAGTGAGGACCGGAGGAGGGGAGCCCCAGCACCACGTCGCCGGCGGCGGTTTTTGAGCCGTCGATGATGCGGTCCTTTTCCACGATCCCCACGCTGAAGCCCGCGAGATCGTAGTCCGCGCCGTGGTACATGCCGGGCATTTCGGCGGTTTCGCCTCCGACCAAGGCGCATCCCGCCTGCACGCAGCCCTCGACGATGCCGGCGATCACACGCTCGCCGACGTCGACATCCAGGACTCCGGTCGCGAAATAATCCAGAAAGAACAACGGCTCTGCGCCTTGCACCACGACGTCGTTCACGCACATGGCCACAAGGTCAATGCCCACCGTGTCGTGCCGGCCGGTGTCGATGGCGAGGCGCAGCTTCGTCCCGACGCCGTCCGTGCCCGAGACCAACACGGGCTTGCGGTAGCGGTCGAGTGGTACTTCCACGAGGGCGCCGAATCCGCCGATTCCGCCGAGGACCTCGCGGCGCATCGAGCGGCGCACATGCGGCTTGATGCGCTCGACCAGCGCTTCGCCTGCATCGATATTGACGCCGGCTGCGCGGTACGTGACGGGTGCTCGATCAGTCATGCGGATCCTCGTGTGGTATTTTAACATCATGGTAGGAGTGCGGCTTTGGTTGTGTGTGTGTGCGTGCGCCGGCGCGCTCTGCTTTGCGGATGCGAGCGCGGCGCTCACGCGCGCCGAGCTCTACCAGGCGACGGCCCCGCTGACCGAGCGCTCCGAGGCAGGGCAGGAGGCCGCCTTCGAGGCTGCGCTCCGGACCGTGCTGGTCAAGGTGACCGGGCAGCGTGCGGTGGACCAGGATCCGGCTGTGGCTGCGCTCATCGCCGGCGCCCGCCGCTATGTGCAGCAATACCGCCCGGCGGCCGCCAATCAGCTCTGGGTGGCCTTCGACAGCGGCGCGCTCGACCGCTGGCTCACCCAGAACAATCAGCCCTTGTGGGGCGGCGAGCGTCCCGCGACCTTTGTGTGGCTCGCCGTCCAGAGCGCGCAGGGGGGCATGGTGATCACGGCGGAGGACACCACCTCGCCGATCAAAGCCGAGTTCAGTGCCGCCGCGGCGCAGCGCGGCATCCCCGTGCTCTGGCCGAGCGCTGCGGATCTTGCCAGAAATCATCTCGATTTCACCGCGGTGGCGGCAGCCACTCCCGCGACACTCGCCGAGATCGGACATCGATCCGGCGGCGAGGGCACCCTGATCGGGCATGCGGCCGATTCGGCCGATACCACCGCCGTGCGCTGGACCTATCTGTATCAAGATCGCAGCAGCGATTTCTCCGGGCCTTCGACGGAAGCGGTGAACCGCGCAGCCGACACCTACGCGGGACTCTATGCCGTGAGCGGCACGCTCGCGCCGCTCGATATCGAGGTGACCGGAATCAACGACCTCAAGGATTACGCCTCGGTGCAGAGCTATCTCGAGTCGCTCGCCTTCGTCTCGCACGTGGGTGTCGACTCCTTGAGCGGCAATGCCGTGCGCTTTCGCCTGACCGCTCGCGGCGGCGCCGAGTCCTTGCAGCATGCTCTCACGCTCGACGGACGAATGCAGCCGATCGCCGCCGGTGATAACGGGATGCAACGTTTCCAACTGCAGCACTGACCGTCGTGCTTCGCCAGATTCCGAACCTCATCACGGCTTTCCGCATCCTCCTGATCGCCCCGATCGTGGTGGCGCTGCTGCACCACGAGCAACTCATCGCGCTCGGTTTATTCTTCCTCGCCGCCGCATCGGATCTCGTCGACGGGTTCATCGCCAAGCGCTTCGGTTGGCAGAGCGCCGTGGGCGGCGTACTCGATCCGGCTGCCGACAAGCTGCTCCTCGCCACCTCCTTCGTGGTGCTCGCCGTCGTGGGCCTCGTGCCGCTGTGGCTCATGGCGACGGCGGTGGCGCGTGATCTGATCATCGTGGGCGGCGCGGTCGCGTATCGGCTGTGGCTCGGGCCGGTCGAGGCGCGGCCCAGCAACCTCAGCAAGCTCAACACGCTCTGTCAGGCGCTGTTCATTGTGTGCGTCATCGCCCGCCAGCAGTTCTCGCAGCCGGGCGCTTGGGCCATCGTGACGCTCGGAGCGCTCACGTTCCTGACCACCGCGGTGAGCGGCATCGACTACGTGTTGCGCTATGGCAAGGCGGCCCTCGAGGAAGCGAGATCCCGGCGAACCCTGGAGCACAAGCTCACGTGAAACAGCTCGCGCTCGGCGTGACGCTGCGTGCCAATGCCCTGTTCGCAAATTTCCATCCGGGGCCGAACGAGGAAGTGCTCGCCGCCCTAAAGGGCCCCGGTGCCGATCCGATCTGGGTTTGGGGAAGCGTGGGCTGCGGCAAGAGCCATTTGCTGCAAGCCCTGTGTGCGGCCACCGACGGTCCCGCCGCCTACATTTCCCTGGGCTCGATCTCCACCGGTGTGGCGCTGCCTCCCGAGGCGCTGCGCGGATTCGCGGATTGCGGTGCGGTGTGTGTGGATGACGTCGATGCCGTGGCCGGGGATCTCGAGTGGGAGCAGGCGCTGTTTCGCTTGTTCAACGAGGCTCAGGAATCGCGCTCACGGCTCGTTTTCGCGGCGCATGCGGCCCCCCGCGGAATCGAGTGGCGGCTCGATGACTGGCGCTCGCGCACGGCGGCTTGCGTGGTGTATCACGTGAGAGATCTCGACGAAGCGGGCCGCGCACGCGCGCTCGAGCTACGCGCCGCGCAGCGCGGTCTCAAGCTACCCGCCGAGACGCTCGACTATTTGATGAAGCGCATGCCGCGCGATCTGCGCTCGCTGTTCGACATCCTCGACGAGTTGGACGCGGCGTCGCTCGCGGCGCAACGCCGCCTCACCATTCCCTTCATTCGCGAAGCGCTCGAGAAACGCGCAGATACAAAACCATAGCGCAGAACCAGGCGAACGTCAGAAACAGGCTCAAGCCCCCCACCCAGCGCGCGGCGGGGTTCGTCAGAATCTCGGTGATGACGAAAAGCAAATAGGGAATCGCGAACAGCGTGGCCCAGGCGTATGTGTAGCGCTCGCCGCGTACGAGCCCGCGGAGCGGAGCGAGCAACGCGAGCACGGCGATTGCACAGAGCGGCCAGGAATAGCCGGCGAGCTTCCAGCACAGCAAGCTCGCTGCGAGAGCGGCCCAGAGCCAGATCGTCGCGAGCCGGGCGTTGCGCGCGGCGCTCAAGATTCGCGCTTGAGCCGGGCTGCGAGCCGGGCGACGCGGGCCCCGAGCGCACGGGCAAGATCCGCCTCAGGCGTAGACAGCGTGCCGTGGCCGCTGACGCCGGCCACGTGGCTCGCGCCGTAGGGCGTGCCGCCGCTCTGCGTCGATGTGAGCGCTTGCTCCGTATAGGGTAGGCCGACCAGATACATGCCGTGATGGAGCAAGGGAAGCATCATGGATATCAGCGTCGCCTCCTGGCCGCCATGCAGGGTCTGGGTCGAGGTGAAAACCGCCGCCGGCTTATCGGCGAGCGCGCCGCTCAGCCAGAGTCCGCTGGTGCCGTCGAGGAAGTGCTTGAGCGGCGCTGCCATGTTGCCGAAGCGGGTCGGGCTGCCGAGGATGAGCCCGCTGCACTCGATGAGATCGTCGTGCGTGGCATACGGTGGCCCTTCATCGGGGACGCTCGACACTGCGCCGGTCGCGCTGATAGCCGCGACGGTGCGCAGCCGCGCTTGCACACCCGCCACACTCTCCACGCCCCGGCACACCTGCCGGGCCAGCGCGGCGGTGCTGCCTTGGCGGGAATAATACAAGACCAGGATTTCGTGCATCGTTAAGTCCCGTAGGAAATCGCATCGCTCGCTGGCGAATGCAGCGTCGGCGCAACGGATTATTTGCGCCCATCTGGATATTGTCTAGTCACCCTTGTTTGACGGCTTTGCGCGCTGTTGCTAGTGTCGGTTCAGATATGTTGCGATTTTTCGCCGTCGTCATCGGTGTCCTGTGCCTGACCGGCTGTCCCAGCGGACCCCCCGTGCAAGAATTGAGCGATGCGCGCCAGGCGATCGCGGCGGCTACCACGGCCGGACTCACGCCCTCGAGCTCGCCGGATCTGTATGCGGCGCAGGCCGCGATCGGGCGCGCAGAATCGCATCTCGAGGCGAGAGAATACGTGCGGGCGCGCCTCGCGGCGCAAGAGGCCAAGCACCATGCCAGCGAGGCGCTCGCGACCGCCTCCCATAACGAGAGTCTTCCGGGCGCCGCGTCGACGGTGCCGCAATAGCACCTCCGAGCGCGCTGTGAGCGAGGCCGCGCGCCGCTTCCGTGTCACGGGAAAGGTTCAGGGCGTGTACTTTCGGCACAGCACGCGGCTCGAGGCCGAGCGCCTCACCCTGTCGGGCTACGCGCGCAATTTGCCTGACGGCTCCGTCGAGGTTCTGGTACGCGGTGAGGCCGATGCGGTCGAGCAGCTGCACCGCTGGCTGCATCACGGGCCGAAGAGCGCGCGCGTGGCTTCTGTCCTGGAAATGGAATTCGCACCGGGCGATCATGCCCCCGCGAGCGAGTGCTTCGAGATCCTCTAGACGCTGGGGCCTCTCAAGACGCTGGGGCCTTTCAGCCGCGTACCTTACCTGCGATGTAGGCAACCACATCCGCGGCCGGAATTTCCGTCGACTCGCTGTCGCGGCGCTGCCGATATTCGAGCTTGCCGCTCTCGAGCGCGCGCTCGCCGACGACCAGCCGGTGCGGGATCCCGATGAGCTCCGCGTCGGCGAATTTCACACCGGGTCTCGCGTCGCGATCGTCGAGCAGCACGTCGATGCCGGCGGCGCCGAGCTCCTCGTACACCCGGTCCGCGGCCGTGCGCACGCGCTCGGACTTCTGGTAGTTGATCGGCACCACGATGACATTGAAAGGAGCAAGAGGCTCCGGCCAGATGATGCCGTTGGCGTCGTGATTTTGCTCGATGGCCGCCGCGACGACGCGCGTCACGCCGATGCCATAACAGCCCATGAACATGGTGACCGCCTTGCCCTGCTCATCGAGTACG
>Ga0116227_10015880_pt1 | contig 11025 bp, 6 predicted proteins | sample S1TSphgellanicum_FD_89693 | JGI IMG/M metagenome (GOLD analysis project Ga0116227, IMG submission 89693) | Host-associated microbial communities from peat moss isolated from Minnesota, USA - S1T2_Fb - Sphagnum magellanicum MG | ecosystem: Host-associated > Plants > Peat moss > Unclassified...
TAATAGCCAAAGGCGATGGTGAGTTAAGCCAGTTTGCCGTTGCCGGATCTGATAAAAAGTTTGTTTGGGCAAAAGCGATTATTAATGGTAACACTGTCATCGTATCAAATGATGATCTACCCAACCCCATGTACGTTCGCTACGCCTGGGCCGATAACCCCGACGGAGCTAATTTATACAACCAGGAAGGTTTACCCGCATCTCCGTTCAGAACCGACAGCCAATAAGATTTAATATGAAAAGATTTAATTTACTACCCCTGCTATTATTGTTATGCACACTCACTTTTGCGCAAGACACCAAAGTTTGGAATAATAAGCAATGCGCTGTAGTGCTCACTTATGATGACGCGATCGATATCAATCTGGACAACGTAATCCCAGCGCTCGATTCGTTAAAACTAAAAGCTACCTTTTATTTGATAGGTTCTTCGCCCGTTATCAATAAACGACTCAGCGAATGGCGCAAAGTCGCGCTCAACGGGCACGAGCTGGGTAACCACTCCCTTTTTCACCCCTGTGATGGCAGTTTACCGGGCCGCAGCTTTGTTGGCCCCGAAAATGATTTAAGCAAATACACCATAACCCGTGCAGTTAACGAGATCAGGTTGAACAATACTTTGCTTAACGCTATTGACGGGAAAACCATCCGTACATTTGCCTACCCTTGCGGCGATCTTAAAATTGGTGGCGTGAATTTTTATACAGCCTTACAAAAAGATTTTGCCGGCGCGCGTGGTGTAAGTTCTGGTTTGCAAAACGCTGCTCAAGTTGATCTGGATAATATCAACTGCTATTCCATAAACGGACAATCGGCGGAGTATATGATCGCCTTGGTGAAGAAAGCTCAGCAAAGCCACACCTTACTGGTGTTTCTGTTTCATGGCGTTGGCGGCGGGCACAGTTTAAATGTTGGCTTGAGTGAACACAGCAAACTGATCCATTACTTAAAAGAGCATGAAAAAGAGATCTGGATAGCCCCTATGGTTGATGTTGCACAAAACATCAAAACAGTACAGAGTAGTGTTACGCATTGAATTGATAGTTACTTCTTACTGATATAACTTTCAGGTGGGCCAAGGTAACTTGGTTTCAATCCGCCGCAATCCAGTACTAATTTTTGCAATACCACACCGGGGCTTATCATCCAGTATTTTATGGTATGTAATCCCGATTTGGTAAATTTATGGATTGAAGTTAGTATATTGATATTATCGGCCACGTGCTTCCTCCATATCGTTTCCGAATCATTTGCCTGCAGATTCAGAATCTGTGGCACTTCGCCATCTACAGATACCGCGCATTTTAAGCCACCAGTTTTATTAAAATCAAGCGAAGGCGAAACATACGTCATCAGCTTAAATTCCCCCGTATGACTCACGTTAACATTGTATTCCAAATGCGGTGTTTGTGCATTCAATTTTTGAACTGGTGCCGTTACCGGGAAAGTACTTACTGCCGATAAGGTTCGTCCATTATCCGGCAATACCTGCCATTTACTATTTGCCGAATTAACCGCTTTACTATAATGAATAGCTTCCATCGAAATGTAACCATCGCTTTCGCCAAAGCTATTTATTGGTGTTATTTTGTTATTCAGTTTCACCAAAACAATAACCTGCGTGCCATTTTCGCTTGTAATAGTAACAGGGATGCTTTTTATCCCTGGCGGAACTAATTTCCAATTGATAGATATATTCAATCTTTCCTGTTTTTCTATTTTACCACTCGCTGGATTAATTTGAATATAAGCAGGTGCATTCGTCTTAAAAGTATAAGCTTTCAGCCCCCGGTTAAATAGTTCAATATAATGCGTATTATTTTGCGATACGTTAAATTCAGGCAAAACAGCCGTTTCCTTTTCCATCGGCCACCAGCTTTGTGAACCTTCAATAGCAACACCCATTTCCGCTTTGGCAGGAATATCGATCTGTTTTACATCCGGCATTTTATTTACCGCAGGTTGCTGCCAGTAAGTATAGCCAATATGGGTTTGATCCATCATATGGTTCCATTTACCTTTTGCCATTACCGTGTTGTAATAGTTTGATATATCGGCATCAGTTTTATACAGATCAGCGGCTTTTGCTGCCATATCATTTGTAGCCGCCCTACCCTGCTGTGCGTACCATTGGTTTTTAGCCACAGCATAATACAACTCGTTTAAATTGGCACAAGCCTTTACAGCATGTAAAACCAATTCAAAATAAGCATCCTCATACCCGATTGGTATTTTTTTATAAATGGCTTCAGCTTTCCTTTCCAATGTGCTGTAGTCATTAACTACACTTTCAAATTCTTTGTAGTTGCTCAAGCTATAAGTAGATTGATCTAACAACTCCGGTTTACGGCGGCCATTATACTTGGTGTATTTAGATAAGATATCGGCAATATCCCCAGCATACTCCGGCCCAAATTGCTGTGCGGCCCATGCTTTGGTATAGGCCTGCAAATTATTGGCATCCCACTTTTGTGGCGACCAGGCATAGTCCAAAAAGAAATTGATCGGTAACTCCATCGGTTTTAAATCGCCAACATTAACAATCCAGATCTGGTTTGCGCCGTATTGATTAGCCAGGTGCATCTGTTCCCAAACTTTAGCAATTGGGTTAGTATTTACCCACTTATAATTCCGCGGATCACCAACGTAATCAAAGTGATAATAAATACCATAACCACCACCACGTTTAGCCTCGGTTAATTTGGGCAGTTTACGAATGTTACCCCAATTATCATCGCATAAAAGCAGCGTAACATCATCGGGCACACGCATCCCTTTATCATAATACTCCTGCACTTCTTTGTAAAGCGCCCAAAGCTGAGGCGTTTTTGATGGATCTTTTTTAGTTTCTTCGGCCAGTATCTGTCGTTGGTCTTTTACTATTTTTTCCAGCAGGGCCACGTTGCTGCCTTCGCTCATGGCCATATCGCCATCACCACGCATACCTATGGTTACAATGGTTTCTTTAGTACCCATATTCTGGATGCCCTTTCGCCAAAAATCACGCAGCACCTCGCCATTGGTATCATAGTTCCAATCGCCTTTTCCATAACGCTTCCACTCCTGCTGTGCCCTATCCATCGGTTCATGGTGCGATGTGCCCATTACCACGCCATATTCATCGGCCAGTACTGGGTTCATCTTATCATCATCGTTAAAAGCATTCCCCCACATGGCCGGCCACAGGTAATTCCCTTTGAGGCGCAATATCAATTCAAATACTTTAGCGTAGGCCAAATGATTTACCCCGCCAAACTTTTCCCTCGTCCAGCCCGAAAAGGCGGGAGCCTCATCATTAATAAATATGCCCCTGTATTTTACTGCAGGTGTTCCCATAGAGTACCTGCCGGGAATAACATAAACAGCCTTATGCTGCTTAACCGGAACATCAGCCCAATAATACCATGGCGATACGCCTATCTGTTCCGACAGATCATAAATGCCAAAAATAGTTCCGCGTTTATCGCTGCCTGCAATCACTAAAGCTTCATCTACCCCAGGCATCGGGTTTTTAATAGTTTGAATAACAAAAGTTTCCCATTTGCCTGTTATGCCGCTTACGTTTAGTTTTTTGCTGGCAATTAACCCATCTATTAAATCGCTTTTACCAATGGTACCCACTAAAATAACTTGCTTTTGATTTACCTGATCAGTAAGCAACTCTGGCTTGTTTCCAGTTACCGAGATAATATCCTTCTGAAGATTTTTAAGAGCGATCATCACTCCCGGATAATCGTTAGCACTAATGTAAAGTGGTGTTGATTTACCCGATGCCGATATCGGAAAATTACCTTTACCAGCCGACAATGCTATATAATTATGCCCATCGTTCGCTATCGCGCTAGTACTTAAAACAGTGCTTATCGCGATGTAAAAAAAACTGAGTAATTTTTTCATAACCGGCTAAATCAATTCTTAAAAATTAACCACGCTCAAATAAGCTTTTTTGGGCTGTAGATTTTGATCAAATAACAGTGGGTAATTTTTTCTTCCCTTTACAGGATATTCATCAAGCCAAGTATATCTGTCGGATAAGTTCCAAAAGGTAACACCCGTAATCACATTTTTGTACTCCCTGAAGATTTTGAATACCTCAGCATATTTATCCATTTGCTTTTTCTCCAGTTCTGGCGTAAGCACACCAACTTCGCCAGGCTTTAATGCACGACTGTTTTTCTCCCACGGAAAAATAGAAATATCAACCTCCGTAAACTGTATCTTTAAACCTAAGGATGAGAATTTTTTGATAGCCGCGCGTAACTCTGCTGGTGCCGGCTCATAAACAGACCAGTGCGCCTGTAAACCAACGCCATTAACAGGTACGCCAGCATCAACCAGTTTTTTCAAAAGTTTATAAACACGGTCGCGTTTTTCGGGGCGCTCGGTATTGTAATCATTATAAAAAAGAATCGCTTTAGGATCGGCAGCATGAGCGTATTCAAACGCTTTCACAATAAAATCTTCGCCGCATATTTTATACCAGACAGAATTACGCAGAAACTTGGTACTATCATCATCCACAGCCTCGTTCACCACATCCCAGGCATAAATCTTTCCTTTATAACGGTTAACTACTGTAGTGATGTGATCTTTTAAGCGCTTAAGCAACACCTCTTTGCTAACCTGCTTGCCTTCGGCATCTTTAAAAAGCCAGTTAGGAGTTTGCTCGTGCCAGCACAGGTTATGGCCACGCACTTTTAAACCATGCTTTTGAGCAAAGTTCACTATCGAATCGGCATCGCGCCAGTTATAGCGGTTTTCTTCGGGATGAATGGGGCCCATCTTCATTGCATTCTCTGGAGTAATACTATTAAATTGCGATAACAACAATTTGCCCTCCTCTCCATTCAAAGTATTAACAGATACGGCAACACCAATAGGGAAATAGTTTTTATAGTACCCTTTCAGTCCTTTATTGGATTGCCCCTTTACCGATAAGCCAAGGCAACAAACAAACAAAACACCAATAAAAACAATACAACTAAGCGGAGTTTTTAACATACTATAATTATATAATTAAGCCATTCGGCTACAGGTTAATGCTACACTTTAGCAGCGCACAACAATTGGTAATGGCCTATATTCTTCAAATAAAGATTAAGCAATCGATTGCAAATATAAAATATAATTGAGCACAAGCAAATTAAATAGCTGCCACTAAAGAAACATTTATCAGGTATAATAATCGGATTTAAAAGATAAATTCTAAAATTAAATGCCGTCATTTAATACAATCCTTGCAACATATAATTGTTAATATTAGCTTTTTATAACAAACAGACCTATATCTTAATAATTACTTATCTTAATATTCCTATAAATAGTATATAGAAGATGCTTACAACTAATTATCTGGAATATATACTGCAATCGATTGTTATTTATTAAAAAATGTTATTACTTTTAACCTATATTCTGCCAACCATAGAATATAAGATGAGCCTAACTTGATAAAATGAATCAACATCGGTTAGTACTGTAGGGCTAATTTGATAAGAACAGCTGGATAGTAATCCAACACAAGCAAAACTATGCTCCATTGTTACACGATAACAAAGGACAAAGAAACCTGCTTACGGTGGTATGATACAAGCTTTAAAAGGACAATAATAAGGACTATAATAAAAATGAGGGCTGGCAGTTTTGGCAGCCCTTTTTATACATCATCTTTTTACAAATGAAAAAACATTTGATTACCATTTTCCTGGCGTTTTGTTTATTATCTGCGGAAGCTCAAAAAATTACTAATACTATTCCCCGGCTTGTAAAAGTTGGCAGTGATACCCAGCTTTGGGTTGATAATAAACCTTACATGATTTTAGGCGGCGAACTAGGTAATTCAAGTGCATCAAACACGGAGTACATGAAACCTATATGGCCCAAGCTAAAAAAGATGAACGTGAACACCATTTTCACCCCGGTTTATTGGGAGCTAATGGAACCGGTTGAAAGCAAATTTGACTTTAAATTATTGGATGACCAGATAGTGAACGCCCGCAAAAACAGCATTAAACTGGCCCTGCTTTGGTTTGGCAGTTGGAAAAATAGCATGAGTTGCTACGCGCCCGAGTGGGTTAAAACCAATACGGCAAGGTTCCCACGGTCCGAAGATGCGAATGGTGTAAAGCAGGAGATCTTAAGCCCCTTCAGTAAAAATAATTTAGCAGCCGATAAGCGTGCTTTTGTTGCCTTGATGCAGCACCTTAAAAACATTGACGGCTTGCAGCACACCGTAATAGCGGTACAGGTAGAAAACGAAATAGGTATGCTACCCGATGCACGGGACCATAATCCGGCTGCTAACACTGCATTTGGCCAGGCGGTACCTGCACAGCTAATGGATTATTTAAAAAAGAATAAAGACCAATTATTGCCCGAAACTAAAGAACTGTGGAGTAATAACGGTTATAAAACCAATGGCACCTGGGACGAAGTATTTGGCAAAAGCCCGGCTACCGATGAAGCCTTTATGGCCTGGTATTTTGCTGTTTATACTAACGAGATTACCCTTGCCGGGAAAGCAACTTATAATTTACCCATGTATGTTAACGCGGCTTTAAATGCTCCCGGTAAAAAGCCCGGCAAATATCCAAGTGCCGGCCCATTACCGCATGTGATGGATATCTGGAGAGCCGGTGCAACTGCGATAAACATCTTCGCGCCTGATTTTTATAATCCCAATTTTAAGCATTGGGATGATCTGTACACGCGCCAAAATAATCCTTTGTTTATACCCGAGATCCGTTTTGAACCGGGTGTAGAGGCCAAAGCATTCTTCGCGTTCGGTAATTACAATTGCATTTCGTTTTCGCCATTTTCGATAGAATCAACACAAAAACCAGAGAAGGAACCTATTGGCAAAGCATATCACATTTTAGATCAGTTAAGGCCGCTTGTTTTTAAATATCATCCGCAGGGTAATGTACGCGGGTTTTATTTTGATAAAGATACTGTAACACAAAAAAGAGATACCGCCGCGCAAAAAACAACACTGGGTAATTATACCTTAAAAGTAACACACGAGTTTAATTTAGGCTGGTCTGCCGATGCTAAAAATTCTGCATGGCCGCAAACCGGGGCCATTGTTATAGCTGTTGACCCGGATGAATATTATGTAGCCGGTACAGGCATAGTGATCACTTTTGAGTCTGTTACACCAGGGAAAAGAGCAGGCTTTATAAGTGTTGACGAAGGCAATTTTATCAACAACAAATGGATCCCCCAAAGACGAATGAACGGCGATCAGGATCATCAGGGCAGGCACGTGCGCATCCCTGTAGGTGAATATGGCATTCAGCATGTTAAACTGTACACCTATTAAAATCCTGCTTATCTTTTAAGTTGTTCCGTTCGTTTTAAGGTAACAAGATAAACATCATTTTCACGCATTGCGAAATCCTTTTTAAACATACCGTCGGTGATATGAATCGTAGTTGATATTAGCGCATCTCCGTTATTTTTTTGTTTGATCTCGGCTACCTGCGCCCTGGTTAATTGACTTGGCGACTTTTGATCATAGTATGTCGCGTAAGCATCATTAACCCTATATCCTACTTTGTAAACATTGAGTTGATAAAATCCGGCTTTCAAATGACTAACCTGAAACCGCACAGGCGATATCAATTTAGCCGGAAGATCGCGCTTATAAAAGGTTTGATCATTAACAGAATCGCCCGGGTGGGTTATGCTAAAGTTCCAAAAAAGACACTGCAGATTACCTTGCTTATCTTTACACGCGATGGATTCCGAATCCGCTTTAAGCTCAATTTCGCTAAGTTTGTTCAAAAATTGGTAAGCATAAAAGGCCGGTTTTTTAATATCCTGATAATTCAGTAGTCCAAAGCCACCATGAAAAGGTGTCATTCTTGGCCCATTCTCTTCAAAAATATCTGTAAATGTCCAATACGACATCGAGCTTATATAAGGCGAAGCATGTTTGATCTTATCTAAAATATAAGCAGCTTCGTGGTAACTATCGTGGATCGGATCTGTTGGTGTATAAGACGAGCTCCACTCAGTATAATGCAATTCCAGGTTAGGCATGGCTGATGCCTGGATCTGTTTCCTGCTATTGATCATGTTGTTATATACAGCCCCTTTATTCTGACTTACAACTACACCCATATCCCCGGTTAAATCAACAAAACCTTTTTTAACGCCGTAAGTGTGTGTGCTTACAAAATCGATAGGCGTTTTGGTTGATGCACAAAATTGCAGCATTTCGGGTACCCAGGCAGCCCCTGCTGTTGCCGGGCCGCCAACCCTGTAATCGCTCGAAATAGCTTTGATAGTATTAGCCGTTTCCTGGTATAACTTAAAATAATCTTTTTGGTCGCCGGTAAAAAATAGTCCTTTCATGTTTGGTTCGTTCCAAACCTCAAAATACCAACTTTTCACTTCAGTATAACCGTAACGTTCAGTCCAATGTTGCACAAGGTTTCTGATCAAATTGTTCCATTTTTGATAGTCTTTCGGTGGAGTGATATTACCTTTCCACCAAAAAACAGTTTGTGTACCGCTTGCCAAATCATTGGGCATAAAACCAAGCTCAACAAAAGGCTTCATTTTAACAGAGAGCAGGTAATCAAATAACTCGTCAATATACTGCCAGTTATAAATAGAGTTACCTTGTTTGTCTTCCCGGTAAACCCCCATATCATCACTCAACAAGCCGTGAAAACGGATATACTTAAAACCACATTGTTCTTTAACATATTTGAGCTGTCGCTGCCAATCTGCCCGCAAACCTTCATTGGCACGGCCTGCTCCCACGCATTGTAAATAACTCTTATTTAACTGACCTGTGCTTCTATTAAGATCTATCTTTATAAGGCGTGCTTGTGCAAATGCAGTAGTAATATATACAGAACAAATGATGGTTATGATATAGCGCATTGGTTTATATTAAGGTTATGTGAAATTATAAAATAATTTGCAATCGATTGCATTTTTTTATTTATTATTGTATTAAGATGTGTTAAAGATCCTCTTTAATCATCACAACCAATTATACTTTTACTACAACCAACATTTATGAACTTAAAATTTAGAAAAGTTACGCAAAGCTTTCTTATCATAACGGTTATGATGAGCACCTTACAAGTATCAGCTCAAGACAAAAAAGTTAAATATTTGACTAAACCGCTGATAACCAACATTTACACAGCCGACCCATCAGCCCATGTATTTAATGGTAAAATATACATTTACCCATCACATGATATTGATGACGGTATTGCCGAAAACGACAATGGCGATCACTTTGCCATGCGCGATTATCATATTCTATCACTCGATAAAATAGGTGGCAAAGTTACCGACCACGGCGTGGCTTTAGATATCAAAAACATACCGTGGGCCGGCAGGCAATTATGGGCTCCTGATGCGGCTTATAAAAATGGTACCTACTTTTTATATTTCCCAGTTAAAGACAAAACCGATGTATTCCATATCGGGGTAGCTACTTCAAAATCACCGGCAGGTCCTTTTAAGGCACAGCCACTACCTATTCCTGGCAGTTTTAGTATTGACCCTGCAGTTTTTACTGATACAGATGGTTCATCGTACATGTATTTTGGTGGGATTTGGGGTGGACAGTTACAAAGATGGGCCACAGGAAAATATCAGCCCAATGGCTCTAAAACTGATTTGGGTAACGCAAACGAACCGGCGCTTAGCTGCAAAGTTGTTAAAATGAGTAAAGATATGATGCACTTTAGCGGTACGGTTAAAGATGTGATAATACTTGATAAACAAGGCAAGCCTTTGCTAACAAAAGACCATGATCGCCGTTTTTTTGAAGGCTCATGGATGCACAAATACAACGGTAAGTATTACTTCACCTACTCTACGGGCGATACCCATTTACTGGCCTATGCCACAGGTAAAAGCCCTTTAGGCCCATTTACTTACCAGGGTATATTTTTAAAACCTGTTCAGGGTTGGACCACCCATCACTCTATTGTAGCTTTCCAGGGTAAGTGGTATTTGTTCTATCATGATACTGAACTGTCCGGAAAAACACATCTGAGAAATGTGAAAGTAACCGAGTTAAAGCATAACGCAGATGGAAGTATTCAACTGATCGACCCATTTGTTAAAAGCTAATAAACTGATTATTTAATTAAACACCACACAAAAGACACAGATAGGTTAGTTGTGTGGTGTTTAATATTTATGGAATTATCCACATGTTTATTATTAATTACATACAAACCAGCGAGCCGTGGCATCTTTAAATTCATTGTAATCTGTTTTGCTACCGTTGTCACAAGCCCAGGCAACAAACCCATCAGGGCGTATCAATACAGCGCTCAAATCTAATTGTTCTTTAGCTGGTTCAGGAACGTATTTTATTTGATCGCGATATTCACCTGCCAAAGTTTTTAGCTCATTATTTTTATTGAAATCGAGCAATATTCCTTTGCCATCGTGCATCAGATCGCCAATCTTCGTACCGTTTTCAAACTCAAAATTGGGGATACTATGGCCTGCCAAAGGATGTGTGCCGTGCAAATTATAATGTGTGTTAACACCCCAAACCCGTCCTGCAAAATAGGTAGCACCATCGCGTGTGTTCATCAAGTCGCGGATGACCTTGTGCAACGCACGGGACTGTAGGCTCGGTTTCATAATTTCAACCTGCGCGCGCGACCAATCCAGCACCTGTGCACCAATTGGGTATCGTTCAGCATAATAACTATCCAGCAAGCCATCGGGCGCTCTGTTTTGAATGGTGGCAGCCAATTTCCAACCTAGGTTCATAGCATCGCCCAAGCCGAGATTAAGCCCTTGCCCGCCTAATGGCGCGTGAATATGTGCTGCATCGCCAGCTAAAAGTACGCGCTCATTACGATAGGTTGTGGCCTGGCGTGCCCGGTCGGTCCAGGTAGTTACAGCGTGCAACGCGCTAATGGTAACATCGGTGTTTGAAACGTGGCGTAACACTTCTTGTATATGCTCAAGTGTGATCGGCTTTTCCGAGCTATGGAATGCTCCGCCATCAAAATCCTGTATCATCAGATA
>Ga0116227_10015881_pt1 | contig 11024 bp, 10 predicted proteins | sample S1TSphgellanicum_FD_89693 | JGI IMG/M metagenome (GOLD analysis project Ga0116227, IMG submission 89693) | Host-associated microbial communities from peat moss isolated from Minnesota, USA - S1T2_Fb - Sphagnum magellanicum MG | ecosystem: Host-associated > Plants > Peat moss > Unclassified...
GACCGGCGACGCCGCGCACAACAAGGTGCTGAGTCAGTTGCGGGCCAAGGTCGTCACCGCGACGCTGTTGGCTGACTTACGCGTCATCGGAGCGACCGTCAACATGTTCGATTCGGTCGGTCACGGTGCGTCGACCTTCGTGTCGTCCGATACCGCGGCCGCCGCCAACCGGCGAGTCTCGGTCTACGCCTGGTAGACGCGACCTCGCGTGGACCGGTAGTGGTTAGATCCAGCCCTGATCGCTGCTGATCTGCTCGACGTCACCAATGCGCAACCCCGTGCGGCTCTGGAGCGTGCGTATGAGGCCCCCCGCCTCGTAGAGCGATTCGTGCGTGCCCGTGTCGAGCCAGGTCGTCGCGCGCGAGAGTATCTCCGCGCGTAGCTCGCCGCGCTCGAGGTAGAGGTTGTTGAGGGCCGTGATCTCGAGTTCACCTCGCGCGCTCGGCGTGAGCTCTCGCGCGAGTTTCGAGGCCTTCTCGTCGTAGAAGTAGATACCCGGTACCGCGTAGGTACTCTTGGGCTTCGCCGGCTTCTCCTCGATGGAGATGACCTTGCCGTCGAGCCCGAACTCGACGACGCCGTAGGCGCTGGGGTCGCTCACCTGGTACGCGAAGATGAGTGCGCCTTCGACCTTCGTGTTCTGTTGAAGGTGGGTACCGAGTCCCGGTCCGTAGAAAAGATTGTCACCGAGTATGAGTGCGCACTTGTCACCGTCGAGGAACTCCTCGCCGAGCAGTAATGCTTCGGCGAGACCATTCGGGTTCTCCTGGACCACGTAGGAGATCGTGAGACCTAACTGCGCCCCGTCACCAAGTAAACGTTGAAAGGCGTCTTTGTCGTGCGGCGTCGTGATGAGCAGTATCTCGCGTAGTCCCGTCAGCATCAGCGTACTGAGCGGGTAGTAAATCATTGGCTTGTCGTAAATGGGCAACAACTGTTTGGAGACAGCTCGCGTGATGGGATAAAGGCGCGTGCCCGTACCGCCGGCCAGAATGATTCCCTTCACTCCATTAGTATAGAAGTCCGGTTGCTCTCTACTAAAGGCCGAGGTACTTCTATGCGCGTAGTGATAACGGGAGCCGCAGGGTTCATTGGCTCGCGCTTTGCGGAACTGTTCCTCGAACAAGCGGAGCGTTTGGACTACGACGACATCGTCATCCTCGACGCTCTCACGTACTCGGGTAGACGCGAGAATCTCGTCGACGTGCTTCGCGACTCGCGTGTCTCGTTCGTCGAGGGAAACATCCTCGACGGTGAACTTACCGACGACCTCTTGCGGGGCGCTCACGCCGTCGTGCACTTCGCCGCAGAGAGTCACGTGGACCGATCGATCGCCAGTGCTCGTGCGTTCTACGAGACCAACGTGCTCGGCACCCAGCAGCTCCTCGAGAGTGCGCGTCGTGGGGGCGTCGACCGTTTCGTGCACGTCTCCACCGACGAGGTCTACGGCACGATTCCCGAGGGATCCTGGCGTGAGGACCACCTCCTCGAACCCAATTCGCCCTACTCGTCGAGCAAGGCCGGTTCGGACTTGGCGGCGCTCGCGTACCACCGCACCTACGGACTAGGCGTCATGGTGACCAGGTGTTCGAACAATTATGGACCCCGACAGTTCCCCGAGAAGTTGATTCCACTCTTCGTGACGAATCTGAGTGACGGGAAAAAGGTCCCGCTCTACGGCGACGGACTCAACGTTCGCGACTGGCTGCACGTGGACGATCACTGTCGCGGCATCCTGCTCGTGCTCGAAAGCGGGCGCCTGGGTGAGATCTACAACATCGGCGGCGGTACCGAACTGACGAATCGTGCGCTCGTGGACCAACTCCTCGAACTCTGCGCGAGCGACGAGTCCATGATCGAGCACGTCGAGGACCGCATGGGTCACGATCGTCGCTATTCGGTCGACTGCACGAAGATTCGCACGGAACTCGGCTATCACCCGCAGGTCCCCTTCGAGCAGGGACTCAAGGAAGCGGTGCAGTGGTACCACGAGAACGAAGCGTGGTGGCGACCGCTCAAGCGCACCACCTCGTGAAGCTGACGGAACTCTCGATCCCCGGACTGTTCGTCCTCGATTCGCCGGTGCACGGCGACGAGCGAGGATTCTTTCGCGAATGGTTCAAGCTCGGTGACCTCGAGGACGAGGGCGTCGGCTTTTGCGCGAAGCAGGCGAATCTATCGCTCTCGGGACGTGACGTCGTGCGTGGTCTGCACTATTCGCTCGCGCCCGAAGGTCAAGCGAAGGTCGTGACGTGCGTGCTCGGCGAACTCGTCGACGTCATCGTGGACATCCGGGTTGGATCACCCACCTTTGGCCAGGTCGAAGTGGTCCACCTCGCGGCGAACGAGGGACGCTCGGTGTTGGTCCCGCGCGACGTCGCGCACGGGTACTGCGCGACGAGTGACCACGCGGCGCTCTCGTACCTCATCTCCTCTCCGTTCAACGCCGCGATGGAGTTCGAGATCAATCCCTTGGACCCCGACGTCGCCGTGGCGTGGCCGCTGCGGGGTGCGCCGATTTTGAGCGCGAAGGACGCGGGCGCACCTTCGTTCGCGCAACGTCGCGACGCCAACGAGCTTCCTCATTTCTCCTAGCGAGTGACCCAGAGTGCCCGTCGGTATTCGTTGCTAGCGTTGCGGAGGTGAGCACCGCACCTCTTCGACTCGTGACGAGCGAGGACCACGGCGTCACCTACGACGCCACGGCGTCGGTCCCGAGCATCGCGTCAGAGACGGAGCTCAAGATCCAGCTCGCCGGACTCTCGGGCGTGGACGCGGTGGGTCTCGAGGCGCGTTGCGCCAAACTCGCCACGCGATCGCTGAAGAAGTCCACCAAACTCGCGGCGATCGACCTCGCGATCACCATGGTGGACCTCACGACACTCGAGGGAGCCGACACGCCCGAGCGCGTGCGTTCGCTTTGTGTCAAGGCACTTCGACCCGATCCGCGCGACCTCACCGTACCGTCGGTCGCGGCGGTGTGCGTCTACCCCGACCTCGTGGCGCACGCGCGCTCGGTACTCGGCGATTCGTCCGTCGCGGTCGCGTCGGTCGCGACGGCCTTTCCGTCCGGACGCGCGTCGATGGCCGTCAAGTTGCTCGACGTCGCGGACGCGGTCGACGCCGGCGCGGACGAGATCGACATGGTCATCGACCGTGGCGCATTCCTCTCGGGTCGCCTGGGTCACGTCTTTGACGAGATTGTGGCGGTGAAGGCGGCGTGCGGTGACGCCCACCTAAAGGTGATCCTCGAGACGGGCGAGCTCGTGACCTACGACAACGTTCGTCGCGCGAGCTGGCTCGCGATGCTCGCGGGGGCCGACTTCATCAAGACGTCGACGGGCAAGGTCAGCGTGAACGCCACGCCCCAGGCCGCGCTCGTGATGCTCGAGGCCGCGCGCGACTTCGCCGAAGCGACCGGTCAACTGGTCGGCGTGAAGGTCGCCGGCGGCGTGCGCAACACCAAGGAGGCTCTGCGCTATCTCGTGCTCGTCAACGAGACCGCGGGCTCCGCGTGGTTGACGCCCGAGCGATTTCGTTTTGGTGCGTCGTCACTCTTGAACGACCTGTTAATGCAGCGCCTCAAACAACGGCGCGGGACCTACGTGCGAGCCGACGAGTTCAGCGGTGACTGAGCTCAGCGACGACGCGCGCGCAACGTCGCGCCTGGGGTCTCTCGAGTACGACCCCGCGCCCGAATCCGCCGCGTTGGCGCAGTTTCGACCCTCGTACGGGCTGTTCATCGACGGAACGTTCACGGATCCCTCCGCCCACGAGCAGTTCGTCACCCTCAATCCCGCCAACGAGGACGTGTTGGCGACGGTGGCGCGCGCGAGTGCGCACGACGTCGATCGCGCGGTGGAGGTCGCGCGAGGCGCGTACGAGAACGTGTGGTCCAAGACCACCGGTGCGCAGCGCGCGAAGTACCTCTTTCGCATCGCTCGCTTGATCCAGGAGCGAGCGCGCGAGCTCGCGGTGATCGAGACGCTCGACAACGGCAAACCCATCCGCGAGTCCCGCGATATCGACATCCCGCTCGCCGCGGCACATTTCTTCTACTACGCGGGATGGGCCGACAAGCTCGACTACGCCGGATTCGGACCCGATCCCCAGCCCCTCGGCGTCGCGGGACAGATCATCCCTTGGAACTTCCCACTGCTCATGGCGGCGTGGAAGCTCGCTCCCGCGCTCGCCGCGGGTAATACCTGCGTGTTGAAACCCGCCGAGACCACGCCACTTAGTGCGTTGGTACTCGCCGAGATCCTCCAACAGGCGGAACTCCCACCGGGTGTCGTCAACATCCTCACCGGTGACGGGGTGACCGGTTCCGCGCTCGTCGATCACCCGGGAGTCGACAAGATCGCCTTCACCGGCTCGACCGAGGTCGGCCGAGGAATCCAGCAACGCGTCGCGTCGAGTCACAAGCGCCTCACGCTCGAACTGGGGGGCAAGGGCGCCAACATCGTCTTCGAGGACGCCCCGATCGACGAGATGATCGAGGGGATCGTCGACGGTATTTTCTTCAATCAGGGCCACGTGTGTTGCGCTGGATCGCGCCTGCTGGTCCAAGAATCCGTCGCCGACGAGGTGCTCCGTCGCCTGGTACGACGCATGGAGCAATTGCGCGTCGGTGATCCCCTGGACAAGAACACGGACGTCGGTGCCATAAATTCGGCGGCGCAACTCGCGCGCATCGAGGAACTGACCTCCTACGGTGAGAGCGAGGGAGCGACGCGCTACACGAGCAGTTGCTCGTTGCCCGACAAGGGCTACTGGTTCGCGCCGACGATTTTTGCGAACGTCGTCCAGTCCCAACGGATCGCGCGCGACGAGATCTTCGGTCCGGTGCTCTCGGTATTGACGTTTCGCACGCCCGAAGAGGCGGTCGTCAAGGCCAACAATACGAAGTACGGCTTGGCGTGCGGCGTGTGGAGCGAGAAGGGGAGTCGCACGCTGTGGGTCGCCCAGCGACTTCGCGCCGGCGTCATTTGGGCCAACACGTACAACCGTTTCGATCCCTCGAGTCCCTTCGGGGGGATGCGCGAATCGGGTTTCGGTCGCGAGGGTGGCCGCCACGGACTGGAGGCGTACCTCGATGTCTGATCAGCGTCTGGACGTGCGAAAGACCTACAAACTTCTCATCAATGGCGCGTTCCCGCGCTCGGAGTCGGGTCGAAGCTACAAGGTCCACTCGAGCGACGGGGCCTTCCTCGCCAACGTGGCCCAAGGTTCGCGCAAGGACATCCGCGACGCCGTGCTCGCCGCGCGCGGCGTGCAGGCCAAGTGGTGGGGCGCCACGGCGTACAACCGCGGCCAGGTGATCTACCGTCTCGCCGAGATGGCGGAGTCGCGTCGCGCGGAACTGGCGAGCCACGTCGCGCTCAGCGAGGGTGCGAGCGACGACGAGGCGGACGCGATCGTGTCGCGGAGCATCGATCGCGTCGTGTGGTACGCGGGTTGGACCGACAAGATCGCCCAGGTCTACGGCGGCGCGAATCCCGTCGCGGGACCATTCTTCAACTTCTCGTTGCCGACACCGTCGGGGGTGGTGGGCGTCCTCGCACCCCAGGCGTCCTCGCTCGAGGGTTTCGTCGACGCGGCCCTCGCGCCACTCACGGCTGGCAACACCGTCGTCGTGGTGGCGAGCGAACGTCGCCCCACCCCCGCGGCGCTGCTCGCCGAGATGACCGCCACCGCAGACTTTCCCGCGGGCGTACTCAACGTCATCACGGGTCTGACGTCGGAACTCGCGCCCACCCTCGCGTCGCACGAGGACGTCGACGGCATCGACCTCAGCGGCGTGGACGAGGACGCGGCGAACGAACTCGCCAACGTCGCGGCGGGTTCGATAAAGCGCGTGTACCGTCCGCGGACGGGCGACGACGATCCCGCACGTCGCCTGCGAGTATTCATCGAGACCTCGACGGTCTGGCACACGATTGGACAATGATGACGAATCCCTACGAACTCAGTCAACTCGCGGCGGACGAACTTCGCGCCGCGTCGGGGGTCGACGCTTACGACCTGGCGATCGTGCTCGGTTCAGGCTGGCGTGACGGCGCGTCGGCGCTCGGCGAACCACACCACGAGATCGCGACGACGTCGCTCAGCGGATTTGTCGCGCCGACCGTCGCGGGTCACAGCGGCGCGATCCTGTCGCTACGCGTCGGCGAGAAGAACGTGGCTTTGGTCGCGGGTCGCGTGCACCTCTACGAGGGAAACACGGCGGATCAAGTGGCGCACCCCGTGCGCACGGTGATCGCGGCGGGAGCGAAGACGGTCGTGCTCACGAACGCCGCGGGAGGCATCGATCCGGCGAAGGGTCCCGGCACGGTCGTCATGATTCGTGATCACGTCAATCTCACGGCCACCTCACCACTCGAGGGCCCCGCGCCGCCCCCGTCGTACCCGGCGCGTTTCGTCGACCTTTCCGACCTTTACAGCAAACGACTTCGCGCGCGCGTGAGCGCAGTGATGCCCGATCTCAGCGAGGGCGTGTACGCAGGGTTTCGTGGACCGCACTACGAGACGCCCGCCGAGATACTCATGGCCCGCACCATGGGCGCGTCGCTCGTCGGGATGTCGACGGTCCTCGAGGCGATCGCCGCGCGCCACCTCGGGGCCGACGTCCTCGGGCTCAGTCTCGTGACGAATTTCGCGGCGGGTATCGCGGCCGGTTCACTGAACCACTTAGAGGTGCTCGAGGCGGGCGAGAACGCCGCGAGTTCGCTCGGCCAGCTGATGAGCCAACTCGTGCCGGTTCTGTGAACGAGGTAGTAGCGACCGAGGTTCGACACTGGATCTCGATCGATCCGGACGAACACGACCGCGGCGAGCTGCTCGCGTTGCTCGACCGCGACGACGAGGAGGAGCTGCGCGCGCGATTCGCGACGCCGTTGCACTTCGGCACCGCGGGGCTACGCGGCCCCGAACAGGCGGGACCCTCGGGCATGAATCGTCTCACGGTGCGTCGAGCCACCCAGGGCGTGGTGGGCTGGCTCGCGACGATCGGTGCTGACGTCAGCCGAGGCGTCGTGGTGGGTCGCGACGCGCGCCACGGTTCGGAGAAGTTCAATGACGAGGTGGTTGCGGTCTTGCTCGGCGCGGGCGTGACGGTCTTCGAGATGCCGGGACCGTTACCCACCCCATTCGTGCCGTACGTCGTCAAGGCACTCGGACTCGTGGCGGGCATCATGATCACGGCGAGTCATAATCCCGCGCGTGACAACGGCTACAAACTCTACGACGAGAGCGGCTCGCAGATCATTGCGCCCACCGACGCGATCATCGAGCGTTTGATGGCGAGTGCTGGCGAAGCAACGCTGGGGGATCGTTCGAGTCCGTTACACCACGTCGTCGACGCCGAGACGTTGACGAACTATCAGCGTCATCTGCTCGCGCGCTTCGCCGTGGGTTCGAGCGATCTCACGATTTCCTACACGCCACTGCACGGCGTGGGCGGCGCCGTGATGGCCGAACTCTTCGCGCGAGCCGGATATTCGAAGGTCGCGGTGTGTGCGGCGCAATTTGAACCCGACGGTGATTTTCCGACGCTGCCGTTTCCGAATCCCGAGGAGCCGGGCGCGTTGGACTTGGCGATCGCGAACGCCAACGAAGTCGGATCGTCGTTGGTGGTCGCCAACGACCCCGACGCCGACCGTCTCGGGGTAGCGGTGCGCGACCGCGACGCGTGGCGCGTCCTGCGCGGCGACGAGATTGGTTGGTTACTCGCCTCCTCGTTGCTACCCGGGGCTGGACCGACGGACGTCGTCGCGACCAGCATCGTGTCGTCGAGTCTGCTCGAGAAGATGGCGCGAGGAGCGGGCATTCGCTTCGAGGTGACCCTCACGGGTTTCAAGTGGATCGGGCGCGCCGCGGGCGAGAACGTCCTTCGCTTCGGGTACGAGGAGGCGTTGGGTTTTGCGGTTGACCCGATCGTCGCTGATAAGGACGGCATCTCAGCGGCTCTCGCCTTGTGTCAACTCGCGCACCAACTCGCGAACGACGGCACGACGCTGATCGATCGACTCGACGAGATCGAAGCGACCCACGGCGTGCACGCGGGTGCACAACTCTCGTTTCGCCGCGACGGTGTCGACGGACTGAAGGAAATCGAGTCGCGGATGATCGCCCTTCGAGACAATCCGCCCGCTTCGTTGGGCGGCATCGACGTCACTCGGGTCGACGACCTCGCCGACGGATTTCGGGGTCTTCCCCCCACGACGGGCTTGCGGTGGGAGTTGGGTGACCAAGGTCGCGTGATTGTTCGTCCCTCCGGTACCGAACCGAAGATCAAGGCGTACGTCGAAGTCGTCGTGGCACGCGATCCACAACGAGATCTGCGCGACGAACGCGACATTGCCGCAACGGCACTCGCGCAGGTGAGCGACGCTGTCGTGACGCTACTGTCGTCCTAACGAAGTGCCGCGTAACCGGGCTTGATCACGTCATTGATCATGGCGAGTCGCTCGTCGAAGGGATAGAACGAGCTCTTCGCCGCGTTGAGCGTGAGCCACTCCATGTCCGCGAGCGTCCAATGAAACGTGTCGGCGCACTTCTCGAATTCGTCGCTGAGCGTTATGCCGCTCATGAGTCGATTATCCGTGTTCAGCGTGACGCGAAATCGAAGGGCGCGAAGAATCTCGATGGGGTGCGTGGCGATGGATTTAGCGGCGCCGGTGTGCACGTTCGACGTGGGACAGACTTCGAGCGGAATTCGACGGTCCCTCACGTACTGCGCGAGTCGGCCGAGCTCGAAGGAATCGCCGACCTGCTTGATGTCGTCGACGATGCGCACGCCGTGCCCGAGTCGCTCCGCGTCACAGAATTGCACCGCCTCCCAGATCGAGGGTAGACCGAACGCCTCGCCCGCGTGAATGGTCATGTGGAAGTTCTCGCGTTGGATGAGGTGGAACGCGCGTAGGTGTTCGGTCGGGGGAAAGCCGTCTTCGGGTCCCGCGATGTCGAACCCGCAGACGCCGTGGTCACGGAACGAGACGGCGAGTGCGGCGATCTCCTCACTCTGATTCGCCTGACGCATCGCCGAGAGAATGGCGCGCACGACAATGTGGTGGCCCTCGAGGGCCGCTTGCTTCGTGCCGTGCGCGAAGCCCGCCAACACCGCCTCGACGACCTCGTCGAGGGTGAGACCACGCTGGACGTGCAGTTCGGGGGCGAATCGAACCTCCGCGTAGACCACGCCGTCGCGCGCCAGGTCGAGCGCGCTCTCGCTGGCGACACGCTCCAGGTGGTCCTTCGACTGCAGGACGGCGGTCGTGTGGCGAAATCCGTCGAGGTAGCGAACCAGGTCGCTGCCGGGGGTGTCGGCAATGAACCATCGACGGAGCTCGTCCGGGTCCCTCGTCGGCAGGGCGTCGTAGTGCACTTCGGCCGCGAGATCGAGGACCGTCTGGGGTCGAAGTCCACCGTCGAGGTGTTCGTGCAGCAACACCTTGGGCGCCTTCTCGATGACGTCTCGCGTGAGCGACGGGCCGGCCATGACCCAAGGCTAGTCACGACCTACGGCGATTACCTCGTGATCTTCTCGAGCAGTAGCGGTACCGCGTCGACGGGCCGCTCCTCGACCCGCGCGGCGCTCGCCAGGGTGTCGCGACCGAGAGTGAGGTGTTCGTCGTCGTCGGCGAAGATCTCAAAGAGCGGTTGGCCCCGTTCGACGCGCTCACCCACGCGCACCAAGGTGAGCACACCCGCACCCGCACTCACCGGGTCCTCCTTGCGCGCGCGTCCCGCGCCGAGACGCCACGCGGCGACGCCGACCGTGAGCGCGTCCAGTGACGACACGTAACCGTCGTCGTTGGCGACGAGTACGTCCTTGTGGGCGGCACCCTGCAGCGGCGCGTCGGGATCGCCACCCTGAGCGACGATCATGTCGCGATAGACCCGTAGAGCGGAACCGTCATCGAGCTTCTCTCGCGGGTCGACGTCGATGCCCACCAGTTCGAGCATCGTCGTCGCGAGCGACAGCGTCAGTTCGCGCACGTCGTTCGGACCTTTGCCTTCGAGTACTTCGATCGACTCCCGCACCTCGAGGGCGTTGCCCGCGGCGCGACCGAGGGGCGCGTCCATCGACGTGAGTTGGGCCACGGTCGCCACGCCGTGATCCGTGCCGAGACCGACCATGGTGGTGGCGAGTTCGCGTGCGCGATCGACGTCCTTGATGAACGCGCCGCGCCCGACCTTGACGTCGAGCACGAGGGCTTGGGTGCCTTCGGCGATCTTCTTGGACATGATCGACGACGAGATGAGCGGTATCGACTCCACGGTGCCCGTGACGTCGCGTAGGGCGTAGAGGCGGCGATCGATCGGCGCGAGACCGGCGCCCGCCGCGCAGATGACCACACCGACGGTTTCGAGTTGTTCGTAGATCTCCTCGTTGGAGAGCGAGGCGCGCCACCCGGGGATCGACTCGAGCTTGTCGAGCGTGCCGCCGGTGTGACCCAGACCGCGCCCCGAGAGTTGGGGCACCGCGGCGCCGCACGCGGCGACGAGGGGACAGAGAATCAGTGAGATCTTGTCGCCGACGCCACCGGTCGAGTGCTTGTCGACGCTCGGTCGCGACAGTGCACGCAGGTCGAGCGTCTCGCCCGAATTGATCATGCAGTCGGTCCAGGTGAGCAACTCGCGGCTCGTCATACCCCGGAAGAAGATGGCCATCAATAATGCGGACATCTGTTCCTCAGCGACGACGCCGCGCTGGTAGGCGTCCATGAGCCAGGTGATCGCGTCGTCGCTGAGTTCGCCTCCTTCGCGTTTGGTGGTGATGACGTCGATGGAGGAGAAACTCATGGGCTCGCGCGCACGCCCAGATCGTCGGGACCGAACGCCTCGGGTAGCAACTCGTGCAAGTGGCGAGGTGGTGCCTCAGGACCGGCGTCGACGAGCAGTCCGTTGCCTCCGTGTTCGAACAAGAGTTGACGACAACGCCCACACGGTGCGATGGGCTTGGTGTCGCCCGCGACGATGCTCACCGCGGCGAGACGACCGCCGCCTTGACGCGCGAGGTC
>Ga0116227_10015883_pt1 | contig 11023 bp, 12 predicted proteins | sample S1TSphgellanicum_FD_89693 | JGI IMG/M metagenome (GOLD analysis project Ga0116227, IMG submission 89693) | Host-associated microbial communities from peat moss isolated from Minnesota, USA - S1T2_Fb - Sphagnum magellanicum MG | ecosystem: Host-associated > Plants > Peat moss > Unclassified...
AGCGACGCACACTGGATCAAGTCGACGTGTAGCCGGCACTTGAACATCTACTTCCGTGCCGGTCTGGTTGATGATCTCGCGCTCGAACAGGGAGGCATACTATGCCGAGACCGTCCGTTGATCGATGTGCACATGCGCCGACTCAAACCGTGGATTGACGCGCTGGAGCTGACTATCAATCACTCCGGGCCGTATGCTTACGATGTCTGCCTCGGGCTCGCACACCTTATCGTCGCCGAGCTTGCGCGAACGCCGCATCGCCGCAGCAAGGCTTTGAGACCCCACGCGCTCGCCAAGGTTCGCGAGTACATTTCCGCATATCTCCCTGAAAAGATTTACGTATCCGACCTGGCGGCGATGGCTGGCATGTCGAGAGGGCGCTTTGCGCAGTCGTTCCGGCAGTCCACCGGGTTGACGCCCCACCGTTATATCGTGCAGGAGAGAGTCGGAGCGGTCCGGCGCCATCTGAGCGAGCGACAGTATTGCCTCGCCGAAATAGCTGCGCGATGCGGATTCGCGAGCCAGCAACACATGGCGACGGTGATGCGAAGACTCATCGGTGTGACGCCGTCCGAAGTGGGCCGCAGGGAATCCAGCGATGTGAGCCCGCACGCCGCTGCCCAGAGCGTTCCGCGGTAGGCTGCCCGCGCGCCGCGTCTCATTGAACTGATCGCGGAACTGATCGCGCCCGTCAACGACGGCTCGCGAGCACTCATTATGGACGGTGGCCGCCCGGCGGCTCTTCATGACCTCGTGCCGCCCCGTGAGCTACACAGTTGTTCAAATTTGGCTCGTGTCCTGCTTCAAGCGGTCGAATTGTAGAAGACACGCCTGGGCCATGACTGCATATTGCGATCAGGGTTCCGTCGGGCATACCGTAAGAATCCAACGCGATCGTTGCTACGACGTGCGATGCTGCTTTCGGAAATTCTAGTCGATGAACGGCTACTGTGCGCGATGCTGGGGCGCGGCTGGAACTGTCGTCTGTGCGGCAACAGACATAGCGTTGAAATTCCATGAGTTCGCTAAGTGTTCCTTCATTTTTGAAGTATCAAAACTATCGATTGTGAGACATACAACTCCATGTTTATCGATTGCCGTTATGGTGGTCATCTCGGTATCGCCTCGGTTAAGCGGGTAAGGGGTCGTACCAACGGTACTCCTGAATGCGCGGATGAAGAGAAATTGACTACCGCCCGCCACTGAGGCCAATTGTTCCAAGGACAAAGTATTGCCCAAATTCCCCTCAACAGAAACTCTGGATGCGTCGCGCACGAAATGCGAGCGACGTTTCGCGCGGGAGTGACTTACGAGCGGGTCGGGCTGAATGGTCTTGCACCCGGGTGATGAGAAAGCGTTCAAGGAGCCAGTCTAAATGAGTGCCGAGTCGGGGAGCCCCCGCGGCTTGACCTCGCGACTTACGTGAAAAATTTCGAGTAAATGGCACCGATTCGCGATTGATATTGGCAAATCGGTCGCGCGTTCCGCTCAGGCGTTGGTGATTTGAGCCACCCGCTCATCCGTGCGTGCGATACTCGCCGCCAGCCTCTTCAATCCGCGATGTATGCCGACCTTCACCGCGGATTCTGATATGCCGATCCGCTTCGCTGCATCGGCCACGGAGCCGCCCTCGAGCTTCACGTATTGAATCGGCAGCCGTTGCCGTTCCGGTAATTGCTGCAGGAGCTTGGCAATATCAAGGCTTGCCTCGGCGGCGCCGGTATCATCCGGTGCCGCAAAAAGTTCCTCGCGCTCGTCGAGTGAATCGTTCCGCAGATCGTGGCGCGAGCGACGGCGTAACCAATCAATGACCTTGTAGCGCGCGATCGCGTGCACCCAGGCAGTGAGTGGGAGCCTTGCATCATAAGTATGCCGTTGGTTATGGATCGCGAGCAGAAGTTCTTGCACGATATCCTCGATCTCCTCCGGTTGCCGGGCGAGGCACCGTCGCAAGAATGAGCGCAAATGCAGCGACAACTCATCCAGGAACAGACGATAGGACGCACCGTCGCCCGAGAGGCTCTGTAGCATGAGGCAGCGCAGACGCTCTTCTGTCAAGTGCATCGCGACCGTGTGCTACTCCTGCTGGGGGACGAATGATGGCAATCGAGCGTTTGCGCCTGCTCTTTACGACCGGCCACTCGCCCGATTTATTTCCGAAGCGCAATAAAAGGAGATGGCGCCAGGTCTACCTACCAGAACTCCACGGAGACCGTGCGATGAGAAGCATTATTGGCGCTTTGTTTCTAATGGCGACATTGTCTGGCCTCTCGAGGGCGGGCGAGATGCCTTTTGATCCGGTTCACCACGAAGCGATGCGTAACAGCGGTATGTCGTTCGCCGTAGTGTTTCACGCCGATTGGTGTCCGACATGCCGTGCACAGACGCCCGTATTGAAAGAATTGCCGCATTCACCGGAGTTCATGGGTGTCACGCTGTTTGTCGCCAATTTTGATACGGAGAAGGTGCTGGAGCGCTTCCTCGGGATCAGCAAGCAGAGCACCATCGTCGTGTTCAAAAATGGCAAGGAAGCGGCGCGCTCAACCGGTGATACGCAGTACGACAGCCTGAGTGAGATATTGCGACGCGCTATTCCCTAGCCGGCATCGGGAAGGCAAAGTGATGCCGCAGCACGGCTCAGGCATGCGAATGCATCGCCAGTTGATTGGGAAAATCGCCACAATCGAGCCCTCCACCATCGATCCATGCACGGGTCACATTGCGGGCTTGGGCAATCAAGTGGGCACCGTTCGAGTAGTTATAGGGGGACTGACTCAAAGGGCAAATGGGAGGCGCAAATCGCATCACGACCGAGTTCGAGTAATGCTCGTAGTCACGGCGTAGCTCTCGAGCACCGAGTAGCGTAATGGCATGTATGGCTCGGCCGATGGCTCGCTTTGAGACCGTATTGAGCGCACAAGTAAATCCGCAGGGTAGAACGAAGATTCGAGTGGCCCCCAAAGCGGCGGCCACCGAAATGGGTGTAGACGCAGCCACCGCTCCATCCACAAGATACCGCCCTTCGCGCTCAACGGGTGGAAACACCCCGGGAATGGCAGTGCTCGCGATAATCGCCTCGGCCATATTGCCGCTCGAGATGACCACCGCCTCGCCAGTGACCAACTCAGCGCAAACCACGTGTAACGGGACAGCCGTCTCGGCAAACGTGTGGTAAGGCAGTTCGCGCTCCAATAGCGATCGAATGCCTTCAGGACTTGCGATGTGATCGCGCAGCCCTAGAAGACCGAGGAGCGAGCGCCAGGACAGGCCCAGCACCTCTTTGGTGGTCATGCGACTCCAGAGCGCCGCCATTTGCTCGACCATTTGTGGGCTGGGGTCAAATGCCAGGAAGGCGCCATTGAGGGCGCCTGCCGAGACACCCACAATGACATCCGGACGGACGCCCGCGCCAATGAGCTCTGCAAGCATACCGACCTGAACGGCGCCCAGACTACCGCCGCCGGCAAGAACAAATGCGGTGCGCTCGCCTGATTCGCTCTGTGCCATTCATCCCTCTTGCTGATGCGGAAAGCCTAAGTGGACGCCTTCGAACAGTAGACCGGTCAACAGGCGATTAGCTTTCCGCCGTACTTCGCATTCGCCTTCGCCGCCCCGCTCATCCGGCGGCTTGATCAGGGCTGTAACCGATGTGCACTCTTCAGCGAATTACCTGGTATGCGACATTCCATGCAAACCGGGACGCTGGCGACCGTGCTCGCGTTGAACCTCGAGCCCATCGCCCCAAGCCGAACGCCGCGGCGCTATATTCTTGGCATCACCGCAGGCGCACTCGTCGCGTTTGTCCTGATGAGTGGCGCCCTTCACGTGAACCCGGCGTTGGCCCATGAGGCGGCGCAGCGTGCATTTTGGGTTCGTGAGGCCTTTTGCGCCGCTCTCGGCGCGCTCTCGGTATTGGCACTGGCACGCTTGGCTCGCCCCGGCGATCGGTTGGGTCTTTGGCCGGCGGGAATTGCCGTGGTCGTATCAACCATGTGGGCTCTGGCGGCAAGGTCTTTGTGGTCCGCCGTGCCGCAGAGCCGCGCGCACTTGCTCGTGGGCACGACCGCGAGCGTATGTCCCTTCCTGATCGCATTGCTTGCAGCGCCCCTGTTTGTCGCCTTGGTCTGGGTCCTCAAAGATCTCGCGCCGACGCGGCTACGCTGGACCGGAGCAAGCGCAGGATTTGCGGCAGGTTCGCTCGGTGCGCTCATCTACTCCCTACATTGTCCGGAGCTCGCCCCGCCGTTTATCGGCACGTGGTATTTGCTGGGCATGTTGATTCCCACGGGTATTGGGGCCCTGCTCGGCCCGCGCCTCCTGCGCTGGTGAGATCAATCTTGTAACCGGTAGACACGATCGATATGGTCACACGAGGTATCGCACCATGACGTGGTCCGCTAAACGTGCCGTCCTTTGCACCCTGATAGTTTTGAGCCTCGACCTCGTCACCCAGAACCTGCGCGCTCAAGCGAACGCACCGCGCGGACCTGCGGTCGTCGAGCTCTATACCTCGCAAGGATGCAGCTCCTGCCCGCCGGCGGACGCGGTTCTCGGTGAGCTCGTGCAAATGCCGAACGCCGTTGCCCTCGTCGCCGAGCGCAATGGCGCCATCGCATACGATGACGCTGCACCCCTCGCGGGGATTAGACGCCATATCACTGAGCCACGTGAGTGCCCGAGCGCGCAATCCTCGTGCGATTTCGAATAAGAAAATCGCGCGCTGTAACCAATCGGGCGCGCTCATCGAATTACTCAGGGTAACAATATTGAGCAAACCCCCATTTAGGAGATCATCGATGTTTAGTCAGAAAGCTCAACTCACGCTCGCCTCGGCCGCCGCCTTGTTCGCATTCACCAACGGCACTCTGATGGCGACTGCCTATGCCGCAGATCAAGGGACGGAAGTCGCCGCCCCCTGCTATGGAGTGAATTCCTGCAAAGGCCAATCGGATTGCAAGTCCGGAAACCACGCCTGCAAGGGTCAAAATTCCTGCAAAGGTCAAGGATTTAAGGATATCAGCGCGCAGCAGTGCCAGGCGCAGCACGGATCGACCTCGCCGAAGTAAGCCGTCGGAGCTTAGCCGGCCCAGCGGGGCCGGCTATAGACCCTCTTTCCCGCCGACCGGAGATTCCTGTATGTCTCATGCTTCTATTGCTTCCTTTCACGGTTTCGGCTTGGGACTGCGACCGCCTCACTATCAGGAGTTCTTGGGCGGCCAGGTGCCCGTGGATTTCGTCGAAGTGATCTCGGAGAATTTCATGGTGAAAGGTGGCAAGCCTTTGAGTGTGCTCGCGGCCATCTGCGAGCGCTATCCCGTGGCCTTGCACGGCGTGTCCATGTCGATAGGCTCGGCCGACGGAGTCAAGCTCGACTATCTGCATCGCTTAAAGGCGCTCGCCGATCGGGTGCAACCCCTGTGGGTGTCGGACCATCTATGCTGGACGGGTGTCGAGGGATTCAACTCGCACGACCTGTTGCCGCTTCCCTATACCGAGGAGGCGCTGGGGGTCGTATGCGCCAATATCCGCCTTGCGCAGGATGTGCTCGAGCGCCCGCTGCTGCTCGAAAATCCGTCGACCTACCTGCAATTTGCCGATGATGAGCTCTCCGAATGGGCATTCTTAGCGGAAGTTTGTCGGAGAACGGGTTGTTTTCTCGTGCTCGATGTCAACAATGTCTATGTAAGCGCGACCAACCACGGCTTCGACCCTGGCGCCTATCTCGCGGGCGTACCTGCCGAGCGGGTACGACAAATTCACTTGGCGGGGCATAGTGACAACGGCCGGGGACTCCTCATCGATACGCATGATCACCCCGTACCCGATCCGGTTTGGTCGCTTTACCAGCAAGCACGCAGCCGCTTGGGCGCCGTAGCCACGATGATCGAGCGCGACGATGAGATTCCACCCCTGGCTGAGCTCCTGACGGAACTCGACTTGGCTCGAGCACTCGCTGCAACAAGGCTGTGTGCCGCATGAATCTGCTCGCCCTTCAACGCAACCTACGAGATCATTTGATTCAGGGCTCGGCGGATATCGGCCGAGAGATCCGAGGCAACCCGTCGGCGCGACTCGCCGTGTATCACCATGCGTACCGTGCCCAACTCATGGATTGCCTGCGCGATACGTTCGAACGTGTGTGGACTTGGCTCGGTGATGCCGGCTTCGAGACCGCTGGGCAAAAGCACATCGAGCTGCATCCCCCCCACGGCTGGACACTCGCCGATTATGGCAATGGCTTCGATCGCACGCTCAAGAACCTCTATCCCGACGATCCCGACATCGCCGAGCTGGCATGGCTCGATTGGTCGTTACGCAGAGCTTTCGATGGCGCGGACGCGAATTCCCTCGAGGCCACGGATCTCAGCCGCGCGGATTGGAATACCGCCATTCTGTATTTGGTGCCCACATTACGCATGGCGCCGATATCAACGAACTGCGCGGCAATCTGGACTGCCGTGTCTGACGGCAAACCACCTCCGGGCGTGCAACGACTCGCGGCACCCATGGCGCTTCGCGTCTGGCGCGTCGGACTTACGCCGCGTTTTCGCAGCATCGATGCACTCGAGCAGCATGCACTCCAGATGGTAATCGAAGGCGCGACCTTCGCGACCATCTGTACGACCATCGAATCGGTCGCGCACTCGAAGGCAGCCGAGGTGGCCGGGAGCTTTCTTGCTTCTTGGCTTCAAGACGGTTTGATCACCTCCGTCGAGAACAGCTGATAGGCTCGAAACCTGCGAAGGAGAAGGATCATCGCAAAGCCCCCCGCGCTCGCCTTTGACGTCAATGAGACGCCACTTGATCTTGAAGCGCTGAGCCCTCACTTTGCGCGAATCTTAGGGGACGGCGGCGTGATGAGGGAGTGGTTTTCGCAGCATATCCTTCGAGGGGCACTTTCGAATGCATGAAGTGGGGATATCGGCAGGATCGGCATCGCCCGCCAAGATTCAGATGGCACGCACGCCGCGCGCAGAAATTGCGCTGATCGAGCGTGTGTGTTCCGGAGAGACGCAGCTTTTCTATGAGCTGATAAGCCCCTATGAACGGCGTGTGTATGTGGCGGCCGTCGCAGTATTGGAAAATGAAGCGGACGCCGAGGAAGCGGCGCAGGAGGCATTTCTCAAGGCGTTCATGCACCTGCATTCCTTCCGGGGAGATGCCAAGTTCAGCACGTGGCTCATCCAGATAGCTGTAAATGAGGCGCGCAGGAAGCGCCGCAAGGATCACAAGTTTCTGTACGACTCCATCGACGAGAAGGCGGAGGATGAGGAAAGCGACTATTTTCCGAAGGATTTCGCGGATTGGCGCGATACTCCATCTGAAACCTTGCAGAGGGCCGAGCTTCGCATAGCTCTGCGGAATGCGATTGCGTCTTTGAATCCTTCGTTTCATGAAGTGTTCGTTTTGCGAGATATTCAGAATCTGAGTATTGCAGAGACTGCGAAGGTCCTCAAAATTAGCCAGGCTTTGGTGAAGACCCGATTGCTTCGGGCAAGATTGAAGATACGCGATGCACTGGCGCCCGGGCTCGACGGAGCATGGAGCACCGGAGACGGGAGTTGGAAGAAAGTGAGACCCTGGTAACGTGGCCACCATAGAGATCGGTTGCGTTGAGATTTGGCGGGAATTGTCGAACTATATCGGCGACGACATCGAGCCGGCACTCCGGCAGCGAATGGACGGACATTTCAAGACGCGCAAACACTGCGTTGCCGTTCTGGATGGGACTCGCAATATTATCCGTCTGGTCAGCGATGGCCGTGCGTTTGATATGCCCGCAGGATTTAGCGAGCGCCTGAAGGCGCGCTTGGCACGGAAGCTCGGCGGCTAAGATTTGTTTAAGCGTCGACGCGTCGAATCGGGTTGGACCCGAGCTGCCGCAACTCGAACTCCTGGCCGCAACGAAGACCAATCGATGTAACTTTTGCATACCTCGTGCGTCTTACGCTGGTCATTCAGGGCGCAATGTTGGACTTGATCGACCGTTTCGGGTGGAGGAGTCCGATTTGTTGTGAATGCTCACTCGTTACTATTAGGAGTACATATGAAATCGGTAATTCGCGGATTCTTGTTGTCGGGAAGACCGGCAAATCAACCTATGCCATGGCGGGAGTTCTTCGCCAGCAGTCGCATCGTTGTCACGTTGAGCAGTGCATTGCTTGGCAGTGCTGGAGCCCCGCTTGCCATGGCGCAAGACGCTCTATCGGTAAAGGCCCCAATCTCAGCGGAGGCCATGGCGCTGCACGTCCAGGCGAAACGCGCGGTCGCACGCCCTGCTACGACACTGGAACCTGCTGTTTCGTCGTTGGCAACCTCATCAAACTTCAATTCAGCGCAAGGCCCGGGACCGGGGGCAATTGGGCCGGGGCCCGGTTGTGACTTGTTCCCGGCGCCACCGTCCGTGGGTGCATTCGTGCCTCTCACGTATTTCGGGCCATCACCATCGACGGTTAATCCAAGTTTGGTCGGGCCGGTGCAGCTTCTGAACACTGGCACGGTCGACGCTCAGCATGGCACCATCACCATACCCCTGTATAAGGGACGCCTCGCGGGCACTGACAAAACCATTTGGTACATCCTGACCGATGTCGACAACGAGGGCGTGGCAGCCGAATTGGGTCTGAACTTCTCCGCCAAGCTCAACTTCGCATCCCGTGCAGCGAGGACCGGCAACCTCGACTCGGACGGCAATATCGTGTTCGACAAGGGGACTGTCAACTTTGCGCCGAAGCGCAACGTTGTTCCCGGACCCGCCGGTGCCGAATTCCCTCCCAAATCGTTCGCACCAGGGTCGGTGGGAGATGCAAACTATAGTCCTTACGTTCGCATCGTTAACGCCGCTGATGTGATCTACAACGCCCCCATGGTGGCATTCGATGTCGATGCCAACGAGATTAACTTCCCCAACGGCAATGTGGATTATTCGAAGGTGCACGATCAAGTCGTCGCGATCGATCCGATCAATATGACGGTCACCCTGAATCTGATCAACGGCTTCAGCTTCGGACGTCCGGTGTGGTATCTCTCCATGGACGCGAGCATTCCCCTGGCGGCGGCCATCGAGCACAATACGTACGCCCCGCTGATGGGTAAGCTGCTGTTGGGCCACGACGATAGCTTCGCCAGTCCTATCGAGCGCATCTTTCTCGCGACCAACGGACCGGAATCCGGAGCCTGCAACAACCCGCTGAGACAGGGTTTGTCGGCGGATTTGGCCGATGGGCATAGGCCAAACAATGTTCTCGGCGGCATCCCGACGATCGCTCTCGATTACAGCCCGGCATGGGACGCTCAGCTGTACGCATGGACGAATGATGCGATCGAGAAGGGCTATCGTGGGCAACTGCGCGAGGAATTCCAAATCCTTACATTCGTGCAGGACGGCCTGATCACCGGTCCGGACGGAGGACCCTTTCAGAGTGCGGGTTTCTCCATCAATTGTCCGATCGTTCAACGGCTCGATTGACGAGCGCTAGCAAGAAGTAAACACCTGCCGATTCTGACAGCAGAATCGGCAGGCCTCTCAGGAGATCCAGTGTCGACATCAACAATTGCCGTCCGCTGTTTTCGGCATCCTAAAATCACCGCTGCATCAACGTTCTTGCGCACGGCCGACCAATCTGTAATGCCGCACTGGTGTCGTTTCGCTTTCAAAACTAGATTTTTCTTCCTTCCTGGCGCGACAGAATCAGACGGTCGCGGCAAGTGGGTGTCGACTTTCGTTCTCGCTGATAGCACGTTTCTCGATGGGCATGGCGCCACTACTTCTTGGTGGCTTGCCCCGCTATTCCGCCAGCGGTATGCGCACATTTTGCTGGACGAGTCTCGCATGGTGGTGTCATCGGGGGCATTCGTTACGGCTGGCGCTGCGTTGGCACACATTGACCTCGCGCTCGGCTTGATTCGCCGGCAAAGCCCGGCACTCGCCGCGCTTACGGCACGCTACCTGCTAATTGAGCCTCGTGCATCTCAGGCGATCTTTATGATTCCCGATCATCTGGCGCACAACGATCCACTGGTTGAGCGCTTCGAGCGATGGGCACGGCGCCATCTGAGACAAGGCTTTTCCTTGAGTGATGCGGCGCGCAGTGCGGGCGCAAGTGAACGAACGTTGGCGCGCCGTTTGCGGTCCGTTCTCGGCAAGTCGCCGCTGTCCTACTTTCAGGATTTGCGCGTCGAGCGCGCGGTGCATCTACTGCAAACTAGTAATAGCAGCGTGGATCGTATCGCCTCCGAGATTGGTTATGTGGATGGCGTCACACTGCGTACGTTGCTAAGGCGAAAGCTTGGGCGAGGTGTGCGTGAGATTCGTTCTCGAGACCGGTAAATTTGTTCGGGAGATGCGCCAGGCGATCTTCGCTCGAAACAGTCGTACGTACAGTACTTGGTTTAGCCGACTGCCGTACAACAGCGCGGCGAATCACTATGCACCCTGGTCTTCGCCTCAATTCTCCAGACTGCTGTGGATTGCCCGAAATGCCGGTTTTGGAAACGACCGCGGTATGTTGCTATGTGGATTCCTCGCTCCGAGGAGATTCCTTGCCCCACAAAGAAGCTCCCTTCGTTGTAGTCCGTATCGACAAAGCAGCAGGCAATGACGTCAGCGCCATCGCCGCGGACGGACGACCCTGGCTGGTTTTGGTTTTCGACATCGCAGTGGCTCCTCTTGGGGGGGGGTTCGCATCGACTGTGATGCTTTGACAATCCAATGGGAAGGCACGACGATAACGATGCTCGACACGCCAGGAGACGACATGGACTTTGCACGATGGATAGGCCGCGGACTCTTGAGTGCCGCGCTGACGCTCGCCATGTTGCCGGGCGCGCTGGGGCAATCGCCAGCACAAGGACAATCGCAGCCGGCAGCGACGACCTCGACTCCGCAGTCGCCGCAAGTGTTATTCAAGCGTCTGTTCGTCGCTGTGGGGAGTGCGCAGATTTTCCCCGACAGCAAGACCTTCGCGGACGCCGTGCCAAAGTCTGCGCCGGCGGGAATTCTGTCGCGCTTCGATGCGGCGAA
>Ga0116227_10015884_pt1 | contig 11023 bp, 8 predicted proteins | sample S1TSphgellanicum_FD_89693 | JGI IMG/M metagenome (GOLD analysis project Ga0116227, IMG submission 89693) | Host-associated microbial communities from peat moss isolated from Minnesota, USA - S1T2_Fb - Sphagnum magellanicum MG | ecosystem: Host-associated > Plants > Peat moss > Unclassified...
ATATCGAGCGTGCCGTGGATGTGGCCATGAACCCAAACGGCAGCCTGGCCAGCGTCGGTCAACGGCGAGAGGTCAGAAGCAGCGTGGCCAGCTGCCCATCCAGTGCGTTGGGCGGGCGGCAAAAAAACCGGATGCGGCGCGTGGTGCGTCACGACGACGAGCGGTACGTCACGAGGGCGGTCCATCACCGCCTCGATGATCCCCCGGGTGCGAGTGTGAAGCGCTGCCTCGTCTACATTCGTGATCAGTCGCCTAGCGCCGTCGCGCAGCACCTTAATCTCCTCGCAGGTTTCCCGCGGTGGCGCCGCATCCTCGCCGGCGAGGCGACCATCGCCCCACAGCGTGCCACCGACAAAGCTAAGTGCCCACAGTGCAATAATTAGCGCAAATTGCTAGTGCAATGACAAAGGGCTAACTCATTGATTTCCCTGGTGGCCTAATGCAATTACTAAAGGAAATCGACAACATCCGCGAATACATAGTGCAGTTTTTAGGCGTCAATCATGCCCACAGTGCAATAATTAGCGCAACATGCCCACAGTGCAATAATTAGCGCAAATTGCCAGTGCATTTACAAAGGGCTAACTCATTGATTTCCCTGGTAGCCTAATGCAATTACTAAAGGAAATCGACACCCAGGCGCGGGGCTGCGTTACTAATCGCCGCTGGTATTTCCGCCGGTTCCGTCGTGCGGTGAACGCCGGCCAAGTAAGGTGAGCGAAGCGCCTGCCTTGCCTGCCTTATAACTCCATCGAGATGCACCATCGCCTCCTCGAGCGCGCTGTAATCAAAATCTCGTCGTTCCAGTGGTGACAGTGGCGCCGTAGTCGGCACCTCCGCGTCCACCTCGATCGCGTCCTCGACGATCTTTTCCCGCGGGCGGCCGGGCCCGCGATTTGGCTCTGGCCGGTAGGGCGGCCGGACGGCTTCGCGCAGCGGCGCCAAACCGGCCAGGCCGAACAGCCGCCGCTTGGAGCGATGCGTGACCTCGATCGCGATCTGGGCAGCGCAGAGTTCATCGAGCAGACGGATCGCGTTCTTGACCGCGATTCCCAACATCCGGGCAATCGTTTTCGCGGAGATGACCGGGGTGGCGGCTAATATGTCGACCACTTTTGCAGCATGCGAGGTTTTGCGACGCCCCGCGATCGACCGGCGCGCCGCGAACCAGGTCCGCTCAAGCAAGAACAGAAGGTCTATCGCTTCCTCTGCCTCCCTTTCGAGTTCGAGCAGAAAATGCGGCACCCAGCTACTGCGCGAGTCCGGCGCGCCGGCGCGCAACGCCGCCGTGCCGGTCAGTGGAACCGGCATCCGGAGAATTTTGTGGCGCTTCCAGAATCGGACGACCGCGGCCCGCATTGGCGCGCGGGCCTCACCACATTCGATCCAGGTCCAAAAGCCTTGGGCGGCGGCCAGAAGCGGCGGGAGCAGAGCGGCATGACGGGCGAGTTCGGCCTCGGCGCGCTGCACCTCACCTTCCTGATCAAAATCCGTATCGGTGAGCCATTGATGCAATTCGAGGGCAGTGCGCGCCGCATCGAAAATGAGGCCGCGCTCGATGATGCGCAGATACGGATCGACCCGAAATTTTAGGCCTTCGAGTGTTGCTGAGAGTTGCCAGGGATCGATCAACGCGCCGTCGACCGCCGCCTGCCGCCGCACCGCCTCTAACCGCGTTCTATATATAAAGGCATGTCGCAACGGGTGGTTTGACAGCGCCTGGTCAAGCCGGGCGATCGCCGCGGCGGCGCTTAGCGCCGCTGTGATTTCTGGCCCCGCACCGGCATACTCCCGGGGCAGGGTAAGCAAGCGGTCGATGGCGCCGGCTTGTGGTTCCATTGCGCTAAAGCTCGATCCATATGTCGCGAAGATAATCGAAATAGCGATCGACGCGGCTTCCATTCCACCGGTATTTTAGATGGCGCTCCTGGCTGGGCAGTCCCACGGCGCGCGGCCGGAAGGCGCCAATGCATTCTCCGGTCTCGTGGCGCACACTTGGATAGACCACACCGTTAGCGCCTTCCGCCCGAAGCTGCCGGGCGAAGGCCTGCGACGCCGCATACGATCTACGATCGAGTATCATTCGCTTTTCCGCTTCCGGCAGCCGGGCAACATCTTCGAAGTCGGCGGCAACGGTCCCGACCAACACCCGAAAATCCTCGCTACGCGGCGGATCGGCGGAATCGCGTGCAAAAACTTCAAAGTGAAAGACCGTTTCCGCTATCGCGGTTTCAAGCGCCCCCGCCGCGTAATAAACTCCGAAACCCCCATCCGAAAATCGGGACCCTTTCGGATTAAGATGGGTAAACGACGCCATCACGTAGCTCGCCCCCGGCCCGGTAATTCGTTCCTCTGGCGGCACCAGGGCGATTTCGCCGATTTCATCGCGAAGCCGCGGATTCGTGAGTTGCTCCAGGGCGATGAGCGCTTCCCATACCGCGGGATCGGGGGTCAACCGCTCGAACAGGTTGATCGGCGGGTAGCGCGTCGAAATCACCCGCCAGGCTTGCGGCCAGTCGACAAAAATTTTCGGCACCGCTCAACTCCACGGCGCCCGGGCCGCGTCTAGATAGAGGCGCACCGCCGCCAGATCGGTGACGTCGCCGGCGCGCATGCGTTGCAGCGGGGTTTGGCCGCCAAAGGCCTGGTTTGGCCGTTTGACCCAGCCATCGGCGAGGTGGCCTTCGGCATAGAGCAATTCGAGGGCTTTATAGATGCCGGCGATATAGCCGATGCGGCGGAGCGTATCATTGGCGACGCGGACGGCGTTGCCGGCGCGCCAGGCATAAAAAGTCCGCTCGGCTGGAGAGCCGAGCATTGCGCGGGCGTCTTCCATGCCCACACCCCAGGCGGAGATGATTTCGAAGAAACCGCGCAGCGCGGCCGCCAGGTCGATATTTTTGAGATTCGCCCGGGGCGCTAATTGGGTTTGCGACATGTCATATCTCCTTTTGCACTAAATAACAGCTTTGCTGCGAATTTGCAAGATCGTCTGCCGGCGCGGAGGTAAGATCAATGGATTACACATTAAATTACCCTAAATTCAGATTAATGTAAAAAAGCGGAAATATCAAATTTGTTTGCCCCCTGCCCTAACCTACTTGCGATAATCTGTCTTGTCGCAAGTAGATTGTCAAAGAAGGGCAACCGTGCGAAATCACGTGCAGGACGCCAAACCGGCGCCCGGAGAGACCAATGAGCGAGGCTACGGACCCCGAAATCAACCCCGAGGATGGCGCCCTGGCCGTGCTGCCGCCTGCCGCATCCCTGCCGGCTGCCCCAGTTGGCGGAGGTGCGCTGGCCGTGCGCGCCTGGTTCGACGAGGCGATCGACGTCATTGAACCCGCCATGGACGGTTCACTGGCGGCCGAGAGGGAATCCGCGCTGATGTTCCAGCGCATGGCAAAAGCCGAAAACACCCGCGTCGCATACCGCGCGGCGGTACGCGCCTGGTGCGCCTGGTGCGAGCATCGCGGCCTGAGCCCCCTGCCCGCCTCTGGCACCGATGTGGCAACTTTTCTGGCGGCCGAGCGCCGCCGTGGCCTGACGCCGAACACCATCGATCTGCGCCGGGCCGCCATCCGCTATCTGCACCGCGCGGCTGGCTGCGCCGTGCCCACCGGCGATATCTGCGTCGCCGAAACCGTGGCGGGTATCCGCCGGGATGCCGCCCGCAAAGGCGAGTTGCCTGAGAAAAAGGCCGCGGCCACCGCCAGCATCATCCAGCAAATCCTCGCGAAGATCGCCGACGATCCGCGCGGTCTGCGCGACAAGGCCATCATCCTGGTCGGCTTCGCAGGCGCGTTGCGCCGTTCCGAACTCGCAGCCATCCGAGTCGAACATCTCGAGCAAACCGAGCGCGGCTTGCGGCTGACCATCGCGCAAACCAAGGGCTCGCAGGCCGCGGCGGTGACGATCCCCCTGCCCTATGGCGACACCGAACTCTGCCCGGTGCGCGCTTTGGCGCGCTGGCGCGAGGTGGCCGGGATTACCAGCGGGCCGGTGTTCCGGCGGATCTGGCTGCCTAAACATAGCAAAGCCGAACTGGTATCCGGTGGGGAACCCCCTCCCCCGCCCCGGATAGGCATCGACGCCATCTCACCTTTTGCCATCGCGTCCATGGTGCAGGCCCGCGCCGCGTCCGCCGGCTTCGACGGGCCGCATTTTGGTGGCCACAGTCTGAAACGGGGCGCGCTCACCACGGGCATGGAACGCGGCGTGCATCCCGCCGATCTCAAGCGTCTCGGCCGCACAAGAGTTTTGACGTCCTCGGCGAATACCTGCAGTTCGGCGATCTCTTCGACCGCCACGCCCTAAAAGGCGTGCTGTAGAAAAACCGCCGGTAAACCCGCCAATGCGCGTGTCAGACAACGCCGGCTTCAATCTCGGTGCAACCGTTTTCCTAGCCACCAAATGACCAGCGCCGGGTAATGGCTTCACTGCCGTAAAGGCAATAGAATATCCAGATAGGGACGTGGAAAGTCCGCCGGGCTTGCTCTTTCGCGCCTTTCATCGCTACGCCTGCACTGAGCCCTTATGTTGCGAAGGCGTCGTAGAATATCGCGGCGAAGCACACCGCTTCGGGTTCCGGCACCAGGCCCAGCCTACCTATAAAAGGGCTGCGCCGGCAATGTAGAATTCGCGCCCGAAGGTTTGGACTTGCGCAAGGACCAGAGTGGGGACGGCGGAACCACAGGCATTGGCGAACACAACTGTGCGGTGGCGTAAGCGCAGAGTGCGTGCCTGTCCGGGGATCAGTCGGCGCGGCGCATCTTCGCCGTAGCTGAGCGCATCCGGCCAGCCGCCACCGTGGCAAGCCCAGTGCAGGATATCGGCTTCCGACGCACTTTTTTCAGCGCAGGCAGGTCGCCTTGCACGGTTTTTGCGGCGTCTCTTGTTGTCGTGCAGAACGTGAGGGCGGGCAGTTTTTGCGGGTCGCTCTTGGCAAGCCCCCGATCTGTGATCCATGTCCAATGTAGTTAATTGCACGGGGGTTGGGCTGGTTTTGGTGTGGCTGGCAGCGCGCCATTCAAAGCGGCTGGCGGTACCGGCCAAATCAAAACCTCTGGTGCCGGCGGTTGATAGCTCAGTGATGAATGCGGCCGGATGGTATTGTATTGCCGCCGCCAGCCTTCGATCAGGATCTTGGCCTCTTGGAGGGCATAGAAAATTTCGCTGTTCAACGGCTCATCGCGCAGGCGGGCGTTGAAACTTTCGATGTAACCGTTCTCCCAGGGGGCTGCCTGGCGTGATATGTGCGGTCTGCACGCCAACGCCGATGATCCACGCCTGCACCGCTTTGGCGATAAATTCAGGACCATTATCTGACCGGATATGCGCGGGCACCCCACGCAGAATGAACAAATCCGAAAGCACGTCGGTCACGTCATGGGAATTAAGCCTTCGCTCGACACGGATCGCCAGCGCTTCGCGGCTGAATTCATCGACCCCCGCTTGGGCTGCCGCGGCGGGACCTTCAACCCCTCCTGGCGCCAAATCCGTTCGACGCGTTTCTTGTTCACCTGCCAGCCAGCATACCGCAGCAGCGCCGTGATCCGACGATACCCGTAACGGCCATACTGCCTCGCCAGGGCAATGATGTCCCGGGTCAACGCAGCTTCGTCCTCAGCCGTTCTGGGGGCCTTGCGCTGGGTCGTACGCGGTTGCCCGGGATCCGGCAGGCAAACCGCTTTGACACCCCCCGTTCGGACACGGCGTGCGCTACACAATCCCGGCGCCGCGCCGGGCTTAGAAGTTTCCCGAGGCGGCTTCCTTCAAAACCAATTTTTCAAGCGTCAGATCGGAAACCGCCCGCTGCAGCCGGGCATTCTCGTCCTCCAGCTGCTTCATCCGCTTCACCTGGTCAACCTTCAGCCCGCCATACTCCTGGCGCCAACGGTGAAACGTCGCATCCGTAACGCCAATCGAACGGATCGCATCAACCGCCGACTTGCCCTGCGAGGTCAAAACCTCAAGCTGGCGAAGCTTCGCAATAATCTCCTCAGGCGTGTAAATCCTCCGCCCCATAACCCACCTCCACCAAAAAACTACATCAAAGGTGGTTCAATTCTAGGGGGTTGGACTTTTGACGAGCTGTAAGGGCCGGCGTGGCCACATTGGTCGAGACCGCACCGTGTCAGTGCACCGTGATGCAAGGTAGCCACTCCGAGCCCCCTGCCCTACCGGAAGCGAAAATGGAGCGCGGGAATCGTAGAAACAGAATATTCACCCGCGTGGCTCGGTAGCGTGCCCGCGGACTACGCTGCAGAGAGCACCCCGACGCCTCCGTTGAGCGGCCAAGCACTTGTGCTCGCGTCCAACACTACACCTGCCGACCTTGAGTTTTGTGCCAATTGTCGCGCTCGCGAAAAAAGGCGTTCCGGGGCCATTCTCTTTCTGGAAACGTGAGAGCCGCCCGCGGGATCGCGCTTTGGGGAGGAAAGTTTCCTGGGGCAAAGCCTCGAGCCCCCCTCCCAACTGGACGTCCCCTGCTAGAGAAGTTTCCCGCGGGAAACTTTATCGGCTGCGCTCTCTTGAGTATGTGGCTCCACGTTGGACGAGAAGTTTCCCGCGGGAAACTTCTCGATCCTCTACGGTCCGATTGCCACGGACGTCGCAGATGAAACTGACAACGGATTGTACGCAGCTTAATCGAGCAAACCCGCAAGGGCCGCTTCAAGCCCATTAAGGATGTCAACCCGGGTAGCCCCAGGAACCTTATGAATTTGCACCTTTAACCCAGTTCTGCCCGAGCTGAGAACGCTCACCAACTTTTTCCCTTGAAAGAGAGCCGCAGGAAGTTGTTTGTCCGGTTTATTTGGCTCTTTCATGGCCGCTGAAATTCTAGCCGTCACCTTGACACCGTCCAGCAAAGGCATCCCCGTCCGCCTAAGCATCTCCTGTTCCCTAGCAATAGCCTGCGCCGTAGCTATGGCCCGGCCCTTTGTCTCTGGATCATCAAGAGATTCCATCAGAGGATACCATTGCCGCACGACTATATCGGAAAGCCGAGCAAACGCTGGAACGATCTCTTTTGGGAGTTTTGCGAAAGACAGCAATTTTGACAGCGCGCCTTTCGAGAGATTCAAGCGCTCCGCCATTTTAGACGCATGCCCACCATAGTAGGTCTGCAAAGCATCCGCATAGTTCAAGGCCCGCTCATAAGCACTGATGTCCTCACGAACACGGTTTTCGATGTCCGCAAGGCGAAATGCGGCTTCGTCCGTGATCATCTCCGGCTGAACCAAAAACACCATGTCCGGGTAATTGTTGGCCCGTAGCCAAGTTATCGCCCAGTGACGGCGAGTTCCAGCGATCACCTCATAGTCATATTCCGGGTCATCTTTGAGGCGGCGAACAATGGCGGCCATCTTCTGACCGCCCTCGACGATGATTGAGTCAATGAGTTCTTGGCAAGCCTCGTAGGTCAGCAACTTGTACCGCCTACCGTTACCCGACCAAATACGGCAACGCGCAGGATCGACCTTCAGCTGAATGACTTGCTTCGTCTGGCCTGACGCCAGTCGCTGGATGACATTGTTCGCGGACATCACCGAAGTACCGATTGACCTGCGTGATTCCGGCACCCCGTCACCCGAAGGTAGGGCAGGGGGGGCGGCCTCAGTATCCCCGGAGTTCTCGTCGGCGAATACGCGGTCAAGAAAATTTTTACGGGAATTACGCGACATTGGAGAGCACCTCCCTCACCTGGTCTGCCCATTTCGAGCGAATAAGGTCCTCGACTTGGTCAAGGACTGCGTCCATGTTCTCCCGACAGCGCTTGTAGGTCCGCGGAGTTCCGATGGGTTCCTCCAGCTCGTAGATGGACATCATTCTCAATGCCGCGTTCCCGACTTCTGAAGAATCTAAAATTTTCAGTGGTAGCATATACGATCCAAACGTCTGATCCATAAGCGAAAGGATCCCAGACTGAGAGGGGTCATTCGTGTTGTGGCGTGAGCAGACCATCCTTACAAAATCGTACCGAACCGCAATTCCGCCGGCTTCCATCTGACAAACGATATCAATCAGCTTGTTCAAGAACTGCACAGTCGAAGCAAAGTCAGGCATCGAGGGGGTTAGGGGAATCAGCAGTGAGGTGGCAGCCTGCATAACGGTCAAACTGACCGTTCCAAGCGCCGGCGGAGGATCGAGTAAAATCACGTCATAGTTTCGCGCTAAAGTTTGTAGGCCTTCGCGAAGCTTGAGGAACCGGCTTGCTAAAATGTTTTCACCGCTCGACGTGACGGCCGCCAGTTCGTACTCGATGTCGAACAGTTCCAAACAGCTTGGAATCAAATCTATGTTTGGCCAAGGCGTCCTCAACACCGCATAATTCAGATCGGATTCGGTGGCATCAAGAGCCAAAAATGGATAGAGCGTATTTTGCTGGCGTATCTGAAGGTGCGGATTAAAGCCGAACAGCGTTGTTGTCGTTGCCTGGCTGTCGCAATCAACAACCAGGACCCTGTAGCCCTTGATCGCCAACCTGTGAGCGAAATGAACGGTAAGTGTCGATTTGCCAACTCCGCCCTTAAAGTTCTGAACGGCAACAATTGCCGCGGGATCATAGGGGGAACGGGCAGGAGAGACGCTTAAAACCTCTCTCATGTTCAGCAACTCAGCCATGCTATACCCGACGCGCCGGCGATTGGCATCCTCAGCGGGCTTCGGCAGCCGGCCATCGTCCTCAGCTGAGCGGATCCTGTTCATCGAGCAGCCGAGCAGCTTTGCAGCCTCTGAGATTGAGAATGTGATACTCAAAGCCTTCTGCGAATTCGGCGCAGACGCCGTCTTCCGAAGCCGCTCAAGCATCTTCAGGCCGTGCCGGGCGACAGCCTCCAAACCAGGCTGCCCTGCCACGTCGGTTAGAGTGTTTTCATCGCTACGCATTTGCAAAAGCCCCTTTTCGATAATCGTAACCAATTGAACGCTTTTGTCGTCATAAGTGGTCGTTCGAATTCAGAGCAAGAAAAATTCGCTAAAAGCGCCAGAAGTCAGGAAAAGGTCAGAAGGACCGTTAGGGCAGGGCAGGTTTCACGTAATTAGCGCGGATAATACATTCGCGACTGGCATAACGGCGCCCCACATAAAGTCCCTTGGTGGCGGTGCGCGGTTGGTGAGACCCACGTAGAGTCCCTCTTTCTGATGCCCCACGAATTGCCAAGTAGCCGCATAACCCCGAATCGGGCAGTTTTCCGCGACTCGAAACGCAAATCAACAATTTTCTAAGAATGCCATTTTGGGGGGATCAGCCACATAAAGTCCCCATTCCAGAAGTTCGTTTAGTTCAAAGGTCTTATGGGACAAACTTAAGTCCTCAGGCGACCGTAGACCCGAGACCAGCGGAAAATTGAGAAATCCGGTGGGGGAAACTATGTGGCTAGCGCTCTTCCGCAACAACTAGGAGAGGGACTTAATGTGGGTTGCTGGTTGCAGCCGTTCGTCGAATTATTGGTGGGTTGCGCATGCAGCGACACGCAACGACATGTGGGCTGGCGGTTCGCCCGGGAAGCCTGTTATTAGGCTCTTTTTAGGGTTCGGGGATGAACCTTTGGCACGGGGCTCTCGCTCGGATAGAGTATTAGGCCCTTCTCCGTAATATCGACTTTCGCCTCTGGATAAGCCGCGAGGGCAAGGTTCAAGGGGGCCTTAATACCTTGGACGAACACCCATTGCTTGGCAAAACCGGCGCCGAACTGGTGGTAGAGCGCCGCCCAGGAGACTGGTGTGGGCTTCGTCAAAACATGCAGGCGGTAGCTTAAAAACACGTAGAGATCCAACGCCATGGACCGCCCAGAAAGCTGTCGAATAGCCGCCTCGCGCAACGGCAAAGGGTGGTTCTTGAGGCTCTGGAAGAACGTGTCATCCAACTCGACTGACGGTTGCCATAAACTGGGTTGGCTATCGGTGCCAATGTCGGGGATAAAGGCGTTTTTTACGAACTGCCCTTTGTTTACAAGCGTCCCCCGATTGCGTTTCGTGAAAAAAGTTAGATTGCACATGGAAAGACGCTGGCTCTGATCCCTCACGATCTGGCGGCTTTTCCCGCCGGCCGAGATATTCATACGCCCCAAGAAGGACTTCATATTTGAGCCGAGCTCTACCACCTGAGAATTATTGGCAATTGCCTCACTGGAAAGGTAGATTAGAATCAGCCGCGCGATGCTTCCGTACGGTATGCCTACCGGACGTTTATCCTGCCAATAACCGCTTTCGATTAGTAGGGTTACTTCATTATCTTGGCCTCCGGCCCGTTCCCAAACCAAATCTTTGACCGATTTGTGGGGGAGCCCGGTCAACGCAAAGCCACTATGAAGGATGCTGAGGTCGAACCGATCATCATACATCACTGCTTCGGCTGCTTCAAAGCACTGACGCTCCAGCTTGCTGTCGGCCATCTTCTTGGCCTCTGCAACCCCGTAAGTTGATATCAGTTTATGAACTTCACCCAAGCACTTTTCTCCATGAGCATCTTTCTTTTTTATCCACAACATGGAAGCCGACGAAATTGCAACAGGGACTTTATATTGGCGACCTATTTGAAGAGGAATTTGATTCTTGTATTAGTATGTCAAGATAGAGTCCCTGTATAACTCGATTCGTTCGTCAGAATCGCAATGTAAAGTCCCTTTTTGCCCACATCAGGTCCCGGTATAAATTTGTATAACTTCAGCCTTAGATGTGCGGCCATATAAAGTCCCGTGAATTATGTGGATAACTTTGCCGAGTCGGAAACGCACTTTGTTTCCGATTCGCTAGAACCAAACTGACCGATTCTCAGTGAGCGACCAATTACGAGCTACTTTTTCAAGTATAGGCCCCGAAATTTCGGCTGCCCGCCGATTTCAATCAATCGAACGGCTGCGACCTCCCGCGGCTTTAAGAATTTTAGGACTGCGTGTTGAATACCATTGAGAATTGACCCGTTTGATGCGGGAATTTCCACTGAGAATTGACCCATGTTCTGACCTTCCCCTGGCTGATTGGCTTGGGGGAACATGGAGTGATCGATATGGCTTTA
>Ga0116227_10015886_pt1 | contig 11021 bp, 9 predicted proteins | sample S1TSphgellanicum_FD_89693 | JGI IMG/M metagenome (GOLD analysis project Ga0116227, IMG submission 89693) | Host-associated microbial communities from peat moss isolated from Minnesota, USA - S1T2_Fb - Sphagnum magellanicum MG | ecosystem: Host-associated > Plants > Peat moss > Unclassified...
CCAATCAGTAATTGACTCCCAAGGTCGCGTTATCAACACCTGGGCTGACATTATCAACCGGGCAAACTTGGGGATGGAAGTAATGCACGAGCGCAATGCTCACAACTTCCCTCTGGACTTAGCCGCAGTTGCAGCTCCTGCTATTAACGGTTAGTTACTCATCATCCTTGACTAATCCAAGGTGTTCTCCTGACTAGGGGGACACCTTTAATTTCGGACCCCTTTATACTCATCATAGACAAGGATATTTCAACGGTCTTAGCTGAATTTCTTTCCTGATCCAAGGAGTATTGAGCCTTAACCTATCTTAACTCGCCTTTCTACCTGTAGAATAGTGGGAATCGAAACTGGTAAATTCTCCACCCACATCCACACTATGCCTCGCCAGTCCGTGCATCCTCTCAAACGTCTGAGCAATTACGGGAACAACTACCGCTCGCAAGTTTGGCAAGCGACTATCTGTTCGATCCTCAATAAAATCTTTGACCTCGCTCCACCTGCCTTAATTGGTGCTGCGGTGGATGTATTAGTAAAGCGGCAAGACTCCCTCATTGCTCAATTGGGAATTAAAAGTATTTTTGGGCAATTCTTGATTCTCTCTGGACTGACCTGCATTCTCTGGATACTAGAATCAGTTTTTCAGTATGCTTATTCCGTATTGTGGCGGAATCTCTCCCAAAATATTGAACACGACCTGCGTCTAGATGCCTACCGTCATATCCAAGAGCTAGAACTGGCTTATTTTGAAGAACGCTCTACCGGTGGGTTGATATCCATCCTGAGCGACGATATCAATCAGCTAGAGCGATTCCTCGACTTTGGAGCCAATGAAATTATTCAGGCCGTAGCAACTGTGGTAATCATTGGTGGCGCTTTCTTTATCTGCGCTCCTAGTGTAGCGTGGATGGCAATGCTACCCATGCCCTTCATCCTCTGGGGTTCAATTTCCTTCCAGGGATTTCTTGCTCCCCGATATAGGGAGGTGAGGGAGAAAGTTGCCTTGCTCAATGGACAACTGGCAAATAACCTCTCTGGGATTACCACAATCAAAAGCTTCACAGCTGAGGAGTACGAGGCTAAGCGGATAGAACGGGAAAGCAAGGCTTATCGCCAAAGTAATTTCCGAGCCATCGCCCTTTCTTCCGCCTTTATCCCCCTAATTCGGAACCTCATCCTCCTAGGATTCACCGCCTTACTACTCTTTGGAGGCATAGAGGCAGCCAAAGGCCACATATCCATAGGTACTTACAGTGTCTTAGTCTTCCTAATCCAGCGGTTGCTCTGGCCATTAACACGGCTAGGGGAGACTTTAGACCAATATCAGCGGGCGATGGCTTCGACTACACGAGTATTTAATTTACTTGATACCCCGATCACCATCCATCCGGGAACCAAGCATTTACCAGTGGAGTTTGTGCGTGGTGAGTTAGAATTGCGGGATGTCACCTTTGCCTACCATGACCGCCTGCCAGTGATTCAGAATCTCTCTTTACATATTCCGGCTGGTAAAACCGTTGCCATTGTCGGTTCCACTGGCTCTGGTAAAAGTACTTTAGTTAAGCTACTGTTGCGGCTGTATGAAATCCAGTCTGGTAGCATCACCCTAGATGGCCTAGATTTGCGCGAACTAAATCTTGGGGACTTGCGTCAAGCTATTGGCTGGGTAAGTCAGGATGTATTCCTCTTCCACGGTACTGCCGCAGAGAATATCAGCTACGGTAGTTTTAATGCTAGTTTTGCAGATATAGTTGCTGCTGCTAAGCTTGCTGAAGCTCACGACTTTATCATGGAACTCCCCCAACAGTACGATACGATTGTGGGGGAACGAGGACAGAAATTGTCTGGGGGACAACGGCAACGTCTAGCAATCGCCCGAGCTATATTAAGAAATCCACCAATTCTCATCCTTGATGAAGCCACCTCAGCGGTGGATAACGAAACCGAAGCAGCAATCCAGCGATCGCTAGAACGGATTACCCAAAATCGTACTACCCTAGCTATTGCCCATCGTCTCTCCACAGTTCGTAACGCTGATTGTATTTACGTTATGGAGCAGGGAAAACTAGTAGAGTGGGGACGACATGAAGAACTACTCACACAGGAGGGAATTTATAATACCCTCTGGCGGGTACAAATGGGATTGAGATCCTAGAGCATCGGTCCAGTAGAACGAAATAAGTAGGTTTCAGCTTGTAAATGGTTGGAGAGGAAGCCCGGAAACAACCATTTTTCGTTGAGAATGATTCTACTGGACTGGCTCTGGTGTGTTAATTCTGAACCCTTTACCCCACAAGACTTCATGCACAAAATTGTGTTTTGAGGAATTATACCTTGTTTCATCAATTCTCGGACTGGTCATCTAACCAAGATATCCACCTCTTTAAGCTTTTCTTGCTGGCTATGATCGCCTGATTGAAGCCAGTATCACCCGTGTCAGCTAATAGTTGGGCAAAATCTTCATCCCAAACATCTAAAAGTTGCTTGTAATACAACAAAGAAAGATGTATTGCTTGTAGTCACTTGCATCAATTAACCGCTATTACTTTTTAAAACGCCCGGTTCTGTCTGCATTGGTACGATATCTAGACTATCAACTTTAGCACAATATTTGAGGTCTTCTGAGCATGCCAAACGTAGCAGCCGCTTACCATGACTAGCTTGGTGAAGTAGACCCAACAAATTATCCTGCCACTGGGAATAAAGGGCGATTGCTCCTATAACTTCATCATTACCAACCAGGTCATCTAGGGATGAGTTAGTTTGTTGGCAAATACTATGAACGATAGCTCCAGCGCATACGGTATCTTCTAGGGAAAAACTACCTTCCCAACCTGAACCAACTAGCCACACTGTTTCTGGCTGTTTTTCTAGGAGAAAGTTTACCACTGCAGCACGGTTAATTAAGGCTGCGGCTAAGACAATGGAGGCATTTTGTACCCGTTCCAAGGCACGGGTACCATTGGTAGTGCTAATAAATAACCGCCGTCCCTGTACCAATTCGGCTGTGCAGTCTAGGGGAGAGTTACCCAATTCAAAGCCGATAACTTTTGCCCCACCCCGTTCCCCGGCCCGGAGCCGTTTTTCTGGGGGCCATTTTTCGCTGACTTTGATGAGCAAGTCTAAATCACTGAAGACTTGGACAGCTTCACCCCCAATGGCTAAAACTGTGGCCATTGTGCTTGTGGCTCTGAGAACATCAATGGCGATCGCGCATTCTGGTGTTTGATCTGTGGGGGTCAATTCTGGAGTGTGGTATACAAATAGCTTCACAGGCTGTATGGACCTAACTTAATACTTGTTTCATCATATTTTACCTAAGTTAGTTACTCATCTATTCCCGCAAAGAGGTGTTGACAAAAATGTGACACGATATTGGCGGTATAGCTAAGTTAGGATTTTGGAGTGATGGGAGTAGGTTGAGAAAAAAATAGATCAATTTTTCCCCTGCTCCCTACCCCTTTGGATTAATTTCTGAACTCTTTTTAGTCTTGATGGTAGTGGTGCCGACGATGCTGATTCCAATTATTGGCATCAGACTGCTGGGAATTCGTATTTGTCTGGGTCGTTTGGGCACATAGATTTTCTAGATTAATGACCCTGCCATTTGCTGTTTGGAAGTAACACAGAGGTTGCTCAGACTTCGGGGCGTTTGGTGACACGGTTTGGCCCCGGACGATTCCTACCATTGACAGAATTAGGGCAGCAGTAAGACCAAGATTTTTCAGCATAATCAACACTTTTGCCAATTATTTTTTCTTAATCAACGCCTTAAGAGGATAGTTCTATTAATCCGCAGGATATATGGCTATCCACCGTGAAGTATTTGGTGGATGTCTACAGGGGGAGGGTTCACCAATAATTTATTCTTCCTATCACACTCTATCTTACATTCATGAGTGTTCTTTTGGTGGGACACGACTAGTCCTCTTCTGTCAGCTATTGCCAGGTCAAAAACTGAAACCCTTATTTACCAAAGCTTTGAGCGATTTATTAATATTTGGACTTTTTGGTTAGAAATAAAATATTGAAACCTTGAGTCGGTCTGGATTTCAAAATTAGGGACTTATTTTTTCTTCCTGGACTGACAAAAGAGGAGTAGGTTAAGAAGAGAACAGGTCTATCTCTCCCCCGATCTCTGCTCACCTTCTCCCTAATTACCTAATAGACATCTCCGACAATTAATATCTGCGTCTTGCTGCATCAGGGTTTCAGGCTCATTTTCGGAGATGTCTAATTAATATTCTCCCCGTAGTTCCCGAGTTCTGAACTCTGCGTAATGGTGGAAGCCATGCGGCTGATCGACAGAATTGGCATTAGACTGCTTCAAATTGGTATTTTTCTGTACCGATTGGGCACACAGATTGTCCAGATTTATGACTGTGCCGTCTGCTGTCTGGAAGTAACACAGGGGTTGCTCAGACTCAGGGGCTTTGGGTAACGGGGTTTGGCCACGGGCAACTCCTGCTATTGTGAGGGTTAGTGTAGCAGTAAGACCAAGATTCCTCAGCATAATCAATACCTTTGGCAATTATTTTTTGTCAGGGTGTTGTGTTGCCAGAAACCCGTGGGGGTCAAGAGTATAAGGCATATCTGAATAATAGCCTGCTATCTTACCACTATTATTGATGCCAGTGGCAAAAGTCCCTCCCAGGGCATTAACATCATCAATGTCAGCGAATGCGCCATGATTGTCTATGAATCCATGGATCGCGCCGTCATGATCAAAATAGTAACCGACAATCTCACCCTTATTGTTGATGCCAGCAGCATAACTTTTTTGTGGACCCTGAGGATCATCAGTGTTAGTAAATACGCCATGAGTCGCTAAAAACCCATGCTCGCTCCTAATACCATAGTAATAGCCGACGACATCACCCTGATCGTTGATGCCAGTGACATAAGTGTATCCTGATCCCTGGGGATTATCAATGTTAGTAAATTGGCCATTTTTCTCTAGGAAACCATGCACATGGCCTTTACTATCAGTATAGTAACCAACGATCTCACCCTTATTGTTGATGGCAGTAGCATAGCTGCTTCCTATTCCCTCAGGGTCATCAATATTCGTAAATTCGCCCTTCTTGTATAGAAACCCATGGGTTTTACCCTTAGCATCAAAATAGTAACCAACAATTTCACCAGCATTGTTGATGCCCTGAGCGTATGTTTTTCCTGCTGCCTGGGGGTCATCAATATCAGTAAATTTACCCTTGGTATCGAGGAAACCATGAATCTGCCCCTTACTCAGGTAGTAGCCCACAATCTGGTTATTATCGTTGATACCATTGCCATAGGTAACTCCAACTCCCTTAGGATCATCAAAGTCGGTACAAATAAAACTTGCAGCTAGAACTTGGGAACTACAACCCAATATCCAGCTTAAACTAGCGATTCCTAACACCAAAGCAGTTTTGTTAATCTTCATATCCAACACTATTGATCTTGTGGTTACACAAACGCAGACTAAAAGAAAACCTTTAGCCTGCGTCTAAGGGTTTATTGCAAACTAGTGCATTAAGCTTCTACTTTTTTAGATAACTTGCGCTTGATGACAAAGCCCAAGGCAATGGCAGTCAGAACCCCAGCCAAGTTTTCTGGTTCAGGAACAAGAGAAGTAGTACCCGATCCCTGGGCATCGTTGCAAGCACCTAAGGCATCTGGACAACTACCAGTAGCAGGGTCGGAATAGTTTTCACCTGAGACAGGATCATACCCATATAAGAATGTTGGTATTCCCTCTCCTTCACTGACCACGAAACTTGGGTCACTGGTGCCTACAGGATTAGTTCCGGCAGCATCAGCAAATTCAAAGCTAGTCAAGACTCCGTTGGTAAAGTCTAGGGTAGCTGCGTCCACCAGTCCTGATGAGAGTGTGTCGGGAGAAGTGTAGGGAGAACTAGTAGAGGGAAAGTCAAAGGTGAAAGCTGTTGCTGTTGCTGTTGATGAGCCAGTAGGGGTAACGGTGGAATTATCGTAGGAAAAGGAACCTGTAAATACATCACCTGCCAATGAACCAGTTGTGGGATCAGCAGTAAAGTCAACGGTAATGGTTACAGCACTGGCGGATTTAGGACTCAGAACGGCAACGCTTACGGCCAGGGAAGCGATCGTTATTGCCAAGTTATGTTTTTTCATCACTCACTCCTCTAATTTCGTTTTGTTGTCAAGGGAATCACCTCCAGATCCGGGGGCTGTTCCGTTTGGGAATTATCAGACTGGGGAGGATGTCACCAATACATAGGAGTATTTATACTTATGGCTTAAAACGCTCTACTTACGGGCTTTCAACCACCTCATTACCAATGACATACTCCCATCAGGCTGTAGCTTAGTCTGCAGGTGGGTTTGTACCTGTCGGAAACTGGAACATATTCATCAAGTTACCAATGGCCGGAGTATTGACTGGGACGTAGGGGCTTGCACCTCTACCTGCACCAACTACGGGGTTGGGGTAGTTGTCCCGGCTGCGGCTAGAAAGGGTTGAGAGTCCCCAATTTGCTTCTATGAACTTGACAACGGAGTCATGGTCGTAGTAGGTATGAACCACGCGACCGCCTGTGGAGTAGGGTGACACCACAATCAGAGGAATTCTTGTACCGTCCCCAAAGAAGTCGAGGGGTTGGATGTAGCCAGAATCGTAGTAGCCACCACCCTCATCAACTGTGATCAGGATCGCTGTATTTCCCGCGTAGTTAGAATTAGCTTGAACTGTTGTAATTACTCGCTGAACTAAGGCTTCAAACAGGGTTACTTTGGAACTGGCAGGATGCCCGTCTAGTAAACCGCCTGGCTTAATATAAGAAACAGCAGGTAGGGTGTTATTAGCAATATCAGTATCAAAATCTGATGTGTCCTTCAAATTCGCCCGCTGGGTGGCGTTAGTCATCACCGCTGTGGAATAGAGGAAGGGGTTACAGATGTTGCAATAAACGTCGGTTGGAGCGTTAGGATTTGCTTTGTATGCGTTCCAGCCTTCACCGTAGTATGACCAGGAGATGCCGTTAGCGTACAATTTATCTGCAATGGTGGGGACTGATGAGGGGGGGATAACAAAGCCACCATTGGCTACACCCCAGGTAGCATTACTACTTGAGTCAACTGAGCCATCACCATAATAGCCAGGGTCGTAGTTATTGACGAGGTAGTAATGGCCAGCAGCGCAGTTGGGGATGATATTGATTGAACTTAGATAATTTGTAATTGCCGCAATACCTGGTGTAGTTGTCGCATTCCCTGACACGGTCTCGCCAGAACAGTTAATGAAACTACCACCAGAGTAACCGTCTTGGGTGTAGTAGTTATTTGTCCCAGATTGGGGATCAGGATTTTCAATCCAAGTACTTGGAGGTACTGTTGCGTTGCCGTTACCATCGCTGTACCAGAGAGGGTCAGCTGTGCCCAGCATGATTGAATTAGCGCCAGTTCCACCCATAATCGGTTGGTGGTAGTTGTCGGCAATTGTGTAGTTGTCAGCTAGGGATTTGAAGTAGGCTATATCCCCATTTTGGACGTTGTAGAAACCAAGGGCAGTGCTACCCTCACCACTAAATGATCCTATGGGGTTTCCGTTGCCGCCAGTGGAAACGGTCCTCTCAACCCAAGCAAAGAGGTCACTCTTGCAACCACTGGGATTACCTGCAGTGGCATAGCTTGTGTTGCAGTCTGTCTGTTGCCACATCTGATAGAAGCGGTGTACAGGACTAGCTGCGTAGTCATCATCGGTTACCCCTGGTGAAAGTTGGAATGGTCCAGGTGGCAAGTTATTGACGTTAAGGATGCGGGTATCTGTGCCGCTAGCGATGCCAGTGGCACCAGTCAGTAGGAGACCGAGATCCGATGATGGTACGTAGGGGAGATTACCAGCGTTATAAACGTTGCTGAGATTTGTAATACCTTGTAAGGTTGCAAAAGGAGGTGGGTTGGTGTCACTAGCAGTTGAGGGACCACCAGTCTTTGGTAATGGTAATGGGTTACTGGTACTGGTATTGGTACTGGTATATGCGGTTTTGTTGGTGGTGGGGCTGTTGGAAAAGGTCGTTGTGTCACTAGCGGAGTATTGAGTCGCTAATGAGTAGTTGGGACCAGGTGTACCATCGGCGTTAATAATGCCCTTGGATAGCATGTTTGATATTGTGCCAGTCTTCGGTACATAAGTAGCAAACAGATGATCGAAGGTACGGTTTTCACCGACAATAACGATCACGTGTTTAATGGGGGTCTTGGTGTTGTTGTCGTTAGCGGCTGTTGTTGCGAAGACCACCGCAGGTTGGAACAACCCGAACATAGCGGCGCTAACAGCGGATGTTAGTCCTAGAAACTTTCGTTTATGGTTGGTGCTAATCATTTGAGTTGATGTATAAATATGCAAAGGTGTTCAATTCTGCATAAATTAGTATTGTGTTACACAATACATTTTGCTGCTGAATCCAACAATCGGAATGGTATCAGAAAGCAAAATTAAGGAACAACTACACTTTGGTTATCTTTTATTTAAGGAATTACTTAAAAGACCTGAATTTCTCTCACAGTATATGTGTAAACTTTGTTTACGGTTTATTATGGAATATTACAATAGTAGAGTGGATACCCATAGGAGATTTTAGATTAGTGGACTCCTTAATCTCTCCCTCCTCTCCTGGCCCTTTTATTCACATCAGGTAGGCTGTAGAAAATAATTAAGACTAGGACTTACGCACTATACAAATCGACCATCATGTGTATGAACGAAATTACGTCGTTTCGGGCTTTGATGGATGACTTTCGGATAAATAGCGTAGCCACCGTCTCGGCAATCTCTTACGAGACGCTTCGCGAACGCTCAAAAATCTATGGCTAACGCCACGCTGCGCTATCAAAAAATCACGTGCAAATGCCCGAAACCCATACCCCATATTTGGTGTTTCCTATCAATGCGTAAGTCCTAGTATGGAGATTTTCTATAACCTAATTATGTTTGGTGCAGTTTTACGTTCGAAAAAGTTGTCACGATTGCTCAATCTCTAAGCGGATGTTTGTCAAGTATGGAATTGAGCCATATCTCTTTTTTTAAGGTAAGGATAAACTTCTCTAAATCTACCTGAAAAAGGGGATTTAGAGGACCTTTAACGTGGTCCATGTACCTATTCTCAATCAGGAGATCCCAATCTACTACTTCCTAGCAGGATCTCGACCCATCTGATGACAATGGTAAAGCTGATACTCATAACCGTTGATTGCCGCTGGAGGTTGGGTATCAGGGAGACATCCTGTGGCTACTACAGGGGCATGGAAATTAACTAACCATAAATCAAGAGGTCTGGACAACCCTGCTAAGGCATGCTCTAGGGACCCATCTTGGTGAACGAGGAGGAATCGGGAATCGGGCCTTTTCAATTCCCAGGCGACTCCCATCATCTCCCCAACTTGGACATGGGTTGTCTGAGTAGTGGCAATGAGGATGGGGACGGGGGACGTTTGTTGAATTAGCTGGACCAACAAATCTGGTCGGTAGTACTTTTGATACCCCAGATTACACACTACCGTCAAAGCACTGAGAAATCCCATCAACCAAACTAAAACTACAGCTTTTTTCCCCTTGAGTCCCCATCTACCCACTGGCATATACCAGCAACCTGCTAGACTGGCACCCAGTAAGACTATGACTGCGGGAAAGTACACGAAGTTATAGCGTGCCCCCCGTGTCAAGTCAATGCCGAAAAGGTAGGTAATGATTGAGAATAAAACCAATGCTCCCCCCACTACCCCCCCAAATACCTGGGTGATGAGCCGGTTTTTTGGTCGTCGCAGCTGCACTCTCAACCCATAGACGAGGATAGGGGCTGCCCAGATAATAAATACCAGCATCACCAGACCGGAGACCAGGACGATCGCTCTTTGTGGGGACTCCAGTGGTAACAAGTAGAGCATTGTCACCCAGGCACCGAAGGCTTGAAAGATGGGGTTGAACCAAGCCAGTCCCCTGGGGTGATACTGTATCCAGTCAGTGAGTTGACTACCATAGATATTCTGGAAAAAAACTGGTAGCCATGCACTCCCCACCACAAAGGTACTAATGGCAACAGCACAGGTTCCCTGCCAACAGGGAGAAAGGGGGTATTTCCGCACTAGAAATATCAAGACCAAAGCCTCTGTTCCCAGGGTGAGAGCAAAGAAGTAATGGGTAGCCATCCCCAAAGCATTAACCACAACCCAACAAATAACTAACCAGGAGGGTAGTTGGGTCCGATTTTGGATGTGACGGGTGCTAACTACCAGGCAACCCAGGGAGGCAATCACCCACAAAATTCCTAAGGTGTAATGGCGAGCTTCCTGTGCCAGAAAGATGGCGTAGGGGGAGACTGCCATCATCGCTGCTGCTAAATGACCAACTAGGGAGGAACGAAAACCCAACCAGCCTAGGCCATAGATAGCGGGGACCGAGAGGGCACCAAATACCACAGCCAGCGATCGCGCTCCCCACAAAGACGCTAAACCTCCCTGGGTGGGAAATAACCCCATCCACCAGTGGGCAAGGATAAAGTAAAGGGGGGGATGGTTAGTTTCCTGACGCAGATGTGTCCATACATCCTGGATAGTGGCAGTGGGTTGGGGACACAGGGGTTGCAGGAGGGTATCTGGAGTAATTACTTGATCCAGGGGGACTGAAAGAAAACTATTACCTAAACTGAATACCAGGGTGGAAAATTCATCCGTCCACGGAGGTTTACCCGTCAAGTTAACTAGACGGATGGCAAGGCCTGCCAAAAACCACAGAAGTAAATAGATCACTATCTTACTTGTGTCACTCGCCAACTGAGTTTTAAGTTCACCCAGAAGTTCCAGATGGTAGCAACAGCGATAGCAATCAAGTTGGCGATGTAGCGGTTGGGGATCACGTATTCAAATACCAACCTCAACACCAGGACATTAATCATCAACCCCGCTAGGCAGATCAGGTTAAACTTCAACAACCGTTTCAGCCGTTGCCGTAAGCCACGCTGCTTCATGGTGACATCGGCAAAGGTCCAAGCAGCATTCCAGAG
>Ga0116227_10015887_pt1 | contig 11019 bp, 8 predicted proteins | sample S1TSphgellanicum_FD_89693 | JGI IMG/M metagenome (GOLD analysis project Ga0116227, IMG submission 89693) | Host-associated microbial communities from peat moss isolated from Minnesota, USA - S1T2_Fb - Sphagnum magellanicum MG | ecosystem: Host-associated > Plants > Peat moss > Unclassified...
CTTGGTTCCCCCCCCCCCCCCCCCCCCCCCCCCCTGAATTAGATTATTCTTTTTGTTTTTGACAAAACATAAAACCTTGGAAGCCAACAATAATGACTCAAGTTGCATATTTAGTTGTTTTGCCAAACCTTGTCCAATAGTATCATTGGTTTCAAAAGGGCCTATAGTTACATGATGTTGCTTCCAAACAATGGTAAGGAAGTTTATGACAAGGGCAAAGGTATTTTGTTGCCCTTAATTTGTTCACAAATCAAAAGTGGTAATAATAATTTGTGTAGCATCAAGTAAAGGTCACACATGTAAATTCACGTAGTGAACAACCATGGAAGGTAAGATGTCTTCAAACAAGGTTTTATGAAAAGGGACAACCAACTTTGGATCAAGTTTCAATGCTACCCTACACATCCACAAGTTTTCACATGTGTTCAAACCCCTTAGCCAAGAAGAGCACCAAGTCTTCCAAGAATTGGACTTGAATTTGATCTTGTTTTTTGTAAAGTATGTCATTTCCAAAAAAGGCAAAAATCACACTAGGTGTTAACTTTGAACGTTTCTTGACCGATTGGGCTCCATATTACTACCATCATTCCATTTTTCTGATGATGGCATGTTCTCACCTACAACAACAAAATTCACAACATATGTAATCAAAATATTCGTGTGTTCAAATTCAATGCGCCACTTCATAAAACCTACCCCACAACTTTTGTTATTCAAAAATCCCCTTTTCCCCCTTCTTTTTATTTTCAATCAATGTGGGAGGAACCGTATTAGGAAAAAAAATTGTGCAGCTCATTTGTTGCACTTTTTCATTTTTAAGGTTTTCACCATCATTTACAACAAATAGTGCCCAAAAGCTTGACTTGTAATTCCAAGCATTCCAAAATTTGTCTTGTTTACACAATGTTGTTAAAGCCTTTACTAACTAAGCTTTTGGATTGGTAGAAGTCTTTATTTTCATGTTAACATTTAAGGAAGAAAAAGCTATGTTGCCCCTAAACACAAAAATAAGTGGAGGTAAAAAATCCTATTATTTTCGAAAATATTCATGTGGTAATGAACATGAAGTATCCACACCAATGCAATATTCCTTATTGGCATAGTTGCTTGGACATAAATGACAAAAAATTCAAAGGGCCATGATCAAAAGAAGACCACAATTAAAAAAAGGTCATGGTCAAAGGACCATCAAGATCAAAAGATGGCCATGAATTAAACAACCAATAACATAAGAGGAAGACTAGGATGATTTGTAGAGGATTGGGAATGTGACCACGAAGGAGGGGTAAGGCATGTTCATTTGAAAAGTTTACTATTTGCTCACATCATTGTAGTTTGTCAACAATGAAGGTAAGTTGGGCATCACTCCCATGTTGCAACTCCTCCTTCCAAAACAAAAAAAATGGGAGCAAAGGGGAGTGCAACAAACAATAACCTCTTGCATAAAAGGACCATGATTAGAAGAGGAACATGAACAAAACAACAAAACCATGATCGAGGGTGTGAATTTAATTGCTTGAAAAAGATTATGATGGTGGCGAGATGGCTTTTGCTCTTGTTGTTGCAACATTGTAGCATAAGGCACAATATGCCCATGACCGAAAAAAGAAAAATGATGAGGGGGTGAATGAAAAACTTGTTCACTTGAAAAGAATAATGAAAGCAACTAGTCGAATTTCACTCCAATCACTATAATGCTATAGCACAACATGAAATGACCATGACCATAAGATAATCACAAACAAAAGATAAACATGAAAACAAAATGATTAGAAGACAACCATGATTGGGAAAAAAAACAATGAGTGGGTGAGGAGTGAACTTGTTCACTTGAAATAGGATGATAAGGATGGTAAGTTGGGCTTCATTTTCACCAATTCAATGTTGCAACTCCTCTTTAAAGCTTGTGCTCTTCCTTCCACAACACAAAAAAGGGGGACAAGGGGAGCACCAAAAGGGTGATGAGCTTGAATAAAAAACAACCATGAACATAAGACAACCATGGCAATAAAAAATGATGAGGGGTTGAATGGTGAGCTTGCTTACATGAAAAAAGATGATGCCCATCATTGTAGTGTTATAACTTTTCCTTGGAGCTCATGTTCCTCCTTCCACAACACACAAAACAAAAGGGAAACACCACAAGCGATGGGCTTGAACACAAAATGACCATGATTGACAAGAAACAAATGACAAGGTTTAGGGTGAGCTTGTTCACCTAAAAAAGATGATGAAGGAGGTGACAAATCAAGTTTAACTCTTGTTGAAAATGGGTTGAAAAGAACAACATTCTTGAGTTCACTTTGCTCTTGAGCTTGCAATAAACAATGGTTATGGCAAATGTTGCATAACACACAACCATGAAAAAATCGCAAAAAGATCAGGTATCCTAGGGTTACCTTCTTTTACATTTACATGACCAAATTGTTTTTACACAGTTGTATTATAAGTGTTTTTATACCATATTTACATTTACATGCATGTAAGTGTAAGCATAACTCTAAGTGTTTACATGACATGTAAGTGTAAATTGATTTACACTTACACACATAAGATTGGAAAAAACCTAAAACCTACATTATGGTCAAAATTCAAAACAAATTTATTTAAGGCTTTTGAACAAATTGGTTTGACTTTTATTAGGGCCTCATAGGTTTTATACCCCCAAATAGGATCCTTATGATGGTAATGTTCTTTATATGGAGTATTCAGAACTTTACAAATTTTTGCCCACACAATCACCTTTAATAATAGAGACAAAATATAAACATGTTTCTATGACAATCAATGTTTGATTAGTTGTTTTATATTAAAAAAACCCATAATAGGCCATTTAAGTGAGTTTTAAGTGAAATGATTAACATTTGGTGGGTACCAAGTTTGGCTAGTTAGAATTGTTGATTTTGGTCTAATTTTCAAAATTGGTTTTGGAACCAAGGTCTTAGTTCCATTTATGTTTAGAACCAAATCGAACCAAAATGGAAATCCAAATTTTATTTTGTGAATAATTAATTTTTGGATTGTTTTTTTGTCCAAAATTAGTATTGTTCCAATTTTTTTTTAGAACTAGAAACAAAGGTTTTTCCTAAAATTCAAGAACCACCCAACCCTAAATCAAACAAAAAACCGTAACCTTCATTTTTGTCATGTGTGTATAATCTATGGCTATTAGGGTTTAAGGTGTGAACAAGGAGAACCATGTTTTTATTTAAATGTTGAAAATTGTCATTATTTTTGTCTTTTATCATTTAATGAAAATTTCATTTATTTGTGATGGAGTAATAAAGATGTTGCTTGATTATTGTGGTGTGAGGTTTTTGGGATGTGTTACATTTTATTTTTGTTGTTTTCCTTATTGTTTTTTTATGGAGTGCAGATGGTGTTGGAACATGGGATGGAATTTTGTTGTAGAGGTTGGTGATAAAAGGAAAAACCTTCAACAAGTTAAAGATCTTAGCTTTGGTTTTATTTTGTTTTTGGTGTTGTTATTGTTTGGAAGGTGTAGATGTTACATTGATGGGAAGAATGCTCGCGATGGGAAATTCTTGGGTTGTCTAGTTATGAATTTTCAAGAATGTTAATTGGATAGATGATTGGGATATGAATAGGTCATGACGCACCCCCAAGCTCCTTAATGAACTCAAATGTGGGTCCAAATTGAAAACAACGGAAAAGCAAGGAGTCGAAGCACACTCTTTGGCTTGCAACACTTTGAAGGGTAGAGGGGCATGTTGGAGCTCCGGGATGGGATTAGGAAGAGTGACAAGCATCAATTACTCACACGGACCTGCACAAAACCAACATAAGGTGGTTAGTGCATAATTGGAGCACTTTTGGTGCTAGGATGAACCACGGGCAAATTTGGATTCACAAGACTCACCACGGCCCGGACTTGGGGGAAGCCACCACCTTCCTTCTTATAGTATACTTTTTGCCTCTCCATGAGGCCCACATCCAAATGGCTTTTTGTCCCGATACTCCCAAGTGGGAGTCTCGAAATTGTTAAAATTGGGATTTTTGCAACTTTGGGGCCCCATAATTTTGTGTGCAGACCTTCGATTGAGATGAGGTCTAAAACAAAGTTGTAGCCCTTGTCGAGAGCTTTTCAATGGTATGTTGCACGTCACCTGCATGCAAGGAAATCGGGGTGATTCCTTACTTTTAGTGGTCGGGAGTCAAACTGCCAATTGGACTCCTGGTTCTTCTTTTAGCTATAACTTGTGTTTTAGATGTCCAAATGGGTCATACGAGCCCATTTTAGACATCTAAGTTTCAATAGATTTTCAATGGTATGAAGAACTTTTCGAACCATTGGGTTTTGACCTTTGCAATCACTCTTTGAACATTCGGGAGTCCACCGTGACTCCAACTCCCAACATGGGAGTTCACTTGGGAGTCTTTCCTTCACACTTTTTTGCACTCCCGGGGGCATGAGAATGTGACTCTTGGGCTTAGTCTTGGCGTGCACCCTTGCAAGCCCTTTACCTTGGTTATAAACCCAAGGCTAGGGTTGCGACAGGTCATGTAGTAATGACATGAGTGAACTTGATGACATGCTTTAGGTAATTATGAATGGTTGATTTGTACATGGCATCATAATTTCAAGTTTTTATATCTGAAATAATTCAAGGGATTTGGAAATGTGATACAAGATATAAAAAGTGAATACTTGTTAATGTGAATTTTGAGTTTAACTTCAATACTTCGTGAAAACCATATATTGTTTTGGGGTTCAATTCTTTGTTTATTTATGCAAGTGCAAGTGGACAATTTTTGGGAGGTTAAGATTACATTTGTCGATACTTTCCAATGTTGAATGTTTGGAATATCTAAGGGGGCAATTGGGATGAGCTATTATCAAATGTTGAGAAAACAAAGTTAAATATTCAAATCATAATTTTTGGACAATCTTGTGCAAAATTTTGAATGTTTTGCGAAGGGATTACAATTTGAGGTATAATTTTGATGTCATATAGAAAACCAAGAATAACCTATGAAAGGAGATCTCCAATTATTTGATTCATTTCATGTATGTACGTTTTGAATTTAATTTCAAGTCATGTAAAATTAGCTGTTAGATAAGAAATAACAAAAATGTAAGTTAGGTTCTAAGAAAATATTGTTGATTAAAGATGATGAACACATATGACTTATTCTTATCTTAGATACATACATGTATTCTAACCATGTGTTGATAACAATGTTTGTTTACAACATATCCCCCCTTTTTTTGTTTTGTTACAAAACTACATTGGTCACATGTTACTATAGAAAAATATATACACACACACACACACACACACACACACACACACACACATATACACTCATTTTCACAAGTAGATGAAATTGGGCCCCCAACTCATACCCTGATTACATGTCAAGTTCTCAAACACTTGGTGTGACCAGACAAGGAGTCTTTTAGGTTTTTATAGTGTGAACGCTATATTCGTTTTAGGGTTTAGGTGTTAAACCGCTATCAACTTTCTGCATGCAAACGGCGGGGTCTATCTTTTCATTGTTTCTTAGTGGCTGTGAGTTGGAAGGTTTGTTGCTTGTGTGTTATGTGAGACAGGGTGGTAGCTGAAAATGGATGGCGAAGTGTGATTCATGGGTGTAAGGAAGACGGGAAGAACAGGAGGTTGGACGAGGATAAGAGACGAGATTTGAAGGAGAAAAGAGAAGTCTCCAAGGTAGAAGAAAGGCAATTTTTGGGTGGTGAGAAGGAGCTCGCAGGATAGATAATTGTTGTTTTTTTCCGTTGCACCAGTAACTATATGATGGCCAGCTTTGTGTTTTGGTTAAAAGTAGGATTGATCAAGGGTTGATGCTGAAGGCTGATGACACCTAAAGGTGGTCTGAGATGTAGAATTAGAAGCATAAAGAAAAGTGCATCTGTAGGGGTTTGGGAAAGACCTTACTTGGATTATCCAGTGGGTAGATCATAACACCTGAATGGGAGCCAAAAACCTCTTGGTGGGTATTTTTGGGACTGGGTAGAATGTGGGAGAGAGAGAAGTAGGATGGAAGAAATCATAGCCAGTATTCATAGATCCATACTTCTCATATAATTTTGTCCCTTTCTTGAGTAGTTGCAAACCAACTTGGTGTGCATGGTTCAGTTATTGAGTAGTACCCAGAAATTGATATGTGTCAAGTTTTAGCACAAACATTTCTGTGCGTTGATCCATGTAAAGGGGGAAAAGGGGAATTAATAGCTCATCATAGACCGAATGAACATGGAGAGTTCTGACTTCAAACCAGACCCTACTAACATTTTTTGTTCACAATACAAGAATGTTGTTGCCTCTAGCAGCAACTAAGAACTATTGCTATTGTAGCAGATTTAGGATAGGTTGATGCGTGTGCATCTTCGTAAGAACTGTCTGATAATGAAGAATTAGGAGCTGTAGGACCCCAGAATTGGACTATTGTAATGATCCCTGCTTGAAAGAAGATCAGTATTGACATTACAACAAGAGTAGGGTTGTGTGAGAAGCAGATGTTTTGTGCACCCTCTCTTTTTAGGTTACATCAGAACCAAGGTTTGTTAGAAAGTAAAAAACCAAAAACCCAATCAACCACCCATGGAGATCTTTCAGGGGGCTCCTAATTCCAAGTTGGGTTTCTTAAAAACCCAAATACCCACCCAACATTGGTTCTGACTTAGATTAGGTATATTCCACTCTATCCTATTTGGTATTGTTCCAAAACAAAATGGAGTGTGACTTCCGAATGATATTGAGGATACCAAAAGCCAAGTGGTCTGACATGTTGGCTTTCTTTTGTGTATAGAACCATTACAACCTAACACCCAACCAAGACAAAAAAGTTTGTTGGGCATGAAAAGAAAAGCTACATTCAAGTATCATCTCTTCTTGTATGCCCCTGGTGTTATATGTGCGAGGGCAGTCAGGGAAAAAAAGAAGCAAACAATGCTTTTGTACTGCCTGCAATAAGTTAACAAGTATATGCACATATAATGTTGGGGAGGAAACCTTCAGTTCGATCTTGAGACCAGTTCTTTGAATTTCTAAAACTTTCAATTCGGATCAGTTTCAAAGAATTTTGAACTGGTTTGGTTTGATCTCCATTACATATAACTAAATTAAAAAAAATTAAAATAGATTGTTCAACTATTACACATACTCCAAAATTAAAAATTACGTAATATTAATTATGTACAACTGATCAAATGCAATAACTTGTTTAAAATGTAAGGTCAAGTTTATAATTTAAAAAATAAAATTATATGTATGGGACTTAGACAATGATACTTAGTAAATACATTGAGTTTACTTCTTGTAAATATGGCCATTGAGATACTCGATGGGTTTCAACTGCGCTTCTCATGGGGATCGTCTTAGGTTTCATGTCTGAAATTTCAATAGGTTAAGTTTTTAATTATTTATTTTCAACCTGCCCTCTTAAGGATTATTTAGTGCCTACAACAGGTTGTACTACTACAACAACCCTATATCTGTTATATACTTCTTCACACAATTTGAAGTACAAATAAATAAATAAATAAATTTTTACCACAACTACAATTATATAGAATCCACAACAACTATACAAAAAATAATATTTTTATAAATTTGACAAAAAAAGAAAAAAATGTATATACAAAATTAAACAATTATTTATTTATTTATTTATTTATTGTCATGAACTCATTCAGGTACTACTACTGACCAGAAGGTGAAGGAAGTCTGATCTGCCTGCAATGATTCAGCTTTCAACAAACAATATACCTTACCTCTCTATACCTACCAGCTTTGGAGATGGAGTGATGGCACATCAATTTGCACAAATTCCAATGAAGCCCATAGTTGGAAAAAGTCTTGTACCTATAACTAGAAATTGTGGCATGCAATGCACATCAGCCCAATGACCAGTGCTTTATTTTTTTATTTATAAAAAACACACACATTTTGTGGTGACCGTGTAGAAGAAAATTTAGCCAAACCTGCCCATAAACCAGATACAAAATAAAAAAATAATAATTATCCTTTCATATTCTTGGCTACCTCCTGCAACCCATTTTAAAAAATCTGGCGATTTGAAAATCTCTTTTCTCTCAAATCTGGTGAAATTGGGTCATTGTTTTTTTTCCTTTCTGTTCATGAAAAATTCCTTTGTATGTACAGATCAAAATCAGATTTTCTCAGTCAAGAAATGGCAAAAGCTTACCACATATAAAATCACTCCATTTAGGCTAGAGATCAGTTCAGTGTGGTGAAATTAATTAAACTCATTCCAGTTTTAATTAATTCCTGGGGATTTAATTTTTTGGGGGGGAGAATTTGTTGAATTAGGGACACAATTATTCCACAATAACTCTTTGTGTGAGCCAAAATCATATTTTACAGGTTGAAAAAAATGCAAAAAAATTCACTGGGGCACAAGCTTTCTCTTCTTGTCCTATTCCTTCTGGAAGTTAGCGAATCACAATAATATATGCTATATATATATTTAGTCCGTGTATCAATCATGTGATGACAAAGTATTAGAGTCAAAGAGTATATCGTCTCATTAGCTCCAATCTTCACTATGCTCACATTCGGGAAGAAGATTTCCTTGTCAAGAAAGCTTGCTTTCAAACAAAGAAAGGACGAAGAAGAAGAAGAAGAAGAAGAAGATTGGGTCTTGTTTTTATTTAGGCAAAAAAGTCCACATACCTTGATCAAATGCAGGTTTTGAGCAGGACTTGTAGGTGGGGAGAAAAACTAAATCACAAGCAGAAGAAGAAGAAGAAGAAGAAGAAGCAGCTGATGATGATGAATCAATCTAATGGAGTTTTGAAAGGGTTTTGAGTCTGTGTGATGAATCAAGCTAATGGACCTCATGTGGTTTTTAGAGAGACAATTGTTGGATGAAATTAGAAATTGTAGGAAGAGATTGAACCCAAAAAACCCTCCTCACTAGATAGAATCCAAGGAAAGAATCCGAGGAGGATATGTGTTAAAATTACCAATACACACCCTGAAATCTGGGCTACTGAGCCCCAGTTTAGTCTAAATTGAGGACCACCAAATCAAAAAGTGAGTACAAAAGAAATAATATACAAGAAACAAATTAAAACTAGGAGAATTAAATGGGTCCTCACAAGAAATTCACCCCAAATTTAGATTTTTTGCCTTACTTGTGTCTTCAAAATGCTACTTATATGATGAAACCCTGGTAAACTTCATTAAACAAAACATTAAATAATAGGGGAAAAGCAGGAACAACTTATATTATTCTTCACTAAATCAAATATTTAAGAATAAAATCTTTCAAATTTTGTGAAGTGGTGTTACCCAGTTTCATTAACTGGCAAACCCATTTTCACTCAATTTTGAGTTTCACTCTGGATGAGGATGAAACAAGGAACTCGAGGATCAAAATAAGGCCCAAAGACAAGATGACTTTCACTTTTGTTATGTCGGTACCAAGTAATGCAACCCAATCCTTGTGCAAAAACACTTGTGACCTATCAAAAAGACCACTTGAATTTCTTTTAGTATATTAAACCAAACCCCAATCCCAAACCATGTCTACTAATAGATCTTGACTATCATACAAATTAAATGATGTGCTTTCACATTATGTACAATCAAGGCTACGATCCTTCAAATGTGTGAAAATTGTCCAAGCGTTAGGATGATGGTTTTTGTTGGCAAGTCGTGTATGTACTATATACCTACTAGGGTTCTTAGCGCCTCTCGGTGAGATGCATTGAATTTGAATATCTTGGTAAAAATTTCAGATGAGAATGGGACATTATGGTTAGTGGAAGTATCATCTTGGCTCAAATGATGACCGAAAAACATCAAGATGGTGAGATTGGTGATGGGTTGATGGGAAAAATGATTGGAAATGATGGGGATGGTGATGGGGTGATGATAAGTCAATGGGGATAGTGAGGAGGAACAATAGGGATGATAAGGAGATGACAAGGTATAGTGATGAAGAAACAATATGGATATTGTAATGAGATGATGATGAGGGATGGCGAGAATGGTGAAGGGATGACAATAACAAAACTAGGTTGTAAAAGCCACAACCTACACTAGAGAATTTAGAAAGGACTTGAATTCACCAAGTTTTTCACCCTACAAATTGTTTCCTTTTTTCAAAAAAAAGGGGGAATTCTTTTGGCTAGATGAGTTTTTTGGGTGTAAATTTTAGTAAATTTGATATATATTGGGGAAAATTCGCCTAATTGTTTATACCAAAAAAACTAGAAAAAAAGAAGAAAAAGACCTTGCTTGTGTCCTTTCAATTGTCCCTTCTGGTTGTCTGTCATGTTTGTTGTCATGTTCTAAAATCCATAAAGTTTGGCAGCCTTACACTCCTTCACAGCAGTCAATCTTTCATTGGAGAAAGAAAAGGCAAAATAATGTGTCCCCTTCCCACTCACTCCCCATCCCCCCCTCTCCAAATAGCAAGAGTTTGATCAAGACTATTCTTAGTTTTGAGGTACCCAAAAAATGGAGCAATCTAAGATATGTGCACAAGAAGAAGAAAGAAGAAGAGAAAAGAGAAGAGAAGAGAGGGTCTTCAGCCGCACAAACATCACAAAACAAAACAGTACAAATTATAAACTTAGATGGGACCCAACTAGGCTATCCAAAGTACCCACCCCTAAAGAAAGAGAGAAAAAGAAGAAAAAATGATGAAATCCTGGCAAAAACATCAGTAAACAAAAGCAAAACACACCAAAATGCTCATAATTAGTGATCATGTACCACTATGGAGGCTCCCCAAAATAGAAGGTTCTATTTTGAAGTAATGAGTTTCTCCCATTTGGCCCAGCTATATAGGTGAAAGGAGGACAACATTTGCCTGAGGACAACATTTGCCTAAGCATATGGGACAAAAGTGAGGGGGTATGGAGAATATGTTGGGGGAACACATTGAGAACTTGGGGAACATAGTGAGAACACATCAGGAACCAGTGAAAAATGAAAAAAATCTCCCTTCCCCCCTCCCCCCCCACCAAAAAAAAACCAATAAAGAAAAAAAACAAAACCA
>Ga0116227_10015890_pt1 | contig 11018 bp, 9 predicted proteins | sample S1TSphgellanicum_FD_89693 | JGI IMG/M metagenome (GOLD analysis project Ga0116227, IMG submission 89693) | Host-associated microbial communities from peat moss isolated from Minnesota, USA - S1T2_Fb - Sphagnum magellanicum MG | ecosystem: Host-associated > Plants > Peat moss > Unclassified...
AACTTGTTAAGCAGTGCATTAAAAGTTGTACTTGTAAGCGGATTGGTCTGTGGGGGACTGTTGTTTATGTTATCAGGTTTTCTGTCAAAGAAGATATTGCATAATGCAGATTACTACTATGTTTTTGTTGTATTTGGGTTTACAATAGTTCTGTATGGTCTGAACACATTTTTGCTGTCCATTGTTAACGGTTTCAAAGAGTATAAAAAGTTTAATAGAATCAATATTCTGACCAGTGTATTAGGGCTTGTGCTATCATTTGCATTTATTTATAATCTTCGGGTGGGTGGTGCTCTTATTGCCTTGGTAGTAAACCAGTCTATTGTATTCTTTGCTTCATTGTTTTTTTTAAGAAAAGAGCGATGGTTAGTTAAGTCAAACTTTAATCGAGCTGTGGACAAAGATCAGCTGAAGAATTTGTCTCGATACATATTGATGTCTCTAGTTACAACCATGTGCATGCCATTGGGGCAAATGTATATCAGAGGGAATATCATTTCGACTTTTTCTTTACAGGATGCAGGTTTTTGGGAGTCCATTAACAGAATTTCCACTATATATCTGATGTTTGTTACCACTTCTTTCAGTACCTATTATTTGCCAAGATTATCTGAAATTAATAATGATAGAGAACTTCGGAATGAAATTTTTAAAATGTATAAAATAGTTCTTCCCTTTTTATTATTAACCTGCGGAGGAATTTATTTTTGTCGCTTTATTATCATTAAGATTTTGTTTACTAAACAGTTTATGGAAGCAGAGGGGTTATTTCTTTTTCAGATGGTGGGTGATTTTATGAAGATGGCGGGATGGATACTTAGTTTTCAACTAGTGGCAAAAACGATGACCCGGTTATATATTCTTACAGAAGTGCTTTTTAGTGGATTGCTTGTGTTGATGTCCCTATACCTTCAGCATCATTTTGGCTTGGTAGGGGCAACATATGCTTTTGCATTGAACTATACACTGTATGCGCTTATGATGGTATTTATATTTCGAAAATTGCTTTTCAGATAATATGAAAGAAGAACAACCTTTGGTTTCTGTTATAGTTCCCTGTTATAATCATGAGCATTATATCAGGCAGTGTGTGTTGAGCATTCTTAATCAAACCTATACTAATATTCAGCTGATAGTCATTGATGATGGTTCTTCAGATAATTCATATGGTATTTTAAAAGAGTTGGCTGAGGAGTATGGATTCTTTGTTGAACAGCAGCAGAATATGGGTTTATCTGCGACTTTGAATAAAGGAATCAACAGATACGCAAAGGGGAAATATGTAGCTTGTGTTGCATCCGATGATTATTGGCAGGAGAATAAAGTGGCAAAACAAGTGGCTGTTTTGGAGAAAAATCCGGATATGGCATTTCTTTTTTCACGAACGTTGGTGGTGGACAATGATGGTGTAACAAAGGCTGAAATTCCGGCACAGAAGCATATTTCCTGCACCTTTGATGCACTATTGCAGGGATCTTTTATTCCTGCATTAACAGTGCTGATGAGAAGGGACGTTTTTCTGGAAACAGGAGGCTACGATGAATCCTCATATATCGAAGACTGGGACATGTGGCTTCGGATAGCCGATAAGCATAAGTTTGGATTTATTGATGAGCATTTGGCCTATTATCGGTTACATGGTGCTAATATGTCTTCCCGGGCCTTTAAAATGATTAAGGCACAACAAATTATTTTGCATAAATGGAAAGGTAAAAGTATATATAAGAAAGCATACGCAAAATGGGCAATAACTTCTTATAATATATTGGCTGGTGCGGAAAAGCAATTCACAATTTTGCAGCTTTTGACTCCTTCATTGCGATACATCCATACAACAGCTTTTCATAAAGCCACATTTAAGTTATTTTTTAGATGGAGATGAGAAAGCATAAAATATTGCATATTATACCAACACTTGCTTTTGGAGGGGCCGAAAAGATCTGTATTGATTTAGCTGGTCAACAAGCGAAGGACAATGAGGTATGTATTTGTACTTTGCGCGAGAGGGCTAACAGTTGGCGTGTATTGCCGAATAATGGGATTAAAGAGTTAACCGTGGCCAATAGCAGAGGGCGCATTTTCTGCTATTGGAATGTGTTTAAATTGCTGGCAAAGGAGCGACCTGATATTGTTCACGGACACGTTGGGGGTATTATCTATACACTTTTATTTGGTATTTTTAACCTTTTCCGTCGTAAGCGAATAGTGTTTGTTTATACTTTTCATACATTGCCGGATAAAGATTTGACTCCATTTCATCAAAAAATATTAAAAAGGCAAATAAAATATCTTGGGGTTGTCCCTGTGGCTATCTCTGCGGAAATCAAGGAGCGTATATGCGATACTTATGGTTTGAAGCCAGAAAAAGTACGTCTAGTAACTAATGGAGTGCCACTTCCAGTTACGACTGACGACTTTGCTAATGTTCAGTCAATGGTGAATTCATTAAAACTCACCGCAAATACTGTTACTTATATTCACGTAGCCAGAATTAGCGCGGTAAAAAATCAATTACTTTTGGTAAATGCTTTCAATGAAATTTTACGTGGTGGAGCAGATGCAGTATTGATTATTATCGGAGAAGTGCAGGATCAAGCAATTTTTAACGAAATTAGAAATTTAATTAAAGATGGCCGCATTCACCTATTGGGGGTTAAGTCTAATGTGAATGACTTTATGAAATGCGCTGACTTCCTTTGTTTTACTTCGTTGTATGAAGGATTACCCTTAGCAATGATTGAAGGCTTTGCCAACGGTTTGGTCATTCTTTCAACGCCTTTTAGTGGTGTTGGAAGAATTATTACAAATGAACAGAACGGATTAATTGCAACAGGATTTAATACAGAACAATATATCGAGATAATTAAAAAGAGTATGGAATTGCATGACGACGTGTATAATACAATGTCTACCAATGCTCAAAGGACATATGAAAATTTGTACACATTAGACATATGTGTGAATAATTATCTTCAAATTTATGAAGGAAGAAACTTATATAACATGGATTAAGTATCTGATACTTTCCATTTTATTTTTCACTTTTATTTTTGATCCTCCATTTAAATTTATACCGGGATCCTCAGGCAAAATAGCTGTTTGTCTAGGGTTGTTGTGGCTTGGAGGAGACCTGCTCTTGAATAGAAATTTATTTATATCCTCCCGTAGTCTGTTTTTGTTGTTTGGATCATTGTTACTTTACTTTTTTACTGCTACAGTAGCACTATTATATGGGACACATGATTTTACGTTAGCTAAAGCTTATTTGTTCTTTATAATTGAATGTCAGCTTGGGGCATCTTTCCTTGTGCATTTGACTCGAAAGTGGTTAGGGAATTCTCCATTGTTGCTATTTAAAATAATGACACTTATCACTTCCATACAGGCATTTTTCGTAGTTATTATGTTTGTATCGCCTGCTGTAAAGGATTTTATACAGTCACTTTTAAAGCAGGATTCCTTAGATAACATTAATGAAATGTTTGATAAAGGTATAATTCCTGCTTTCAGGGGCTTGGGCTTGGCAAAGAACGTGTTCTACGACTTTTCGGTGATTCAATCATTTGGACTTTTTGCCATCGTAATTCTGTCTATTTATGGTGCCGGAAGAAAGCTAATTCTATATTCATTTTTATATCTTTTAATTACTGCTTCGATCATTCTTTCTGCAAGAACGGGGCTTGTAGGAGCTGCCTTTACCTTTATTCTACTGATAGTAGTAACGCTGGTTCGAAGTGTTTTTTTCAAAGGTTTGACGCTTTATCCCGGAAAGTTTATGCGATGTTTTTTCTGCGTTACACTATTGAGTATTACAACGGTATATCTGTGTTTACCGACGGAACTGAAAACCAGTATTACGGAAGATGTCATTCCTTTTGCATTTGAGATGTTCGTAAATGATTCCGGCGATGGAATGAAAACAGAATCATCGGAGGGATTGAAAAGTATGTATTTTAAAGTGGAAACCAAAACCCTGATTATGGGAGATGGTTTTTTTGCAGATCCCATGAACCCCGGACAGTATTATAAAATGACGGATAGTGGTTTTATGCGACATATTTTATATTACGGAATTATTGGCAGCGCTTTTTTATATTTATTCTGGTTGTTTATTTTCCGTGTACTTATTTTGGATAATTTGTCGAAAGAGCGCTTACCCTTGTTAGTGTTTTATGTTGTTTTAATGGCTTATTGTTTTTTGATTCATGTAAAGGGAGACTTTTTGGCTAACTCCCTCATGGGCGTGAAATTTCTATTTTTATGTTTTCTCTTTTCATATCCAGGTAATAGCAAATTGAATGATGTTAAGCGATAGTGATAAAAAGTATAAGTTCAGTATTATTATTCCGGCATTCAATGTTGGTCAGTATATTCAAACGAGTATTGCGTCTGTCTGTTTAAGCGAAATTTCTGCTGAGATTATTGTTGTGAATGATGGCTCAACAGATAACACGTTGGAAGTAATTGAATCCTGCGCCAATGAATTTGACAATATTGTTATTGTAAATAAAGAAAATGCTGGCCTGAGTGCTGCCAGAAATAGTGGGGTTGAGAAAGCGAGCGGGGATTATTTAATTTTCTTAGATGGTGATGATTGGCTTGATAAGCAGTCGTTGTTGTCTCTGAATTATTATCTTACCGATCATGCAGATGATATAGTCATTCTTGATTTTGTAAAATACTGGCGCGAAGGAGAAACGTTACAAGTTTCTGATTCACTTGAGAAAAATAAAATTTTAACCGGCATTAATGTATTTAAATATTATCTCGAGGGAAATGTTACCATCGCTGCAACCAACAAAGTATTCAGAAGAGATCTGTTTGTAAGGTCAGGATTTCAATTCCCGGAAGCTAAATTGTATGAAGATGTTCCTTTAGGCGTTTTATTTTATGATGCGGAGAGGGTGGTATACTTAAATTATCCATTTTATTTTTATCGTCAGCGTGTAGGGTCCATCACCAAAACCTTCAATCCAAGGGTATACGAAAAGCACGATGTAGTATTAATGGTAAGGAAATTTCTGGATGCAAGAGAGGCCTATCATAAATTTGAAAACGAGTTTCATGCTTTCTATGTTAAGGTCTGCCTTATCCAGATGTCAATTTTTGTGTTAAAAAGTAACCTGAGCTTAAAGGAAAAAAAAGTATATATACATACATTTTTTCGGTTTGAAGAAGCAAAAGAGGCATTGAAGAACATTTTTAAAAATCCGTTTGTAAGCAAGAAGGAGTTGGTTTTCCTGTTTATTGCACGGGATGCAACTTACATTGCTAATAGATTAATTAACTTTAAAAATGACAGTTTATAAAAGCGAAACTATGACTAAAATTTTGTTTGTAATTGGTACAAGGCCTGAGGCAATAAAAATAGCTCCGCTTATTAAGATATTTAAAAATGAACCCACGTACGATGTAAAGGTTTGTGTAACTGGTCAGCATAGATCTATGCTGGATAAAATATTGGATTTTTTTCAGATTATCCCCGACTATGATCTGGATTTAATGAAGCCAGGTCAGAACCTTTTCAATCTTACTGCAGATATCATCGTTGGCCTTAAACCAGCTTTGGAAGGCTTCAAACCTGAATATGTTTTTGTACATGGTGATACTACTACATCAACTGGTGCTGCAATTGCCTCGTTTTATGCAGGATGCAAGATCTGCCATGTTGAAGCAGGTTTAAGAACGCATAACAAGTATTCGCCTTTCCCGGAAGAGATGAACCGTCAGTTGACTGGGCGTCTTGCCGATATTCATTTTTCCCCCACTGTTGAGGCAAAGGAAAATTTGCTAAGAGAAGGGGTTTCTGAGGATAATATACTTGTAACCGGGAATACCGTAATAGACGCATTGCTATATAGTGTCGATAAAATTGAAAGTGGGGGGTATGCAGATAGCGAGATTTCGCATCTAAAAGAAATACTGGATCCTTCCAAAAAAGTTTTACTGGTTACCGGACACAGAAGGGAAAATCATGGAGATGGCTTTATTAATATCTGTAAAGCGCTAAAGGAAATTGCAGAGAATGAGAACTATCTGGTAATATATCCGGTTCACCTCAATCCTAATGTACAGGGACCGGTTTATGAATTATTGAATAATATTGATAACATTAAGCTGATCGATCCACTGGGTTATCCTGCGTTCGTTTGGTTGATGAATAAGGCCAAACTGATTTTGACAGATAGCGGTGGAGTGCAGGAAGAAGCACCTTCCCTGGGAAAACCAGTTTTAGTGATGCGTGAAAACACCGAAAGGCCGGAAGCAGTTACGGCAGGTACGGTTAAATTAGTAGGAACGGACAAGGATTTGATTGTTAACGAAGTACGTGCTTTAATGGATAATGAATCATTGTATGAAAATATGAGTAAATTGCATAATCCATATGGTGATGGAAATGCTTGTACTCAAATTATAAATTATCTGAATAAGCGTATTGGTTCGAAATAATATTGGTAAAAATGAAAGTCTTATTTCAGTCTAGGAAAACTCTTTTTTCTGCTCCTGGTGGTGATACCATTCAATTGGTAAAAACGAAGGAATTTTTAGAAAGACAAGGTATCATTGTGGATATTTCCATCGATTTGCAACCTGATGTCAAAGGGTATGATATTGTGCATGTTTTTAATTTAATGCGTGGGCAGGAAACCTTGACGCAAATATTGAATGCTAAGAAATGTAATAAGCCGGTAGCTTTATCAACAATCTATGGTTTGTATACCGAATATGACAGAAAAGCCAGAGGTGGCATGCTTTCCAGGTTATTCCGAATATTAAACCCTTATCAGATCGAATATGTGAAGGTTGCAGGAAGGGCATTGATAGGAGGAGAGTTGCATGCAGGAAGTCTTAAAGTGCTGTTTGGTGGGTATTATAACACCTTAAAAAAGATCGTCAAGAATACAGATTGTTTTCTGCCTAATTCTGAATCAGAGATGCAAAGGGTGATAAGTGACTTTTCTCTTGTGAAGCCTTTGTATAATGTAGTGCCTAATGCTGTGGACACAGGAGTATTTAATCCTGACAGTACCATCATTGATCCTGATATGCTGAAATACAAGGACTGTATACTTTCTGTGGCCAGAATAGAGGGACGCAAATGTCAGCTGGAACTGGTGAAGGCGCTGAAGAATACCTCCTATCAACTCGTATTGGTTGGGAAAGTCGGGAAGCACAATCAGGATTACTATGATTTGGTAAAAGCTGAGGCGGCTGATAATGTAACATTTCTTAATCAAATTGACCATGAGAAGTTACCTCAGCTTTATAAGTTAGCGAAAGTACATGCACTTGTGAGTTGGATGGAAACACCCGGATTATCTTCTCTGGAGGCTGGCGTGATGGGAACAAATATTGTTGCCACAAGGTATGGGGATACGTATGATTACTACAAAGATTATGCTTACTACTGTGAGCCGGATAATATTGAAAGCATTAAAACTGCGATTGATGCCGCTTTCAATGCTCCATTTGATCCAGGTCTGCGGCAAATGATATTAGAGAATTATAGCTGGAATAAGACAGCAGAAGTAACCTTGGATGCCTATAAAAAAATAATTACTGCATGAGAATTGCGATTTTAGGAACAAGAGGGATACCGAACAACTATGGCGGTTTTGAGCAGTTCACGGAATACCTTTCAAAAGGATTAGTTAAATTAGGCTGCCAGGTTACTGTTTTTAATCCTCATTTTCATGAGTTTCAAGGTAATGAAATTGATGGAGTAGCTATCAGAAAGGTTTATTGCCCGGAAGATAAGTTGGGGGCAGCGGCTCATTTCATTTATGACTATCTGTCATTAAAGGAAGCGCTTAAGATGGATTTCGATATCATTTACGAAGCGGGTTATGGGACCTCTGCTTTTTCTTTTCATCTGAAGAGAAAAGGAAGACCCTACTTGTTAACGAATATGGACGGACTTGAGTGGAAGCGTTCCAAATGGAATTGGTTAACTAAAAAGGTGATGAGGTATGCGGAGAAGCTGGCCGTGAAAAAGTCTGATTTTATAATTGCTGACAACATCGGTATACAGGAGTACTTCGATCATACTTATAGGAGACGTGCATATTTTTTGGCATACGGAGCGGATATTGTAAACCATTTTGATCCAATCTTTGTATCACAACAGCAACTACGACTTTATCAGTATTATATTTTGATTGCCAGGCTGGAGCCGGAAAATAACGTAGACCTGATCATCGAAGCCTACCTTAACAGCAAAGAGCAGCTTCCTTTTATTGTGATTGGTAATCACCAAACTAAATATGGACAGTATCTTATGGAGAAATATAAGAACAGCAGCATTCGCTTTATTGGTGGCCTGTATGATAAACAGGCGTTAGACGCTTTAAGACACTATGCGAAGGCTTACCTGCACGGTCACTCAGTAGGAGGGACTAACCCTTCTCTACTGGAAGCAATGGCTTCGCATGCATTTATCATTTCTCACAACAATAAGTTCAACAGTTCTGTTCTTGATGGTAACGCGATCTTTTTTGATGATAGCAGTAGCTTAAGTGGTCTTTTTAACAACTCCGATGAGATAATTGCGGAGAATAAGCAGAGATTTTTGGTCGGTAATATTCAATCAATAGAAAGGAAGTATACCTGGGATGCTATTATCAATTCGCACTATGATTTTTTCTCTAAAATAATTAATCATGAATTGTAGTAACATCTTAGAAAGATGCCTGAAGTCATTGACATTATGCATTATTATTGTATTCCTTCACACTGGTGCTAAGGCCCAGATGAAGATTATTGGCTACTTTTCTGATTGGGGACCTGTATCAAAAATACAATACAAGTACATTACGTGCCTGGATTATGCGTTTGTACGCTTGAATGCTGATGGCACACTAAATATTGACAAGAACAGAGACAAGCTGAAAGCAATTGTTCCGGTAGCACATCAGAATAACGTAAAGGTTGTTGTTTCCCTGGCAGACATGAAAGGAGAGTTTAACACGGTAACAAAGGATCCTGCGAAACAGCGGAAATTGATTAATGCCGTGGCAGATATGGTTAATGAATTTAATCTTGATGGTATTGATCTTGACTGGGAGTATCCTGTGAAAAAAGATAATGGCGATGTCAGATATCTTGCTTTGATAAAAGATCTTTATAAAGTTCTTCACCCGCAGAATAAGATACTTTCTATAGCAGTCCCAGCCGTTGCTTCTATGTCGGACGGTTTCCCTGATGAAATTTTTCCCTTACTTTCATATGTTAATATTATGGCGTATGATGATCAAAAAATGGAAAACGGTTCACATGCGAGCTATGATTTTGCTGTAAGCGGACTTAACTATTGGTTAGGCACAAGGAAGCTTCCCAAAAGTAAAGCCATTCTGGGCGTTCCCACATATGCCAGAACTGGTGAGGGGAAAGCAATATATTATAAAGATTTAATCAGTGAGGGGGCTTCTTTTAGCCGGGATCAGTTTCGGGGGGTGAATTATAACGGTAAGGATCAGATGCTGAGAAAAATCAGACTTGCCCAGAGAAATACTGCTGGTATAATGATTTGGGAGATCAATGGCGATACCAATGACAGTACTTCTATGATTAAGTATATATCAGATGTTATGAGGAAAAAAAAATTAATGTAGCCAACTTAGAATTAAATTTATTTAAATACATATACGATGAAGGTTGCACTAATAACTGGTGTTACAGGGCAAGATGGCGCCTATTTGGCCCAACTTCTTCTGAAAAAAGGGTATGAAGTTCATGGGATAAAGAGAAGAAGTTCTCTCTTTAACACCCAAAGGATTGATCACTTATATCAGGATCCTCATGAGAAGAACATCATGTTTAAATTGCATTATGGAGATTTAACTGATTCTACTAATTTGATTCGGATTATTCAGGAAGTACAACCGGATGAAATATACAATCTTGGCGCAATGAGCCATGTTCAGGTTAGCTTTGAAGCACCAGAGTATACTGCGGATACAGATGGTATTGGTACTTTACGCATATTAGAAGCGGTAAGATTATTAGGGCTTACTAGGAAAACCAGGATATATCAGGCATCTACGTCTGAGCTTTATGGATTAGTGCAGGAAGTGCCTCAGTCGGAAAAGACACCTTTTTATCCAAGGTCGCCTTACGCTGTGGCAAAGATGTATGCTTTCTGGATTACAGTTAACTATCGGGAAGCTTATAATATGTTTGCATGTAATGGGATCTTGTTTAACCATGAAAGTCCTTTGCGCGGAGAAACTTTTGTTACTCGTAAAATCACAAGAGGGGTGGCCAAATTATCAATGGGTATGCAGGATAAGCTCTATATGGGTAACCTGGATGCAAAACGTGACTGGGGACATGCAAAGGACTATGTGGAGGCAATGTACCTGATACTACAACAGGAAAAACCCGAGGATTTTGTTATAGCAACAGGAATAACTACCACTGTCCGAGATTTTATACGCATGTCTTTTGCAGAAGCTGGTATAGAGATAGAATTTAAAGGTACTGGTATCGATGAGAAGGGGATTGTAAGAAGTGTTGCTGATAGTAGTAGTGAGCTTAAACCCGGACAAGAAGTGGTAGCCATTGATCCTCGCTATTTCAGGCCAACAGAGGTTGAACTACTGATTGGAGACCCGACAAAGGCTCAGCGTAAACTGAACTGGGTACCGGCCTACGACTTGCCGGCACTCGTAAAAGAAATGGTAGAAGCAGATATGTTGCTGACCAAAAGAGAAAAATTTCTTAGGGATGGCGGCTTCAAAGTATTAAACGAGTATGAATAAGAAAAGCAGCATATATATCGCAGGTCATCGCGGGATGGTGGGCTCAGCTATTATGAGGAGACTACAGCAGGAAGGGTATACCAATCTTATTACCAGAACTTCGATGGAGCTCGACTTGCGTAACCAGCAGGCCGTATCACTATTCTTTGAACAGGAGCAACCTGAGTATGTTTTTTTGGCAGCGGCAAAGGTGGGAGGAATTGTAGCAAATGATACTTACCGCGCCGAGTTTATTTATGACAATATCTTAATTCAGTC
>Ga0116227_10015891_pt1 | contig 11018 bp, 9 predicted proteins | sample S1TSphgellanicum_FD_89693 | JGI IMG/M metagenome (GOLD analysis project Ga0116227, IMG submission 89693) | Host-associated microbial communities from peat moss isolated from Minnesota, USA - S1T2_Fb - Sphagnum magellanicum MG | ecosystem: Host-associated > Plants > Peat moss > Unclassified...
CGGGTTGGGACGGGGAAGCCGGCGATAGCGCGGCGGAGCGTTCCTGATCCCCGAGTACGGATAAAAGCCGTAGCCGCCGTTGTTCCAGCAGTTCGTCGGAATCCATCCCCACTGATTGAACGAGTTGAAGTAGTTCCAGTTGCCGCAACGATACGGCAGCCATCCCCACGGATAGCCCGATATCCAGACATATCCGCCGGCCGCGCCGTAGTAGCCCCAATAGCCTGAGCCGTAAGGGTCCCAACCCGCGCCCGCGCCATCCGGAACCCAGAACGAAGTACCGTCGTTCGCCGCGTACCAGTTGCCGTAATAATCCAGATCGCTCAACCCAGCCGCGCCGGCATTCCCGCTGCCAATCGCCTCGCGCGTCTCCTGTGCGGCCATCTGGCTCATCGCCTGGTCGCGGTCCACATTCCACTGGTCCCACGAATCCGGATCGATGCCCTGCGCCAGGAAGTAGCGCGTGCCGTCGCCCGGGTCGAACCGCACGGTTTCGTTCGCATGCACGTCCACCGCATACGCGGTCCCGGCGCTCAGATGCGCGCTGCCATCCAGCACCGCAAATTCGGCCGGATTCGCATCCAGGTTCACCCGAAACTTCACTGGAGCAGGCGAGATCGCTTCATTGCCGTTAAAGTGGACGGCGAACCGCTGATTGGCCGTTCCCTTCATCTCGACATACGACAAGCCGGTCAGCAGATCGACCTCGGTCTTGGAGTTGCCTTGGGAATCCCGGCCCAGCACCGTGATCGCCACCGAGGAGTTCGGCGTCAGCCGAATCACACTGCCGTCCTCAAGCTGGACCTCGGCGCGGCCGTCCTCGCCAGTCTTGAGGGTCGAACCCTGCATCAACGGCATGTTGGGATAGGCCTGAGAAAATTCGGTCTCCGTTCCGGCAAGGATCTGCACGCCGCCGACCACGTTGCTTAACCGCACCGCGCGTATCTGGTCGTCGGCGTGTGCATAGACTGGCGCCGAGAGCAGCAGAAGGGGAAGGAGGCTAAGCAGGATGAAACCGGTCCGGCTCATGCACGGACCCGGATAGGACGAGAAGTTTTTCTTTTTGCTAGAGAGATTCCGGAAGATCTTCTGGTGCCGCATCACAGCACCTCCATTTCGAGGCGTCTGCCGGTTTTTGGCCGGACCGCCGCACTGATTGAAAACCCGTCACCTGGTAGGAAGTTTCGGCTCTTTGCAAAGCTTTGTACAGCGATTTCGGCAAAGACTCGGCGGCGGTTGTGACACGCCGAAGGCGTTTCTCCACTTCCGCCTGGCGGCTACCGCAGCGAAGCCGTCGTATTGCCAACATCGAGCAGCTTCTTCGCCCGCATCCGCGCCCGCTCCAGCACCAGATCGTCTTCGGCAATCTCTTGCAGCACCGGCTGGATGCTTTGCACCTCCAGCGCCCGGCCCTCTTTCACCGCGGTGGTCAGTTCCCCCAACTCGGCATCCAGCGCCAGACGGTCATGCTTGTGCTCTACCTCGAGCCGGCGTCCCTCTTCCAACGTGAAGGCAATGGATTCGAAGATCGTCGTGAGCTTCTCGATCGCCGCTGACTTCGACCAGTTATAGGTGCAGGAGCCGCTCCCGTCGGGCCCACGGTAGCTCAACTGTTTCGTCCCCTGAAAGGCGACTTTGTCCTTTTCATCTTCGCACTTGATCGCGAAAAACTTCTGCGCCCGCGCTGTCGAAAAGATGTGCTCCACAACCGGCCTGGAGAGTTGCACGGGCCGGTCCTGGGCCTCGGCCAGGTTCTGATACGAGGGAGTGTCCGCCGGTGGCGGGTCTCCCGGCTCAGAGTGATATTGCCCCGCCCCGTTCTCGTCGATCAGGAAGTTGTATCTGGCCGGCTGCAACTGCCTGTTCTCATAAGAGAACCCCACCTGGGCGCCAGCCGACTGCGCCCCCCCGGCACTCTGCGCCCAAACTCCGGTGGAGCAGATTCCGATGCTCACTGCGGCTACCAATGCGAGGAGCAGTCCAAAACGCCGGCCCGCCAACTTCAGCTCATCCGCAATCATCGCCCCCCCGGCCGCCCCGCAGGCGCCTGCGCCAGCAGCGTCTGGGCCGTATGCAGATGACAGATCGCCACCGCGAGGGCGTCGGCCGCATCCGCCGGCTCGGGAACGCATTCCAGCCGCAAGAGGCGGGTCACCATGAACTGCACCTGCTCCTTCTGCGCCATCCCATAGCCGACAACCGAGGACTTGATCTTCAGCGGCGCATACTCGGCCACCGGCAGGCCGCAGTTCGCCGCCGCCAGCAGCGCCACGCCGCGGATCTGCCCCAGCTTCAGCGCCGACTTCACGTTGGCGGAATAAAAGACCTCCTCGATCGCAACCACCTCCGGCTCGTGCGCCGCCAGCAGCAGCATCAGCTCGCGGTAGACGAAGCCCAGCTTTTGCGGCATCGTGTCGCTCTTCGGCAGACGAATGCCCCCCGAAGCCAGCGCCACGAGGCACGGCTCGCGGCTACCAGCTACGCCGAACTCGGCCCACTCCACCACGCCATACCCGGTGCAGTCTGTACCGCAGTCGATGCCAAAGACTCGCATTCGATTCGAGTCTATCCGAATCGCACCCAGCCTCCAACGAAAACCGGAGGCGTGACCGGCGGGCACGACTTGGCGAAAACATGGCCCAGGGTTCGGGCGCTACGGATGATGCAGCTGGTCCATGATGATCGAGTCGGTCACCTTCCACGCGCCGTCTTTCTTCACAAAGACTTCCAGATAGTAGGAATGCCGCGGAAGCATCGGCTTGCCCGTCTGGTCGTCGATCTGGCCTTCGCTTGACTCATCGCTCCAGACCACCGCGACTCCCGGCGAGGGGAAGCGGATGTCGATGATCTTTGGCGCGCTGGTATCTTTTGCGGAACGATATCCAGGCCGCTGAAAGAGATTGTTGAGGAACTTCTCCAGCTCCGCGCTGCCGTGAAGCCGCACGCCAAACGGATTCTGCCAGATCGCATCGGTTGTGAATACCGAGGCCACCTGCCGGGCGTCGAACTTCCCCCAGCCCTCATTTTCGCGCGCCACCACCGCTCGCACTGCCGCTTCGTCGCCCGTAGCCTGCGCCACCAGCATGGTGCTCGCGGATGCCGTTAAAGCAACCGCGGCGAAGATGGTTCTCATGGCAATCTTCATCGTTCCTGGCCTCGTTGTTCTTCTGGGTCGTCCGTTCCAACTGCGTTTTGAAAATATCACGCGGGCAACTCGGACCCCTCTTACTTTTTCGGGGCAGCGATCAGCGAAGCAAGAGAGACCGGCCTATTTAGAACATGACTATTTTCAAAATAGGTATTTTCTATGTATAGTCTCTTCATGGCGAAGAACCCCGAACACCGCGACCTCTTTCCTGGAGCACTCGAAGTCATGGTCCTGCAATCGCTGCGCTACAAGCCCATGCACGGCTACGCGCTCGTCAAGCACATCAAGCAGGTCTCTGAGAATTTGCTCCAGGTGGAGGAAGGCTCACTTTATCCCGCTCTGCAGCGAATGCTGCGCGAAGGATGGCTCGAGTCGGAGCCCGGAACCTCCGCCAAAGGGCGCCCGACGCGCATCTACCGCCTCACCGAAGCGGGCCTGCGCCATCTGGACCGGGAAGTCGTGAGCTTCGAAAAGATGTTCGCCGGAATCACCCGGGTTCTCGCCATCGCCGGCTCATAGGAGGGTTCCCATGCGACTTCTCCATTCGCTCTTCGGCCGCCGCCGCCGCTACGACGATCTCGCCATCTCCATCGCGGAGCACATCGCCGAACGCACCGACGAATTCGTCGAAGGGGGCATGCCCCGCGCGCAGGCCGAAGTAGCCGCACGCCGCGAATTTGGCAACGTGACCCTCACGCAGGAACGCAGCCGCGAGGCGTGGCAGTGGCCGGCGCTCGAATCTATTCTGGCCGATCTGAAGTTCGCCTTCCGGCGCTTAAGAAAGTCTCCGGGATTTGCCGTCACCGTCCTTCTCACGCTGGCCATCGGAATTGGCGCGAATACGACGGTCTTCAGCGTGGTTAACGGTGTGCTTCTCAAGCCGCTTCCCTACCCCGAGCCCGAGCGACTGATCACGTTGCGCCTCAACGCGCCGGGCGCACCGGGGCTGGCCGAATTCCGTGATGAGCTGCGCATGTCGCCCTCGATGTATCTGACCTTTGCCGCGCACAATAGCGTCTTCCAGTCCGTTGGCGTGTGGCAGGCGGGGACGGCAAGCATCACGGGAATTGCGCAGCCCGAGCAGGTCGACGCCGCGCTCATTACCGACGGCATTCTGCAGACCTTCAATGTGCCTCCGGTTGCTGGACAATGGCTGACCGCAGCCGACCAGGACCCGCACGCGAACGGCCGCGTGATGTTGAGCTACGGATATTGGCAGCGCCGCTTCGGCGGCGATCCAGGCGTCGTGGGGCGCACGATCAGCGTCGACTCGCAGCCGCGCCAGATTGCCGGCGTGATGCCGCGCGGATTCAAGATTCTCAATTACGACTTCGATCTGCTGATCCCAGCGGCCTTCGATCCCGTCAAGCAGATGCTGGGCGGCTTTGGCTATCGCGGCATCGCGCGGCTCCGGCCGGGCATGACGATCTCCCAGGCCAACGCGGACGCAGCTCGCCTGCTCCATGTGTGGATGGACTCGTGGACGAACGGCCCGAAATCCGATCCGCATTTTTACCTCAAATGGCAGATCACGCCTGCCTTCCAGCCTATGAAAGACGCCATGGTCGGCAGCGTCGCAAACGTGGTGTGGGTGGTGATGGGAACGATCGGTGTGGTGATGCTGATCGTGTGCACAAATGTTGCGAACCTGCTGCTGGTTCGCGCCGATGCACGCCGGCAGGAGCTGCAGGTGCGCGCAGCCCTCGGCGCGGGCAGATGGCGAGTGGCGCGAGAGCTCCTGCTTGAAAGCCTCACGCTTGGCCTGCTCGGCGGAGCGGCAGGCATGGTCGTCGCGTGGGCAGGCTTGCGCCTGTTGACGACGGTTGGCCCATCCAACCTGCCGCGGCTCAGCGAGATTTCGCTCGACGCCCGATCGATCGTCTTCACGCTCATGCTTTCTGTGCTGTGTGGATTGCTCTTCGGCTTTATCCCGGTGCTGCGCTATGTCTTCTCGCCCCAAGGCGTGCCGTTGCTCGGAGGGGCGCGAACCTCAAGCGCCAGCCGCGAGCGGCAGCGCGGGCGCGATGTGCTGGTCGTTGCGCAGGTCGGCATGGCGCTGGTGTTGCTCATCTGCGCGGTGCTTATGATCCGCACCTTTCAGGCGATGCTCAACGTCGATCCCGGCTTCTCCGGCCCCAAGTCACTCCAGATCATGCGCCTCTCGATTCCGGAGACACTGGTCCACGATCCGGTAGCTGTCGTGCGGATGCAGAACAGCGTCCTCGACAAGCTCGCTGCCATTCCCGGCGTCTCCTCGGTCGGGTTTACGGCCTCCGTTCCGACCAGCGGGGCCGAACCGAACTGGAACGGAATCTACATCGAAGGCAACAACGACCACGCAGAAGATCCTTCGCTCCGGCTCTTCAACTACGTCTCGCCGGGCTACTTCCGCACCGCGGGAACAAAGATCGTCACCGGACGCGATTTCGAATGGGCGGACGTCTACGGCTTCAGGCCGGTCGGGATACTGTCAGAGGGTCTCGCTCGCGAGTTATGGGGATCGCCCCGCGCGGCCATCGGCAAGCACTTCACGGAATGGCCCAGCATGCCCTGGCATGAGGTCATTGGCGTGGTCCAGGACGTCCGCGAAAACGGCGCCGACCAAATCGTGCCGGCAACCGTCTACTGGCCCTCCGTGATGCACGACATCTACGGTCCTGGCAGCTTCGAGGCACGGCGCTCGCTGTTCTTCGCTCTGCGCACCAACCGCGCCGGCACGCAACCTCTCATCAACGAATTGCAGCAGGCCGTCTGGTCGGTGAACACAAACCTTCCGGTTGCGGGAATCACAACGATGCAAGACCTCTATGGCGACTCCATGGCCCGGACCTCGTTCACCCTCGTAATGCTCGCCATCGCCGGGGCAATGGCGCTCGCGCTCGGGGTCCTCGGCATCTACGGCGTCATCTCCTACGCGGTCTCGCAGCGCACCCGCGAGATCGGCATCCGGATGGCGCTGGGCGCAAAAAAGAGCGAACTCAAGTGGATGTTCGTCCGCTCCGCGCTTCTACTCACGGCCGTCGGGGTCGCTATCGGCATCGCCGCCGCCGCGGCGGTAACACACCTCATGAAGTCGCTCTTATTCAACATCAGCCCGCTCGATCCCCTCACCTACATCACCGTGCCCCTGGCCCTCGCAGCGGCCGCAGCCTTCGCCAGTTATCTTCCCGCACGCCGCGCCGCCGCGATCGACCCCGTCGAAGCCTTGAGGGCTGAGTAGCTCAGGGACGGCACTCCTCGCTAAACGTCCCCAAAAGAATCGCCAGGCGTCAGCTATCTTTTCTATACAGCATCTCGCGAATTGCCTTCCGCCGCGCCGCGTTCACCTCGGCCTTATCTTCAAAGGTGTCTTTGGGTTGTTGCGGACCCGCGTCGGCCTCGTCGCCCACGCTGCATTCCGGGCATCGATTGGCAAACCCAGGTTTATCCGGCTTCAACTCAAATTCTTCCGAGCAGATGCTGCAAACTTTCATGGGAAAAGGCATAAACATCTCTCTACTTTTGAATAACTCGATCCTTCACGACTCGACAACACTGCCGCGGCTCTAGCACCGCATACGGCAACAAGATCAGCCGGCAAGTCACGACGACCTGATAAGTCTACGCCAGGAATGAGGCGATCACAGAACCACCCAACTCCTCTAACCCACCTTCCGCGCCCGAAACCGCCCAATGAACTCATCGACCATCACATCCGCCAACTTCTTCGTCACATAAGCCAAAGCTCCGAGCAAGACCCACTGAAAGGCCCGAGGGACCCACGGAATCGCGAAGACGACATTCCACCCACGCTCCAGAAATTCAATGCTCGGCTCGACCGCGAGCCGGTACCACCATTCCGAGACTGCCTTGAAGAACTGGCTGACAACGTCATTGCCCCAGAACTCGCACATCCCGTCATAGGGCGAGCACGGCTTCTTTTCCATTTCCGGATGATAGTAAGGGTCCTGAAAAACCCCCGAAGCTGACCCCTCCAGCGGCGGCGCAGGCGTCTCGTAAGCATTGAAACCATGTTGAATCTGCGCTCCGTTGTAATACCACTTCCCCGGCTCCTGAATCCGGAACTGCCTTATCAGGTCCCAGCCAAAGCCCAGCGCCACCGGGGCGAGATAAAACAGCAGCACCGCCCACAACACAAACTCGGTCGCCTCTTCCTTCCCCGGCTTTTTCCCATCCACCGCCGCCACGACGGCATTCTATACGCGAAACAACTCCTCCCGAAATGGCTCGCCTCGCACAGGCGAGCAGAAACAGAAATACTTTGATACACTCTCGCTATTCACTTTGCCGAAGGGAAGGCCCACGATGATAGATATTTCGATGCCCAGCGACCCCGTTACGCTGCGAGCCGCCTTCTTTCCCGGCTCCCCGCGACACTAGGTTCCACGGCCTGCCTCTCATCTCGCTTTAGGGTCTGAGGCCCGTTTTCTGGATCGGATTCGCGCACCATCGCGCATATCTGTCGTCCATCGCCGTTTCCGAGCCTGGAAAAGCGCATCTGCCGGAGGAAATTCCCGGCATTCAACCGATCTGTCGACGAGTGACTTATGAATCATTCTTCCAGCAAGCACGCGATGCGCGATGTCCTCGCATTCCTCTTCCGCCATTGGAGGCGGGAAGCCCCGGTGGTCGCCGGAATCACTCTCAGCATGGCCGTGGCCACGATCGCGGATCTTTTGCTGCCGGTCTTCTCCGGGCGCCTGGTCGACGCTGTCGCTTCTCACTCTTCCGCCCGTGCCGTCGGCGTGCGCCTCGCTTTGCAGGCAATCGCCGTGATGGCCGGCTTGGGAGCATTGCTCCTCGCCGCGCGCTACGCGGCGTTCATGGGCATCATCCGCCTGACGCTGCGGCTCATGTCGCGCTTCGCCAGCGACGCCTTCTGGCGGGTGCAGCGCTTCTCGACCGATTGGCACGCGAACAACTTCGCCGGCTCCATCGTGCGCCGCATCACTCGCGGCATGTGGGCCGTCGATCTCATGGACGACACACTCCTCCTCGCCCTGCTGCCCGCTCTTCTCGTGCTCATCGGCTCCTCGCTGATCCTTGGCCTGCGCTGGCCGGCCATGGGCCTGATCGTCGCCGCGGGGTCGACCCTCTACGTCGGCACCTCGATCGCGCTGTCTCTGCGCTACGTCGCGCCGGCCGCGCGTCTTTCCAACGCACAGGATACAAAGATCGGCGGCGCTTTGGCCGATGCCATCACCTGCAACATGGTAGTCAAGTCCTTCGGCGCCGAGGCCCGCGAAGACCTGCGCCTCAGCCGGATTCTCAACAAGTGGAACCATCGCACCGCTCGCACCTGGGTCCTCGGCACCAACAGCGGCCAGTTGCAGTCCGCGCTGCTGCTCGCTCTTCGCACCGGAATCACCTCCTACGCGGTCTTCCTGTGGTGGAGCGGCAGAGCGACCCCGGGCGACGTCACCTTCGTCTTGACCAGCTATTTCGTTGTACACGGCTACCTCCGCGACATTGGGCAGCACGTGCGCAATCTGCAGCGCTCCGCCAATGAGATGGAGGAGATGGTCGAGTTCCAATCGCAACCGCTCGGCGTCGTTGACCACCCCGGCGCCAGGCCTATCCGTATCACCAACGGAGAGATCGTCTTCGATCGCGTGACCTTTCGCTATGGCGCGCATGCCGAGCCGCTCTTTCGCGACTTCTCGCTGCGCATCAGCGCCGGCGAGCGCGTCGGCCTGGTCGGGCACTCCGGCTCCGGCAAGACCACGTTCGTGAAGCTGCTGCACCGCCTCTACGATGTCTCCGGCGGCCGCATCCTCATCGACGGCCAGGACATCTCGCAGGTCGCGCAGGATTCGTTGCGTGCGCAGCTCGCGCTCGTACCCCAGGAGCCGGTCCTCTTCCACCGCTCGCTGGCGGAAAACATCGCCTACGCGCACCCCAAAGCTACCTTGCGGCAGGTTGAAGAGGCCGCGGCACTGGCCAACGCCCACGAATTCATCGGCCGTCAACCGAAGGGCTACGCCACCTTAGTCGGGGAGCGCGGCGTGAAACTCTCCGGCGGTGAGCGGCAAAGGGTCGCGCTCGCCCGCGCCTTCCTCGCCGACACGCCGATCCTCGTCCTCGACGAGGCCACATCCAGCCTCGACTCCGAATCGGAAGCCTTGATTCAGGAGGCCATGGAGCGGCTCATCGCCGGACGCACCGCCATCGTGATCGCGCATCGGCTCTCCACCGTACGCATGCTCGATCGCATCCTGGTCTTCGATCGCGGTGAGGTCGTCGAAGAGGGCACACACGAAGATCTCGTACAGAGGTCGGGAGGCACCTATAAACGCTTGTTCGACAGGCAGGTCATGGGCCTGCTCGTCGACGACGAACCCGAATTCTCCAATCAATGAGCCAAAAAAAGATGCTGCCGCAATCGTTCGCGGCAGCATCTTCTTTCTTCGACCCTCGCAAGCTACTTCGAAATTCCCTCCAGCGGCGAGCTCGCCGTCGCATAAAGCTTCCGCGGCATACGCCCGGCAACATACGCTTGCCGCCCCGCCAGTACCGCATGGCACATCGCCTCGGCCATCAAAACAGGTTCCCGCGCCGCCGCGATTCCGGTGTTCATCAGCACCGCGTCGGCACCCAACTCCATCGCAATCGCTGCATCCGAGGCCGTGCCAACACCGGCATCGATAATTAGCGGCACCTCCGTAATACGCTCCCGCAAAATCTGCAGGTTCGCCGTGTTCTGAATTCCCAACCCGCTCCCAATCGGAGCACCCAAGGGCATCACCGCCGCCGCGCCCACATCGATCAACCGCCGCGCAAAGACGATATCGTCCGAGGTGTAAGGCAGCACCGTGAATCCTTCTTTCACCAACACACGCGTCGCCTCGAGCGTCGCTTGAATGTCCGGATACAACGTCGCCTGATCGCCGATCACCTCGATCTTCACCCAATCCGACAGCCCTACCTCGCGCCCCAAACGCGCCGCGCGGATCGCCTCGTCCGCCGTGTAGCAGCCCGCCGTATTCGGCAGCAAAAAGTACCGTTGCGGATCGATGAAGTCCAGCAATGATTCCTTCGACCGGTCCAGGTTCACCCGCCGTACCGCGACCGTCACCATCTCCGCGCCTGAGGCCTCAATCGCCGCCTGCGTCTCCCGCCCATCCTTGTACTTGCCGGTGCCAACGATCAGCCGCGACTGAAAAGCCTTGCCCGCAATCACCAAAGGTTCCATCTCTCAATTGTAAGACCGGAGCTCTGGCGCCGGGGCGGTCGTCGTGGCCCTGCTCCATCTCGCGATATGATTGAGCGCATTCCTGAGCGCCAACCTGTTTGCGAAGGGAGTTGCGAGAGAGCGCCGATGGTAAGGATCATTTGGGGATTTCTTGGATATCTGCTGCTGGCCAGTCCGGGCGCGGTGCTGGCGCAGGCACCGCCTGCAAACACACCATCGCAGCCCATCGCTCCCAACCAACCTCAAGCTGCCCCGCCAACCCAGGAAGACTCGCCCGCGGCCCCGCTCAACCCAAATTCGGAAACGGTCGACCAGGTTATCCCCTTCGAAGTAGCGAAGGTTATGGCGGCCGTAAAGCTCGCGATGGAGAGCAAGGACTGCAACTTTACCGAGGCAACCGCCACGCGCGTCGAGTGCAAGCGCCCCCGCGGATATTCCTATGCCGCGCACACCGCCTATGGCGGCGAGAGCGTAACCGCCCTACTCGAAGCGCAGGGCGATCAGACGCGGGTCCATATCTCCACTGGCAAGGGCTTCTATGGGCGATTGGCAAAAGTGAATCTCTCGGTGCCCATCTATAACGCGATGATGAAGAGCCTTGAGGAGGGCCCTGCCGCGCCCACGACAACGCCGTCGCACCCCGCTTCTGGTGACGCCCCATTGGTCAGGCTGGAGGAC
>Ga0116227_10015892_pt1 | contig 11018 bp, 6 predicted proteins | sample S1TSphgellanicum_FD_89693 | JGI IMG/M metagenome (GOLD analysis project Ga0116227, IMG submission 89693) | Host-associated microbial communities from peat moss isolated from Minnesota, USA - S1T2_Fb - Sphagnum magellanicum MG | ecosystem: Host-associated > Plants > Peat moss > Unclassified...
GCGCGGTCGACTGGCATGAGCAGCATGTGCTGCTGAAGGCGGCGTTTCCGCTGGCTGCCTCGGGACCGATGGCGACGTACGAGATCCCTTACGGCACGATCGAACGGCCGACGACGCGCAACAACAGTTGGGAGGCGGCGAAGTTCGAGGTGCCGGCGCTGCGCTGGGCGGACCTGGGCGATGCGGCGCACGGCTTCTCGCTGTTGAACGAAGCGAAGTATGGCTACGACGCGAAGGGCAACGTGCTGCGGCTGACGCTGCTCCGTTCGCCGACCGCGCCCGACCCGGATACCGATCAAGGCGAACAGAGATTCGCGTACTCGCTCTACCCCCATGCGCTCGGCTGGAAGCAGGCGGAGACGATGCGGCGCGGATACGAGTTCAACTACAAGCTGGACGCGAGGCAGGCAAGCGTCCACCCGGGCGCTTTGCCCAGCGCGTTCTCGTTCATCGATGTAGGTCCGCGCAACTTGACGCTCACAGCGGCCAAGCAGGCCGAAGACGGCGATGGGCTGCTGCTCCGCTTCTTCGAGTGGGCTGGAGAGTCCGGGACGGCGACGATCAAGCTGCCCGGCGTCATCGCAGACGCCACGCTGACGAACCTGATGGAACAGCCCGAGGGCGCGGCGCTCGTTGTGACCGACGGCAGCCTGCATCTTCCGTTCACGCCATACAGCATCGTCACCGTGCGCGTGCGGTACAAGTCGCTAGGCGCGGAGACATTTGCGGCAGCAGAGAAACACCAGGCAATGAGATGAAGTCAGGCGGGTAAGGTTCGGCAGGTAGAAAATCAACCGGAGAAGGAGGCGCACCATGCTGCAAGAGACCGTAGAGAAGAAAGCCACGACGTACACCGGATACCGCGGATTGCCGCCGCTGGTCGGCATGCATTCCATGGAGGAAGCCGCGACCAAGGGCCTTACCGTGGAAGAGTCGGTGGGCCGCTTGAAGCGCATACACTGGGCGCTGCGGCGCATGCACGGGGTGCTGGTGGAGCGCATCGCGGCGACGCCTGTCTACGAGCTGAAGATGGCCTTCAGCCTTCATGCCTACTACTGCGCCGAACATGCCGGCGCTCTGGCCGCGCGGGTTCGCGAGATGCGCGAGCCGCCCTATCGGCTGGACGAGCCGCCGCACGCCATGCTGGACCTCTTCTTCGATGAGATCGCCGCCGCGCCCGACATGGACTCGCTGGTCACCGGCGTCTATGGCCATGCTTTTCCAGCGATCGTGGAGGCCGCGTCCGCGCTGATGAAGGAGACGAACCGGCTGCTCGACCACCAGACCTTCCGCGTTTGCCGCATGGCCCTCGTCGAATTGCAGGACGTTCTCGACTATGGCGCGGAGGTGCTCCGCTGCCTGGTGCCTGAAGGGCTTGCCGGGGTTGGCCAGGCATGGGAGTCGTGTCTGCGGCAGTGTCTTGAAGCGGCCGGAGGATTGAGCGGGACTTGCGATGCAACCGCGACCGTGGAACCGATGTACTCGCGCCATCCCCTTCCCTACAACGGCGTTGTTCAGCGCGACGAGCGCTTCATCGACCCCTACAACATGGGCGTCAACGCGGAGGCGATGCTCTTCGATCCCGCCGTGCCGCCGCTGCCCAAGACGCTGATGCTGTACTTCAAGCGGATGCGCGAGATCGATGTGCCGGAGATGATGTCCAGCATCCTCGCCGAGACCAAGGGCAAGACCTGGGACTACTACAAGGAGATGTCGCGGCAGATGTGGGACGAGGCGCGGCACGCGATGATGGGCGAGCTTGGCTTCTTCTCGCTGGGGCTGGACTGGAAGCAGATTCCCTTCAACTTCACGTGGTCGCTCAACCTCAACACCAAGCTGACGCCGCTGGAGCGCCACGCGGTGCTCTTCACCATCGAGCAGGGCCTGATGCCAAAGAAGAACGGCAAGGAGCACGAGTGGGAGATCGCCGTCGCCTCAGCGTGTCCGTTGAGCGCCCTGATCCAGGACTACGACTGGGCCGATGAGATCCTGCACGCGCGGATCGGCCGCCGCTGGCTGACCGAAGAGATCGGCTCGCAGGCCGAGGTGCTTGCATTCGGCGACAAGGTCTGGTCCAAGGCGCTCACCGACTGGAGCGCCTGGCGCGAACAGGGTCTTACCGGACATGCCAACTGGTGGCCGGCGGTCTACGAGCAGGCCTGCGAGCGGTGGGGAGTGGAGCCTGACCCGGAGCTGCTGGCCTATCACAAGACCTACGAGAGTACCCGGCCGGACCTGAAGCCGGTGGTGACCGCATGATCGCTTTTCTCGACGAAGTGCCCTGCCTCGGCAGGGCCCGCGGCCCAATTCCGCGCGGGACACAACACACAGCGCCTTCCCGCGCGGATGGCCGCCGATGCGTGGCAGCAAGGAGGAGTCACGATGTCCGACCCGCATGACGACCAGATCGGGCCCCAGGCCGGGAACTCGGCTGGCGAGCAAGCGGCTGCGCCAAAGACGGCCGGGGCCCTTGAGGTGCGCTTCGTTCTCTCCGATATCTCGGTCGAATGGGAGAATGGCCGCTACGAATCTCTGCTCGATGTTGCCGAACAGTGGAACATCGATATCAGCGCCGGCTGCCGGTACGGGGACTGCGGCACCTGTCTCACCCAGCTCCTCGAAGGCACGGTGGCCTATAACCACGCAACGGGCGTGGAGCCCGACCCCGGATGCTGTCTGCCCTGCAGTTGCCGTCCGGTCACGTCCATAACCCTCAACGCCTGATCTCAACTCAAGAAGACGTGCGCGCGCCGCACGCGAGGACTTTCGGAATGAACCTTCGCTCGCCCCTTACAGTTCGCGGTGTCATCGGAGACGGAGCTGGCGGGATCGACGTGCGGACCTTCAGCATCGCCGGGCCCGGCCCGCGCGAGGTGCTCGTGCGCATCAAGGCAAGCGGCATCTGCCATACGGACATGGACCACGCCGACCTGAAGGCCCCGCTCATCCTGGGCCATGAGGGTGCCGGGATTGTGGCCGCCGTCGGCGAGGGCGTCACTGGCTTCGCGCCCGGCGACCGCGTCATGCTCAACTGGGCCATTCCCTGCGGAGAATGCTTCCAATGCAGCCGCGGTGCGAAGAACCTCTGCGAGAACAAGCCGGCGGTCCCCTCCGAGCGGTTCAGCGGTCCGTTCTCCTCGCTGCGCCCGATGTTCGGCCTGGGAACTCTGGCGGAGATGGCGCTTGTGCCGCAAGAAGCGGTCGTCTCCATCCCCGAGGGCCTTCCCTTCCCGGTCGCTGCGATCATGGGCTGCGCCGTGATGACAGGCTACGGCTCGGTCGTGAACGTGGCGAAGCTGTCCAAGGACGCAAGCGCCGTTGTGCTGGGCTGCGGCGGGGTCGGGCTCTCCGTGTTGCTTGCGGCTGCCATGGCCGGCGCGAATCCCTTGATCGCTGTCGATATCGAAGAGTGGAAGCTCGCCAAAGCGCTGGAACTGGGCGCGACCGGCACGGTCCTCGCCTCGCGCGACGATAAGGGCCTTGCCGAGGCCGCCCGCAAGGTGAAGACCCTCACCGGCGGCCGCGGCGCCGACTTCGCCTTTGAGTGCACCGCCGTTCCAGAACTCGGCGTCGCCCCGCTCGCCATGGTGCGCAATGGCGGCATGGCCGTCGCCGTCAGCGGCATCGAGCAGACCATCCTGGCCAACATGGAGCTCTTCGAGTTCGACAAGTGGTACGTCAATCCGCTCTACGGCGCTTGCGACCCGCAGCGAGACTTCCCCTTGCTCATTTCGCACTATCTCTCCGGCCGGCTGAAGCTCGACGCTCTGATCGCCAAAGAGTACAGCCTGGATGAGGCAGGCTCCGCATTTCAATCCCTGCGCAGCGGCGGCGGCAAGGGAGTCCTCGTGTTTTAGGCCCTTCCCTCTTCAGGAGACAGGAAACGACGATGTACTTTCGCACCGTAGAGATCTCGGGCCCTCGATTCGAACACGATGGCATACGTCATATGACCGTCAAGAGTCCCGCCCTGGGGCGGCGCGGCGACCTTAGCCTCTATGTGCATCCCGCGCTCCATACCCTGGGGTGCGAGTGCGTCCTCATCCTGCTCAACGGCGTCTACAACAGCCATTGGGGATGGCTCTATCACGCGGGCGTGCATCGCACGGCGCGGCGGCTGATCGACTCCGGGGCCATGCGGCCGATGCTGCTTGCCATGCCCTCCGATGGGCTCTGGGGCGATGGCAGCGCGTACATCGCGCACGGCCAGGAGGATGCCGAGCGCTGGATCATGCACGACGTCCTCGAGGCCTGCCGTCTCGCCGTCCCCGCCCTGCATGCCTCGCCAAGGTTGTTCCTGGCCGGCCTCTCCATGGGAGGATACGGCGCGCTGCGCCTGGGCGCGAAGTGGGCCGATGCCGTCTCGGGAATCTCCGCCCACTCGGCGATCACCGACATTGTGGAAATGCGGCTGTTCGCCGAGGAGCCGCTCCCCTTGTACCTATACGACGATGTGGCGCGGGAGGAACTTGACCCGCTCTTCTGGATGCGGAAAAATCGCGCCTTGCTTCCCGCGATACGCATGGACTGCGGGCTCGATGATCTCCTCCTGGACGGCAACCGTAGGTTCCACGAAAGCCTGCTTGAGGAGGGCGTCGAGCACACCTACGAAGAGTTCCCGGGAGGCCACGAATGGCCCTATTGGGAGCTGCACGTCGAAAAAACCCTGCTCTTTTGCGAAAGCCAGATGCGCCGGCTGTGCCCGCCCCGCGACTGACGCCCGCCGCTGGCTTGCTCCTCTCGCCGCGCCGGCCTCTTCTACGAAGATTGCTCGGGAGCGATCGCGCGCTGTGCGTCAAGCCGGAAATTCGGCAGCAGGCCATTGGGTTCAGCCTCCCCGCAGCCGCAGGACGCCCGGATCACCAGCCTGCTCTGCAGTCGCACGATCCGGGTCGGGTGCTTCGCGGGCACCGGCTCTCCGGCACGCTGCGCGAGCCGCTCGAAGAGCAGTTTGGCCGCCATCTTCCCAATCTCCTCCACAGGCTGCTGCACCACCGTGACCGATGGCCGCAGCGAACCGGCCAGCAGGAAATCGTCGTGGCCCGCCAGCGCTATCTCCTGCGGCACACGAATGCCGAACCGCTGCAAGGCGTCGTAGGTCTGAATCGTGGTGGTGTTCTTCAGGCAGTAGATCGCCCGCGGCGGCCGACGCCCCGCAAGATGACGCGCCAGCACAGCGGCCGTCTCCTCTTCGCTGCGGATGTTCGGGACCGTATCCACGGCCGGCGCCTGGCCTGCCTCGCGCATCGCCGCGGAGTATCCGCGCGTGCGCTCCAGCATGGTATGGAAGCTGGCCTCTCCTCCAATGCAGAGGATCCGCTCATAGCCATGCTGCAGCAGATGACGGGTCATCTCTCGCGCCGCGTGGTAGTTGTTCGTTACAACACCGGGAATGTCCACCTTGTTCAGCGGCTGGTCGAAAGAGACCACGGGGATGGAAAGGTTTGCCAGCCGGTCGTTCAGCGGCCCGCTCGACGATTGCGACGGAGCAATCAGGATCCCGTCCACGCGGCGGCAAAGACTCTCGATGTTCTCGATCTCGAGCGCCGGCTCGTTCCCCGTCACGCAGACCACCACCAGGCATCCGAAGGTGCGCGCGATCTTCTGCATCACCTCCGCGCAGCTTGCAAAGAACGGGTCCGCGATACTCGGCACGATCAGCCCGATTGTCTTGCTGCGCTCCCCCTTCAGGACGCGCGCGGCGAGGTTTGGAACGAAGCCCAGTTCTTCGATCGCTCTCGTAACCGCCGCAAACGTCTTGGCGCTCACGCGGTCGCCGCCATTGATCACCCTGGAAACCGTGGTGTTCCCGACCCGCGCGCGCGCCGCAACGTCCGCCAAAGTTGGTTGTCGCTGTCCATTCACTCTGGCTATTCTTTCCTAACGCTCCGAAAAGTAAAAGGCCATTTCAGCCGCCAACCCTCCGAAACGGTCGAAATGCTGCATTTGCACCGCTTCCTGAGAACAGCGTCTCGGTCTGGCCATCGCGAAATGGATCACCCAGGCACACGAGGCGACCATCCACGCAGAGTCCGGGAAGGGAGGCGGCACCGTCTTCCAGGTCTGCTTCCGGGCCATCCCGGCCCCGGGTGCAACTCAGGTGGCATGTCCTCCAAACCAAATGGTATGACTGAGAATTCAAGTCTAGTTTCCTTGCATAGGGACTGTGCCTGCGGTTTCGGCTGAAAACCGGGAGTGATTCGGCATTTTGGTCCGAGATGGCTTCGGCACAGCGTGACATTCAATGTGAGAGGAACTCACCTATGACACCCGAAACAGCGCTCTATACCTTTGGCTGAAGTTGTGGAAAGGCAGTGATACGCAGCTTCGCCGCAGCGTAGGGAATGAGTTCGAGCACCTCTTCGGGCAGGCTGCTGGTCTGCAGACCCTTCGGGACGGGTGCCGCGACTCCATCCTCAGAACGCCAGGAGTCAATACGGCGCGCCCTTACTCGTAGCTTCACCGGAGCCGCTTGGGCTGCGAAGGGTAAGGATTCGACCGGGCTTTCTATCACCTCAATACTAGAGGCCGATTTCTCATCCACCAGCAATGCATAGTTCCAAGGCTTCTCCGGGAAGACTTGCCAGTCTGCCGTTAGCCCCCTGTCCCGAAGTTTGACCCAACTCTGACCCGGCTGAAACGAGAACACCAGTGGCCCGCGCATCAGCGCGAGAGAACCGTTGTACCAACGTGAAACGGTAGGGAGCATGGGCAGATGCAGGTCGATCACATCGCCCACAGCCCAAAGCCGATCAAGGAGTGCATAGCTATCCGGCGTTAGGTCGAGCGGCAGCAGACGCCCGTTGATTTTGACCGTAGCGCCATGCGACCATGCCGGAATTCGTAGCCGCAAGGGAAACTTGACGGCAGTTTCGGGCGAAACATGGATACGGACATCCTGCTTAAACGGATACTCCGTTTCGACTGTGACCGAGACCTTATGCTCACCGACCTTGGTGTCTACTTGGCACGGCGCATGGAGGGCCGCCACCAAACCACCATCGTGCGAACGCATCCACAAGCTGGACGTAAACTTTGGCCAACCTTGATGGAAGTTCGCAGTGCAGCAGCCAAAGTTCGGTTCAAGACCATAGAGATTCGATTCTGGTCCATTGGTTGTCCAGGGCTTGGAGTTCAGCCCAACTTGCACCTGGTTGCACTGCTGATCGTACTGGTGCGACCACATCTCGTCGTCAAAGGTTCCGGGCAGCGCATTAAAGACAATCTTCTCGATGCGGTCGGCGATGGAAGGGTCGCCGAATGCCCCGAGTGCGACCTCAAGAGAATAGAGAGTCTCGACTACCGTACAGAGCTCGGTGCCATGGCTTGGGTCGAGGCCAGCGAGGTGCTCATCGCATGAGAACATACCGTTCGGCAGCCCGTGGAAGCGGTCGAGGGTCGCTAATTGCCGATTGAAGTTGGCCCGTTCGGCAGCTGCGTCACGGGAGAGTCGATAACGCACCGCTGCAATCTTGAGCGCCTGCCCGTTATTTACTCCATGGGTCTCCATGGATTCGGACTTGTCTCCGCGCCGGGCGGCCTCTGCGAGATCGGCGCGCTGGGTCACGCCGGTGTGGCGAAAATCCGCAAACCCGGCGATCCAGTCGTGCCCCTGCTGTTCGAGCAGGTTGGCAAGACGCAACAACGCGGCATCCCCGGTACGCTCGTAGAGCCATTCGATGACCAAGACCTCATCCTGCCATCGAAACTTGCCCCAGTCGACCAAAGGACGCGATGGAAGTGCGCCAAGCTGATAATGAAAGTAGCGTGTTAGCACGGGAATGACGCGCGAATCTCCGGTGGCGTCATGGTATTGGGCAAGTACCTTGCACATCACCATCCGGGGCCACCAGTCATCATTGCTGGCGGGTCCAATCATGCCGTTCGCCGCCTGGTTGTCCAGCGTCCAGTCCACAAACCGCATCGCCTTCGCTTTCAGATCTTCGTCATCCAGCAGCCACGCCAGGGGCAGCAGACCGTCGACGAAGTAGGGGCCACGTTCCCAACTTTCACCCGGTCCGCCCAACCATCCGCTCGCAGGGCCAACATCAGGCCAGAACTCGTCAAGGTGACCGCTCAAGCCGTCAGCTTGGATACGCAGTTGGCGATACAGCCAACCGGAGGGCCTTACTTGACCGAGGGGTAAAGTGACGAACGCGGTGCTCGCGAGCTTCGATGAGGTTTCTTGCATCTCATCGGCGACGGCAGATTTGGGGTGAACCGCTATGGCAGCGAGTGTCGCTGACCCAATCTCTAAAAATGTTCTGCGTGTCAGGTTTGACATCGATAAGCCCTTGAAAGTGGTTCGTGGCTAGTTCACAGATGCGAGCATGATCCGTGGAACCGGCAATTAAGCACAAAGGGAGAGGAGCAGGTCCACTCCCCTCCCTCCTTTCGTTTCGGTGCATTGACTTCATACTTCAGGTCAGAAGTTGATTCTTCCACCTAAGAGCATGTTTCTGGCCGCGTATGTGGTGCTGACCTGACCGAATGTGGTGTCCTGAAGATGGCCATCCACGGTCGTCAGATTGACTCGATTGAACAGGTTGAAGGTATCAAGGCGCAACTCGAAGTTCACTCGCTCCGTGATACGTGTCGTCTTCTTCAACGTGAGGTCGGTATCCGCATAGCCAGGGTTGAGGAACCGATTCGGTGTTTCATTTCCTTCCGATCCAAATGCTGGAAGGGTGAAATTGCCGCAAGGCAACGCCCCGCCGGCACAGATCGGGAATATTCCGTGGCCGACCCGGTAGTCGCTTCTGTTGTGCTTCTGCGTGTAAGCAGTCACGTTTGGGTAGTCTGTATTGTTTCCGTCGGCGTTATAGTCTCCGCTCGTTGGTACATACTGGAGATGACCAGCGGCGAGTTCTGCGGCATAATTCGCTGACGTGATGGCGACACCATCGGTGCCTGTAGTGCTTACTGCGAGAGGATTCGTGTTTTGGACGCTGAACGGCGTACCGGACTGCAGACTGGTAACACCACTCAGGGTCCAACCTCCCGCTAACCGCTTGAGAAGAGCGTTGGACAGTTGGTCGCCCGGCAGTTCGTAAGCCCACCCCAAGGAGAAGGCGTTCGGCACGTTATATTGCGACGGCGAATAATACTGGCTATATGGCGGTGCGGCAGTCGGATAGGTTCCCCAATCGTCCATCGCCTTCGAATGCGTATACGAAGCGGTGATAAAGCCACGCCTTGCAAATCTACCCTTCACCGCCGCGATGACTGCGTTGTAATTTGCAGTCGGCCCATTGGTGGCATAAGAGATTGCTGCGAAGCTGGTATTGAGGCGCTCCTGAATTCCCGTCCCCTTGTATGCTCCAGAGCTTGCGAAGCTAGGATTTTGCAGCAGGTCGCCCGCGAAGTTGTTGACATCATTTCCGTAGGTGTGCGCGGCCAGACTGCCTCCGTTTGTGATGAGATTTCCGGAATGAGATCCCTGGTATCCGATGCTTGCGACCAAGCTTCTCGTCAACGATCGCTCAAGTGTGAGTGTGTAGTTCAAAATATGAGGCATACTCAGGTTAGGATCGATCCCAATCGTTGTGAAGCCCCCGCCCACGCGGCCGCCCTTAGCATCCAGGGGAGCTCCAACGAATGCTGGATAAGGAAAACCGAACGGATAGATATTCTGCGTAGCGAAGCCAAACACCGGTGCCGGCGTGGAGCCATCGTTCTTGAACGTGGGCCGCACTGGGCCAGGAGGGTTCGCAATCAGCCCATTCTCCTGATTGCCAAGGGTGAACTCGTCTCTATAGATACCGAAGCCACCTCGTAGCACCCACGTCCCCTTTCCGAAGAGGTCGTAGGCGACTCCGGCGCGAGGACTAAAGATCCAATTCAGATCATGAGAAAACGTATGGCTTTGCTGTGTAAAAGCGCCGTTGGCGATGCTCTGCGCGAACGATGAGTTCGCTGCCGGATGAAAGTTAGCCAAGACTGTCTGGCCGAGAGCCGGATACGCGTTGCCAAAGTTATCGTAGCGGATCCCGTAGTTGACGGTGAGTCGGTGCGTGACCTTCCACTCATCCTCTGCAAACGCGTTTCCCGAACTCTTAGCAAAGCCGTAGTTGTCTGGAAAGGGCTGACCGGTCACAGGGTTGAACGCGATGTTGGTCTCAGTGAGGGGATTGTCGTTGATCAGGTTGATGATGTTCGTGTAGGTAAAAATCGGTTGACTATATCTTCCGGCGAAGTAGGCAAGATCGTTTCCATGCCACCCCTCATAGCCGAACTTGAAGGCGTGACTTCCCCGCACGTAAGTTACTACGTCCCTCCAGCGAAACCCATGCTGTATGTAGTCCTCATAAGGGTTGGCATCACCAAACCCAACACCTAGACCCGTGACATTCACAACGGGCACCGTAAACAACCCTTTATTCGGCGTATACCCTTCGATTCTGTTGTAGCCGAAGAATGCTTCATTCAGCAGACGCGAAGAAAAGGTGTGCGTCTCATTACCCTGCAATGCAAAGGTGTAGAGGTTGCTGCTGGTAATAAATTGAGGCCTTGGACTCGGCGCTTGTTGAGCAATGGTATTGCGAAAGAAAGTTCCATACAAACGGTCTTTGTCAAACACTTTGTCCACTCGAACGCTGTATTGATAATCCGCGTTTGGCGCTGAGGCACTGAAGATTCCGTGATCGTAAACGGGTGTCGCGCAAGGGATATTATCGGTGCTTAGCGTGTTGCAGCCTGTATTCGCCGCGGTATTCTGGGCCCCGAAGACCTGCTGCGCCGTGAGAGACGATTGGAAGGTCACGCTCTGCACAGGGTATTTAGCAAACATCGAGGTCTCTAACGTGTTTGGCTTCACCTGCTGAGCAAAGGCTACGAATGCAGGGTCTTCGTAGACGAGACTGCCGCTGTTCGGTGCCAAGGCACCGGTCGCCGTTAGCGCCGGGTTCGGAGTCGAAGAGTAATACGGCTGTAGGGTCGCAAAGAAGAAGAACCGCTTGTTGGGAACGATCGGGCCGCCGACACCGAAGGAAAGATTGGTAGTGTGAAACGGCGCGGCC
>Ga0116227_10015893_pt1 | contig 11017 bp, 11 predicted proteins | sample S1TSphgellanicum_FD_89693 | JGI IMG/M metagenome (GOLD analysis project Ga0116227, IMG submission 89693) | Host-associated microbial communities from peat moss isolated from Minnesota, USA - S1T2_Fb - Sphagnum magellanicum MG | ecosystem: Host-associated > Plants > Peat moss > Unclassified...
AAGAGTTGCCCAGTGTAGCAAGCCGAACAACAGTATTATTTCCACGCCCGGAAGCACCAATAAGGCGTATTCAGCAGGGCCTATCGGCCGATACCAAGATCATCGATCTGCCGGTTTATGAAACCGTAGCTTTGGAGGATGTGGAGAAAACCTATGCCGATATTGTGGTATTCACCAGCCCATCAAATATCGACGCTTATTTTGAAGATAATTTATTGGAGCCTAATCAAAAGGTAGTCGCCATTGGTAAATCAACGGGTAAAAAGTTGGATGAAATGGGTATCGCATACAAACTACCTTTTTCGCCAGATGAAGTTGGACTGGCCGAGGCGGTGTTTGGAATATTTTAAACAGTCCATAACTAAAAGAAAAAAACCATGGTCTATTGACTATCGACCATGGACTAAAAGATATGTTACAACGACCAAGGAGAAACAGGAAAAGTGAGGTAATACGCCAAATGGTGCAGGAAACACAGATTAGCGCCGCTAATTTGATTTTCCCGCTGTTTATAATTGATGGCGTAAACAAGAAAACGGAAGTTGCATCGATGCCCGGCATTTATCGCTACAGTATTGATAATTTATTGCGCGAGGTTGAAGCTTGTGCCAAGTTGGGTTTAATGAGTTTCGATCTGTTCCCCAACATCGAAGAATCATTAAAAGATAAATTCGCTACCGAAAGTCACCGCGAAGAAGGTTTGTACCTGCGTGCTATCCGCGAAGTGAAAAGGAACTTCCCGGAGGTTTGTGTAGTAACCGATGTTGCTATGGACCCATACAGCAGCGATGGTCACGACGGTTTGGTTGAGAATGGCGAGATACTAAATGACGAAACTTTAGAGATTTTAGGCAAAATGGCATTGGCGCAAGCGCAGGCCGGTGCCGATATTATTGCGCCGTCGGATATGATGGATGGCAGGGTAGGATACTTGCGTGAATATCTGGATGAGCATAAGTTCACCAACGTGTCTATCATGTCGTACTCGGCAAAATATGCCAGCGCTTTTTATGGTCCGTTTAGGGATGCTTTGGAATCGGCTCCTAAGTTTGGCGATAAAAAAACTTACCAGATGAACCCCGCTAACCAAATGGAAGCTTTGATAGAAGCCCGTTTGGACGAGGCCGAAGGTGCCGACTTTTTAATGGTAAAGCCAGCCTTAGCCTATTTGGATGTAATTAAATTACTAAAAGATAATACTGAATTACCGATAGCTGCGTATAATGTAAGCGGCGAATATGCCATGGTTAAAGCTGCCGCAAAAAACGGCTGGCTCAACGAGGAGCGCACAACAGTAGAAATATTAATGAGCATGCGTCGCGCAGGTGCAACGGCTATATTAAGCTATCACTCCAAAGAAGTTTTGGAGAAAGGCTGGATTTAGTGAGCTATGAGCTTCAAGCCATAAGCTTCAAGCTTTTTGATTTTGATTATAAACTCTAAATAATACAAAGAGGCTAAAAGCTTAAAGCTTGCAGCCTGAAGCTAACAACAATGTTCGATTCATTTAAAAAGATGTTCGCGGGGAATGAAGGTGATATGCCGGTTAACACCAGTAATAAGCCGGATATTAGCAGGGAAAAATCTGCCGACCTGTACGAGAAGGCTAAAACTTATTTCCCTGGTGGGGTAAACTCTCCCGTAAGGGCTTTTAAATCGGTATATGGTACGCCGCTTTTTATTCAAAAAGGCGATGGCTGCCATGTTTGGGATGCCGATGGTAACCAGTTCATCGATTTTTGCTGCTCATGGGGGCCACTCATCTTAGGCCATAACAATGCCAAAGTTCGCGAAAAGGTAATCGAGGTAATGCAAAGCGGCATGTCATTCGGTGCACCAACCGCTTTGGAAAATGATTTGGCCGAACTCATCTTAAAGAATAACAAATACTTAGAGAAGATTCGCTTTGTAAGTTCAGGAACGGAAGCCGTCATGTCGGCCATTCGTTTGGCTCGTGGTTACACCAAGCGCGATAAAATATTAAAGTTTGAAGGCTGTTATCACGGTCACGTTGATTCATTGTTGGTAAAAGCAGGTTCTGGCTTGGTTACCTTTGGCGAAACTTCATCGGCGGGTGTGCCAAAATCTTTTGCAGATGAAACCATCGTAGTATCGTTGAACGATAGAGATGCTTTGAAAAAAGCTTTCGAAGAGTTTAAAGATCAGATAGCCGCTGTGATAATCGAACCTATCCCGGCAAACAATGGTCTGCTTTTACAGGAGAAAGAGTACTTACAATTTTTACGCGATATCTGTACCGAAAACAAAACCCTATTAATATTTGACGAAGTGATCTCTGGCTTCCGTGTAGGCTTTGAAGGCGCGGCCGGTTTCTACCAGATCAAACCGGATATGGTTACCTATGGTAAGATCATCGGTGGTGGCTTGCCTGTAGGCGCTTATGGCGCATCAAAAGAGATCATGAGCAATGTATCGCCAGAAGGTTCAGTTTACCAGGCTGGTACATTGTCTGGTAATCCGGTGGCTATGGCGGCTGGTATCGCTCAATTATCGGAGCTTTCTCGCTTAGGTTTCTATCGTGATCTGAATGGCAAGGCGCAGGATTTTGTTGATTCAGTTCAACGTTTTGCTACGGCACGTAATTATAAGTTTAAAGTATTTAGTGTGGGATCAATCTTCTGGTTCGCGTTTACCGATAAAGAAGCGATCAGGAGCGCCGAAGAAATCGATGCCTCGAGCATGGAAAAATTCAAGGTAATGCACCGCGAATTGCTGAACAGAGGCATTTATTTAGGTCCATCTGGCTACGAGGTTGGCTTTATTTCATCGGCTCACAGCAAAATTGAATTAGAGAAAGCAAAAAGGGCTATATTTGAAAGCTTAGACCTGGTATTCAGAAGTAATAGTAAGATATAAATTTATGTTTGCTGAGATGAAAAAGCCATTAGTCATATTTTATTTCCTGATCATTTACGCCTGTGCGGAACTAACCTGGTGGGGGGTATTATTGATCCGTGCAAGGCCGGGTAAATTCGCCATGATCTGCGGTGAGCTTTCTGTATTTCTGTTTGTATTGCTGGTTGGCGCTTATCATTTGCATAAATCCATCAACAAACAAAAACAACTGCAAATTCGTCAAAAAAACTTTTTACTGTCGGTTACCCACGAACTGAAATCGCCTTTGGCATCTATCAAATTGTTTTTGCAAACTATGCAAAAGCGTGATCTGGATAAAGAGCAACGTTTAAACTTTTTAGATAAATGCTTGCAGGATATTGAGCGCCTAGATGATCTGGTAGAGAACATGCTTTTGGCCACAAAAATTGACAGCCAAACTTATACCTTCCCTAAAGAGAAAATCAATTTTTCGCTGCTGGTTGATACCGTAGTGAACCGTTTGCAGATCAATAAATGCGATTGCAACCAGCAACTGATCAATGCTGAAATTGAACCACAGGTTGAGCTGATGGGTGATAAATTTACGCTCACATCGGTAGTAAACAACCTGATAGAAAATGCAGTGAAATATTCCGCGCCATGCGAAACAGTGAACGTAAAGCTGTTCCGAAAAGATGATGAGGTACATTTAACCGTTGCCGATAACGGCATTGGAATAGCCGATTCGGAAAAGCTGCATATATTTGATAAGTTTTACCGTGTTGGTAACGAAGATACCCGCAATACCAAGGGCACAGGTTTGGGCCTTTTTATTGTAAAACAAGTATTAGATAAGCACGAAGCAAGTATTAACATCCGCGATAACCGACCTAAGGGAAGTGTGTTTGAAGTCGTTTTCGGGTAAACCATAAAACCATATAATAAAATGAGCATGCCGAATAAAAAAAGAATTTTACTGGCAGAAGACGAAGAGCATTTACTCGAAGCCATCAAACTAAACCTGGAACTGGAAGGTTACAAGGTTACCACTGCCAACAACGGAAAAAAAGCCCTTCAAAAATTTAAAGAAGAGCGTTTTAACTTAGTGATACTGGATGTGATGATGCCCGAGATTGACGGCTTTGTAGTTGCCGAAACCATCCGTTTGGAGAACTCGGAAGTGCCGATCATGTTCCTGACCGCTAAAAATACGACCGAAGATAAAGTTGCCGGCCTCAAAAAAGGTGCCGACGATTATTTAACCAAACCATTCAATTTGGAAGAGTTGATCCTTCGTGTAAATAACTTAGTGAAACGCAGTTTAAAAGGCGAAGATCTGAAAGAGTTTAACAGCTATAAAATTGGTGATAAAACTATCCATTTCAACTCCTTCGAGTTGGTAAATGCTGATGAATCTATCACACCTTTAACCAAAAAGGAAACCATGCTGTTAAAGCTTTTGATAGAGCGCCGCAACGATGCCGTATCGCGTGAGCAGATACTGGAAACCGTTTGGAACTACGATGTGTACCCATCAACCCGTACTATCGATAACTTTATTTTAACCTTCCGTAAGTATTTTGAACCAGATCCTAAAAATCCGGTTTATTTCCATTCAATACGTGGTGTAGGTTATAAATTTACAGATACAGCGCATTAATGTTTACTAACCAGGCACGGATACTTGTTATCGGCTTGTTTGCCGTTGCCCTGGCTTTTTTTGTGTATCAGCATAACTACCAGTTGGCTTCGGCCAGTGGGGTATTCATTTTAATATTGGTGTGGGGATATTTTAGGGAAGGACCAATAATTCTGGCAGCCAAACATTACCATAATAACGATTATGAGCGCGCCGAAGAATTACTGCACCAGATACATAAGCCCGAATGGCTAAGCAACAAACGCCGTGGCTTTTATGAGTTTATGTTGGGTGGAATCTGCCTCAAGCGGAATGATTTTAACCAGGCTGAAAAGCATTATGAGTTAGCAGCACAATATCCGCTACGCTCGGCAAACGACCATGTGGCAGCATTGGCGCATGTAGCCAACATTGGTTTACGCCAAAATAATTATGAAAAGGCCGAAGCCTATTTAAAACTGGCAACCCGGCAAGAGGAAAAGATAAGCGCGAAAATGAAAGACGTTATTGCCCGCCTCGAAAAAGAATTAAAAAACAGAAAGACAGGTTAATATTGTCTTTTTACAAATTATATGAACGATTCGTTATTTATTAAAGCCGCATTTGGCGAAGTTACCGAACGCCCACCCGTATGGATGATGCGCCAGGCCGGCAGGTTTATGAAAGAGTATTGGGATATCAAAAACAAATACTCTTTCCTCGAAATGTGCAAAACACCAGAGTTAGCTGCCGATGTAACCATGCTACCGGTTAATCTGTTGGATATTGATGCCGCCATTTTATTTTCGGATATCCTGGTAACAGGCGAGGCTATGGGTGGCGATCTGAGCTTTACGGCTAATATTGGTCCGCGTTTCGCTAATCCCGTAAGGACACAAAAAGATATTGATAACTTACAGGTTAACGTTGGCGATAAATTGCAATATGTTGCTGATGCGATCAAAGTAATTCAACAACGTTTAATTGGTAAAATACCATTGATCGGTTTTGCCGGTGCCCCGTTTACGGTGATGAGTTATTTGGTTGAAGGTGGATCGTCAAAAGATTTTAAGCTAACCAAACTGATGCTGCACAACGAGCCTGCTATGGCTCACCAGTTGTTATCTAAAATAGCACAGGTAACGGCCGATTATTTAAACCTGCAAATTGCTGCTGGTGTTAATGCCATACAAATATTTGATAGCTGGGCACAAGCCTTAGCCTGGGACGATTACAAAGAGTTTTCGCATCGTTATATTGTCGAAATCATCAGTAAGTTGAACCGTAAGGATATTCCTGTGATATCGTTCTGTAAAGGAAGTTCAGTTTTCGCGCCGTTAATGGCCGAGGCTAAGCCGGATGTGATCTCTATTGATTGGAATGTTGATCTGTTGGATATCAAAAAACGTTTGCCGCAAGGTATGGCAGTTCAAGGTAACCTTGATCCGCACATTTTATATGCCGATAAAACAGTTATTAAGGATCGTATCCATAAACTATTCGAGCGTATGCGTGGCGAGCCTGGTTTTATATTTAACCTGGGTCACGGTATTATGCCGGATATCCCGTTTGATAACGTGAAATATGCGGTACAGATCATCAAAGAATACTCGTACTAAGCCCATGCAGTACTATCTGTATATTAAATCAATACACATCATATTTGTGGTCTGCTGGATGGCGGGACTATTTTATATGGTGCGCTTATTTATTTACCATACCGAAGCTCAACAAAAACCCGAATTGGAGCGTAATATTCTATCCAAACAATTCGAGGTAATGGAAAGCAAGCTCATGAATATTATTACCACACCTGCTATGCTGCTAACCGCGGTGGCAGGTGTAACTATGCTTTGTTTGAATCCCTACCTGCTTGACCAGCCCTGGATGATGGTTAAGCTTTGCTTTGTGGTTGGCCTGATAGGATACCACTTTATTTGCCAGGGGAAAATGCAGCAAATGCGTCGAGGCATTTTCACCTGGACATCAACCCAACTCCGTTTGTGGAACGAGGTTGCCACTTTATTTCTGTTCGCTATCGTATTCCTGGCGGTGCTTAAAAATGCTGTAGATTGGATGTTTGGCGTGTTAGGATTGATCGTATTCGCGATGATCCTGATGTCGGCAGTGAAGATATATAAGTATTATAGGATGCGGAAGTAGGTAATTCTTTTCTCAAATGTGCGATTGCTTCGTTACTTGCAATGACATATTCTCATTAACACCATTACGTAATATTATTTTATCCCAACAGAAATACGCTGTCAGCGTGCTATTTTCGCACATTACAAATAAATTGTAAAAAAATGTTAAAACCCATGCAACCATTTGCGGGGTTCTATCATCTTACCTTTAAATGATGTTTTTGGAACATAAATATACTATAGAGGAATTGATCGAAGGTTGCCGAAAGGGCCAGCGAAAAATGCAGGAGCTGTTATATAAGTTGCTGGCCTCAAAAATGCTGGGTGTTTGTATGCGGTACGCAACGGATAGGATGGAGGCTGAAGATATGCTGCAGAATGGTTTTGTTAAGGTTTTTAATAAGCTGGATGATTTTAGGGGAGAGGGTTCGTTTGAAGGTTGGGTGCGAAGGATCATGGTTCACAGTTCGATAGAATATTATCGTAAAAACCATAAAATGATGCAGGTGGTAGATATCGAGACAGCCGGCGAAGAACAATCGGTTGATCCGGTTGCTGCATCAAACTTAGGCGTACAGGATTTGTTGGCCATCATAACACAATTGCCACCGGGATATAAAATGGTGTTTAACATGTATGCGATAGAAGGCTATTCGCATAAAGAAATTGGAGAAATAATGGGGATAACAGAAGGTGCGTCAAAATCGCAACTGTCACGTGCCCGCACAATATTAAAGGAACTGATCTACAAAATGGAGGGAAAGAAATATGAAAGTGTCGGATAAGGATTTTGACCAGCTTTTCAGCTCAAAGCTGGGCGATATGGAGCTAGAGCCATCGGCAAATGTTTGGGGCAATATAGCTAGTAAACTGGATGGCAAAAAGGACGAGGAAGTAAAAGCCGGTTTACCTTTTATGAAGATAGCCGCGGGTATTGTTTTGTTGATGGCCGTGGGATTATTCTTTATCAGGCCGGAGCATCAAACCATAGCGCTTCGCCCGGTATTTAAAGCAACCGAAAATAACCAGGGCAGCCGGGTTATCGCACCTGTACAGCCATCGGTACCTTACACTGAAAGCGCAGTTATTGCCGAAACCGAGGCTCCGGTTAAACATCAGCAAAGTAAAACAACTGTTGAGCATAGTGTAAACGTTGCAGCCAAAAGTATTGATACTGCGCAAACCTCAACACCATATATAGCTGCTGTAAATCAAAAACCAGATAACCGGATTATTGAGCAAGTACAAACTACTCAGGCGCAAAAATCGAGCTTGGTGCCCGATAATATAAATGGTATTTCGGTTACAAAAAGTATGAATGTGCTTCCGGTTAAAAATACCAACCCGGTGATGGCAAGTGCTAATATTACCAAACCTGAGCCAGCTAAAAAACACAGAATACACAGTCTTGGTGACTTATTGAATGTTGTTATCGCTAAAGTCGACAAACGCGAAGACAAACTGATAGAATTCACCAACACCAGCGACGATGATAGCTTTACCGTTACCGGTTTAAATTTAGGGCTGCTTAAAGCTAAAAAAGAGAAATAAATTCAATCTAAAACCACTAATACAAATTATATGAAACGTTTAATACTTACCGCAATACTTTGCGGAATGATGGGGAGCCTATACGCTGATCAAATCAACACAGATACAACCAAAATAGATACAACCATTCGCAAAAAACACGTTAGAGTGCGTGTTGGAGCTGGAGGCGATACCACAACCTACACCTTTGGTAAAAAAATAACGAAAGTTATTAAACCAAAATCAGGATTTTCCTTTGGCTTAACCTTTACCAATTTGCACCTGGGTTTTGCGACACTGTTGGATAATGGCAGCTTTACCTTATCACCAGCTAACGACTTTTTAGACTATCGCCAAATTAAAACAAGCAATGTAGGTTTCGACCTGTTGAAAATTGGCTACCGCTTTAACGATAACTTCAAGATCTCGTTAGCCGGAGGTTTTGATTGGACACTGATCCGCCTGAAAAAGAACATCAACATTGTTCCGGATGCACCAACTTTAACTTACGCACCATCATCGCTTAACCTGAGCAAAAATCGCTTCTCATCAAATTACTTAGTATTACCACTATCATTTGATCTGCGCACCAGGGAATATAGAGACGGTAAAAGATTCCACTTTGTGTTTGGCCCAGAGGCTGGTTTCTTAATTGACGGGATGCAAAAACAGATCAGCGAGGAAAATGGCAAGAAAAAGAACTTTAACGATTTCCACTTTACCCGTTTTGAATATGGAGGCTTTGCCCGCATAGCTTACGGTAACTTGGGTATCTACACTAAATACTACTTTAACGATATGTTTGAGAACAGTCCGGCACAAAAAGGCTTAAAGAATTTTAACTTCGGATTAGTTTTAGGATTCTAAAAAATCCTTTTATAACATAAAAGGAACCTCGGAATTACACCGGGGTTTTTTGTTTTCTTGTATATTTGCGGCTATGGAGCAAGGGCAATTTTTGGAGGTAGTATCGGTAACAAAAAATTATAACGAAGACAGGACTTCGGGCGTTAACAATGTTATTCTGTCTTTTCAGGAAAGTAAAATAACAGCCATTGTTGGTGAAAGCGGCAGTGGGAAAAGTACCCTGTTAAAATTGCTTTATGGTTTGTTGGAGCCAACCGAAGGCCAGGTGCTTTACAAAGGTAAGGTAGTTATTGGCCCGATTGAAAAGCTGATCCCCGGCCATGATAAGATGAAGATGGTTACACAGCATGCAGATGACCTGAACTTATTTGCTACCGCTTGGGAAAACGTATCATCATTGCTATCCAACATTGATATTGATTACAAACAGTCCGCTACAGAAAAGGCTTTGCGCCAGTTACGGGTTTGGGATTTGAAAGACCAGCGTGTGGCTGATATGAGTGGTGGTGAAAAGCAACGTGTTGCCATTGCCAAGGCGTTAATTACCAGTCCGGAAGTGTTGTTTTTGGATGAACCCTTTAACCAGGTTGACGCTTCCTTCCGTGAAGGTTTGCAGGAAACTATCCGCGAGATCGTTAAAACGACTGGCCTTACGGTGATCATGGTATCGCATGACCCAGCCGAGGTACTCTCTATGGCTGATGACCTTATTGTTTTAAAAGATGGTGAAGTAGTGGAAGCCGGTACACCTGCCGAGATGTACAGCAAACCTAAAATGCTTTATACGGCGCAATTGTTATCGCATTGCTCGGTGTTTGATAAGGAGCAGGCAAAAGTTTGTGGGATTACTGCTACCCGACGTAACGTAGCTATTACTCCAGAGAATATTGATATTGTAGTGCCCCGTTTCGGTAAAAAGAAATGGCAGATAATGCAGGTATTGTTTAAAGGCTTTTACGAAGAGATATTATTGGAGAAAGATGGTACACGTTTACGCGCTTTGAATGTTGAGCGCGGTAAATATCCTCAGGGAATGATGGTGAATGTGGAGATCAAAAAGTACTTTGAGTACGGGCAGTGGCTGTAAGATAATTTAAACACACGTGTCATTTCGATGAGCAGGGGCTGGCCTGTGCGTGGCGCGAAAGAGAAATCTTCTACGAGCGGCTCTGTAAGGGGTAATGTCTGGCGCAGAAGATTTCTCTCGTCGGTTAAGAGAGTTGCACTCTCTTTTACCTCGTTCGAAATGACATGGTGGGGAAGTTTGAATTACACCAAATACTCAAACAAAGTTTGATCCTTGTTCAACTCCTTCACATCAAAACGGAATTCCTGCATACGATTCATCAGGGCGGTATAATCATCTGCCGATCTTAATTCAATTCCTACCAAAGCCGGTCCGCTTTCGCGATTTGTTTTTTTGATGAACTCAAAACGGGTAATATCATCATGCGGACCTAATACACTGGTCACAAACAATTTTAAAGCACCCGGGCGTTGCGGAAAGCGTACAATAAAGTAATGTTTAAGACCTTCATACAGTAAAGATTTCTCCTTGATCTCCTGCATACGGGCAATATCATTATTACCACCACTCACTACACAAACTACCTTTTTACCTTTTATCTTATCCTTACAGGTGTCTAATACGGCTACAGAAAGGGCTCCTGCGGGTTCAACCACAATGGCGTCTTCGTTGTATAGCTTGAGTATGGTGGTACAAACTTTTCCTTCGGGTACCAATAGCATTTCATCCAGTAACTCACGGCAAATTTCATAGGTTAAAGCACCTACACGTTTTACCGCGGCACCGTCAACAAAACGGTCAATCTCGGGTAGCGTAATCGGCTCCCCATGTTCAAATGCCTTCAGCATAGATGGTGCGCCTTCGGGCTCAACACCTATCAGATAAATTCCTGGAACATGTTGTTTCAAGTAACTACTGGTGCCTGCCGCCATACCACCGCCGCCAATAGGCATAATTACGGCTTCCACATCCGGCAGATCTTCCAATATTTCT
>Ga0116227_10015894_pt1 | contig 11017 bp, 10 predicted proteins | sample S1TSphgellanicum_FD_89693 | JGI IMG/M metagenome (GOLD analysis project Ga0116227, IMG submission 89693) | Host-associated microbial communities from peat moss isolated from Minnesota, USA - S1T2_Fb - Sphagnum magellanicum MG | ecosystem: Host-associated > Plants > Peat moss > Unclassified...
GATTTGAGCCCGGTGAGCGCCTTCCACTGGGCGAAACACGCGGACGAGTTGCTGTTGTTGCCGGATCTGTGCATCGGCGCGCGGCGCGAGGTGTGGTCCGTTCTCTGCGTGAGCCGCGAGCCGCTGTCCGAACTTGGCGGCGCGACGATTGCGGTCACGCGCGAATCCGCCAGCGGGCGAAACCTTTTGCGCGTTCTGCTCGAGCGCCGTTACGGCATCCACGCGACGTTCGTCGAGTCCGCCGACCCGTTTGCGGCCGCCGCGGACGGCAAACCGGCGCTCCTGATCGGCGACCGGGCCATCGACGCCCAGCAGACGTTCGCTCCCGGACTCGTGCACGACCTCGGCATCGAGTGGAACGATTGGACCGGGCTCGATATGGTGTTCGCCGTCTGGGCGGTGCGCCGCGATACGTTTGCGCGTCACTCGGGCGAAGTTAGCGAGGCAATGGCCGCACTCGTCGAGTCGCAGCGCTGGAGCGCCGCCCACATGGATGCGGTGGTCGCGCTCGCGCAGTCCGCTTACGCCCGCCAAGCGGGCTACTACGCGGCCTACTACGATACGCTCAATTACGCCTTCGATGACCGGGCGCGCGCGGGTTTGCTGCGTTTCGTCGAAGAGTTGCACGCGCTCGGCGCAATCGGGCGCGTCCCGTCCGTCGTCCCGGAGGTCCTCGGTGTCGCTTCTTAACCTGCTCGAAAAGGCTGCATCCGGCGGTCGTCTGAGCTTCGCCGAGGGCGTCCGGCTCTATAAAGAAGCGCCGCTGCACGAACTCGGCGCCGCGGCGCATCACCGCCGGATGGCGCTGTATCCGTCGAACGACGTCACGTACGTGATCGACACGACGATCAACTACACGAACGTTTGCAACGTCCACTGTTCGTTCTGCGCCTTCTTTCGGCCCGAGCGGCATGGCGAAGGCTACACGATGTCGCACGACGAGGTGCTCTCGCGCGTAAAGTTCGCAGCCGACCAAGGCGCGACCCAGATCATGATTCAGGGCGGCGTAAATCCGGAGATCCGCATCGATTGGTTCGAGCGCCTCTTCGAACGCGTGCACGCGGAATTCCCGGACGTCGACATCCATTCGCTCTCCGTTTCGGAAATCAACGGCCTGGCGAACGTGGAGAGCATGACGCCGCGCGCCGTGCTCGAACGGTTGCGCGCGGCCGGTCTCAAATCGCTCCCCGGGGCGGGAGCGGAAGTGCTCGTCGAGCGCGTTCGCAAGCGGATCAGCGCGCGCAAGATCAAGCCGGACGCCTGGCTCGGCATCATGCGCGACGCGCAACTGCTCGGCATGCCGACCACCGCCACGATGATGTTCGGCTCGATCGAAACCGAGGAGGAGCGCATCGAACATCTCGACGTGATGCGTTCGCTCCAAGATGAGACCGGCGGCTTCACGGCGTTCATCCCGTGGTACTACGTGCCGTTCAAGACGCCGCTCCGCGGCCGCGAGTCGACGGGCCTGGACTATTTGCGGGTGCTTGCGATATCGCGCCTCTATCTCGACAATTTTCCGCACCTGCAAGCGTCCTGGCTCACGCCGGGGCTCAAGATGGGGCAACTCGCGCTCTTCTACGGCTGCGACGACATGGGCGGCACGATCCTCGAAGAGCGGGTCGTAACGCTCGCCGGCTCTACGAACGTCGCCACGCGCAAACAGCTCGAAGAGCTCGTCATCGGAGCCGGCTTTACGCCGGTCGTGCGCGACACGTACTGGAACCTACGCCCCGAGATGGCGCTCGCAACGGCCTCCTAAAACGCCGCGTCGATTGTAGCGGCGCCCAGCACCTCGTCGCTTTCCGAAGAGTAAAGAGCCACGAGCTGACCCGGTGCGACGGCGCGCTCGGGCGACTCGAATTCGAGACGTAGCCGGTCCTCGCCCTTCGCATACGTTGCGCGCGCGGCGTTGAGCGGGGCGCGATAGCGCGTCATCGCGCGCACCCAAATCGGTTCTGCGCTAAAGTGCTCCGGCCGAATCAAGTTCACGTCGCGCGCCGTCAGGCCGAACGAAGCGAGCTCGTCTTCGCGGCCGATTACGATCGTGTTCGAACTGGGATCGATTCGCGTCACGTAGCGCGGTCCGTCGTTAAAGTGCGTGGCCGGTAAGCCGCGGCGCTGCCCGACCGTGAATCCGGAGATCCCGTCGTGCGTTCCGACCAGTTCGCCCGCTTCGGTAACCACGGCTCCCGCGGCGAGCGGAACGCCGGTCAAGAGACTCCGGTAGTCGCCGCCTTCGACGAAGCAGATGTCTTGTGAGTCTACCTTGCCGGCAACCTCGAGGCCCAAGCGCTGCGCCTCTCTCCGAGTCTGCGTTTTCGGTAGGTCGCCGAGAGGAAGAAGGAGGCCGGCAAGCTGGTCGGGGCGCAACTGGGCGAGCGCGTACGACTGGTCTTTCTCCGCGTCGCCCATCGCGAGGTGCGGGCCGTCGGCGAGGTGCTCCAGCTTCGCATAGTGGCCGGTTGCGACGAACCGTGCGCCGACTTGCTCGGCAAAACGATACAACGTCCCCAGCTTGACGAAGTTGTTGCACGCCACGCAGGGATTCGGCGTTCGTCCCGCCCGGTAGTCAGCTACGAAGCGTTCGACGACGTTGGTGCGAAACGTCGCTTCGAAATCGAGAACGTAGTGCGGAATGCCGAGGACCGCCGCGCTCCGTCGCGCGTCGTCAAAGTCTTCGGCTCCACAGCAGGACTTCGCATGCGCGGCTTTCGTCGGCGAATACATTTTCATGGTAACGCCGATCACGTCGTAACCGCGTTCCACGAGCAGTCCCGCGGCGACGGCGGAATCGACTCCGCCGGACATTGCAGCTACGACGCGCGTGCCCGTGCCCGATTCGCTCGCGCGCATGCTCATCGCGATACAGGATAACTCAAGAGCTACGCAAACACAAAGGCCCATGCCAGGACTCGGAGATGAGTTTCGCGCGAATCGTGAAGCACGTCATCTCTCGCTGTCGGACGTTTCCGAGCAGATCCACATTCGATCGGTCTACCTCCAAAGTATCGAAGAGGAAGAGTGGTCGGCGATCGCAGCTCCCGTTTACGCTCGCGGCTTCGTTCGCACGTACGCGCGGTTTCTCGGCATGGATCCCGAATTCGCCGTCGAGCGGGTTAACGCGGCGATGGGCACGCAAACCGCCCCGTCCAAGGCACCCGAACCGTCGGCCGAAAAATCGATCCGGAGCCGGTCGCGGGCGAAGTCGGCCAAGTCCCCGTCGCCGTGGCTCTGGCTCGCCGGACTGGTCGCGATCGCGCTCGTCGCGGTCGTGGGCTTCAAGGCGTACGACTACTACCAGCAGTCGGGGTCGGAGGACCCCTCGGGCGCGGTCGCCGTCGCCTCGCCCGAACCGTCGCGCTCCGCCAGTCCGTCGCCCACCCCCTCGCCGTCGCCGAAGGCGCCGCTCAAGGTGGCCCAAACGCTGGTCCTCTCCGTCACCCAGCGCTCCTGGCTCCTCGTGAAAATCGACGGGACGCAAAAAGCGGAGGGCATCTACCCGCCGGGCACGGTCAAGCGATTCCACGGCAAATCCGCCCTGATCCGCGCCGGCAACGCCGGCGGCGTCCACCTTACCGTCAACGGCAAGGACCTCGGACCGCTCGGCGCGTCGGGCTCGGTGGTTGACAAGACAATTCACCTCGCCGAGGAGTAAATGGCCGACTTTTCCTTCGACGTCGTCTCGAAAGTGGACGCGCAAGAACTCGACAACGCGCTCAATGCAACCCGCAAAGAGATCGAGGGACGCTTCGATTTCAAGCATTCGAAGACGTCGGTGGAACTCGCCGGCAAGCTCATCACGATCGTCACCGACGACGAACTCAAACTCAAGAACGTGATCGACGTCTTGCAGAGCAGGGCGAGCAAACGGGGCATCTCGCTCAAGGCCTTCGAGTACGGCGCGGTGGAGCCGGCGGCGGGCAAAGCCGTTCGCCAAGTGCTCACGGTCAAGTCGGGCATCAGCAAGGACAAATCCAAGCCGCTGATCGAGGCGCTCAAAGCCGCGAAGCTCAAAGTCCAGGCGCAGTTTCAGGACGAGCAGATCCGGGTTTCGGGCAAGAGCAAGGACGATCTCCAGAAGGCGCAGGCGCTCTTAAAGGCACAGGAATCCGAGACCCCGCTGCAATTCACGAACTATCGCTGAATCGCGCTTGCCTCATTCCGTTTCCACGAACGCGCCGATGCGGTTTTCCTTGACGGCGATGCCGGCGTGGAGCCGATCGAGGAAGTCGTACTCCGTTTTGAACTCCTGGTGGAAGGCGTCGAAAGCCTCGCGCGAGGCCCAGCGGTCCATCGTCAGGTAACGGCCGGGCTCGTCCGGGCTCGCGAAGAGCCGCACCTCGATGAAGCCGCTCGAGCGGGCAAATAACTCCGCCCAAACTCCGTTCGCGCCGTAGGCTTCCTCAAAGTCGGTCCGGCGATCCTCGAGCACGATGAATTCCCAAACGATGTCGTAGCTCATCGGGTTTTGCACGCCTCCCTCTCACCCGCTGCGGAAAGTGCCGCTTGCTGACAACGGCGAGACCTTACTTGCCCCACCGGTAAGGCGCCCACCCCTCGCCGGAGGCAAGCCGTTCAGGGATGGCCGGGAGGACTGGCGAAGGCAGCCAAGTCTTGGCATCTATAATGAAAAGCGTCGCTTTCGTGTCGCTCGGTTGCGCGAAGAACCTCGTCGACTCCGAGGTGATGATCGCCAAACTCGGTCAGGCGGGTTGGCAGCTCGTCCCCGAGCCGGTCGAAGCCGACGCGGTCGTGATCAACACGTGCGCGTTCATCGATCCGGCCAAAGCCGAATCGACCGATACGATTCTCCAGCACGCCGCCGCCAAGCGCCCGGGGCAGCAACTCATCGTCGCCGGCTGCCTTTCGCAGCGATTCGGGGAAGAGTTGCGCGCGCTCGTGCCCGAGATCGACGGCGTTGTCGGCACCGGGGCGTATGCTTCGATCGTCGAGGTGCTCGAGGAAGCTGAGGCCGGCTTCGGGCCCGTGCGGCTTGGGTTCGAGCCCGAGCCCGAGCACGATTTTCTGCCGCGCCTGGTCACGACGCCCCGCGCCACCGCCTATCTCAAGATCGCCGAGGGCTGCGATCATCCGTGCACGTTCTGCATCATTCCGCAACTTCGGGGGGCGTTTCGTTCGCGCAGCGTCGAGTCGATTCTCAAAGAGGCCCGGGCGCTCGTAGCGGCCGGCACGCGCGAGCTCATTCTCATCGCCCAGGATACCTCGATGTACGGGCGCGACCGCGGGCTGCGTCGCGGGGGTCTGGCGCAGTTGCTCGAGGAGCTTCACGAGATCGAGCAACTCGAATGGATTCGGCTCCTGTACCTCTATCCGGCGACGGTCGACAGCGAACTGATCGAGGCGATGGCGCGCCTGCCCAAGGTCTGCAAGTACATGGACATGCCGCTCCAGCACGCTCACCCCGACGTGCTGCGGGCGATGCTGCGGCCTTCCAACGGCGAGCGCTACCTCGAGATCCTCGCCGAATTCCGCGCCCGGGTGCCGGGAATCACGATGCGCTCGACGTTCATCGTAGGTTTTCCGGGGGAAACGGAGGCGCATGTCGATTATCTCGCGGCCTGGCTCGAGCGGGCCGAACTCGACCGGGTCGGTTTCTTCGCCTACAGTCGCGAGGACGGCACGCCGGGCGGCGCGATGTCCGGCCAGGTACCGGCAAAGGTGAAACGGGCGCGACTGCTGCGCTTGCGGGAGGTACAGCGGCGCGTTTCGGAGCGGGCCCGCGCGAAGCGCGTCGGTTCCGTCGAGCGCGTGCTGGTTGAAGAGAAAAAACTGCTGCGCCGCAGCGACCCGCTGCGAGGGGCGCTCGGCAGCGCCAGTGCCTGGGTGGGACGCTCGATGGGCGAAGCTCCCGGCGTGGACGGCGGGGTGTTTTTCACGGGCGACGCGGCGCCCGGCGAGTTCGCGTATGTCACGCTCTCCGGCGCCACCGCGTTCGACTTCCATGGCGTACTGCTTCCGCGTCCCGCTCTGGTCGAAGCGTGAGCGTGGGCGCTAAGGTATGGGGCGTCCGCGCGCTGATCGCCGTCGCCTTGCTTTTCGGAATCTTCGTCGGAACGGTCGCGACCCAAGCCCTCATCACGCGCCGCTCCGCCGCGCAGGTGATCGCGGGCTACGGCTTGCCGCTGATCCCCTCGCCGCAAACGTATTTCCATAAGGACCGCGTCGCCGTGCTGCTGCTCGGCATCGACTATAACTACGACGTGCACGACATCGAGTTTTCCAACAACGCGCGCACGGACACGATCAAGGCCGTCGCCCTCGACTTGCCGACGCAAACCAATCCCAGCGGCACGATCGCGCTCTTATCGGTGCCGCGCGATACCGACGTGCTCATGGCGGACGGTCACGAGGATAAGATCAACGCCGCCTACACCGGATACGGCAGCAATACGGCCAAGGCCGCGCACAACACGGAAAAGGTGGTCGCCGGTTTTCTCGGGCTGCCCGGGTTCGATCGTTATCTCACCTTGCGCATCGACGCGACCAAAGATTTGATCGACGCGATCGGGGGCATCGACGTCGTGCCCGACGAGACGATGAACTACGACGACAACTGGGGTCACCTTCACATCCATTTCGTGGGCGGCAAGCGCTATCACATGAACGGCGATCAAGCCGTCTCCTATAGCCGCTTTCGGCACGATGCCTGCAGCGATCCGTGCCGCATCAAGCGTCAGGATCAGATCATTCGTCTAACGGCCGCGAAACTCAAGAACGACAAATTCAACGATTTGATGCACATCAACGCGCTGATCGGCGTCGTGCGGCGCAACGTGTACACGGATCTGAGCGAACCCGAAATGCTAAGCCTCGCCTGGGCTTTCCAGCACATCGATCTTGCGAAGTTGCAGGCCGACCAAGTCCCGTATGCAGCCAGCAAAGATCTCGCGTGCTGCGGAAACGTTCTCATCGCTGACGACGCGGCCAAGAACGCGCTCGTGAAGAAGCTCTTTTTCAGCGGTCCCGTTTTGCCGGCGGCGCCCGCGGATGCGAGTGCCGTGGCCGCGGTCGATCCGAAGACGATTCACGTCGATGTCGAGAACGGGTCGGGCATCAAAGGCCAGGGCGCCAAGCTGGCCGCGGTACTCGCGAAGCTCGGCTTTGTCGTGATCGACGTGCGAAACGCCGATTCGTTCGCGTACGATTCGACGGAGATTCACGTGCATACGATCGCGGTTCCGCTTGCCGGCGAACGCGTGCGCAGCGCCCTCGCGCTCCGCACGGCCACGGTGAAGCCCGATGCCACGCCCACGGCAAATCCGGGGAGCGACGTCACCGTGATCGTCGGCCGCGATTTCGTGCGGCCGCAAAGCGAAGCTTCCGCCGTCCGGTGAACCGCGGCGTCCGCGGTGCGGCGCTCGCATTGGCGCTCGTGATTTTGGCCTACGGCGGCTATCGCTTCGTGCATCGCGTGACGGCGCCCGTTATTCCCGCCGTCGTGCTCCGGGGCGCCGATGCGACGACGCTCGTTTCGCAATCGCTCGGCGCTCGCCTCGACCGGCTCCTTCACGACCGTTATCCGCCGGTCGACGCGCGAAACGGAAATCCGCGGCTCGTCGCGCTTACGTTCGACGACGGACCCTATCCCGTCGAGACGCCGCTGCTGCTCGACGAGCTCGGCGATTTGCACGTGCCCGCGACGTTCTTTTTGATCGGCGACGACGCGATGCTCTATCCCGAACTCACCCGGCGCATCGAACGCGACGGCGACGAGATCGCCAACCACACCTTGACGCATCCCGCGGCCTTCGACGCGCTCGTCCCGTCGCAAGTCGACCGCGAGTTAGCCGGCGGCGCGGCGATGCTGGAACGCTACGTGCGCGACCCGGCAATTCGGACCATGATGCGACCGCCGCACGGCCGCTTCACGTTGCGCACGCTAAAGACGGCGCAGCGCGACGGATACGACGTCATTCTTTGGAACGACGATCCGGGCGACTGGCGCTCGGTTTCGCCGCGCCGGTTGCTCGATCACATGGAGGCGAACGCGACCGCGCCCGAAATCGTGCTCCTGCACAGCGGACGGCTCAGTACGATCGAGGCGTTGCCCGAGATGGTGGCCCGTTTTCGCGCGGCGGGCTACACCTTCGTGACGGTCGGCGACCTGCTGCGCCGGGTTCCCGTGGCCCAAATACTCCACCCCGCCAAACTTCGGGTATAGGGTGATCCTAAAGGGCAGAAGCTCTCAAGCGCCAACTTGCGCGTAGCGTTATTGAAGGAGGTTTCCGTGAGTAGACCGATCGTAAACACCGGCGGCCAGGGCTTGGCATCGGCGGACTCCGTGAAGGCGGCCGTCGGCGGACTCGTCGTCGCGATCGTCGTCCTGTTGATCTTCTTTGGGCTGAATTCGGCGAAGGTGGGCGATCGCTCGACCTTCACCGCCTCGGGCTCGTCCATGGGGGCTCCGGCTCCCGCCGCAACCTAGACGGACGCGCCGGACCGGCCGCCGGCCGTCGACCCGGAAGGGGGGCGGCGCCGGCGCGCGGAGAGTCTCGAACGGGTCATGCTCGCCCTGCGCGACGCGCGTGAAGCGCACGACGTGCTCGCGATCGTGGCCCGTTCGGTCGGGCGCGATTTTCGGCGGCCGTGCACGGCGTATGAGTATCGCGACAACTCGTTCCGCGCGGTAGCGACGAGCGACCCGAGCATCGAGCGAAGTGCGATCCGGACGACGGAACTCGACGTGCCGTCGTTGCGTTTTCGCGTCCTCTTACGCAACGGCTCCGATGACTTGCTCGGGATCTCGTCCGACGGTCAGCTTCGCGCGCTCATCGTGCTCGAGAACGCGGTGGAGCCGCTCGGCGAGGAGGATGCGAAGTACTTGCGGGCGATCGCCGCGCACGTTTCGCTCGCGCTCGCGAATTCGCTCGCCTTCGAGCAACTGCGCCGCTACGCCGCCGAGGGCGCCGCGTTGACGGAGGCCGCCCGCACGATCCTCGGCTTCACCGCGCTCGAGCCGCTCGCGGTGGCGCTTTGCCGCTTGTGCAAGCGCCTCGTCGTGGCGGAGCGCGCCTGCCTGTATGCGCGGCGGGGCGACGTCTTCGCGCGGATTGCGATCCTCGTTTCGCGCGATGGGCTCGACGCTCCGGCGGAGCTACCCGGCGATGAGACGGCGGCGCGTGCCGCGCTCGTCGAAGCCTTCGGCGGTGGACCGCTCGCCGTCGCCCGGCTGGTGTTTCCCGAGGGCGACCGGCTCGAGACGCGGGGCTTGATCGTCTGTTCGCGCCGCGTTCCCTTCGACAAATCCGAAGCGCGGCTGATCGAGACCTTCGCCACGCTGGCGGCACTCGCGGTGCGCAACGTCGACCTCTACGAACAGTCGACGCGCGCGAATCAGGCGCTTGCTGAGAGCAACGCCTTCAAAGACGACCTCATGGCGATGTTCGCCCACGATTTCAAGGGGCCGCTCACGGTGATCTCCGGTTTCTCCGAACTGCTCTTCGATGTGGAGGACGAGAGCGTGCAGCGCAGCGCGGAGACGATCGTCGAGCAGACGCGGCGCCTCGCCCGCCTCAGCGAAGACGCGCTCGCGCTCGCCGCGACCCAGAGCGCCGGGTTCTCGCTGCAACGATTCGCTGAGGATCTTACGGCGTTCGTCTGCGCCGCCGCCGAGCCGCTCGACCGGGAGCGCGACCGGATTGCGGTGGAGGCGCCGTTCGAACCCGTGATCGTGCCGTTCGACCGCGTGCGCCTGCGTCACGTGATCGACAACGTGCTCGGGAACGCCCTGAAGTACTCGGCCGGCCGCGTCCACGTCCGGATCGAATCCAACGATCTTGAAGCCGCGGTTTCGGTCTCGGACAGCGGCATCGGCATCCCGCACGACGACCTCGAGAAGATCTTCTCGCGCTTCGGCCGGGCCGCCAACGCGCGTTCGCGCGGGATCGCGGGCTCGGGCGTCGGCCTCTACGTTTCGAAGAAGATCGTGGACGTGCATGGCGGCCGAATCGAAGTCGTGTCCGCGGAGGACGAAGGCAGCACGTTCCGGATCGTGCTTCCCTTGGAAGTCGGGGCGGCGAGGGCCCCCGTTGAAGTCGGGGCCGTGAAGACGCCCGTTGAAGTCGGGGCGGCGAAGGCCCCCCCGACGGCCCCCCGGGCCCGGACTCCCGGGCCCCTTGGATGACGGGGTGGACTGAGGCTAGCGCAACACAGCAAGGCTCGGGGGAGTTAAGTGAAATGTTCGCTTTTCGAGCCCCGGGTGTTTGGGGGCTTCGTCCCCAATAGAGATCGTACATGGCCTTCCTGAAAACTCTTTTCGACGGTAACGAACGCGAGATCGCGCGGCTTCGGCGCACCGTCGCGGCCACGAACGCGCTCGAGCCGGAAATCGCCGCCCTCTCCGATGCCGAGTTGCAGGCGAAAACGCCCGCTTTCAAAGAACGCCTCGCCGCCGGCGAAGAGCTCGACGTGATGCTGCCGGAGGTCTTCGCCGTCTGTCGCGAGGCGGGCAAGCGGATCCTCAACATGCGGCATTTCGACGTCCAGATCATGGGCGGGCAGGTGCTGCACGAGGGCAAGGTCGCCGAGATGAAGACGGGCGAGGGCAAGACGCTCGTCGCCACGCTCGCGGTCTACGCAAACGCGCTCTTGGGCCGCGGCGTGCATCTCGTCACGGTCAACGATTATCTGGCCCGGCGCGACGCGGAATGGATGTCGCCGCTTTATAATTTTCTCGGCCTTTCGGTCGGCGTGATCCAGCACGACCTCGCTCCGGCGCAGCGCCGCGAAGCGTACAACGCCGACATCACCTACGTCACGAATAACGAAGTCGGCTTCGACTATCTGCGCGACAACATGGCCTGGCAGCTCACCGATATGGTGCAGCGCGAACTCTTCTTCGCGATCGTCGACGAAGTCGACTCGATCCTCATCGACGAAGCACGCACGCCGCTCATCATCAGCGGCCAGGGTCAAGACGCGACGGAACTCTACGCGAAGTTCGCGCAGATCGTGCCGCGGCTCGTCAAGGACGAAGACTTCACCGTCGATGAGA
>Ga0116227_10015896_pt1 | contig 11016 bp, 13 predicted proteins | sample S1TSphgellanicum_FD_89693 | JGI IMG/M metagenome (GOLD analysis project Ga0116227, IMG submission 89693) | Host-associated microbial communities from peat moss isolated from Minnesota, USA - S1T2_Fb - Sphagnum magellanicum MG | ecosystem: Host-associated > Plants > Peat moss > Unclassified...
AAATAATTTCGTGTCTCCTTTCTACTTAATTTTACACTTATTCTATTGCAAATATTTTCATTTTAAAAACACCCGATGAAAAAGGTTCTTTATTCGTTTTTTCTTTTAGCATGCAGCAGTGTACATAGTATGGCCCAGATCAGTGAGGGCGGCACGCCACTTAGTTTTGATGCAAATTACAGCAGCACGTTTGCGCTACAGACCTACATTCCGCAAACCGAGTATACGGCGCCGGATATCAATAAACTGCATGCCGAGGACAGAAGCACCAAGCACACCGCATACGATAACGTAAGGATAGGCACTTTGATCCCTGCCGATCTTTCCTTCCCTTCTTCAGGTACATTTACAACGCTCAGCGATGGCCGCCAGGTATGGCGCGCGCAGGTAGCTGTTGCAGGTGCACCAGCACTCGGCTTTTATTACGATAAGTTTGCGCTTCCTGATGGCGTTAGATACTTTTTATCAAACTCTAACAAGAAACAAATATTAGGTGCTTACACTTCGGCCAACAATTCAAGCGATGGTCTTTGGGTGAACGAAAAAGTACAAGGTGAATTGGTGAACCTGGAATTAGATATAGACGCCAATGTAGACGTTTCACAAATAAAGATGCACATCAACAATGTCGGATATTTCTACAATTCTGTATCGTACCTCACCTACTATCAGACCGATGGCGCCCCGCAGTTTGCCTACGATAGCTCATCGCCTTGCGAGATAAACGCTATATGCCCTATTGGTTCTGCTTACCCCAACCAAAGGCTCGCATCAATGCACATCGAGTACGTTAAAAATCCCAACATTTACGCAGGTTCAGGTACTGTTATGAATAATACCCTACAGGACTGCACCCCTTATGTACTTACTGCAAGTCATGTGGAGGGTACTAACAGTACGGCGAACACTACATTCAGTATCTGGATGTTCTATTTCAACTACGAAACACCTACCTGCCAGTATTCAGGCGCCCAGCCAACAAGCCAGTCCATGTCGGGCGCTACATTTTGTGCACGCTCATCGCTTCCTTCAGGTACTAACCCTCCCCTTGTTGGCGATTTTCTATTGGTAAAATTAAAAACCAAGATACCTGCTACTTATGGTGCATACCTCTCCGGTTGGGACAATAGCGGCACTACCCCATCCGGCACATCCATCGGCTTCCATCACCCATCAGGAGACGTAAAAAAAGTTTCTACTACCACACAGGTATTTCCTAACGGAAATTTTAACGGTGGTGGAACAAACACGCACTGGGCAGCAGAATTTACTCAAGGTGGCTTCGAAGAAGGTTCATCAGGCAGCGGACTTTTTATCTCTAATGGCAGGTTGATCGGCGATCTTACAGGTGGTGGAGTGAACAGTCCTACATGCACAACTCTAAATGGTTATGGTGAGCAAATGAACGACCTTGGCCTTTATAGCAAACTATCTTTGAACTGGCTGTATGCCTATCAAACGCCATCCAGCGCAGCAACAAGACTTAAAGACTGGCTGGACCCCAACAACTCTGGTGCTATTACACTCGATGCCATAGCAGCTAACTGTCCTACAAGCGCAGTACAACAAGTAAAGCAAGTGAGCACTACAGTTACTGTATTTCCAAGTCCAAGTACCGGGATAGTATATGTAAATGCTTCGTTTGCTAACGCAACAACAGTAGCAATTGAAGTGCTTGATGTAGTTGGCAAAAAGGTGTTGGACGCTCAGGCCAATGCTGCTCAACTCAACAATTTCGCGCTCGACCTATCTCATAACGCAGCAGGCCTGTACATCGTGCACCTCACTTCAGGCACCACTATTGTTACCCGCAAAGTAGTGATAGCCCGATAAAAGTTTTTCTATCCTCCATCTATAAGAGAACGCTCCCACATGGGGGCGTTCTTGTTTTATAATGGTTGCGCAAATAAAAAACCGGCATCACCTTTTGGGTGATGCCGGTCAATAAATATTTCTAATGGGTAACTTATGCAGCTACCGCTTCCTTTACTTTTACAAATTCCACTTGTGCATTAACGGCCACATCGTAGCCAAGTAGTATACCACCTGTCTCAGATACCATACCAAAGCTCACACCATAATCGCGGCGATCTATTTTGCCTGTTATAGTGAACCCAACACGGTCATTGCCCCAGGGGTCAACTACCAGGCCACCAAATTCCACATCCAGCACTTCTTCCTTGCTCACGCCACGCATAGTAAGTGTGCCATGCAGTTTGTAGTTTTCCTCGTCTACTTTCGTCAGGCTGCTGCTTACAAAAGTGATCTCAGGATGATTTTCTATGTCAAAGAAATCATTTCCTTTCAGATGCCCATCACGCTGTTCGTTGTTGGTACTGATAGAGTTCACATCTGCAGTGAAGTTGATCTTTGCAGTAGCTATATCTGTACCTTCAGTTTCAACGGTCGCATCAAATTTGTGAAATTGGCCGGTTACTTTAGAGATCATAAGGTGTTTCACCTTGAATAAGATCTCAGAATGTGTGGCATCTAAAGCCCATTTTGTTTGTGACATGTTTATTGTTTTAGTATTTGAAAATTATCATCATTATAATACCTAACGGTGTTACCAAAATTACACACTTTTAAAACACATTAAATATCCTTAGTGTTAATTTTTAGCTATACTGCAATAGACGGTTTCCTACATATTCTAAAGGACCGGACTAGCCTTTCCTCAAATTTGTGCATATCTTCTTTTGGAAAGGCCCCACTCCTTATCGTAAATTGCACACAACAAAAAGCATCCACTTATTTGGAGAAATACGACCAGCAAGGTTCGAAGACCCGCCTCGTCCTCATATCCTGCAAATTCTGATGCAGACATTTATTTACCGACACCGGAAAAAAGAGGAAAGAAAAGAAATTATAAATTTAAACATAACTCAATACTGCTAAGCATTTTGGATAATATCAATTCTAAAATTTCCGATATTATTTTTTTCATGGCAACCGGAAATTTTAATACCTACTTCACTATCTATCAATTGTAGCCATATATAATGGCATTTCGAAAAGGAAACTTTATTTTTACAAAGCCATAAAAGAATATAAGATGAAGATAATATGTGTAGGCCGTAACTATAGCGAGCATGCCAAAGAGCTGAACAACGATGTACCTACCGAACCGGTAATTTTCATGAAAGGACAGAATGCATTGTTGCCACATGGCAAGCCGTTCTACTACCCTGAGTTTACAGACGACCTGCAATATGAGTGTGAACTGGTATATAAGATCAGCAAGAATGGCAAGCATGTGCAGGCTAAGTTTGCCCACAATTATTATGAAGAAATAACGCTAGGTATAGACTTTACTGCACGTGACCTGCAACGGAAGCAACAACAAAAAGGCCTGCCCTGGGAAATAGCTAAAGCGTTTGACAATGCTGCCGCCATTGGTGAATTTGTTCCTGTAACGCCCGGTATGAAAGTGAATGAAATCAACTTTCAGCTGAAGCACAATACGAACCTGGTACAGGATGGCCATACTAAGGATATGATATTCCCCATTGACAAGATCATTGAATATGCGTCAAAATTCTTCACATTAAATATTGGGGACCTCATTTTTACAGGAACACCTGCTGGTGTAGGCAGTACTGCTATTGGCGATGTGTTGGAGGGGTACCTGGGCAGCAGTAAGCTATTGGAAGTACACATTAAATAAGCGTAAAGCCCAAACTAAGAAATTATGAAGCATATCATATTGCTGTTGACCATCGCGTTATTATCATCTCAGGGTTTTGCACAACAACAAAGCGCACCCGGCATAGGCTGCATTGACAAGGATATAGTGCTCCGCATAGATGATGTGAAGCACAGCTACATAGAAAAGGGCTTGAAGATCTATAAAGATGCCATGGTGACCATGGAGTCTGAAGTACCCTACTCTATTGAAGTAAAGCTACAAAAAAACATAAAGTACAGGTTCTTGTACATGGGAAGTGATATATCCGCAAAGTCGTCGATAGAGCTGTACGATGGGGACGACAAACTGGTAACAAAAAAAGAAATTGCCCGCAGTGAGCAGCCGGGCTATATAGCCTTCGATTACACGCCGGCAAAGACGGACGTATACCTGGTGATACTCAATCAGAAGCAAAAACATGCAACGATGTGCGGAAGTTTCACTATTCTGCAAGGGCAATCAATGATCAAATAGAAAGTAAAACGAAGGAGATGGATGTAGCCATTGAAACAAGCTGGAAGACCAAACTGGAAGAGGAGTTTAGGAAGGACTATTTTAAAAAGATCGTCGAATTTCTGAAGAGCGAAAAACAGGCTGGCAAGATCATATACCCGCCAGGCAAACTCATATTCAATGCTTTTGACCATGCTCCTTTTCAAAAGGTAAAAGTGGTGATATTAGGACAAGACCCTTATCACAATGCTGGTCAGGCGCACGGCTTGTCTTTTTCCGTACCAGACGGTGTGGCACCACCACCCTCACTGGTCAATATCTTTAAAGAGATAAGAGAGGACCTGGGCATCGATATTGTTTCAAAAAATGGCAACCTGGAGCCATGGGCCGACCAGGGAGTGCTTTTGCTCAATGCATCACTTACTGTAGAGGCCAACCAGCCCAATTCACATAGCGCTATTGGCTGGCACCAGTTCACTGATGCGGTCATCAGTAAACTTTCTAATGACAGATCTGGAATAGTATTCATGCTTTGGGGTAAATTTGCACAAGGCAAAGAGCCGTTGATAGATACTTCAAAGCACTTTGTATTAAAAGCGGCGCACCCTTCTCCCTTCTCAGCATATAATGGATTTTTTGGCTGCCATCATTTTAGTAAAACAAACCACTGGCTCAGGGAACAGGGAGAGCTACCTATAGACTGGTCATTAGCACAAACAAAATGAAGATCATAAAAAATATTTTAGGCGCGTTATATCTTATATACTTCCTGCTGCTGTTCATCATTACTATGCTGATAGTGGTGATACCCATATGGCTCATATCTTTTTTTCCAGAACCTAAGCGTTCGCACTATCTGCATGCCATCTTCAAGGTATGGATGGGCACCTTTATGCCACTGGCCGGCTGCCCGGTAACACGCAAAGGCAAAGAGAACTTTAAGAAAGGTGAGAACTACGTAGTGGTCATCAATCACAATTCGTATATCGATATCCCGGTGTCATCGCCGTGGATACCCGGAGCAAACAAAACACTGGCAAAAATAGAAATATCGAAAGTTCCCATTTTTGGTATCATTTATAAAACAGGCTCTATACTGGTAGATCGCCGCAGCCCGGAAAGCCGCCGCGAAAGCTTTACCAAAATGCAGGAAATGCTGGACCTGGGCCTTCACCTGTGCCTGTATCCCGAAGGCACACGCAACAAGACCAGCCGCCCATTACAACCGTTTCATGATGGCGCCTTTATTTCTGCTATCAAAGCGCAGAAGCCCATCATGCCTGCACTTATCTTCAATACCGGCAAAATAATGCCGCATTATAAAAAATTCTGGCTGCGCCCTATGCCTATACAGTTTCATTTTCTGGCACCTATACCTACAGCGGGTCTTACGTTGAAGGATACTGCCACTCTTAAAGAAAATGTACATGCCATTATGGAGCAGTATTACGTAGCCCACCAAAAAACCCTGTCATGACATTCAGTATAATAGGCACCGGCAATATCGCGTGGTTCCTGGCCAAACGCCTTACTACAGCAGGTCACGAATGCATGGGCATTTATGGTCGCAATAATGCGGCTGCCGTAGAGCTGGCCGAATGGATACAGGCCAAACCCTACCAGGAAATAGGCGATATCCGCGATGGAGATGTTGATATCTGTTTCATTGCAGTTTCAGACCATTCTATAGCATCCGTTGCTCCCAAGCTTTACTTTACGAAAACAATGCTGGTACACACTGCCGGCTCTGTCGATATTAGCATCCTTTCTGCGGCGGCTACAGACTACGCTGTGCTATGGCCGGTATATTCTATCCTTAAGGCCGACCTCCCCAATCACCGCAATATACCCTGTGCGTGGCAGGCATCGACGCCCAAGGCGCAACGGTACATACTATCTATAGCACATGCCATTACCGATGTTATCTTTGAAGCAAAGGACGAGCAAAGGAAGTGGTTGCATCTGTCGGCGGTGTTTTGCAACAACTTCATCAATCATATGATGACGATCGGCGAAGAGGCCTGCATCAGCCAGCAACTCGATTTTAATGCACTCCGCCCTATTATCGAGCAAACCTTCCAACGCACACAAAAAGCATCGCCATACCAGTTACAAACCGGCCCGGCAAGGCGTGGCGACGAAATAACTATATCGCGACACCTTTCTTTACTAAATAATAATGCAGACTGGCAGCAGGTTTACAGCGCTATTACCACATCTATTGAACACATGTATCAACAGGATAACGTAAACAACGATACGAAGTCTTAACTTTGCGCCCAAAAGCTGAATCATCAGGAATGTATAATATCAATTTTAAGTTTGAACAAAAAGGGCTGGAGCCAATAACTATAAGCAATGTAGCGCCAGACCAAAGTATACTGGAAGTAGCGCTCGATAACAATATAGAACTGCACCATAACTGCGGCATGGTATGCGCCTGCAGCACTTGTCACCTGTACCTGGAAAGCGGGGATGAATTTGTACCTGAAATAAGCGACCGTGAGGAAGACTTTATAGACCGTGCCCGCAACCCGCGCATCAATTCGAGACTAGGTTGCCAATGCATACTGGAACCAGGTAGCGGAACAATAACCGTTACCATCCCCGACCAGTCTGTGATACACGGAGAATAGACCGAAGAACGACCCAATTTTAACATCACATAAAAACAGAAAGATAAGGACATGGCCCATTACGAACCGCCTATAAAATGGAATGATTATGAGGATATAGCTATAAAGCTATATGAGCGTTTTGGCAGCGATTTCGGCGATAGCCAGATATACCGCATACGCTTTACAGAACTGATGCAGTGGGTATTGGAAATACCGAACTTTGCAGGTACTAAAGAAGAATGTAACGAAGGCCATCTGGAAATGATACAAACCAACTGGGTGTATGAATGGCGCGATAATAAAAGCTAAATGAACCTTCTGGAACTATTTGGCCCAATAACCACATTTATATTCGAGACCAACGGAGTACTTGCCGATGGCATATATACCGTAACAGAGGACGGTAAAAGGTCTTATCAACTCAACAGCAAAGATACTTATGCACTGCATGTTGCTATAAGTAAAGGCTACAAAGTGTGGCTGGTAACCAATGGTAATGACGAGTGGTTGAAGGAATGGAGCGATGCAGGTATTGGCTTACTCACCAATGGAGATGACAACATTGCAGCCATATTGCAAACCGACCAGGATCACAACAGCTTACTATACATGGGCAGCGATATACCGGCATACACCGCAATGCGTAATTGTGGGCTGCCGGTATGCCCTGCTAATGCGGTACCGGAGATCAAGAGCATATCAAAGTATATATCCCCAATGGATGGGGGAAAAGGGTGTGTACGGGATGTGATAGAGAAAGTGCTAAAGCTTAACGGCCACTGGCAAGTGCCGGGCTAGCTAAAACATATTCATATTCGTTCTCAAAATTGCCATCCAGCTGAAAAAAGAAACTATCGCCATTCTTTAATGAGGCATCAACGGTATAACGGCCTTTCCCATTAGTATTCCAACTAATATCTATTACAGGCTGCACATCAGGCGTTATCAGTTGTAGAAATTTCACTTGTACTGCGTTTCTCAACCAAAGTGATATACCTAACGTTTGCTGTAGCAGTTCTTTTACTATTTCCATCATGCAAACACCCGGTACCACCGGCTGTGCTGTTTCCTTAAATATATCGTGCCCTTCATTAAATATGATCTTGCAGGAGAATGTATTTTGATCACGACTGGCATCCATATAAAAATAAAAATCATTTAACAGCATAGCATGAATATTTTTACTGGTTGTGAAAAAAAGTTAGGGTTAGTTCTTAAAAACCATTGATACACGGGCAAATCTTATGCCGTTTCCATTTTCACCGGTGATATTTTTATCAACATCTCGACTTCTTAGAACAATATAAAAAATACAATAGATTGATTATCAATAACATTACATTGACTACATAAACCAATTAACAGATACAGTGAATGCTCAAATAAAAAATAGCGGCTATAATTTAGCCGCTATTTTCACTATCATTTGCAATATTTCTACTCTGCATCTATGGCGGAAGTTGTATTTATACCATAGTAGAACATCCCCTGGTAACCCGGGTAGAAGCCAGCAACTTGTATTTTGCCATTGTTATCTGCCACTGCATGTTGCAGATCATCAAGGCTACTTATCTGCTGATCATTGATACCTGTGATAACAAAACCTTTTTTCATATTCGTCTGTTTTGCAAGGGCACCGCTACCTGTTTCTGTTACCAACACGCCGCCACTAATACCATACTTATTCAGCTCTGCACTACTCAGCGGTCTAAAACTGGCACCTAGTAAACGTGCTGCATTTTGCTGTTTTACTATTCCGGTATTGCCTTCAATATTCTTTAACTCAATGGACGTTGTATGCGAATTGCCGTCGCGGAGGTAGGTGATGCTTATATTATCCCCCGGTTGGTAGCGGGCTATTTGTTCCAGCAATTGTGGTTCAGTAACAACCTTAGTTCCATTTACCTGGGTTATGAAGTCTCCCTTTTGCAGGCCAGATTTAGCTGCGCCCATGTTAGGCAATACTGATGCTACGTACACGCCATCTGTCTTGTCGATACCTAAGGAGCTTAGTTGCTCGCGGCTCAGGTTCTTGCTATCAACAAACTCAACGCCCATGTACCCACGCTGCACTGAGCCATACTTGATAAGATCGTTAACTGCTTTGTGCACAATATTGGAGGGCACTGCATAAGAGTAACCCGCATAAGAACCAGTTGGAGACGCGATGGCGGAATTGATACCAATCAGTTGACCGGCTGTGTTTACCAGCGCGCCGCCACTGTTACCAGGGTTTACAGCGGCATCGGTCTGTATATATGCTTCTATTGCAGAGGAAGTTTGTTTGTTGATACCAATGTTCCGGCCCTTGGCACTAACGATACCGGCCGTCACTGTGGCATCAAGCGATAATGGATAACCCACCGCAAGTACCCACTGTCCCAGTTTAACGTCGTCAGAATTGCCAAAGTCCATAAAGGCAAGGTTCTTCTCATCTACTTTTATCACTGCAATATCTGTAGATGGGTCTGTAGCTACCACTTTTGCTTGTGTTGTGTAACGGTCGTTGAAGGTCACCGTTACTTCATTGGCATCAGCTACAACATGATTATTGGTAACAATGTACCCGTCAGGAGATATTACGACCCCGGAACCTGAACCTGATTGCTGTGGAATGTAGTATTGCTGTTTGCCGAATATATCGCCGAACATGCCCCCAAATGGGTCTTGCGCCTGTGCTATAACCGTGCGGGCCTTTGTGGTGGTTTTAATATGCACTACAGCTTTTACTGATGCTTCAGCCGCATTCTCAAAATTGACCGGGCCGCCACCGTTGACAGTACCTGCCGTTCCAAAACTGGTGAACCTTACAGGTAAGGAATTTGAGGGGGAATTAGCAAAGCCTGGCAGTCGTGTCTGATAATGTGCAACGAAAAAAAGAGTAAGAATAGATGTGAGTGCTGCTGTAACAATGACAGGAAAGAGTCTAAATTTCATAGCATTAATTGTTTTAAACATTATGAATTATATGTAGCAAAAATATTGCCTATAAGTATTACAAAAAAGTTAAAAACAGACCATAAAAATAGGTTAACAGTTCTTTGGCCCTGGCACGCGAATCCTACATTTCAATGCATCAATTTCCGCTTTCGATCAAAAGGTGATGAAGTGTATGACAGAAGGTATTTACATTTACTTTAGTACATGTTCAGCCAATCATTATATCACACTTATCAGCGGTACAGAACTCTGAGCACGCATAAGATCACGGCGCTGCCTATAGTGATACTTATGCCGCATAGTGCCTGCAATTGCCGCTGCGCCATGTGCGATATATGGAAAGACAATAAGAACCTGAAACAGCTTACCGAACAGGACGTAAGAGGCTTATTAACAGCATTGAAACAATATGGCACCCAACAGGTGGTCATGTCCGGTGGAGAGGCGCTGCTTAATGGTAATTTCTTTAAGTTATGTGAGATATTGCGCCAAGAGAATATCAACGTCACGTTGTTGTCGACCGGCTTATTGTTAAAGAAGCATACACATCAATTGTTAGAGTTGGTCAATGAGATAATTGTTTCGCTGGATGGAAATGAGGAGATGCACGACCGGATCAGGAACATTCCAGGTGCCTATCAGAAATTAAAAGAAGGGATACAAAGTTTAAAAGAGATCAAGCCAGACTATAAGCTAACCGCCCGTACGGTGATACACCGACTGAATTTCAGAGTATGGCCGGATATTATTAGGTGCGCCCATGAACTTGGCATAGACCAGATCAGTTTTTTGCCGGCCGATGTAAGCAGTCAGGCGTTTAATCGCCATACGCCATGGGACGAGCCCCGACAGGGAGAAATACTTATTGCACAACGTGAATTACCAGAACTTAAAGCTAAAACAGACGAGATCATAAAGCAATATGCTACTGATATTCAAAACGGGTTCATAGCTGAGTCGCAGGACAAGTTGCAAAAGATATACAGTTATTATGCTGCGTTCTATGGACTTAACCCCTTTCCGTATAAAAAGTGCAATGCACCTTGGGTGTCAACAGTCATAGAGGCAGATGGCAATGTACGTCCCTGTTTTTTTCACAAGGTCATTGGGAACATTCAGAAGAATAGTCTGGAGGATATCTTGAACAGTAAAGAGGCTATTGAATTCAGGAAAACGCTTGATATGGATAAGGATAGTACGTGCGCCAAATGTGTATGCTATTTAAATTTAACACCCACTACGAGCGTACGATAAGCGTGACAAACAATAACGCTACGACAAAAACTCTTCTACCATCGCGATCAATTCCCCGGTAGC
>Ga0116227_10015897_pt1 | contig 11016 bp, 11 predicted proteins | sample S1TSphgellanicum_FD_89693 | JGI IMG/M metagenome (GOLD analysis project Ga0116227, IMG submission 89693) | Host-associated microbial communities from peat moss isolated from Minnesota, USA - S1T2_Fb - Sphagnum magellanicum MG | ecosystem: Host-associated > Plants > Peat moss > Unclassified...
CCAGATCGCCGACATGGAAAATCAGGCTACACAGATCAATCAGACCAACAATGAAAATCTGGGGCCGAACCTTTCCATCAATAACCTCAATTTTAGCTACGATGTCAAAATGAGGCAGGGCGACCGACCTGCCTGGTATCCGCTGCAAGTATTCGATGACGGCGCCAAGACCTATATCCGCTTTCCGAATGATCTTGGTACGACCGATGCCCCGCCGCTATTCATCGTGCAGCAGGGTAATCGCGCCGACCTCGTAAACTATCGGGTCAAAGGATCGTATTACATCGTGGACCGGATTTTTGACGAGGCGCAACTCCGCTTTGGCGAAGCGCCGCAAACTATCGTGGAAATTGACCGCACTGGCACCGCACCACAACAACAAGCCGCCTCCGCGTTGCCGGGTTCGGGAGGCTAGTCATGCCTGACACGCCAGTCCTCCCAGCACCGAAAGTGCCGAGCCAGAGCCTTTTGGGTACGCCACGGCCCAAGCCGACACGCTTCAAACCGGGTCTGATTCTTATGCTGGTTTTTGGTTCGGCGACCTTTTTCGCAGGCGCGCTCGTTTATGGCCTGTTCCTTTCGCCGCAGGCCATGAAGCAGAATGCACAAGACGATAGCGGCACCGCCAATGGGAATTTACCGCAGTTCGGGACATTCCCCAGCGGATACGCTCAGGTGACGGGGAAAGGTGCTACGGCGAGACCCTTGTCTGGGCAAAAGCTCCTCGCCCCCGTTCAAACGGTGGCGGCCGGAGACTCCTCCCAGTCATTGCGGCCCCTGGGGCAAACTCAGGCACCTCAAGAAACGCCGGAGCAGATCGCCGCCGACAAGGCGAAGGACAGTGGCATATTTTTTCAGGGCACCGCGGACCCTTCTCTTGAGGCGATGGGTCAGGGCGGCGGCCAAAACGGCGCACAATCGCCGCCATCGCCTGGCGGCGCTCCCAGCGGGGCTTTGCTGGGATCGGGCGGGCCCCCTGCCCTATCCCCCGGTGATGACCCCAGCCAGCAGTCAGAAAAGACCGGCTTTGTCGCCAATGCCGCCCAGGGAGGCCAGACCGATTACACAGGCACAGCGGAGCAGTCGCCGATTTCTCCCTATGTTGTTCAGGCAGGCGCCATCATTCCGGCGGCTCTGCTAACCGCCGTAAACAGCGACCTGCCCGGCGATGTAACGGCCCAGGTCACTGAAGATGTGTACGATTCACCAACCGGAGATTACTTGCTCATCCCGCAAGGTTCACGGTTATATGGGAAGTATGACAGTCTGATTTCATACGCGCAGACCCGCGCGCTGATCGTTTGGAATCGCATCATATTTCCAAATGGGAAATCGATTGATCTTGGCGGTATGATCGGCACTGACCCCACGGGCGAATCAGGGGTGCAGGATCAGGTCAACCGGCACGTTCTAGGGTTGACAGCGGCGCTTGCGGCGGCGGCATTGGTGAGCATTGGCCCGGAGATCGCCACGAACTTGGGGCAATCTGGCGGTTCATCTGGCAACACCAACATCTATACCACCCCGGCGGAAAATTTGGGTGAGAACGGCAACAATCTTGGCCAGGAATTCGTAAGCAAAGAACTCAACCGACCGAACACGATTACAATTCGATCTGGTTTCCCGCTGGATGTTTTGGTGAACAAAGACATTGTTCTGACGCCCTATACCCAATGATTATCGGACTCATATGCCCAAGAGAGATCGGCAACCGCTCCGACAGCGGCCCTTCAAACGTTCGTCAGAAGACATTCGCAGTGTGTCGGTCTCTCAGCCGATCAACATGCTCAATCAGCTTAAGGAAATCGCGAGGGAACGCGAGGTTCGGGAAGGAAACAGGGTTCCGATACGACAGCTATACAATGAAGCGGTGGCGGCCTTGGTGGCAGACATCAACGGAGGGCAGAAAATCCAGTTTGTTACGACACCGGCATACGGCACAATTCGCCGGACAATCTGGCTTGCGCCGGATACGATGGTTGATCTTCAAGAAATCAGAAAACTTCTGAATGTGCTGGCATCGAATTTCGTGTTGACCGCTTTGCTTCGATATTTCTCAAAGCGAGGCGTCAGCTTCGAGAATTTTCCGGCGCTTTAACCAACTCAAGAAAGACCCAGGATGGCAATCAAACTTCGACACTTCACCGACCTTCAACATAAAGACGGGAAGTATACCGTGACACTTCCGGGGCCGATCAATGCCGAACTGGGGCAATATGTCGAAGCCTACCACGAGGCATATAATGACAACGGCGCCACGTCCGAAAACTTAATCGCCGCCATCATCAACCAGTTTCTCGCAGGCGACACAGCATTCCAGGCATGGAAAAAGGACCGTGAAAAGCCGGGGGCGTCGCGCGCGCCGCGTGCCCGCACCCGAACGCCTGCGGTGGGCGACAGCGCGCCCTTACCACCGGGACCAATTACCGTGGAAACTGGAAACAATTGAAATGCCGCCCGGAGCCGCAAAGCCGGCGGCATTGCGGATGCTCTAGCTGCGTGCGACCAAAGCCCGCAGGTCTCCGTCCATCCTTGAGACGATCATTCGCCGCTGCCGGCGGCGAATTTCTCTGTGCGTCGGATTTTTCGCTCATGGGATCAAGAGCGCAGCTGCCGCGGCGTGTGGCATCAGGAATTGGGCGATGTCGCTCACGACGTTTACCAGTCCACCCGGATTCTGGGCGACGTCTTCGACAAACGCGTTCCATTGTCGTTGTTTCTGTTCATCAGCCGCGAAAGCTGGTGTCAGCGCATCCGGAAGGCCGGTTGGAATTCGAGTTACGCGCCGGGCGAAGGTGGCTGCGATGGCCCGCGCCAGCCGGTCGTCGGTGAATTCGAACGAGCGGCTGAGAATCCAGATGTCATAGAAGTCCTTCATCCGGCTATTCGCCCGCCCCAGCGCCACCATGGCCTGGAACTTCTCGGCGATCACGGTCTCCCTTGCGTAAGCCCGCAGCCGTGGTGCCGGGAAGCCCAGGATCGAAGGATAATCGAGGATTTCGGCGCCGGGCTCCAGCGCATCACCAAAACCGATATCGATGCTCAGATTGATCCGGGCGCCGCTGATTGAAGCCGTCGTCCGCAGCCGCAACCCGCCATATGCCTGTTCCTCACGAATGCGGTCGACGCGAAGCGTGCTAGGATCGAAGGCCACGCCGTCGTCGCCCTGCCCTGCCAGAATATCCCGAAACGCCGCGACCATCTGTTCCGGGTCTGGGTCGCCGAAACCCAGAAGGTCAAGGTCGCGCGTTCCGCGGTGCGGATCGTCAAACCAGCTCATCATGAGCATCGCGCCCTTCAACACGTATCGGTCGGCATAACGGGACCGGCTGAGCCGAAACAGCAGTCGCTCGAAGGCGAAGCGGGTCAGCACCAGCTCGAAGGTCTGACCTTTGGCCTTGGAGAATTGGAGTAGACGGGCACGTACCGAAGCGCCGACGTTCTTAATTTCCTTACTCATTGGCGGTGAGCGCTTCCAGATAGGGGCGGATTACGGTGGCCACCCCGCCGTGTTCGGCTTGTACGGCAATTTCGCCAGGCGTTGTTTTCCGCTGGCGAAGCGCTTCCTGGAGACCTTCGATAGCGACCGACAGCCCGATCTTATGGCGGTATCGGAAGCAGTCGGCCACGGTTTTGGCGATGCCGAAAACCTTCACGGGTACGCATTCCAGGATGTGGGTTTCGACGGCCTCAGTTAGCAGAGCGTCGGTGAAGCGCACTATACGAATTGGTGTGCCACCGGGTTTCGGGGCCCAGTCCTTTTGTCCTATGGCCAGCCATATTTTTTTTGGAAGTTGATCGGTCAGACCGTGGAACGCGAGCGCGGAAACCAGGCAGACAACGCCCTTGGAGACCCGTTTTGCCACTTCGGCCAGACTATGGTTAGCATCGAGTGGTGCATCGGAAAGTTGGTATAGGCCGCGCGCAAGCCGAGAGACCTCTCCATCCCGCTCCATCCGACTGACGGTGGCAGCCGTCACCCCGGCGTCGCGCAGCTCGCCCAGCCGGGCAATGCCGTGCGTCGCCAGAAAAGCATGAGCGGTTTGCCGCTGAGATGAGATTCCGGACATTGATATGAAAGCTCGGAGTTTAGGGCCTAAAGTCCGAGGGTTTGTATCACAGATTTAGGACTACGGAAAGCCCAGCGCCGATTCGGTTGCTATGGCTACGTCGTGGTGGCAAGGCGCGGCCGCTCGGCATAATATTTCCATCATGTGCACTCTGTACGCCATGACCGACTCACAACAGGCCATTCGCCAGCTCACCCTTGCCTTGGAGGATACAACGGGCAACCTGCCGCCGCTACCGGCTATTTTCCCGGACAGCCTGGCGCCGGTGGTTTTCAACGCTCCCGACGGCAAGCGCACTCTCGGAATGTTGCGATGGGGTATGCCAGGGCCGCCGCAATTTGGCGGCGCGCCGATCACAAATATCCGCAATACGAACAGCCCACACTGGCGAAGGTGGCTCAACCTGGCATCCCGGTGCCTGGTGCCGGCGACATCATTTTGCGAATATGAAGATACGAAGCCCCGCAAAACCCCGACCTGGTTCGCCCTTGAACATAGCCGCCCGTTGTTCTTCTTCGCCGGTATCTGGACGCCCTGGTATGGCACGAGAGGCACAAAAGCGGCGCCGGTGATTGGTGAGCATCGACTCTTTGGATTTTTGACGACCGGGCCAAATGGCATCGTGGCGCCGATCCACCCCAAGGCTATGCCCGTGATCCTGACCGAACCGGAGGAATTCGAGCTGTGGATGACGGCCCCCTGGCCAGAGGCAGCGAAGTTGCAACGGCCACTGCGGGATGATTCCCTTCGGATCGTGGCGCGAGGTGAACGGCAGGATTCCGACCCAGAAACACTCACTCTACGGTTGCGCTTGAAGCTCAGTCAATATCCAGAATGAGGTGCGTAGCTACCGGTACGTGTGCGACGGGAAATTGACAATGTGGTCGCTCCGCTTTCGGCTATAATGTATCCGAAACAGACGAACATCATCTAAGGTAGTTTCGTTACGGCGCTTTGATATTCCTCGGAGTTAAGTTCCCATTCTGGCGACATGGGTCATTTTCTCCTTGTAGCCGTGGTTGCAATAGGGGTGGGCGAGATGGCCATTCTCAGGAGACCCTTTCCCCCCATCTTCTTTTCTTTCCTCGTGGTCCAAAGTGATGGTTCCAGTATGAATGCGTGCGCCACAAATCTCACATGTGAGAGCTTTAGTGATGGCCTGCCTCAAGAAAATCGCGTTGCTCGTCTCGCGTGAGAAGTTGCGCCCGTACTGGCGATCTTCATCTGTTATCTCACTAACAAAAGATAATTCCTGGTTAGCCTTAATTAATTCGACTATCTGAGCATTATCTTTATTGCCGACATTCTCAAATACTATTTTGTACATCGTCATTAGAGCGGGCAATCCCCGGAGCTGACTTCCATAACTTCCCACAATTTGGTTGATGAAATGACGATATTCTACCAAGAACTCTTCGAACTTTGATCTTATCGAGATAAATTTATCAAACGCCTTGTGTAATTCTAAGTAACTAACAAAATCTATGGCTGCAAAGAATGCTGTCGGCTGGAACCTGCCCGTAGCCCCGTAACAATACACGCTCGCATGAAGCGCCAATGACCCTGGGTCATTCCCAAACACTTTTCGCGTCGCTTCTTTAACCGACCGCAAAAATTTTAATGTTAATGACCCCGTTGTGTCATCTGGAAGCGCTTCATCGACTCCTGGCTTACTTGTATATAGCCAATTATTAGGAATCTTCTTGGTTGACATATCAACCGCTTTGTTAATGTGATTGACCAGCCTGAAGACCAAATCCAAACTGTCGGGGGTTAGTGCTTGGCCTGCGGCGGGCAATTCTAGCGTTCTGATGGGCGACTCAAGCAGAGGCTTAAAAAGATTTTCGTATATCTCTCGCGCAAGAGCTACTACTGTTTTTTTTGTACCATCATCAAATTGCGACCAATACTCATGGCCTGTTCCAGCCCGAAGTAGCGCCCGCGCAGCTAGCGCATTCGGCTTTTTCCGAACCTGAATTAATGTCAATTCAGTCGGATGAATGGGTGTTGCACTTTGATTAATCTTGAGGAACGATCTCTCAGCATTTGCCACGTCGCCGCGAACGTCTTGGATTGTAAAACCGACAGCCGCCATGTTGCGTGCACGGAGCAATGCCCTATCGTCTGGAGCACCAGCAGGATTCTGGACATGTTTTTTGAAATCTACATAGCTACCAATGCGTGATTCAATGAGTTCCTTAGTATCTTTGGCAATGGTTATCTGAGGCTTCTCTATATCTCCAAAGAATTCTTTAGAGATTGATTGACCGCCGTAATCATCATTAACCCACGCAATCAGCGCGCTCAGCCTATGAGCGCCGTCTATTACGAATAACTTTCCACTCTTATTTGAGCGCCAGATCACCACGGAAGGTATTAGATCGCCGTCCAAGAAGTTTTCGATCAAGTCAGCGATTTTCTCAGCCGTCCAGTTTGCGGTTTCTCGCTGAAAATCAGGCTTTCGTAAAATGTTGAACGTCGCGCTGGTTTGCTCAAGATCAGCGGGTCTGATGGCTCCCTGCACCGAAATCAGAGCTGGGTCCTTGTCGGTTACATCTAAGTCCTCGCGTTTAATCATCGCATCTAGATTTACTAATTTCGCCAAGACCGCCCCCTCCCCCGGGTCTGTTAAAAATAGATGGTCGTCATGACACGTCTCCATTATAACATGGAAGAATTTTGTCACGCACTGGGGTACTATAGTTAGTATTGGCATTTGTTAAGTATATAATTGCCATGCTGTTGCGTTTTGTGCAGGAAATTATGGCCTTCCTCTTTTGGTTCAAGCTGCGCGCCCCGCGCCGATCAAGGCGAGGCCTTCCGCGACGCTGACAAGTTCGCCCCCGCCGCTGATGCGACGGCCGCCGAAGCGATCTTCGAATAGACGGCGTACTGCCGGAACGAATGACGTGCCGCCGGTCAGAAACACCTGGTCGATCTGCCCGGCCTGCAGCTTCGCGTCGGTCAACGCCGCGTCAACCGCCGCCGCCATCCGTGCAAGCTCTGGGGCGATCCAGGATTCGAAGTCGCCGATTCGGATCTCCTCGGCGATGTCGAGGGCGCCATGGGTGAAGTGCAAGACTGTGCTATCATCGCGAGACAGCGCCATCTTGGCCGCGGAAACCGCCTGGTAGAGCGCAAAACCCTGCTCATCCTCGATCAGGCTGATCAAGGCTCGCAGGCGGTCCGGATGGCGGGAATTGCGGGCGACGTCCGCGATTTCCCGTAAAGTTCGGGGATTGCGCATTAAAGAGAGGCGGTGCCAGCGCGCGAAAGCCGAGAAATATTCCGGTGGCACGGGCAGGTCGGTGCCACCCATTACGCGATAGGTATCGCCTTTGCCGAGATGCGGACAGATCACCCGATCGATGATGCGCTGGTCCAGGGCATCCCCCGCAAGGCCGATTCCGGCATGGCCGAGGGGGCGAACCGGCTGGCCAGGGGCGAAACGCAAAACCGAGAAATCGCTTGTGCCGCCGCCAAAATCGCCAACCAGAACAATGGTGGGTTCGGTCAGCCGGCGGGAGAAACGCCAGCCAGCACCTTCGGGTTCCAAGGCAACGCCAATGTCGGAAAAACCCGCCTCGGCGAAGGCTTCGCGCAAACGCTGTTCGCCGAATGCGTCATCGGGAAATTCACCGGCAAAACGGACCGGCCGGCCGATGGTGGCGCGGACCTCGGCCGGCTTGAAACCACAGGCTTCGGCCAGGCCGCGCAGGAAGGTCGCGATCAGCGCCTGTAATGTGAAACGCCGGCCAAAAATCCGGGTTTCGGAGAAACTGCGCTGCGATAGATAGGTCTTCATCGAAAGGATCAGCCGGCTCTCCAGCGGATCGTCGAGATAAGCGGCAACCCCACCCGGCCCCGCGGCATGCCGCAGATGCTGGCTGGCCTTTTCCTGCTCGACCCAGAAGCACAGCACGGAGCGGAACACATCCCCGGTCCGAAAACTGGCAGTTTTGACTGAACCGTCAGGTTGCATAAAGGCCGCCACCGTGTTGGTGGTGCCAAAATCGACGCCGATGTTCTGCATGGGGTGGCGCTTTAAGCAAAAGCCGAACAAGTGGGCAATTGACGGGTAGTTGAAAGGCTATGTGGCAGGAGAAGGTCGAGCCCCCTACCCTGCTACTCGTTGTGCGCGGCGCGACGACAGGTGGGTTTCCGGAATGAAATCCGCAGTAATTTATCCGAAAGTCATCTGTACTAGGCCAGATATCGGATATTAGAAAGATATCCGATATCAAGTAGATATCTGAAAGTAAGTTGATAGCAGATATCTCTTTGATATACGTTGTTACCGTGATATTGGATATTGGCTTGTTATCAAATATTAGCCTGTAGTGGATATCGTTGTGATATTTGATAGCAGAAAGATATTAGATATCGTCTTGTTTGAGGAGCGACACATGCCGACGATTGTTTTTGCCTCAAGTAAGGGCGGGGTGGGAAAGACGACTTCCGCTCTGGCTCTAGCCTTCGTGCTGGCGAAAGCCGGTGCGCCGACAACACTGATTGACGCCGATCCAAACGCGCCGTTGACGCGGTGGGCGGAGCGCTTTCCACAAAGCATCCCCGAAAACCTTACGGTCAAAGGTGGAGTGGGAAACGCTGTTGCAAAACTGATCGACACCGCGTCACAAATTGACCCGTTCGTGATCGTCGATCTTGAAGGCACCAAGAATCAGGAGGTTTCCGTAGGACTTGGACGAGCCGACCTTGCGCTCATTCCCATGCAGGGCTCCCAGCTTGACGCTGATGAAGCAACCAATGTCGTCGCTCTGATCCAGTCACAGGAAGAAGTTTTTAGGCGGGCGATTCCATACCGCGTGTTTTTCACGCGCACCTCGCCGGCGCTCGAAAGCAAGGGGATGCGGGACATCCACATTCAGTTGAAGGAGCTCGGCATCCCACTCATGAAAACGATGATAATGGAACGGGAGGCATTCCGTGTGCCCTTTCGTGTCGGCGCGAGCCTCTACGACATGACGAAGGCAGACGTAAAGAACCCGCAGTTTGCAATCGAAAATGCCGAGGCTTTCGCGGCCGAGGTCCGGGACATTCTTTTGCAGCACAGTGAGGTTGAACATGCCTGAGTCCGCACATAAGCCTGTCCGACTAGAGCTTGGTTCATTCAAACCGAAGGCTGCAGCACCGGTCACCCCGGAACAGGAGAGACAGGGCATCGCCCAGGCTCGACAACAGGGCTTTACCAGCCGCGGCGATGTAGAAAAACTTGATGGCAGGACGCTTCGCCGGAAAGGAAAGACCCAGATGAATATGCGGGTGTCCGAGCAGGTCCGATCCGCGTTCCTACAGATATCGACGGACTTTGCGGATGCCGATGCCTGTCTGGCGCGGCTGATCGAACTCTACCGGGCCAGCAGGGCAGGGCAGATATAAGGTCGATCTGATATCGGATATCATGTTCAGGCCGAGCGACAAAGTCGAGGGGTAGGGCAGGGGGCGGGGCTTTGAACTCGACTAAAACTTCCAAGGCAAAACCGGTAGGCGCCGGCCGCGGGCGTCATAATTCCTGATAGCCGCGCTGGCGTTTGCGCCTAGCCAGGTCCCTCAAACTCGCTTCCGCCGTCGAAATGTCTGGATATAGATCCCAGCGCAACCTACCACCGGTGCTAACACGGCCCCAATTTCGCAAAAGGACGACTTGGCCGAACAGATCGGAGGTTATGGTCACGGTGTAGAACCGACGTTCATTTTTTTGCGGCCGGATTCGTTGGAGCCGCAATGTCGTTTGGGTTAAATCCCGAAGGGTTGCAGTATCCATGTACGGCTCCCGAAGGCTTGGGTGAGGTCAAGGTCATAATACACCTCCAGGTGCCACGGAGCTGAGTCGACTGCGAATCCCTCAGATTCCGAACACGCATGTCTCTATCACTGCTGCGGCGGCCTAGCCGGAGTCAAGAGAGTTCTCGCCAGCAGACGATGCCAGGCCATGTGGGCAGGAGCTTGGTTTCCAAGGTATCACTTTACCTGCAAAAATCGAATCATTTACCGCCTGCGATTGTGGTGCCTGTGGGTATGTGTGGAACGCGCTGGCGTTGTGCACATATCCATAGGCGATACTAGCACCGAAGACTTGCTGCTAGACGGATTACCCCGTCTCAGTTTAATGTCGAAATCAAACTGAGTCGTGCTGCACTATATGTCATTATTCGGGGTTTCATGGACCTAAATCATCCCGTCATCACTCCACCCGGTGACGAACGAGCAACTTTTTTTGCTGCCATGGCGGAACTCCAGTCTGAAGCCAGAAATGAAGTTTAGTCTGGGGATTTGAGCCAAGTTTAGTTTGGAGCATTTATGTGCTGCCAACCGGCCAAATTTGTGGCCATGGCTTAACCAGGCTTCGTTCGGCCGCTGTTTTCCCTCGTGCCGTGATTGGGCATCTCTGCGAATACGGCAGGGGGCTAAAATCTGCCATTGTCATAGTTGTCGTGGTTGTCTATGTTGTCCAAGTAGTAGACCAAGGAGTCTCTCATGGCTGGAACACATAGCGCGCATGTAAGGGAAAAGACGACAGGCCGGGAAGCGATCCAGCATGTCGGCCGTAAGGCAGGCTCAGGATCGCCGACCATTACAGTGGTCTATAATGGCAAGGTCGTCGCCCCCCGGAAAATCCTGGGGAAGGAAAAGGTCTCAGTCCGGGGTCTCACGGTAAGCGCTGCGGCTGACAGCCCAAATGACATCACATTGGAGCTGACTTCTGAGACCCAGCCCACCGTCGATGAGCGTGCTTTCCGACTGGATGCCCGATCACGTGCCCTGTTGCGGGGCAAGGAAATCGCCCTGCACGACATCAAGGCAGCCGGCGGCGCTTTCACGCTCGACGAGGTCTGCCAAGTTTTGGGGCAGGTGTCGCGCCAGGTTATCGAGCGGCGGGTCAGGGAACGGCGGCTGCTTGCCGTGCCGGGTCCCAGCAATCGGC
>Ga0116227_10015898_pt1 | contig 11015 bp, 12 predicted proteins | sample S1TSphgellanicum_FD_89693 | JGI IMG/M metagenome (GOLD analysis project Ga0116227, IMG submission 89693) | Host-associated microbial communities from peat moss isolated from Minnesota, USA - S1T2_Fb - Sphagnum magellanicum MG | ecosystem: Host-associated > Plants > Peat moss > Unclassified...
CGGAAAAGTTTATACTATACAAATAGATCATAAATATTAACAATTATTTGCTCCAGTTATCAGTACGGAATGGTTCCATTGGTAATGCCGAGTTATTTTGCAAATTAGTTACCGGTGCTACGGTAAACGCGTATCTTACAGCTTGTACAGGTAATGGGGTATTAGCCGGCACGGTAAGAATAACCTGGTTCCCGCTTATAACAGCATTAGCTTGTAAAAAATTTTGATCGGTACCTGCAACATAAAAAAACTGGTTTAGTGGTGCGTTATTAATAGTATTTAATCCTTCTGCCGTGCCCGGATTAAAATTGACCGTAACTGTGTGACCGCTGGTGGACCATGATGCATATTGCGGCCCGTAACATTGTACATCTTGACCATATGTTTTATTTAAAGCAAGTAGTGCCAGTCGCTCGCCAACGGGTTTTTTATCTGGCGGATGTTGATCGGTGACTTCGCCCACATCCATAGTTACAGCCATACCTGTGTTAGGCTCGGCTAACACATTAGCCTGTGCTTCGCGAAATTTTGCATAACTATCATCCTGCAAGTTGCCGCCAGGCGGGGTAGTTGAATTATAATACTCATCAAAGGGGGTCATCTGCACAAAATAAAAAGGTAACGTACCCTGGTTAAACATTTGTCGCCATGCTTCAATAAGTGCTGAATTTAGTTTCGTGTAATCACTTACGGGATTATCATTTTTGTTGTTTTCGCCCTGGTACCAAATAAACCCTGATATCGGCAATTTGATTAATGGATTAATCATACCGTTATAATATTCTGTAGCGTAATTTATTCCTGAATATTTTGATAACGAAGGATTTGCCTCAAATCCTTCGTTATTTAACCAGGCTTCGCAAGAAGTGCCATCCACAGCGGAAACAATAATTCCAATAGGTATATTTAAGCTTATATTCAATTTTCTTGCGAAATAGTAAGCTACTCCGCTGATATCGCCAACTGTTTGCGGCGAGCATATACTCCATTCTGCACTATAGTTTAAACTATCTGCCGGGCTTTGTTCCGGATCGGGATGAACAGTGAGCGTACGTATTTGAGAATAATTTGCAGCAGCTATTTCAGACTGGTAGTTTAAAACGCCTTCAAAGGGACTGGCCGGGCCAACCTCATACACCATATTTGACTGGCCGGAGCATATCCAAACATCGCCGATCAAAATATTATTTAGCACAATATGATTTGATCCCGAATTTACTGTAATGGTTTGAGGGTTACTATTTGCTGCTGATGCGGGTATACTTACCTGCCAGTTACCATTGCCGTCGGCTTTTGTAGTAATAGTTGCAGAATTCCAACTCGCATTTACTGTAACGGTACTCCCGGGCGACGCAATTCCCCAAACAATCGTAGGTTTATTACGCTGGATCACCATATTGCTTTGCAATACATTAGCTACAGAAAGATTAAGATTTGTGGATGTTATCGTTTTTACCGGCGGCGGCATATTACTAATACTTTCTTTTTTACAACTGTCTATTATCAGCATTAAAAAGAAGGGAACCCACAACCATTTTAATTTCATAAATTGATAAGGAATAAACCGAAACCAATATATGAAATCTCATTTGTTTAAACAAAATATCATCTAATGTAAGTAAAGAAGTAGTTTGAACAGGAATGTCAAACTTGTGGGAAGTATAAAATAGCAAAATGAACACCGGAATAAGTCCGGTATTCATCTTATAATATGTTAAGTATTTTATAGGTAGATGTTACCAGCGGCTTCCGCCACCGCCACCACGACTGTCTTTGTTGTAACCGCCGCCACCGCGGTTGCCGCCACCTCCACCGTAACCACCGCCGCCGCCACGGTTTCCGCCGCCACCACCGCCAAAGCTTTTACGATCGCTTGGTTTTCTTTCTTCTGCCTGGCTAACAGCAATTGTTCTGCCGCCAACCTCGCTGCCGTTTAAAGCGGAAATTGCTTGCTGTGCGCTCTCATCATCAGGCATTTCTACAAATCCGAAACCTTTACTTCTGCCGGTTTCTCTGTCATTAATCAACTTAACGGAGCTTACTTCGCCATAGGCCTCAAAAAGTTCTTTTAAATCGGCTTCCTCTAATTTAAAAGGAAGGCTTCCTACAAATATGTTCATCAATCTTTAATTGTTAACAGGCAAAAATGTTCTGCCCTTTTATTTTTTATACACCAAATATAATAAAGTTGTTTTATTATTAGCCTAATATGCAATTATTGTGGCTAATAATTTCAAAAACAGTAAAAAAGATTGAAAATAATTTAAAATTGTTACTCACCGCCGTTTTCCTTGCTTTCTTTGTCCAGTTCCTTTTGTTGTTTTTTTAACGCTCGCTTTTCCTGTCTTATCTGTTTTTTTGTTTTCCCGGCGGTATCTATGATCACACCGTTACCATAATCCACCAGCGTTGAGTGCGGTTCTTTCTTAACTTCTTTCTTCACTGTTTCGGTGGTATCCTTCTTGCCAAACAAACGTTGGAAGAAGCTTAATTTCTTTACAGGTTCTACAACTGAGATAGCGCCGTTATCATCATTTTGTATAATGCTGTCCATTTTAGCAGTGTCAACCGTGCCCCTGCGCAGGCTTGGTTTTAAACGCACCGTATAAAAACCATAGGCATTACTATCGCGCTGGGCCTTTCCGTGCCCCGCCATTAAGTTTCCTATTAAATTATAATAGCCATGTAATCCAGGCCGCAAACTTCCGTCAGGTAAAAAGGCATATAACCCTGCTTTGGGATTAGGTAAAATACTGGCTAAAAAAATACTCTCGCCTAAAGTAAGCTCAGATGGCGCTTTGCCAAAGTAATAATGCGAAGCCTCACTGATGCCATAAATATGATAGCCCCATTCCACTATATTAAAATAGACTTCCAGCATCCGGTCCTTGGTCATCAGGTGATTATTCTCTATCATCCATACGATCAATATTTCTTCTGCCTTGCGAGCCAGGTTTTTATTCCTGTTCAAAAACGTATTCCTGATCAGTTGCATGGAGATGGTACTGCCACCCCTCGAAAACTTTTTCTTTTTAAAATCAGTGGCGATGGATTTACGTAATGATTCCTCTACAAAACCATTGTTATAATAAAACGATGGGTCTTCCGAGGTCATTACCGCGTTTCGCGTATCCTGTGCTATATCCTGCAGGGGTGTGAAATTGGGATTTTCGGGCCCCACTAAAAATGGCGGAGGCTGGTCTTTTACTTCATACGGTTGCTGCATGAACGGGCGGTTAAGCTTGGTAAGATCTGTTTTCCCATAATGGATAATTTTAAAATCATCTTTATCCAATGATGAACTGAACTGTACACTGTCGGGATTAGAAGTATCTAAATAAAAATTCAGTTTATAATTTAATTTACCTGCTACCTTTATCCCTACAAATGAATCAAACATTCCCGTTGGGAACGAATCAAATATATCCTGCGCGTTTAACCAGCCGGTATTTATTTTAAGCTCATATATCTTAACCGGGTTAAGCGTATATTTAATGTAAGGGTTGGCAGATAGATTTTTTAAATGCACGACCGATGAGCTATCCAGCGATACATAATTTTTACCAACGAATACGTTTGCATCAATCGATGCGCGAGGAATTTTTATGTCATTCTCAGAAAGCGATTTGTTATTGATCAGCAAATTGCTTACCGACCAGGAACCATATATACGGGTTTGGTCATCATCGTGTTCTACTTTTGAAAGCTTAGTTGTAATAGTATCAAAGCTGAACTTAGTTTTAAAGCGGCTTTCTATTATAGGCAGCTCCACTTTTTTGCCGTCGGCATAGAGTTTTACATCTATCACTTTATCAGATGGATGCAATTTACCTTCGAAATGCCAGGTTGCCGTATTATCGTCAACAATAATATTAGATGTTAAATTACCGTTACTGATCTCAGCTGCAGTAGTAAGTAATTTTAAATGGGAGGTATCCGCGGTTACTGTAACCAGGAAATTTTTCAGGTTGAGGTTATCCGGTATTTTGTAAAGAAATTCTTTGATAAGATTGTTGGCGAGGTCGGCGAGGTTAATTTTAGTTGATGTTTCTGTGGTGTCTTTTTTCTTTTTTAAGAGGAAATCAAAGTTTCTTATTTTGTTAACATCTGTGAGATTCAAATGACCGTCTTCCAGACTAATATCGGCCAGTTTAACCTCACCCAAAATAAGCGGCATCAGCTTAACACTTACCGATAACGTTTTAATATTTAATAAGCTGTCGCGGTTTTCGGGAACAACGGTGATATCGGAAAACGCTACCGTATTTAAACCCGTAAAATTAGCAGAGCCGATCTTTATATACAGGTTGTAATCCCTTTTGGCCTTTAATTCCGCCTTGGCGAGTTCTCGTTGTAGTAATGCCTCGCGTTTGGAATAAGCTATGTACCCGCCAACTAATACTATAACCACTATAACGGCAAGAACAATACCGGCAATATGGATATACTTGGGGTTAATACGCTTACGAGGCTGCATTTAAAGAATTTTATCCAAAACTAAACTAAATCTTATAGCAGACAAACGTGAAGGTTAGGAAAATGTTTCTTTCAGAAATAGCAACAATTATTTTTCAGCTATAACTATCCGGTATTTGTTTTTATAAACTACGTGCCCGTCGGTATGGATGTATGGCTTTATGGCCTCAGAAATAGTTTCATAAGCCTTATCAAAGCCGCTATGTTCGATAGCCCTTGCCGCGGGCCCGGCAGATAACAGGCCTTTTATAGCGGTTTCAGTATCAGGATAGTCCCATATAGCTACTACATCGGTATTATCTATGATATTGAAGCCGATTTCTTCTAAAATATTTTCCAATAAGTGATTTTCAGTCAGCGCGAATGGCCCCGGAGCACCGGGCGGCGGCGGCGGTAATAAACTGCCGACAGCCTTTAAATATGTAGCCCCTTCGCAATCTTCTTTATTGCCCCAAATCATGGCTACTAACTTACCGCCGGTTTTTAATACACGTTTTGCTTCAACAAGCGCATTTTTTGTATTGGCTGCATATTGAAAAGAGTTAAAGCCGCAAACGATATCAAATAGTTCGTCCTCAAAAGGCAACTCTTCCATTTCACCGGTTAAGAATGAGATATTCGGGTTACGCAGTTTGGCTTCTTCAATCATTTTATCGCTGGCATCTATCCCGGTAACCTCAGCGCCCTTGCCATTTGCCAGATCGCTGAAAATACCTGATCCGCAGCCAACGTCAAGCAGCCGCAGCCGGTTAACGCTTTTAAGATAGTCAAGTACATAATTATAACCGGCGATTCCTGTCGGCTCCTGTATTTTTGCCCAGTCAGCGGGGCTTTTACCCCAAAGTTTCGCTTGTATTGCTTGTGATCCCATTGTTTAATAGTTTAGAATTGCACAATATATAAATTTTTTTTGATTGTAAAATTCTACAAATATCATTGTCCATTCAGCTGTAAAACTATCATTCACATGACAAAAGCCCCGCTCGTTTTAGTAAATTTGCGTTAATTTATGAGCATCACCAAGGAACAAGTATTAGCGGCGTTAAGCAACGTCGAGGAACCCGATCTGAAAAAGGACCTGGTTACCCTTAACATGATACAGGATATCCATATCGAGGGAAACCGGGTTAGTTTTTCGGTAATTCTCACTACGCCTGCATGTCCATTAAAGGCCATGATTGAGAATGCCTGCCGTAATGCCATACTTCATTTTATTAGTAAGGATGCTGATGTGCATATAAATATGACATCCCGAGTTACTACGCAAAAAAATACCGGCGTACCGGGAGTTAAAAATATAATAGCAGTAGCCTCCGGAAAAGGCGGTGTGGGTAAATCAACAGTAGCCGTTAACCTGGCGCTTGGATTGGCAAAAGCTGGTTCGAAAGTTGGGCTGATAGATGCCGATATTTATGGTCCGTCGATACCTATTATGTTTGGCCTCGAATTTGCGAAGCCTAAAGCCAGCCAGCTTGAGGGAGGTAAGACCCGTATTGAACCGATTGAAAAGTTTGGTGTAAAATTATTATCTATTGGTTTTTTCACCGATCCTAATCAACCCGTACCATGGCGCGGGCCAATGGTATCCACCGCGGTTAAGCAATTATTTAACGACGCTGACTGGGGCGAACTGGATTATTTAGTGATCGACCTGCCGCCCGGTACCGGAGATATTCATATTACCATTACTCAAACTTTCCCTGTGACAGGCGCGGTTATCGTTACTACGCCACAAAATGTGGCATTAGCTGATGCGAGAAAGGGTATAGGTATGTTTATGATGAATGCCATTAATGTGCCGATTTTGGGTATAGTGGAAAATATGTCTTACTTTACACCTGCCGAATTGCCCGAAAATAAATATTATATTTTCGGCCGGGGGGGAGGCGAAAAATTAGCTAACCAATTGAATGTACCATTTTTGGGAGAAATACCATTAGTGAAAAGTATAAGTGATTCTGGTGACGCGGGTACACCGATTGTTTTGGATGAGGATTCTGTTCAGTCGAAAGCCTTTATTGATATGGCTAAAAGAGTCGCTCAGCAGGTATCTATTTCGAACGCGAAAGTTTTAGATGCTGATATTGTAAATAATTGATAACTTTACTTATAAATTAGTAAAAATGAGTTTATTAGATGAAGTAGAAGCAGCATTGGACAGCATCCGTCCGTACCTGGAAGCTGATGGCGGGAATGTTTCTATTGAAGAAATAACCCAGGATAATGTAGTGCGATTAAAATTGCTGGGTTCGTGCGGCTCATGTCCTATGAGCATCATGACGTTAAAGGCCGGTATTGAACAAGCCATCATGAAGGCAGTACCGCAAATTACGGGTATTGAAGCAGTGAATTTAACGGATATTGATGATCCGCATGCAGTGCTCCCTGAAAATCTCCGTTAATGTTAAGTATTGTTAAATTGTGCTTCCTAAAAAGGCAAATAAACTAAATTTGCGTTTTACTGGAACAAATGTTATATATAGATCTAATTAGCATACAGCTGAAAGGTAAATGAAATACGCAGTCGCCCTTTTGTTTTTATTTATTGCAGCAACATCGTTTGCCCAAAAACAGGACAAACCGTTGGTGCAGTTTTCGGGTATTGTTTATAATGCGGATAGCACTAAGGTAATTGTTCCGTATGTAAATATAACAAACGCGGCTACTCATAAAACGCTTGGCGCATCCAATTACGAGGGTTATTTTTCATTCGTAGCTCACGAACAGGATACATTGATATTTACTTGTGTAGGTTACGCAACAACTCGTGTTGTTATCCCTGCTAACGTGGTAAATAAGAGTTATACGGTTTCGTTAAATATGCTGCCTATAATAGTTAATTTACCTACTTTTCACGTATTTCCGTGGGCCACTACCGATGAATTTAAAAAGGATTTTCTGTCGCTGAAAATTGCTGATGATGATCTGGCGGTTGCACAAAAGAATATTAGCCGTACCACGCTTATGGCATTGGTTAGTACTTTGCCAAGGGATGGGCAGGAAATAAACGATGCGAATTACCAGGGTTTGAATAATACTATCATGAATGAGCACTCTATAACACCAAACCCGTTATTAAATCCTTTGGCGTGGGGTAGTTTTATTAATGAAATATCCCAGGGCGATAAGAGCCGTCAAACTAATAGTATAAGCAATGATAATTAACGGCCTTTTTTAACTGCCGGGAATTTCATTTTATATTCAACATCTACCTGTCCTTTTGATATGTCAGTCAATTTTTTCTCGATCAGGCGTTTGCGTAGGGGGCTTAGTTTATCTATAAATAACTTACCTTCTATATGATCATATTCATGCTGGATAACACGCGCGGCTAATCCCGAGAAGGTTTCGTCATGGTGTTTCCAGTTTTCATCATAATAGGATATCCTTATAGTAGGTTTGCGGTTAACATCTTCCCTGATATCCGGTATGCTCAGGCATCCTTCGTTAAAGGGCCATTCTTCACCACTCTCTTCTTCAATGCAGGCATTTATAAAAACTTTTTTAAAATCTTTTAGGTCCGGCTCTTCATCTGCAAATACGGTCGCATCCACTACGAATAAGCGCATGGATAAACCTACCTGCGGCGCAGCCAATCCTACTCCACGGGCGCCATACATGGTTTCAAACATGTCATCGACTATTTGTTTAATGTTTGGATATTCATCCGGCTCAATTGAAGTTGCTTTTCTTCTTAAAACCGGGTCGCCGTAGGCTATTATCGGGTACTTCATTCTGCAAAAATACGTGATTATTGGTTAGGTTCAAAAATCAGGGTTGTCATGTTTTTTACATCAAAAATTTCGTTGCTTATTTCCAATAAATTATCAGCGGTTGCAGCGTTTATCTTCGCGAATATCTGTTCCAAACTATCCACATGGCCGAAATCAAGCATACTCTTTGCCATACCGATGATCAGGCTCATACGGTTCTCTTCGGCTAAGGCTATCTGGCCAATGAATTTTTGCTTGGCTTGCTGTAATTGTAATGTTCCCAATTTATTTTCCCGGAGTTTTTTTAGTTCTTTATGCACCAGTTTTATTGCCTTTTCAGCTTTTTCAGTATCGGTTCCAAAATAAATGGAGAATATCCCTGTGTCTGAAAATGTGTTATAACTTGATTCGATAGTATACGCGATGCCGTATTTTTCCCTTATCTCAAGGTTTAGTCGACTACTCATACCCATGCCGCCTAAAAGGTTGTTTAATAACAGTAATGCATATTTGTTAGGGTGTTTAGCTGGATAAGCCGTAGCACCTATCATGCAATGAGTTTGAGAGATAGGTTTGTGATCAATAACTAAAGACCCGGAATTAGCATTAGGTGCGACCCTGATTTTTGGGGTATTATTTTCCGGGATCGGCCCAAAATATTTTTCAGCCATCTTAACAACCTTTTTCATTTCGTAATCACCGAAAACAGCAAATACCATTTCGGAAGTATTATAATTTGCTGATATAAAGTGATTAATGTCCGACTTATTGAAAGAGTTTACAGCTTCCGGCGTGCCTAATATGTTATTACCGATTGGATGGTTCTTAAATAATAATGCTTCGAAATCATCCTGTATAGCTTCTTCAGGTTGGTCGAGGTAAGAGGCGATCTCATCAAGGATCACGCCGCGTTCTTTTTCCATTTCTTCCTCAGGGAATATGGAATGGAACAAAATATCTTCAAACAGATCTATCGTACGTTCTAAATGTTGTTTTAACAGCGATGCGTGTATACAAGTGTATTCTTTTGTGGTGTAAGCATTCAAATCAGCACCTACCAGTTCAAGTCGGTTGAGTATTTGGTTTGTGTTGCGTTTTTCTGTTTCTTTAAACAGTAAATGCTCTATAAAATGTGCAAGGCCATCTTTATGCCTGGGCTCATCACGCGAGCCGGCGTTTACCACAAAACAGCAATGCGTTATGGTTGATGGTGAATGCTTTAATAAAATACGTATGCCGTTGGCTAAAGTATGAAGCTGGTAGTCGATCATGAGAAGGGCAAAGATACGTCGCAGATTTTAATGATTATGTGATTAAGCGGATGTTTGACATAAAAGAACTAAATAGCTAATTATTTTGACCGTTTACGCATTCTGCCTATATTCGTGCAATGAAATTAATAGACCTTGATTTTGAGCCACTTATAAAAGCTGATGTTATTGCTGAACGAGTGAAAGCTATTGGCATACAGTTGAATAATGATTATAAAGACACCAAGCCGGTAATTGTTGGGGTACTTAACGGCAGTTTTATGTTTATTGCCGATTTAGTAAAGCAAATTGAAATCCCGTGTGAAATAACCTTTACCAAGCTTGCCTCTTATTACGGAGGTACCAAAAGCAGCTTAAAAATACGCGATGACATTGACTTTAGCGTAGATATAAAAGGCCGTGATGTTATCGTTATTGAAGATATTGTGGATACGGGTAATACCGCTCATTACTTATTGGACAAGTTAAAACCTAAAGAACCGGCTTCAATAAAAATTTGTTCCTTGTTGTTAAAACCAGCTTCGCTCAATAAAAAAATTGAAGAATTAAAATACGTGGGCTTTGAAATTGAAAGCCATTATGTTGTTGGTTACGGTTTGGATTATAAAGAGCAGGGCAGGAATTTGAAGGATATTTATAAGCAGGTGAAGTAAAAATGCGTGACGAATCCCCTTGCATAATTTACACACCGAGCAAGTCAACATTTACTCAAAAATTAAAGGGAAAACGCATAAATGATGCGATTGAAAACATATCAGTCTTTTTAGAAAAATGTACTGATATTAATTCAGATAATGTTTCAAGCTGTATTTTCGTGGCTCATTCACCCTATAATCCCGATGATGACCCTAAAATTGCTTCGGAATTTTATAACGAGATAACTAAATTGTTTGGACCAGGAGTAACAAGTCCTATGTCTTATAATTATTTTGATGGCAAACCAAGTGAAAATACGAGGACTGAATGGGAATTAGAAATTTCAGACTTCCAAAAAGCGCTAAATTACCTCAATAGTAAATATCCTCTTCCTAAATATACTTTCAGTGCTGTAGAACTAATCATATCTTATTCTTTTAACCTTCTTGATCCTGATACAAAAAGTATTTTACCTAACCAATTAGACAAATCGAGCTTAATGGTTTGGTTATCCCGTAATTTTTCTTGTAATCCAACTATTTTCTTTCCGTTCGAGTCACCAAACCAAGAATTTATAAATTATCTAAACAAATTTAAGCTATTTTCCCCATTTGAATTAAGGGACAATTATTTACGAACTGTAAAACCCAACAAAGCAAAAACTGGGTTTATTTATAAAGGATTTAACATTAATAAATAAAAGGGTCCTTTCCGTGATAGAAAGGATCTTTTATGTCATCGGTGAATCACTCTAATATCGGTGAAAGCCAAAATATTACACTTCCGCCAAATCCTCGCCGGTAACCACTTCTTTGATCTTTCCTTCCAACTCTTCCATTAGTTCAGGATTATCCAGGATTAACGCTTTTACAGCATCACGGCCCTGGCCCAACCGGGTTTCGCCATAACTGAACCATGA
>Ga0116227_10015900_pt1 | contig 11014 bp, 9 predicted proteins | sample S1TSphgellanicum_FD_89693 | JGI IMG/M metagenome (GOLD analysis project Ga0116227, IMG submission 89693) | Host-associated microbial communities from peat moss isolated from Minnesota, USA - S1T2_Fb - Sphagnum magellanicum MG | ecosystem: Host-associated > Plants > Peat moss > Unclassified...
GAACGGCGGCTGGTGGCCGCGGGCCTACTACGGGTTAGGGTTCTCGTGGTTCCTGCCGGTACTGCCCTTGGCGTATTCGACGTATTGGTGGGGCGGCGTGCCGTATTACTACGCCAACGACGTCTACTACACCTATGACCCTAACTATCAGGGCTATATCGCCACGGATCCGCCGCCGGTTGCGGATTCGAGCGGCAGCGCCGCGGCACCGGGCGATTCGAACGGTGCGCCGCCTGCCGGTGCGCCGCAGGATGCGTCGTCGGATGGGGTACAGGCCGGTCCCAACGGTCCGATCGATGGCGCTCCGCCGCAGATCTTCATGTACCCAAAGAATGGCCAGAGCGCGGAGCAGACGGCCGCCGATCGCGCTGCGTGCCAGCAGTGGGCTACCCAACAAGCCGGTTCGGTGGCGCAGAACGGCGCCAACTACAATCGGGCCATGGTGGCCTGTGTCGAAGGGCGGGGTTACAGCGCGCGCTGAAGCGTCTTAGAGCGACGTCTCAGAGTTAGCGCGACGTCTCAGAGCGATTAGCATCGGGCGCTTGCGGGTGGGCGCCCGATGTTGAGATTCCAGCAGCGAGCGTTCTAGGCCTGCTGCAAACCCAACAGAATGATTCGCCGGCGCCCGGCCCTGCATCTTGAATCATTCGCAGAATCAGACAGTTATGCCCGCGCGAGCGGGACTTCAGGGTACGGCACGAGAGATGCAAAGGGAGGCAAGCGCGCACGTAAGTTCGCTCTCTCAAGATCCTGGAGAATTTCGGTGAAAACAACGCTTTCGAGCCTCGCCGCCCTTGCCGCGGCCGGCCTCTTGACGAGCGGCCCATCGCTCGCACATCACGCCTTTGCAGCGGAGTATGACGGCGACAAGCCGTTTGAAATGTCCGGTACCCTCACCAAGGTCGAATGGGTAAATCCCCACAGCTGGATCTATGTCGACATCAAGGGCGCTGATGGCGACATCACGCATTGGCAATTCGAGTTCGGCGCACCCAATGCGCTGGCGCGCCGGGGATTGCGCAAAGCCGACCTGCCCATCGGCACTCAGGTACGGGTGAAGGGCTATCTGGCAAAGAGCGGCCAGCCGGTTGGAAATGCAACGAGCGTCACTTTGCCGGACGGGCGCAATTTGTATACCGGCTCCTCCGGCACAGGCGCGCCGGTCGAGCAATGAGGGGCTCGAGAGTCGTCGGTACCTGCGCGGTACTCGCGTTCATCGCCGCGCTGAGCGCCGAGATCATCCACGCCGATCCGCTCACGAAGCCGGCCAAACGGGTCGCCGATATTCCTCGTACCAAGGAAGGACACCCTGATCTCACCGGTATTTGGCAAAGCATCAGCACCGCCGATTTCGATCTGGAGCCCCATTCGCCCCGCAAGGACGCTCCGCCCGGAGCGGGTGTGGTGGAAGGCGATGTGATTCCCTACCAGCCGGAAGCCCTCAGGAAAAAACAAGAGAACTTCGCGGCTCGCGACCAGCTCGATCCTCGCCTGCAGTGCTTCACTCTCGGGGTGCCGCGCGACAATTATTATCCGGAGCCGTTCCAGATCCTGCAGCGGCCGCGCGACCTCACCCTGATTTATGAGTTCGGCAATTCGGTGCGTACCATCCACACCAACGGCACCCTGCATCCCGAGGGCGACAATCCGGAGTTCTGGCTCGGTGATTCGCGCGGCCACTGGGAGGGCGACACGCTGGTGGTGGATGTCACCGATTTCACGGACAAGACCTGGCTCGACCGGTCCGGGAATTTTCACAGCGATGCCCTGCACGTGATCGAGCGCTGGACGCCGCTCGACAAGGATCACATCGAATACTCGGCAACCCTCGAGGATTCCAAGGTGTTCACACGCCCTTGGAACCTGAAGGTCATTCTCTACCGTCTCAAGGACAAGAATATTCAGCTGATCGAGAACTACTGCTACACGCTCGATTACGACCGCTACTACCCGTTTCCAAAGGACGGCCCGTGATGCAATTGAAGAAGATTTGCCGAGGCTGCTCCGCGGCCGCCTTTCTCATCGCCATCGGTGTCTCGCTCCCGGCCGGTCATGCCCAGGCTCAGATGCGGTGGGTTTCCGAGGTCACCGTGGTGCCCGAAGGTCGCTGGAGCGGACCACGCCTCCGTGACGGTCAGCCGGACATCCAAGGTGTATGGTCCAACGACATCGCCAATCACGACAACTTCACCGATCCGCAGGGCGGCATCCCTGGCGATCCGAGCAAGGGTCTTAACGTTGCGAATGGCGCCCGCAAGGTGAAACCGCGGAGCGAGCGCGCCCCGAGTCGCGTGAGCGATCCGCCGGACGGTCAGGTTCCGTTTCAACCTTGGGCGCGCGCCAAGCAGCAGGAATTTCTCGCCAATTTCTTCAATCCGACGCGGCCGGAGTATATCGAGCCGGGCGCGCGTTGCGCCCCGGCGGGAATCCCGAAGGCGCTTTATTGGCATGGCTATGAAATCCGGCAATTTCCGGGCGTGGTGGTGTTTCTGTTCAATGGCGGCACCCGCATCATTTATTTGGATGGCCGCCCGCACCTGCCGCAGTCGATCAAGCTATGGAACGCCGATTCACGTGGCTTTTGGGAGGGCAACACGCTCGTTGTCGATGTCACCAACAACAATGCCAAGGCGCGATTCGGCCGGACCGGCGAGTTCGCGAGCGAAAACGTGCATGTGGTGGAGCGGTATACCTTTGCCGAAGGTCACTATACCTATCGCGCCGTGTTCACGGATCCCACGGTTTTCACCCGGCCCTTTACCGTGACGATCCCCGCGCATCGCATCACGGAGAAAGACCCCCAGGATGGTTGGCACAACGAGCAGGAGTGGGCGAACGCGCCCGGCAAGCCGCCATTTTACGAGAACTATGAGCGGGTCTGCGTCGAGAACAATCATGGGCATGGTGCAGTCGCCGTCGTGAGCGGCAACGCCGCCGCGCCGTCGCTCAAGCAAGGCGGCCGGCAATGACGCTCCTCGATCTTTGCCACCGGTTGCAAGACTCTGCCTTCGGAACTGCGCTGCTGGAGTCTCAATATTGGTGGCTCATCATCGAGTCGGTTCATGTCTTGAGTCTGTCCTTATCGGTCGGAATGCTGTTCATCGCGGACTTGCGTCTCATCGGAAGGTTTCGCCGCCGGGAACCGGTGTCGGACGTGCTGGGCGAGTTGCGGCCCTGGATGCTCGTGGGCTTCGCATGCATGTTCGCCTCGGGTGGCCTGCTGTTTTGGTCGGAAGCGGCCACGGTTTTCATCAGCCCGTGGTTCAAGCTCAAGATGCTGTTCTTGGCATTGGCCGGGCTCAACGCCCTGTTATTCGAATTTCGACGGACACGCCAAGTGGCGGTTCCCGGTTCGCTCGAGCTTCCGGCGGGGGCGAGGATTGCGGGATGGACATCGCTCGTTTGCTGGACCGCGGTCATCGTGTTCGGGCGATGGATCGCCTACGCCCACACCTAAAGATGTCGCTGCTTCCGACGTTTCGTTGGTTCGAGGCAACCGCGATCGGCACATTCGGGCGCAAATCCAGCATCTTTTTTCCGGCGGTCGAGGTCGTTCACCTGGTGGGCTTGACGCTGCTGTTGGGATCGGTGCTCTTCCTCAACTTGAAACTCCTAGGGGTAACCTCCCGACGCCAGGAGACCGGTGATGTTGCGCGGGCGGTGCGTCCGCTTCTCTGGACCGCTGTGGCGGTGACGTTGAGCAGCGGATTGCTGCTGTTTCTGACCGAGGCCGTGAAATGTTATTTCAACGTGGCGTTCTGGTACAAAATGGCGCTGCTGGCGCTGGCCATCGCGTTTCAGATATCGATTCAACGGCGAATCGCTGCGCGGCCCACCGGATTTACGCACGCTCGACTGAGCGCGGCCATCTCGTTGGTGCTTTGGTTCGGCGTTGGCATCGCAGGACGTGCGATCGCCTTCATTTAGGCCGCGGAGGAGGACGTCGCGCAGTCCGCCGACTCGAAGGGCTCAGCGTCCTCGTTCAGCAGGCCATGACGCTTGAGCAGCGTGCGCACCACGTTGCGCGAAATCCCCAGCAGCTCCGCGGTGCGCACCTGATTCGACTCGCAAAATCGATACGCATCCTCAGTGAGACGCCGCTCGACCTCCCGAAGCAAATTCGAGCCGGGCGATTCGAAGCACTCCTTGAATGCTTCACGGATGCGGCCCAACGCCGGACTCGGATGATCCTGCGTGCCCGCGCCGGGTAGTTGCAAATGCTCGGGCGCAATCTCATGCGCTGGTGCCAGCAGCAAGGAAACGTGAATGACATTCTCGAGCTCGCGGATATTTCCCGGCCATGTATGACGCTGCAAGGCCAGCAAGGCATCGGCGCGCAGGTGCGGGGCGGGACGCTTCAAACGCTGGCTGTAGATCTGAATGAAATGGTGGGCCAGGGCCTCGATGTCGCGGGGCCGCTCGCGCAGCGGCGGCAAGCGCACGGCGACGATGTTCAGCCGGTAAAACAAATCCTGTCGGAAGCGCCCCGCTGCGACGGCGGCCTTCAGGTCCATGTTGGACGCCGAGACGATTCGCACGTCGACGGGCGTGGCCTTGCGCGATCCGAGACGCGTGACCTCGCCTTCCTGCAACACACGCAGCAGCTTGACCTGCATCGCAGGGGGCAGGTCGCCTATCTCATCGAGAAATAATGTGCCGCGGTGCGCCGCCTCGAACCATCCCTCGCGGCGCGAGGTCGCGCCCGTGAATGCACCAATCTCATGACCGAACAGTTCGCTTTCCGCCAACTGTTCCGCGATCGCGCCGCAGTTGACCGCGAGAAACGGACCGGCGCGTCCGCTCTTGCGATGAATGTAACGTGCCACCAGTTCCTTGCCGGTGCCGGTTTCACCCGCGATTTGCACGGCTGCATCGCTGTCCGCGACCCGATCCAACAGGCGTAAGACCGCCTGGCTCGCCGGATCGACGAACACGATGTGCTTGGCACGCAACGGTCCCAACACCGAAGTGGAATCGTCGAAAGATTTTGACAATACAGTGACATTATCAAGGCGCGGCATGAGCGACTCCTGCATGGACGCGTCGACGGACTGAAAGGTCCTCGACAGAGAATCCGCCGAAAAGGATAGTCAAGCAAAGTTCGCCGCGCCAATACGTTCGGCGCATACCCTGATTACGTTATTGGCACAGATGTTGCTCGATCAGCTTGCCCATAAAGGCCTGTAACCACCTCGAGGAACCCTACGATGAAAACCCTTCTCATGCTGTTGACATTGCTCTCAGTGCCCACCGCCTTTGCACAGGCGCCGGCCGCGGCCGGTGGAGCGCCCGCATCCAAGGTGCATGTGTTGTCCCGAACCGAACTGGATGAACTTCTCAAGAAGCCGGAAAAGCTCCTGCTCATCGATGTGCGGCGTCCCGACGAGGTTGCAACGATAGGGGGATTTCCTGTGTATTTGAGCGTACAAATCACGGATCTCGCGTCGCGACTCGCATCGATTCCGAAAGATCGCTTGATCGTGACCGTCTCGAATCATGCTGCCCGCGCCTCCAAGGCGGCGGATATCTTGGCGGCGAAAGGATACAAGGTCGCCGGCGCGGTGGGTGTGGAAACGTACGAGAAGGATGGGGGAACGCTCACCAAGATCACCCCGCCGCCCGCTGCGGCGAGGGCGGGAGAACCTGCAGCGGCGGATGCACGCCCCTGATGAGGCCGCCGTCGTCTGCTGAAAATTCAACAGCGAGGGTGCTCATTTTGACGCCGGGGCAATCGGCGCGAGTGCGTGACTCGCGCCGATTGCCGTGCGTTGCGCGTCTAATGGGGGACAAATCATGAACTGAAAGTCTGGCATGGCTCTTGCTAAAGACCTCTCGCTCGAATTTTTTTCACGAGAGAGGGATGGAAGGATCATGCAAAAGTTAACGGGGGCCGCGCTTGTGGTCATCATGAGCGCGGCGTTCGCGCCGCTGCACGCGGCCAACGCGGTGAGCACGGATGCGAGCGTCGATGCAAACGATGCCGCCGGTGCAGCCGATGCCGGCAACACCAATTCAGAATCGCTCGATGCGGTCGTGGTGCTGGGGACGGCGCGTGCCGACGTCACGCCGCTCACCAGCACCGCACCGATCGATGTGATCACGAGCGCGGAACTGAAGCAAACGGGTGCCGTCAACTTGAATGAGGCGCTCTCGAAGCTGAATCCGTCGTTCAACTTCCCGCAAGGCCAAAATGCGGTCAAGGGTCAAGGCGTGCGCGCCGCCTCGCTGCGTGGCGTCGGCCCTGGGTACACCTTGATATTGGTCAACGGCAAGCGTCGTAATGTCTCCGCCTTGCTGGCGGGTACCGATCCCTGGCCCGCGACTCAGGTAGTCGACATCAACACGATTCCCATGAGCGCGGTCGAACGGGTCGAGGTGCTGCGCGATGGCGCCGCCGCGCAGTACGGGTCCGACGCCATTGCGGGCGTCATCAATATCGTTTTGAAATCCAATGCCTCAGGCGGCGATGTCGATCTCAGCGGTGGGGGTTATTCCGACGGCGGTGGAGCGACCTATCATGTGCTGGCCAATGAGGGTTTCACGATCGGCCAGCAAGGCTTTCTCAATCTGAATATCGATCGCCTGGATAGCGCCAATGTGAATCGCAGCACGGATGACTGGCGGCAGCTCTTTCCGAATGGCGATCCTCGCAATGAGACCTACCCCAAGGACTGGGGCCAGTGGGGTCAGGGTTCGCAAAATGATTGGACGGCGCTGGCGAATGCCGAATTGCCCTTCAACGATTCCTGGAAAGCTTACGGTTGGGTGAACTATGCCAACAAAAGCTCCCACAACTATGTAAATCCCGAGCGTGTGGTGGCCTCCAATACCTCGAGCGTCACCGCGACCAACCCCACGCAGCTCTCGCCCACCGACGAATTGGGCCTCTATCCCAACGGCTACCAGCCTTCGATGACCTATGCATCCAAGGACTGGAACAGTGTCGGCGGCGTGCGTTACGGGAGCGCGGATTTGGGTGACTTGGATGTCGGTGTTTCCTATGGCCGCGATGAGCTGGGCCGCTGGACCTTTACCTCGATCAATCCGAGCTGGGGACCATCGAGCCCGACGAGCTTTTATCTGGGCTCGTGGGTCGATGACATGACGAGCGTGACCGCGGACTACAAAAAAGACCTGAAGATCCCGTTCATCAACTCCTCGGTGCTCTCCGCCGGCGCGCTGTTCCGACATGAAAGCTGGGGCACCGGCGACTTTGGCGACTTCATCGGCTACTCCCCGGGTCCCCTGGCGGGTCTGCCCTTGTGGGCGCTCTACTCCACACCCACCACGCTCTATACCGGAACCAGCGCTGCCTACCAAGGCAAGACCGCCGCACAAGTCGCCGGCAGTTATGCGGGCATCTACGATCAGTATGCCTCGAGCTTTCCCGGGATCAAATTCTCCTCGGCCACGGGTTCCATCGGTGCGACGGGATCGTCGACCGCGGGCATCTCGCCGATCGATGCGGGGACCATCAGCCGTCACGTGAGCGGCGGCTACCTGGGGGTGGATGCATCGGTGATCCCGAAACTCGACGTCGGCATCACCGGCCGTTACGAGGACTATTCGGACTTCGGCAGTACCGCCAACTATCGCTTCACGACGCGCTACGAATTCGTGCCGCAGTTCGCCATTCGCGGCACGATCAGCAGCGGCTTCCACGCCCCAAGCCTGGCGGAGCTCGGCCAGCAGGTGACCAGCTACACCGGTACTTTCACCAATAATGGCATCAGTATTCTAACGCCGGGGTACACCCGAGAATTCAGGCCGGCGGATCCCGTCGCCGCCGCTTTCGGTGCGAAACCGCTCGAGCCGGAGAAGTCCACGACGTATTCATTAGGCGTCGTGATTCGTCCGGATGACACGAGTTCCGTCACCATCGATGCCTACGACTTGAAGATCGATCACGTGATCACCGTGACGGATCCCATTCAGGGGCCCACGGTCACGGCGGCGTTCAACGCGGCCGGTCTGGTCGGCTATACGCAGGCCACCTATTACCTGAATGCCTGGAATTCCCGAACCGACGGCATCGATCTCGTGGGTCAAAAATCCTGGGCACTGCCGCTCGGCCGCCTGGATCTGTCGCTTGCCAGCAGCTACCACACGATCCGCATCACCGATCCCAACAACATCGTCGATATCGGCGGAGCCCAGATCACGGTGCTGAACAACTCCCACATCCGCGACGCGGAAACGGGCGTACCGAAGACCAAGGTGATCCTCGGCGGCCGCTATGCCGTTGGCCCTTGGTATACGGAACTGACCGCAACCCACTACAGCAGCTACCGCTACAACGTGGGCAATATCCCCAACACCGTGCAGGCGAACGGCAATGTCGATCAGGAATTCTCGCCCGAGACGTATCTAGATCTTGGGGTTGGCTATGCCATTCGCGAGAGTCTGCGTCTGTATGTTTCCGTGCAAAATCTCTTGGACCGCTATCCGGACAAATATTTCGACGGCAATCGCTCGAGCGGCATCAACCAATACTCGTTCATCGCGCCGAATGGCGCCTCGGGACGGTTTGTGTTGGTGGGCGCGAATTGGAGCTTCCAATGAACAGCGAAAAACCCGGACGGTGCGCCGCTGCGCTGGATCGCGGCGTCGACGCCGGCCGCCGATCCTTCATTGCCCGCAGCATCGCGGCGGGAGCGCTGTGGGGGCTGGCGGACTTGCCGCGTGCTGCAGAACCCACCGGAACGGTTCGCTCTGCGGATGTGCGAGTACTGGTCGATTGGCACAGCCACTTCGTGACGAACGCGGAGATGAGGTTCTTTGCCAAGCGGCGCCAGGCGCCGCGGCTTCTGACTTCAACGGACGGCATCTCCCGTCTGGAGAATGTCGACACCGCCTCGGCCGCCGCCGCTACGAGCGACTTCTCCGCATCGGATATCGACGCACGCATACGGCATCTTGACAAGAACGGCGTTCAGCGCCAATTGCTGACACACACCGTGGCATTGGGTCTCGATGCTACGGTACCGCTCGAGGAATTGAAACCGCTGTTTCGAGCGTTCAACGATGAATTGGCGGGCGTCGTGCACCAGCATCCGGACCGATTCATTGGGGTGGCGGCGTTGCCGAGCGCGGATCCGCATTGGGCGGCCGAAGAGTTGGCCCGCGCGCACCGGGATTTGGGCTTCATCGGGGGCTCACTGCCGTTGAACGCGTTTGCGACACGGGAAGGCGCTGGGACCCTCGCGCCCCTGTTCGCGACGGCGCAAAAGTATCGCAGCCATTTCTTCATCCATCGCGGGCCCGCAAGTTCGTTGGTGCCAGGCCAGCCGCCGGTGATCATCCCGGCCGACACGGAATATGCGCGCTGGAACCTGATCAGCAACTCGCATTTGGCGGCGGGCGGCATCACGCTGGGTCTGACGGATTTTCTGGACCCCTATCCGGATGTGACCGTGCAGATCGTGATGTTGTCCGGATTCTTATCCTACCTGGTCGACTCTATTGTGCCGGCGGCGCAGAGGGCGGGGGTCAAGGATCCGCTCGCCAAATTGCGCCGGCTGTACATCGACCCGGGTCCGTACTCCCGCATCGGCGATTGGGTGCAACTCGCCTGCGCCAAGATCGGCGCGGATCGGATCCTGTTCGGCTCGGACTACGGAGTCAACGGCGGTCAGCGGGGCGACATTGCACCCGCCCTCGCCACATTGGATGAGGCTCTGACAGCGCAGCAGCGGGATCTCATTTACGTCGAGAACAGTCGCGCGTTGCTCAAGCTCAAAGGCCGCACCTGATGATCCCACCAGGCGGCCGGCTTATGGCGCGCCTAGACGTAGCACTAGAAAGTATCAAAGTATTCGCGTTGTTCCCAGGCGGTGACCTCGGCATCGAATCGATCGAGTTCCGCCGTCTTGATGTGGACGTAGTAGTCGATGAACTCATCGCTGAGGTGCCGGCGAAAAAAAGAATCTACCGATAATGCGGACACGGCCTCGCGCAGAGTCCGCGGCAGCGAGGGCGCCGCCGTTTCATAGGGCGAATCCGCCCCGGGACCGGGATCGAGACTGCGCTCGATGCCGTCCAAGCCGGAAAGCACTTGCGAAGCCATATAGAGATACGGGTTCGCTGCCGGCTCGCCGACGCGATTTTCCAGGCGGGTCGCAGGATCGTTCATGCCACCCAACACCCTGATCATCGCTGCGCGATTGTCCCGCGCCCAAATGGCTCTGTCGGGCGCCAGTGAGTACGCTCGATAGCGTTTGTAACCGTTGATGGTCGGTGTCGTGAAGGCGGTGGCGGCCTGCGCGTGGGCGAGTAGACCGCCCAAGTAAGCGCGCCCAATCGGCGACAGCGGCTCGGCAGGCTCTTGCGGGATGAAAACGTTTTCGCCACCAGTGTTCGCGGCGAGCGATTGATGCAAGTGCCAGCCAGAGGAGATCACCTTCGGGATGCGGGGCCGGCACATAAAGGTCGCATGGTATCCATGGCGACGCGAAACCTGTTTCACTGCACTCTTGAAAATCACCATGGCATCAGCTGCCGCCAGACCCTGCAACGGGGCGAATGTGAATTCGCATTGGCTGGGCCCATATTCCACTTCCATCGTGCGCAGCGGCAGTTGCAGCGCCACGATGGCCTCTCGCAGCAGTTCGAGCATCGGCTCGATTTGATCGTAGCGCTGCTCGGTCAGGTACTGATAGCCATGAGAAAGCAGGCTTACCTTGGGAGGCCTTGCGGGTTGTCCCGCCTCATGGGGGAGCAAGCGCGCATCCTCCAACTTGAAAAGATGGAACTCCACCTCGAGGCCCGCAATGAACCGATATCCCTTCGAGTCGAGCTGCTGCAGTGCCCTTCGATACAGGTGGCGCGTCGCGAACGGCACCGCGCTGCCATCGGAGAAATAAAGATCGCAAAGCAGCCAGCCGGTGGTCGGCGACCACGGCAGCACCCGGAATGTGAGGGGATCTGGAATCATCAAGGCATCGGCGCCGCCTTGCATCTGTTTACGGCCGAAACCACCCCCTGCGGTGAACACCGGAAACACCGTGCGATGCGA
>Ga0116227_10015902_pt1 | contig 11014 bp, 9 predicted proteins | sample S1TSphgellanicum_FD_89693 | JGI IMG/M metagenome (GOLD analysis project Ga0116227, IMG submission 89693) | Host-associated microbial communities from peat moss isolated from Minnesota, USA - S1T2_Fb - Sphagnum magellanicum MG | ecosystem: Host-associated > Plants > Peat moss > Unclassified...
CACCGTTGCAGGCGAACCGCTGGCCCATCGGCTCTACCATTTCCGCCTGGCAGCAAGTGGCTGGGAACACGCAGCCGTCGTGTTGGGTGGAGAGAGCTTCGCCGCCCTTTCGGAACACCTGCAGGATGCGCTGTGGAAGCTGGGCGGGGCGCCGACCGAACACCGCAGCGATTCCCTCTCGGCCGCCTACAAGAACCTCGACGTCGACGCGCAGCGGGATTTTACCCGAAGCTATGACGAGCTGTGCAAGCATTACGGCATGCTTGCCACCCGCAACAACCGCGGCGAGGCGCACGAGAACGGATCGATAGAAAGTCCACACGGTCATCTCAAGCGACGGCTCGATCAAGCCTTGCGCCGGCGGGGCAGCCGCGATTTCGTCAGCATCGAGGCCTGGCGCGAGTTTGTTGACGCGCAGGTCGCCAGAGAGAACCGGCGGCATGCCGCGCGCATCGATGCAGAACGCAAGGTCCTCAAGGCGCTGCCCACGAGGCGAACCACCGATTTCGCCATGGTCACCGTCGATGTCACCCGCAACGGCACCGTCGGCATCGACCGGGTTATCTATTCGGTGCCTTCCCGCCTCGTCGGACGGCGTCTCAACGCCCATCTCTATGACGATCGCATCGAGCTGTTCCTCGGACCAGACAGGGTCATGTCCACGCCGCGTGTGCGGATCAGTCATCCCCACCGGGGGCACAGCATCGATTTCCGCCACATGATCGGTAACCTGCGCCGCAAGCCCGGTGCACTGCGCAACCTCGTCTACCGCGAAGCCCTGTTCCCCGATCATGCCTACCGGCGGGCCTGGCAAGCCCTCGATGCCCAGCTCGATGGACGGCAGGCCTGCCGCGATGCCGTCGCCCTGCTCGACATCGCTGCCAGAGGCGACTGTGTCGACGTGCTGGCCCGGCGGATCGACGAAGCACTCGATCGCGGGTGCTTGCCCGATGTCGATGCACTCAGGGACGAGTTCCTGCCAACCGCAAGGTCGCAGCGCGATGTCACCATCCCGCCACCCGATCTGCACAGCTACAACAGCCTGATCGCCAGCGGGGAGGTGCACTGATGACCCGCACCAAGGACCAGGCCGCCGCCGTGTTGCCGACCCTGCTCAAGGCCTTGCGCCTGCCGAGCATCAACCGCAACTGGAAGCGCCTCACTGACACCGCCGACCGTGATGGCTGGCCGGCCGCCAACCTGCTCGCCTCACTCCTCGAGATCGAGATGGCCGACCGTTCCTCCCGGCGCATTCAACGCCATCGCGATCAGTCTTGCCTCCCGGCAGGCAAGACCTTCTCCACCTTCGATTTCGACGCCGCCCCCGGCATCCGCAAGCCGCAAATGCTGTCCTTGGCCGCCGGCGACGATTGGATTGAGAGCGGCGGCAATTTGCTACTGTTTGGACAGAGCGGGACCGGCAAGACGCATGCGGTGGCCGCCATCGGCCATGCCCTCATCGATGCAGGGCGACGGGTGCTGTTCTGCTCCACAACCGACATGGTCCAGAAGCTTCAGGCCGCGCGCCGCGACCTCAACCTGCCCGCAATGCTCGACAAACTCGACAAGTTCGATCTCATCGTGCTCGACGACCTGTCCTACGTCCGCAAAGACCAGGTCGAGACCAGTGCCTTGTTCGAGCTCATCGCCCATCGTTACGAACGCCACTCGCTTGCCATTACCGCCAACCAGCAATTCTCGGCCTGGGACAACGTCTTTCCAGATCCTGCCATGACCGTCGCCGCGATCGACCGCCTCGTTCACCACTCGACCATCATCGAAATGAACGGCGAGAGCTATCGCAAACGCTCCGCCGTCGCGCGGATCGGCGCCAGCAATCACGAGCCATCGAAGGGCCCGCCGGACCGGCCATCATAGTTGTCGCTGGTTTCATGCTCAGGTGCAATCTGGTGAAGCAACCGGTAATTGTCGCCAGCGGCAATGACACGCCAGCCAGCCTCAGCGACAATTAACAAACGCTGTAGTTGTCGCCCGCCGGTTGCTCCCCGCAATCCCACATGGTAGTCGCAAATCACCAACCGCTGCGGCCGCCTACCGGCCATCATAATTGACGCCGACCGGACTCCGTAATCGTCGCGCTACAGCGGGAGGGCCTTGTGGGCGCTGGCAGCAGCTTGGGGAACATAAACTGCATTCCCGATGCTAGCAGCGTCCAGTGAGTCCCCAAGGGATTCCAATACATCAGCGGCGCTGTTGTCGCGAGGGCGTAGGTCCGCCAGCGGCTGGACAATGAGGTCCTTACGCAAGAGCGCCGGGGAGGAGGGCATAAAGGCCTCGTCCCAGACCCGCAGAACCCGGGGGCGCCCGTGGAAGTGATAGCAGGATGTCTCGGCAAAAGTCTGGCCTTGGCAGCGCCTCCGCAGCATCTCTTGGGTCGTGAATAGGACCGGTGCGCTCTCTGCGGTGGCCGAACCGTGGGTGGCAAGGACCGCCTCTTGCCCTACCCGCACCGCGAAGTCCGCTGTCTCCAGTCCGGCGCGGTCGATACAGCTCAGGATTTCCTTGTGGGTCGCGAGGACGATGAGGGCCCCTCCTGGCGGGCTGAAACCCTGGTCCTTCCAGGACCGGAGGAATGAGCAGAGGGCAGCAGTTTTTCCGGCCCCCGGGTCAAGAGACGCTAGAAGGTGGGCGTGTCCCTTAAGTGTGCCTGAAAGCATCTGACCCATTGCTTGATGGACCGACAGCAATGCAGCCCCTTGAGGCCCTAAAGGGTCCTTTGAGGGTTTATCATTCATATTTCTATTGATTACCCTTCTTAAGGGTTCTTCATTCAATACCCCAACAAGGGTCCTATAGGGCCTTAAGGGTAGTAGTTGGGGTTTGGTCCGCCAGACCGTTTTCCGGCATGCGGAGAGGGTGACGGATTGTGCCTATGTGGGCACTAAATGGACGCGGCTGGGCAGCGCCGAAGGACGCTTTGCGCCGACGCTACTTCATTAGTCAGCAGTAATGGCGAGACTCCGGTATGCCCTAAGACAGCCTTGGCAGATTATGCTACCCGATTGCCCTCAATCGTCTCGAACATGGGCAACTCCTTGAAGTGGCCGTACACGATCAACGGCGCACTCTCGCCCTGCCAAAATGGTGAAGCCGCAAACCGAAACTGCGTTGCATACGGGTCGCCCTCAACGGTGTGACAACTGATGCGTACAACCAAAATAATCTCTTTCGCTGTGCTGTCCGTTAGCCGTCTATCCCAGGCTTGCAGTCCCCGCAGGAACAACGTGTTTAGCATCTGCGTTGGGAACTCGATATTTCGGGTTTGGCCCGGTGCACAATTTGGGAGGTCAAGGGTCATTTTCCGATAAAGGGGAAGGCCACTCCCCCCAGCATTCCCGCCCTTCATGAAGCGCAGTGTTTGAAACGTTTCCGGCTCCGCAAGCGTTATCATGGGCACTATGGAAAGCCCTGCCTGCTCGAACAAAGAGGAGACCACGAAATCGCCGTTCGGGTCCTCAAACTCGAAGACAATTTGCAACTCCAGCGCGGCGCCCTCACCGTAATTCGTGAGAGAAAACGAAGGGATTTCAAGCCGGGTGCCGCCCGTTAGAGGGGTGGCGAGAAACTCCGGAAGGCGCATTACGGCGTCATGGTAGGCGTAGCTGAAACGAAAGTTCTGAAAGTTACGCTCTAACACCAGCCTCGGAGCCATTTGTGCCTTCCGGGCCTGCTTGGCTTCGTCCACGCCCGCTTGAGCAATCTTAGCGGCTGATCGTGCAATCCAGGTACCCCACGCAGCGAAGCCCGCAGCAACGACCGTGCCGATCGATGAAAATGCGCTGAGAAAGTCAGTGAGGGTGGCAGGTGTTGCGGGATCGGGCATGGGGCCATGCCTAGTCCGGGGCCGCCAAGGTCTCAAGCGTCCTTGCTGCCCTCAAGCGCCACCGGTCCCTCATCCTGATCTTTTGCCACGCTGGCCGGTTCCCAAGCTGCCTGTTGCAACCCGGATGGCATAGCACGAGGTTCTTGAGGTCATCCGTGCCCCCGAGGGATACCGGCTTTAAATGCTCAATGGTCTGATCTTCAGGAGCCATTGGAAGGGCGCAGAGCCAGCACCGAGGGCCGCTGCGGACCAGCAAGGCAGCTACGAGGCGCCGCCGTCGCTTGGGGTCGCTTTTCCTGCGGGGCATCCCCTGCGCCCTTCCCGTGCCCGTCAGCCCCTCACCAGATCGCGGGACGCCTCCCAGTCCCCCAGGGGCTCATCTAGGTCGTCGTCAAAGCCCACAGCCAAGCTGGGCGCGGCGTCATCCTCGGGCAGCGCATAGACCTGCATGCGGTAATCGAGGTCGTCCATCATCTTGTCGGCCCGCTTGGACAGCCGGTAGCAGCTCGGCTTGCCTTTGGTGACCGGCTGGATTTCCTGGACAAGATTGTAGAATACCTTGCTGTTACTGCTCGACCTTCGCAGGGCGGTAAGGTCCTCCATCACGGCGCTTTGCGGCACCTCTAGGGCCTTCGCGATCTCCGCAACGGTCTCGGGTCCGTGCTGCGCGAGCCGGAAGAGAACCTGAAGGATGCGGAAGGGCGCATTGCCGCGTAGTTCTCCGCTCAGGTGGTTGATGACCTGAGAGGCGACTTCGATATTCTGACTCTGCATGGAAACCTCACTCATTGAAGAGGACCCATGTATTTACCTCATGACAATAAAATAGTTTTCATGAAAATAGTCAAATACAGGATAATTTTTCGAAGCATTTGCATAATATCTGCATCTGCATACTAATGAAATTTGAAATTATTTCGAAGGCTATGGCATTTCTTCTGCATCAACCCCTGCCACTCAGGCCCTGGGTGCGGATGAGCGCTTTGTGGTGACGCGCGTTTCTTGCCCTAACCTTTTTTCAGGGCTGGCTCACCGCATCCGCTCTTTGGTGATGGTAACCCGACCCGGCCCCGTGGTTCGTCGCGGTGGACATTTGCCGCGCCATGGGCCTGCAAGTGGACAATGGTACATTCCATCACCTCCTCAAGCTGGACAGTGATGAAAAGCGCTTGATCCGCAAGGGAGATTCGCTGATCCCCTTATCGGATAAGGGGATGCTTTGGGGATCATCTGGCGCCACGCTGACCCTTGTTTCCGAAAGCGGCCTCAACAAGCTGATGATGCGAGGGGACAGCCCACAGGCCAAGCGGTTTCAGGATTGGGCCGCCCGTGAGGTGTTCCCGTCCATACGCAAGACCGACTCTTACATCGCACCGGGGGCCACGGACCCAAGAGAGCCCCGTGATGACCCAAGCCGCCATGGTCGCGCCCTATGGCTCCCAGATGTATCAGCAGGAGGCCCACGGCGTAGACCTTGTGGCCCTAATCGGTCGCCAAGAAGCACCCATAGATGCCCTGATAGCCCACATAGGCGGACTGGTGGCATTTAGAGGCAAGGCAGGGGACCAGACTCGAAGGTATGGCCAGCCCCGCTTTTGACGCCTAGGTCAAATCAACATGCCGCACCGTCCCGGTGGCGTCTTCGTGCGTTTTTCGGAAACGAATAGTAATCGCTACAGAACCGTCTGATTTGCGTTCTCTGTGGAAGCACTCATAGCCCCCGGGCGCAAAGTCCGGCTCTGCCTCTTTCAGAAGGTTTTCAATCGCAGCTTTTAATTCACTCACGTCGCGGTTCCTTTCCGTACTAGGTGTATATTGACGGAGGTAGGATAGCGAGTGGCCTGTTCCGGCGCCACCAACTTGACCGCACAGCTCCCTAAAAGTGGGGATAATTGCTCTTTTAGCGGGCCAACTGCCTGACGATAAAATCTCGCCACTACGCAATCGTGCGCCTACTCACCTGCGGGCGCCTTCCAAGGCTTGACCAGCGCCGCAACGTCTACCTTAAATGCCAACTGCTCTATCCAGTTGCCTAAGACATGGCGCTCACCGTAAACCTCATGGGAACTCCCGCCGTCTGGCGGCCTGTGCCCTTGGATATATTCCATGGCCTCACGGGGAATTTTTGAGGCACGGGCAGCGCTCGTCCAAGTATGCCGGAACTCACGGACAGGCTGGCGCCCACCTCCCCGCTCAAGGACGCCATGGTCATAGATGTAATCGCACATCCATTCCCCGAAGCTGGCGTAGATGCCGCTCCGCTTGCCCTTCCGGCGCAACAGGGGGAACATGGCAACCTCGCCGCGATCCTCAAGGTACTGGCGGTAATCCAAAAGCCCAAGGTCCAGCAGCGCCTTGGGGACCGGGAGTGTGCGATGCCCGCTCTCCTGTCCTTCAGTCTTGAGGCTTTGCTTGCCCTTGGCCGGATGGAACCCTTCGTCGGTGAAACGGATGACCCACCGCCCATCATCCTCATGCTGAAAAATATCATGGGTCAGTAGCTGGGCGGCTTCCTCAGGCCGCGCCCCGGTGTAGAGCATCAGGAGCGGTATCCAATAGATGGCCTCTCCCTTCCCCCGCTTCGGTCGCTCATGGGTGCTGAAGGGTGGCATAGAGAAATACGCGGTCAGTTCCTTGGGGGAGAAACCCTTGGCCAGCTTCGGACCCGTGGCCTTCCGGCTGAACTTGCGGTTGCTGAACGGGCTCGCCAGCGTCTCGGGGATCATGCCGTCCATCTGGGCCTCTCCCCATCGGGCGTTGAGCGCCAAGGAGTAAGCCTCAACCGTCTTCTGTGACAGGCGAGGAACCTCAGGGCGATCCTTATATTCGGCAGCTAGCGCCTTGAGTGTCCACGAGTGGTGCTCCTTGGGTATCTTTGCGGGCCGCTCTGCAAGCAGGGCCAGAAACACCGTCACGCGCTCGCGTGTCAGTTCTGAGGGCCGCAGGTTGCCCACGGCTTCCTCAAGGAAACGCAAACCACCACGGACCTTCTCCTTGGTCGGCTCCGCGAAGGTAGCCAGCCGCTTTTCGATCAGTTCCATTGCAATCTCTGCGAAGAAGCGCTCAGAGTGCGCGGGCATCGGCGTTTTCGAAGCGGTCGAGAGCGGGACATCAGGCACCGGCGGGGTCGGTACGAGGTCACCCCTCCCGCGAGCAAACAGCCCTTCCCATACATCAATATGGGCATCATTGACGGCCACGCACAAGCGGGCAAAGCTCTCTGTCTGCCGGTCAATACTAAAGCCCGCAATTTCCGCCTTCATGACGGCCTCGCAGCCCCACATTGCGATCATCCCCTCGACGTCGCCAAGCGCCCGCAACTGCCGCGCAGAGGCTAGGTCGTCTGTAGACCATTCCGACAAGCTCCGCGCCCTGGAGATTTTTCTCTCCATAGGCTCGCGAAGGAAGCGGACCTCCTCGTCCTGAGCGAGACCTTCGTGTCGGATGAAGTCAGCCACTGCGGCTATCTGCGCGTCATCGAGTTTATCGTGAGAGCCTGTGGAAGCCTTTAGGGCCCGCCCGGCGAGGCGATCATACAGGTCGGACAGTTCACGATACTTCGAGCCGTCGCGTTTTAGGTCAAACTTACCCCGAACGCCGAGCGACCGCTTAAGCTCACTGATTCGCTTGCCGTTATCGTCTGTAGCGTAGGGCTTCAATTCGGGCGGAAAGGCCCGCCTGAATTCCAAGATACCCGTCTTCGGGTTTTCCCGCAGATACTTCACAGTGACATCCACAGCAGGGCCCTTTGTACCACCAGTTGTACCACTGGAGCCCTTAGAAACCCTAGAATTCCGCCATTCGTCGCAAAATCAAGCGTTTTAGCTTGACATGGTGCCCCCGGCCCGACTCGAACGGGCACATCTCTCGACAACCGATTTTGAGTCGGTCGCGTCTACCATTCCGCCACGGGGGCATCGCAGCAAGATCAGACTGTCTCGCGCGGTAGCCCGCATAAGCGGGCTCGATATAGGCCCGCCTAGCGGACCTTTTGCCGGGGATCAATGCCCGAAAGCATCAATCCCCGATCAAACTCAATCCTTCAGCGCACCCGCCAGGATCTTGTGGAGGCGCGAATGCAGCGCATCGTTGCCCGCCAGAACCTGAACGTCGCAGACCGGCTGCGAAATGCCGCGCCAGTCGGAGACGAAACCGCCGGCCTCACGCACCAGCAGGCAGCCCGCCGCCGTGTCCCAGGGCTTCAGATTGCTTTCCCAGAAGCCCTCGTAACGGCCCGAGGCCACCCAGGCCATGTCCAGCGCCGCCGCACCAAAGCGACGGATGCCCGCCACCTGAGGCGCCAGGGCGGCATAGATCTTCTGCCATTCCAGCGTGTCGCCGTGGCCCGCGAAGGGAATGCCGGTGGCGATCAGGCTCTCGTCGAGGTGACGGCGGCCCGACACGCGCAGGCGGCGGTCATGCAGCCACGAACCGCGCGCCTTTTCGGCCCAGAAGCTCTCATCGGTGATCGGCTGATAGATGAGGCCAGCGATCACATCGCCCCAGCCGCTGCCGTCCAGCTTGGGCTCCTGCGCCGCGATCGAGATCGCGAAATGCGGGATGCCGTGCAGGAAGTTGCTGGTGCCGTCGAGCGGATCGATGATCCAGCGCGGCTTGGTCGGATCGCCCTCGATGATGCCGCCCTCTTCCAGCACAAAGCCCCAGTCGGGGCGCGCGGCGCGCAGCTCGTCATAGATGGTGCGCTCGCTCGCCTGATCGGCGCGGCTGACGAAGTCGGCAGGCCCCTTGCGGCTGACCTGAAGGTGCTCGACCTCGCCGAAATCGCGACGCAGGCGCTGGCCTGCCTTGCGTGCGGCGCGCTCCATGACGCGGATAAGACCTGAAACGACAGTCACTGGGCAATTCCTGAATAAGTAAAATGGGGGCGGCGCGAAACGCCGCCCGAACAATCAGTCGGCCTTGCCGACGTAGCTACGCTCGTAGACGTTCACGACGATGCGCGTGCCCGAGCTGATGTGGGGCGGCACCATCACGCGCACGCCATTGTCGAGCAGCGCGGGCTTGTAGGACGACGAGGCGGTCTGCCCCTTCACCACGGCGTCGGCTTCCACGATGGTGGCTTCCACCTGATCGGGCAGCTGCACGCTGATCGGGCGCTCGTCATACATTTCGAGCACGGCGGTCATGCCGTCCTGCAGGAAGGCGGCGGCATCGCCCAGCAGGTCGCTCGGCAGGGTGATCTGGTCGTAGGTTTCCACGTCCATGAACACCAGATCGTCGCCCTCGGCATACAGGAACTGGAAGTCCTTGGTGTCGAGGCGCACGCGCTCGATCGTGTCCTGGCTGCGGAAACGCACATTGGTCTTGCGTCCGTCGATCAGGTTCTTCATCTCGACCTGCATGAAGGCGCCGCCCTTGCCGGGCTGGGTATGCTGGGTCTTGGCGACTTTCCAGATGCCCTTTTCGTATTCCAGAATGTTGCCGGGGCGGATATCGACGCCGCTGATCTTCATGGGGATGAACCTTTGATGCGAAAGAACGAAGTACAGGCCCCGAAAGGCCGGCGCCTGAAAAGCGCAAGCCGCGCCCTTAGCGCGAGTGGACGCCGGTTGCAATCATGGGGTTTCATGGCATGTGCCAGCATGAGCCTGCTGACCGTGCTGCCCGTACAGGCCAGCGAGGTCGGCAACATCGCCGTGATGAAACAGGGCACCTATCAGTGCGAGACCCCCGGCAATGCGCTGGGCAAGACCGGCGTGCGGCAGGAAGGCGAGGATTTCACCATCCTCCATGCCTCGGTCTACAGCGTGGTCGGCGGGCGCGGGATTTATCTGCTGACCGGTGACGTCATCCGTTTCACCACTGGCCCACGCAAGGGGCAGAGCTTCCGCCGCGTGAGCGAGAATTTCCTGCGCCGCCTTGATGAGCAGGGGAAGGATACCGATCTGCGCTGCATCCGGGCGGTGCGGAACAATCAGTAGAAGTTAAAAGGGAAATGCGAGGGGGTTACCCCCTCGCGCTCCCGTTACGTCTTCCGGCGCAGCGGCAGTGGTGCCGCAGCCTTGCGCCTTACTTCACTGTTGCGCCTGCTTCTTTACGCGCAGGTAGATCCACACGATCCCTGCCGCGAACACCAGCAGACCGGCACCATCGGCGTAGGGATTCTCCGCGATCATCTGCAGCGGAGTCGCATTCTGGGTCACACCGGCCAGCAGCGCGAAGATCACCCCGAACAGACTTTCACCCACGATCAGGCCCGTCGCCGCCAGCATGCCCAGACGTTCGGCCAGTTCAGGATTGGCCGAACGCTTCGCCCAGCGGTCATAGACATGGCCGATCAGCGCACCGATGGGGATCAGCAAGGTCAGCGCCATCGGCAAATAGATGCCCATACCCAGAGCCAGCGGCGGCAGCATGCCCTTGCCGCTCTTGCGCAGCGCTTCGTCGATGGCGATCACCACCACGCCGATGCCAGCGCCGATGCCGATCAGGCTCCAGTCAAGCTGGCCACCCAGCACGCCCTGCGCCAGCGTCGAAATCAGCGCGGCCTGAGGCGCGGCCAGAGCATTCGGCCCGGCCCCCGGCACGCCGACAAAGCCGAAGCGCTGGTTGAGCAGGCTGAGCACCGGCGGGATCACCAGCGCGCCGAAGATCACCCCCAGCACCAGCGCAACCTGCTGACGCCACGGCGTCGCGCCGACCAGTTCGCCGGTCTTCAGATCCTGCAGATTGTCGTTGGAAATGGTCGCCACGCCAAAGATGATCGCCGTCACGAACAGCGAAAAGGCTACCAGTGCCTTGGTCGCCGCCGGATCGATATCGCGCCCAAAAAACGCCGCCAGCAGCAGCGCAATGCCCAGCGCCGAGATGATCCCCGTGCCCGACACCGGCGAGTTCGACGCACCGATCAGCCCCGCCATATAGCCGCAGACCGAGGCAATCACGATCCCGATCACCAGCACATAGGCGATGGTCGCCAGCAGCACCGGCCAGAAATGGGCCTCGATGGGGCCGCCCTTTGCGAAGTCCGCCAGCAACAGCCCGATGGGCAGCATCGCCGCCACGATTACCGCGCCGACGATGCCGATGGGCAGATCACGCTCGGTCAGCGGCAGAGAAGCGCCTTGTCCGGCCTGGCGCTGGCGCTGGGCGGCGATGGCACCGGTGATGCCCTTGACGATGGGACCGATCACCCGCAGCAGCGTGTAG
>Ga0116227_10015903_pt1 | contig 11012 bp, 6 predicted proteins | sample S1TSphgellanicum_FD_89693 | JGI IMG/M metagenome (GOLD analysis project Ga0116227, IMG submission 89693) | Host-associated microbial communities from peat moss isolated from Minnesota, USA - S1T2_Fb - Sphagnum magellanicum MG | ecosystem: Host-associated > Plants > Peat moss > Unclassified...
AAAAAAAAAAAAAAAAAAAAAAAAAAAAAAAAAAAACCCCACCTGTGAATCTCAATTAATAAGCTCAATCTAATCTGTGGGACCACATTTCTCTCGTTCCCTGAGCAATCTGTAATAGGATTTGTACAGTTCCCCAGAACTTGCACCAGGATTTGTGCCGATCCCCAGAACTTGCACCCGAGAGCAGGTCCGTTAACGGTCGCTCTCCATCCATCTTACACTTTATTCTCTCTCTCGCTCTTTCGCCCCTCACTCCATCACCCCACACTTTTGCAGTTTCCAATGTTTCATGCCATCATTGGTTGATATTCGTCAAAAGCATTTGGAAGCTTGTAATCATTAGTGCCTAGAAATGTCAATACAACGATTTGCAATCAAATTTTGCGTGAGCATTGTTGCATTAGATGGGATGGTGGCAGATAACCAACCCGTCCCTCCAATTTCCAACCAAGGATTCGCTTCTATGATCTTAAGTTTGCAGGTTGACTACCCTCCTAATTCAGGCTAGGGGTTTCATGACTACCTACATATTTGCCAAAGAATAGGCATAGAAATGTTTGTTTGTTTCAGCAACTAGGAGGCATTTTCTTGGGTGAGAGATTAGAATGGATGGTAGTTGGTACACGAGCTGGAGCTGCATGGCCATTTAATTTGCATAGACTTGGTGTAAACTATATATTGCAAAAAACATATTTATACTAAAGAAATCTACTGGTCATTAAAGAAAAGCACCTCAAAATATGGTATAGGGCAATGTACATCTTTAGTAGACACTTTACCACAGGTTGGAGTAGCACGTCGTGCAAGTTTTAAGATGAAAACTTTGATGATTGCTAAACTTTAGTAGCTTCACTGGGTGCATTGAACTGACTGTGATAATTCACTGGCCTACCCAGCACTAAAGGAATGAAATGAGTGTTGCAAAGTCAAAATTCTTGGCGTGGGCCCTATTCAAAACTTACCAAGTCATCTTTTTTCCAAACTATAAGTTTCCACAAGTACTTTTGAAAGCCTATTCTTGACATCTAAACACTCATAATGCACCTTTACTAAACATTTGTATCCACCAATTGGATGATCATTCAAGAGTCTCATATCATTCAAGAAATTTGGAATTTGCTTGAATGTTTTATATTGCAACTTCAATGAAATGTGGTTGTGACATTTTTTGGATGATGAAATACTTTTTTTTCATTGGAAGCTAGTGTACATTGTATGCCTACCGTTCCTAAGCATGTGCCAAGAATGGATGTGAAAGAAGGGATATTACCAACAAACTCATGATCCTTTCAAAATTGGCATTGAACAAAGTTGAACTAGACATGGAATACTTGTTAATTGGTCATGAACACATAAAACGTTTCCTCAAATTGATTGCTACTACTTTTAATAGTAAGTAATTAAGTTCAAACATGTTCAAAGGGTTCAAATTTTTCCATTGGCATAAATGACCCATCTTGTTTGATGCTCATCTTTTGTCTTTCACATTAGGTTATATACTATAAAGATCTTAATGAGATTTTGAGGTTATTCATCTATTCACTTCAAGTTCCAAATGTGTCCTAAATGAAGAACAAAAACCTATTCTCAACAATGTTTGCAAGTTTTTTTTTTATCATTAGCCAATAATGCGATCCAATGATGTTCATTGTTCATCCTCAAGGTCTTTGATCAACTTCCTCCAAAAAGCACAGTGATGAACATGTTGGGTCCCACAATAGTAACATGATGGGTCTTGAATCATACTTTGTTTCAAATAATATATTACACCTAGGTTAAAAATAATCTTTAGATGGTGACTTTATATCTACTCTATCTTGTTCTTGTATATATCATGAGAAATATTTAGCCAATGTACATCCCAATTAAATATTAAATTTACTTTATAAAATGAATTTTCACTAAGTAGAAACATGACTTGTATTCAAAACATTAAAACTTCAAAGTTCAAATTTAGACAATTAATTGATGAAAACTTAGTCATGATGAGAAGGTGAAAAATTAACACATAAGGATTTCAATTTTGCAAGGTTGTGTTCAAAGGAAACTTACACATTTGAAATCCTTAACTTATGACTTCATTGAATTTTGAACTAGTTTAGAATGATCTACAATTGTGATGTTATTATTAACCATTGGCATACTTATTTCCATTTAAACTTAACCATAAAAAATGTGTCCACATTTCATGCATAGGTTAATATATTTCAAAAGTTTATTTCAATCCAAGATGAAAGGTATCTCATGAAATTGGTTAACGATTAAGATGTAGTTGTAAAAATGAAACAAGCAAATATTTTTGGGTCAAATACAATTTTTTTAAAGAACCCTTATAATTGATTATAATTTTTCACAAATTAATTAGGTTAATTTAACATATCATGATTAAATACAAATTATTTGCCATGAAACAAAAGTGGTAGATAGCGATACATGTTTCAATTGTCTAAAGTAACATGTTGTAACTAACATTCAGCAATCTACAATTCTTAAACTAAATAATTAAAATTATGATGTTATTACTTATTAGCTATTATTAGCTAGATGGCACTACATAAGTGCAAGGTGGACCTCTTTATTAAGTGTTTGATTTTTAATGTCCTTAATGTGTAGCAATTGACAACCTTTCTAAAAACATGCATATTCCACATTAAGTTTAAATTAATGAATAAAATATCAATATCAACTTTTATGATTTATATATATAATCCTTATTTTTTATATTTGATCTTTTTCTTAAGTTGTTTGACCATTGGATTGCACCACATCAATTTGCTCAATTATCACCTTTCTTTTGTTACCTACTTTGGACACTTGATGATTAATTTTGTTTCATCACAAGTATTGCAACATTTGGTTTTCACTTTTGAACCTTAAAGTTTAATTATTCTACATGGTCCAAACACCATTTTACTAACAAGCCCAATTAATATGTTTCATCCATGTATGAGGCATTTCATCCTTAATTAAATATATTTTTGTTTCTTGAATTCATGTGGAAAGGATTTCATCAATAATTTTATTTTTAGTTTTTATATTTTACCCATGACAAAAATGAGGTCCATATATGTCTTGCATGTTTTCATTTTCATCAATCCTAGTTGTAAATAATTAAGTTGGTGACAACATATTTCTTGAACATCCAATTAAAAGTGATGGAACAAAATGTACATTATTAGTATGTGAATGTGCTTCACATGGGCAAGACATGTCACCAACAATTTGCATACATTTGATGAGCTATCAAAGACAAATTATATGGATACAATTCATTTATACATAAGGCAATTTTAAAAGGAATCATTAGACATAATGCATTTATGGTTGAGTAATTTTTTAATGTGTGAACAATGAACTATTGATCAATCAACTTGGTAACCAATTATGGTCATTACTACACATAGTTTTTAAATCAAAATCTTGGACATTTGGTTTCAAGGTAATCTAAAAAAATTTGCATGTGACCAAGTGCAATGTCATGTAATTTTTTAGAAGGGAACTATATCCCTTTATTTTAACACAAAGTTGTTATTTAGGTATGGGCAAAGGTTCAAACTTACTTATTCCCAACATGTTCAATGTCCTTTTTGGTGCCCCCCAACAACCTTTTTGTGCTTTTCAATGCACCCAAATAACAATAATTGGTTTTTAGTGTCTAACACCCCTAGTGTTCCCTAGCATCCTTTTTTATGCCTATGACAAAAACCCAACATGTTTAAATGTTCATCAACATTTTTTTTAAAAAATCATTTGGTAATGCCCTTCAACACACACACACACACCTTCCCCCCAATTGTCCTTTAATGCCCAAAATAAATTGTTTTAGAACATCCCTTTCATGTTTCCTTACACCCTTGAGATCATTCGTGGTTTAATAATCATCCTTCAATATCCTTCCTAACATTCAAAAAAATAAAAATAGCCTCCCTTGGTGTGTTTTTTTGTGCCCTTCATCACAAATTTAGCATTTCATGACTTAGCAATGGAAATCGTGCAAAAAATATATATTCATAATTTGTACATTTCACACATTGATATTGTGCATTGAAAACATATTTGACACACAGATTTATAAGAAGATGCAAAAACTTATGTGATATTTGTTCAGTCATAAATTTGTATTTCATCCATCAACACATTTATTTGTGTGTCAAGTGTGTTTTCAATGCATGATATTCATGTGTAAAATATATGAACCTGTGAATGGACAAACTTCTCACAATTTTCATCAATAATTTGTCACATGCTAAATATGTGATGTTATTAGTCCCTAACACCTTTCAACATATATTCCCCAACACCCTTTGGTGCCCCCCTTGATGTCCTTCCCATCATCCCTTGGTAATGCCCCCTTGACATCCTTCTAATCATCCCTTACTAAGTGTTTTTCAACATCCATCTCACCATCCCCCAACACCTCTAGTTCATCCTTTCTATTGTCCCTTAACATCCGCATCACCCAATGTTGTTCTCCAAACCTAGATAAAATGTACCCCAAACCAAAAAAAATCTTACACAAACCTACTTTTTACTAGGGATGTACAAATTTGGGACATCTTGGAAATTGACATCAACATATATTTAATTAATTTAGGACTTTTTATTAATCCAAAATTAAAAATAAGCAATTTGGAAAGTTGAAAAAAAATGGAAGAAAATTTGTTCACCACCAAGTCACAAAAGAAACCATGGAAGATATATGGAACACGATAGAACTTATATGAGAGTTTGAACACAATCTTGAGATAACTAAACATTGAACTCCAAAAAAACATTGGATTAAAACCTAAAGGCCACCAAGTCACACAAGAAAACAAAGAAGGATGAATTAAACATAATTACTAGAAAACTCCCCAAAGATTTAAAAAACAATGCAAAAACTAGTAATTATAAGAAAAACATTGGATGATGACTTGGTGGCCATTAGGTCACATAATATAAAAGGGTCAGATTCTATAACTAAGAGCCAAAGGGATTACTTTGGAAAAGGACTACAAGTCTTTTTCCCCCCAAAAAAAACTTTTACATGCAAAAGAATTTTTTAAATGATTTTTTTGGTAATTTGTTGTAAAAAATATTTAAATGTTCCCAATGTATCACATTTTTTTTGTTAGTCATTATTAAATAAATATGAATTTTTAAAAATGTGCAAATTCCTTATAGATTCAATGTTTCATCTTGAAAAATGATCAAAATTTTAAGTCATCACTAGAAATTAAAATTTCACATTCTTTAGTTTTATTATACTCTAAAATATAACTTTTCTTCATATATCATGTACATTATAACCCAATATATGATATGTTAAAAAAAAAGAACATATGTGGAAAACAATTGCTAGAAAAAACTTAACCAAGAAAAAGGTATGGATTTTTTAGTGGCCTAAAATGAACCATATTTTCATAAATTTATACCATAATCATTTTTGGGTGGATTTCAATTTTATTTTTTTAATGTACATTAAATATATTTTTAGAATGGCTTATTTTCATATGAGCTTTTTAGTTCATTAACCACCATGTAATTCCCTAGTAAATTAATGATATCAAAATATACTACCATTTTAACACTACCGTATGGACTTTTAAAGAGTGGAGCATTCGTCGAAAAATGAGACACCTTAAAGTGCATACACCCATAAGCTATGACCTCTTCTTAAAAACTCCTCTATCTTTTTATCCAAACCATACATACATCAAAAAATGAGATAGGGGGAATCCCCTTTGAGGGATTTACACCCACCACCTTAAACCACATCCTTTTTTATTTTTTTGCCTCCATTTCAATATTTTTTTAGAAGAAACCAACACTTTAATATACTCTTTTCCTCAGCTTATGTTACTCCAACCCAATTCTTGGAACTTGGGGAAGCCTGTGAGTTCTGGAAGTCCTATATGCTTTGTAGAAATAGCAGGTTGCGAATTTGTGGTGAAAGTGTCCATGATTGTTGTGGCAACTCCTTTAAAAATGGCAACTCTCAAGACTAGATCCACTTGAATGGGATCGACAATGACAACATCAACCATAATGTAGAGCCCATTTATGGATTTTCACAATGTTAATGCACCATCATGAGGATTGAAGTGAGGATGAAAGCATCAAAAAAACATGTGTTTGCTCACAAAAAACTTGAGACTTGACATCTTTAGCAGTGGAATTAAAGGTGTTTCAAATGAATCAAGAGAAGTTATATGTTTCCTTCCATGGGAACACCACCTAGAAGGTGTATCCCCATCAAATCTATGGGCTAGCCATAAATGCAATGGGTTGAACCTAAAGCCATTGTGTGGGGGAGACCCAACTAAATGCGTAATGTTGTGAAAAAACGTTAGAGGCCATACCAAATGATAGCATGACTAGGTGTGCAAAAAACCATGACCTTGAACCCAAACATATGCATGATTTCAAGCAAGCACAATGAAAATCAGAAATCATGTTTGAGATTATGTTAGAAAAGGTATGTTGATGCAATCTTTTTCATATGCTCCTCTAAGGATGATCCATTCCTTTATTTGAAAACTATTCAAAAAGGGGATGCAAGCTTGAGCTCCAAGGGGAAGAAGGTTTTTTGCCATCTTCAAATGTGGTTAAAATGGAAGCAAATTTGAATTACATGTTCTTCTACCCTTCAATAAAAATGGGTGACAATCTTGCAAGAATGAAAAGACAATAAATAGGGCCAGCAAAGCCTAACTCCCAAGGTTGTTAAGGCAATGGCCAAGGCTAAGAGTTGCATAGTTCCCAACACACAAGTTATGTTCCTAGGGGTACACCCTATTGCTATATAGGAACACACTAAGAAAAATTTAGAAAAGTTATTGGCCAAATCTCCGAGGTTAAATGAGTCTTGAAGGTGTTTAAATACCATGCCAAATGGTCCATTTATTGAAAAATGGGACATACAAATGAATGCATATTTGAAAGAGTTAAAGGCAAGGTCCAAATCTATGTTTGATTGAAATTCCATCAAAAAATCAAAACTTACTAATGACAAATCTAACAGATGGAATCTTGCAAGTCATGAATAGTTTTAGCTTAAACAAGGGTGGAGGCCATGGGTGCAAAGGCTATAGCAATTCAAACAAATTTCCAACATCCCTTAAGGCTAAAAAATTTCCAAGATGATGGGGCTAAGATAAGGTGGAGTCCAAATGGGATGTGCCCTTCAATTGAAATTGTTTCAAGGTTTTAAAAAAATAGAGGCCTAGGTGCAAAGTAAATGTTTGCCTTGAAGCTCCTCCTAATTGCTTGAAAGAAATTGTTGCAAACACACCCTAATCTTTCTATTCCAAGCCACTCCCCCTTGAAAGGAGAGGAGAAGGCACCATTGTGGGAAAAAAAAAAACAAGTACTAAACAATGACATTTAAAAGGTTTTGAACCAATTGATCTAGGGGAAAGTGGAAAGAAATCTATACTTCACACTTCAAAGCTACATGGATATACAAATATAAATGTGATTGGGGGAGTTCCCAATGGAATGTGCCAATGGGGTTTAGACTTGCTAAGCCTAAACCAACAGAATAGGGGAGGGGGCCTAAAGGGGAGTTAACAACATTTCCTCACCACTCGAAGGTAAAGCTCAAAAGGCCTACCAATGGCACTTTTGGTGATGAACCAAACCTAGACAAATAAATAAGACCCCAACTATAAAATATGGGACAACACGTTGGGGATGGAGGTCCAACCATGCTAAAAAAAGCCACCAAGTGTGCAACTATTATTAATTTTGAAATTTCATTTCTATCATACCATAACATAATTATGCAAATTTGACAACCTTGGGCATCACCATATTCACTTTGTGTATGTGCAATAATGATAAGGAGATGAAAAATTTCCAATGAATTAAAGGTCTTCAAAAGGAGTTGAAACCTAATGTACATAATCAATGTTTTTTTATTAAGTTGTGTTGAATTACACAATTAAATAAAGTGTTTTAAGAATTACTTTTATATAATTTCACATCTCCAAGTTCACATGTTAAGGTACCAATTTCATTAACATCCATATTTATTGGATATACATGGTTTTAAATATTTTTTGGGTATGATTGAATTTTTTTTTCAAATAATGTAATTTCTAATGCATTATGATTTTATATAATATATGTGAGGTCATTTAATTAACTGGATGAAATATCCAATGGATCTTTTAAGGAAATTTTGGATGAAACATTGGGTGATTTTTTTTCATTTCAAAATTGAATGTGTCAATCAAACAAGGTCAAAAGTGTACATACACATGAATAGGAGCTAGGTTTTACAGTTCAATGGGTTGGAAGTAAGTGTGTGAGAATTTTGAAAAGGTTTGTAAGGAGCTTTGTAAGTTTTCCAAGGATTTGTTGGCTATAGGTGGGAGGTTGTGGGAGAGTTCCAACTTGAGCAAGGATGTGGGTAGGAGGCTATGGATGGGAGCTATGGGCTTGTAGATTTGAAGGTTATTTGGTTTCTTTGCATATGCCATGAACAAGTCATGAGAGAATTGTCACATGCTACCACTTGAATGAAGAAAATTAGTAATGTTGTATGGGCTACTTTTCAATGTTTTGATTGTTTGACAATGATGAAGAAGAAAATTCAGGTTTTCAAATCTTTCTAACCTTGCTTTAGAGTCCAAAAGAAGCACAACATAGATATTTTGAGTTTGAAGAGAGATACATGGATGAACTTCCTAGAAGATGATTATTTTCATGAACATACAATTTCACATTTGTTGGGTACATTGCATTTTTGGGAAACGCCTCAAACTAAATGAGTGAAAACACAATGCATTGTACCAAAATGGATGTCACAAACATTATTTTTTCAAGAGATGAAATTTAATAGAAGGCTATGTGATAATTGTATTGGATATTCTATGATTTGGACTCAAATATATATGGTAGTTTATAAATGTAATGAAATGCACAAAACATTTTTGTAATTAAAATTGGTTGCATAGTGTTTTAGGACTTTGAAATCAACATATGTGTCTTGTAACAAATTATGAAAACTTTGTTTATTTTCACTAAAAATAATAATTTCCTAGATTTCATTTCAATTACATGAGTTGATCAAACATATTATATAGACATGTGGAAACCAAAATTCAAGAAAAAATATTTTATTTTATTTTCATGTGCACTCTAAATTGAAATATCTTTAAAAGTCCATAATGGACATAAAGATGAAAATTTTGAAAAAACTATCTAGGAACAATATGTTTGTATCATGAATATGAAGAATGGTGTTAAACCAATAATCACATCCAATAAAGGCATGATCCACATTTAAAAAATTTCTTATTTAGACATAACTATTATTGGAAAATTAAATAAAAAATGAAATGTAAAAAAATAAAATTCACATTGATATTAACCATTCTAATAGACTTATATAGGGAAAAAAAACACTATAAACCAAGGAGATTGAACCATTTTTGAAAAATTTATGAACTTTCAAAAATGAGTATAACATGAATGTTGGAATTGTGAGAAGGCTAATAAAGGGATTGAAAAAATTGTGTACTCTTGTGTGGATTTTGCACGTGCCACTTTTTGTCCACTTCACCATGCTTTCACCCAAATTGCCTATATCAATGCAAAGAAGTTCACAAAAGGTTTTATGCCATCCTTACAACATCGATGGTTCAAAAGTTCATAACAAATAGAGTTCCTCATCAACACCTTTTGTAAAGGGGTGAAAGCACACTATGTTGACCCTCTTTTGAACATTTTTGGGTCTAGTATTATAATACATATAATATAATTGTTACAAAAGTATGGTGCATTTAATTTTGGGTATCAATTTTGGTTTTTCAGCCCTATAATTATTATTTTTATAAAATTAACGTCATGTAATTTTATTATTAAAATAATAATACATTTCATTATCTACATGGAAGGATCCAAAGGTAAATTTATAATATACATGGGTATAATAGGGCCACTATCTTGTTTTGATTATATTAACTTTAAAGCTTCATTAGTCATTAAAATTATAAATTTCATTGGAATTAAAAATATGGCCCATCTAGCTATGCTTGTCATCTTCCATGTGAATGTGATTACTTGTCAAATTTTCAATTTACCACACATTTATCACATCTTTGTTGAAAAACCTCATTTTTTGAAATGAAAATTTCAAATTAATCACATGGTATCCAAACATGGTTCAAATTATGTGAAATGGCATGGTTCAATATTCCTTCAACTTTCATATAGATTAAAAATCATTTAGATTGTTTTTGAAATATATTTTTGTTTTTGAGTGTATATGTACAATACATTATTTTTCACAAATATATTCCAACCTCCCACTTTATGAAATAAAATGAAATATTTTATTTTAAAATATTTTTCCTAGGTTATATCCTAACATAATATGCAAAAATATTGCAAAAATCTTTCAAAAGTTTGAGATGGGATACCCTAAACATGCACAACCCGGGAAAATAGTACAATGTGACACCCCAAAGGGGTCATTATATTGTGCTTTCACCCATTTGCTACATGTCAAGTGATGCCTATGTTGAAATTTATGTACCTTGAACAAGATTTTGCAATAATAAGAAGTAGCAAGTTGAATGTTGTTGTTCACATTTCTTATTTGGATGCATGGATTTCCTTCAATTATATGCAACACTTGATTTATTGTGCAACATGAAGGAAGAGACATTAATGGCTCGATTTGTCACTTGACCTATTAGCATGTCACTTGAAAGACTTGACCTAATGTTGTTCATTTGGTGTTTGTATGCTTGGAACACTTTTCACTTGCCTATGCATTGATTTATTGGAAAGATAACAAAAGTATTTTGTAAATTTTCAAGTTAATAAGTGGTGCTCTTCATTGGCTTGTGATATTCATTTGCCTCTTGCATGCTAGTACATGTCAAGTGCTACTTATGTAGAGATTTATATTGTACCTTGAAAAAGGACTTATTATAATTTCAAAATTAACACTCAAATGATGTTGTTTAAAAACTTTATCTTGTGTAGCACAAATGAGATAATAATAATTACTTGGCATT